>Ga0163212_1000001_pt1 | contig 180570 bp, 166 predicted proteins | sample Malawi_45m_30L_FD_113532 | JGI IMG/M metagenome (GOLD analysis project Ga0163212, IMG submission 113532) | Freshwater microbial communities from Lake Malawi, Central Region, Malawi to study Microbial Dark Matter (Phase II) - Malawi_45m_30L | ecosystem: Environmental > Aquatic > Freshwater >...
ACTGATGACGTATGCGTATCCGGCAATCGTCGCGGTCCTCTCCATCTATTTTGCGCACGCTCCATCAGGCCTACGACCCTGGGTGGCACTGGGGATCGCCACCACTGGCGTGGCGCTCGGCGTCTTCGCGCTGCGCTTGTTCGCTGGGCGCGACCTGCTTCCGATGCCGATCCCGAGCGACGCCCTCCTCCCAATCATCGGTGTCGCCACCATCGCTGGAATCGTGCCGATCGGTGCCTTCTACGCGGGCGCCCAGCGCCTCGGTGCCGCCCGCGCCGCGCTCGTCAGCACCGTGGAGCCGATCTTCACGATCGTTGCCGCAGGGCTCATCTTCGGCGAGCGTCTCACCGCCATCCAACTCCTCGGCGGCGCTTTGATCTTGGGAGCCGTCCTCGTGGCCGAGTGGGGAGCGATTCGACCGAACGCCCCTACACGAAAACAAAGTTAACGCGCCGTTTACCTGGCGGTAGCAGGCTGTTCACACGTCCCAGTGAGGATGTGCGTGCGCCCGCAATCATGGCGAGTCTGGGGCGCCTCGCCAAACAGGTAGGAGTGACGATGAGTCTCGCAAAGAGCATTCGCGTCAGCATCGCTCTCGCCCTCGCGCTCACCGTGAGTGTGAGTGGCGTAGCGTACGCAGCTGACCCAACGATTGACGCGAACGCGGCCGGAAAGATTGAAGGCTCCGGTGCCACGTTCCCGTGGAACCAGTACACCGACTGGTTCAGATCCTTCACTGACGAGAACACCGAAGCGACTGCAGTGACGTCTGGCACGTCCCTGGCGCAATTCCACTCGAGCAATTCCACCAACAGCCTTGTGCTGAACTACACGGGTGGTGGCTCTGGTGCGGGAATCTCCAATTTCTTTGGTGCGGCTCGAAAGTCACCAACTCAGATGTTTTCCGGTTCTGACTCAGTGCTCTCGAGCTCACAGCGCGCCTCAATCGAGGGAACGAATATCGGAAATAAGTATTCGGTGATCCCTGCGATCACCGGTCCGATTTCTGTGGTTTATCGCATTGATGGCCTGAAGACCACCGCGGGTGCCGCAGCGACGCTGCGCCTCAACGGATCGGTTATGTGTGGTATCTACCTTGGTCAGATCAAGAAGTGGAATGATGCAAAGATCAAAGCGTTGAATCCATCTATTGCAAACCTGCCAAACGCAACCATCAACGTCGTTGGTCGATCGGACAGTTCTGGCACCACGTTTGTGTTTGCCTCGTATCTTGGAAAGGCCTCAGCAGCGGCACAGAAGAACTGCGGCTATCACAGCAACTTCACGTCTTCGACTGAAGCCAATCTCAATGATGCCGCCGGTACGTTCCTTCCTGCCTCCACGGCACCTGGAACATACTTCTCGGCAATCCGAACGGCCAACGGCGCCGCGGCGATCACAGGGAAGCCCGGCAATGGCGGCATCGCTCCATACGTGAAGGCAACGAATTACTCGATCTCATACGTCGAGTCGTCATACGCGTCCAAGTACGGCCTCAAAGAGGCAGCGCTTGCGGCGAAGACGAAGCGCAGTGGAGCGACTGTCTACCTCAAGCCAACCACTGCCTCTGTGAATTCTGCGTTGAAGAATGCAGTCGCAACCGAAGATCCGATCAATCCGAGCACGGCGTTCGTCCACCCCGTCTTCGCGGCGGGCGTGAATTCGTACCCAATCGTGGGCTACTCCTGGTGGCTGATCTATCACGAGTACGACAATGCAAATGGGACCACGCTCGGTCAGGTTCAGGGAATGATTGCCTTCATGGAGTGGGCGCTTACAGAGGGACAGAAGTCGACGTATCTCTACAAGGGATACACGCCTGTTCCAGCTGCGGCCCGAACCAAGGCGATCGCTGAGCTGAAGAAGATCACGTTCAACGGGGTCGCCGTCTGGCCGTGATCTAGGACTGTTCTGACAGGTGCTGGGGGCGGGCCAGGCGGTCCGCCCCCAGCGTATTCTCTGGTAAGAATTTCTGGAGCGAGATGCGGTGGAACGATTAGGAATCGACTGGAGGGGTTCACACGTGGCAACGCTAGATCTCTATCAAAGTCGAAGCGGCGCAGCCGACCCCCTGTTCCGGCGTATCTTTGGGGCAGGAGCCGCGGCAGGAGGAATCCTCCTTCTCGTGATCACCGGCTACCTGATCATCAACACACTTCCGCTCTGGGCCATCCAGAGCCCATTTAGCTTTATCAGCACCACTGCATGGATCACTGGTATTGAACAGGCAGACGGGTCAACACTTGAGGTATACGGGGCAGCCTCCGCGCTCTTCGGAACGGCGGCCACCAGCTTGATTGCGGTGCTCTTCGCAGCACCCATTGGCATCCTCGGCGCAATCTACCTCGTGGAGTTCGCACCGAAACGCCTCGCGATTCCATTGACGTTCTTGGTAGAGCTGATCGCAGCGATCCCATCCGTCGTCTTCGGGCTCTGGGCACTCGGGGACCTGTCGATTCGACTTCGGGACTCCATTGAGTGGTGGGTCGCATCGACCCTCGGACAGGTGATCCCATGGCTCTCGGAGGATCCTGGATCTCCCGCTGCGGATAGCGTGTTCCGTGCCGGATTCCTGCTCGCGATCATGATCTTGCCGATGATCGTTGCCGTCAGTCGCGAGTTCCTTCGCTCAGTGCCAATCTCGTTGCGAGAAGGGTACATCGGCATGGGTGCAACGAAGTGGGAGGCAATCCGCAATGTCGTAGTGCCGACCGCTCGCGTCGGGTTGATCGGCGCAGTCCTCCTCGCACTCGGACGTGCGATAGGCGAGACAATTGCAGTGACCATGGTCATCGGCAATGCCGAAGGGATCCCAAGCAGCCTCTTCTTGCCTGGAAACAGCGTCGCGGCGAAGATCGCGGGAAACATCGGAGAGGCCTCTACAGAAGTGCAGCTATCTGCGCTCGTGGCACTCGGCCTTGCCCTGTTCCTGCTCTCTTTCGTCATTAGCCTGATCGTTCGGATCTCGCTGCGCAGGTTCGCGGCGATCAAGGCGGTTTCGTGAGTCGGGCGGAACTGACGGTACGGGAGGCGCTCCTCGAGCCCGGGGCCCGAGACCTGCGGCGAGCGCGCACTGACTGGATCATGCGGCGAGTCGTGGAGATCGCGGCTTTCCTCGCAGTCCTGCCACTCTTTGCCCTCGTGCTTTTTGTCACCCTGCGCGCATTGCCATGGCTGAGTCCGGAATTCTTCTTCAACAATCCGCTCGACACCCAGCCAGGAATCTTCAATGCAATCATTGGTTCGCTCCAGATGTCAGCGCTCGCACTGTTGATCACGGGACCGATCGGTGTCGCAGGCGGCGTGTACCTGAGCGAGTTTGCCTCAGCACGTGTGGCGTCAATCGGCGAAATGGTAATCGACATCTTGCTTGGAATCCCAAGCATCGTTGCTGGTCTCTTTGCGTTTCTCTTGCTCGTGCCGATCCTTGGCTTCTCGGGTTGGGCCGGCTCACTGGCGCTTAGCGTCCTAACCCTTCCTATTGTGATGCGCACGACACAGGAAGTGGTACGTCTGGTTCCTCCATCCGTTCGGGAAGCGTCACTCGCGCTCGGAGTTCCAGTCTGGCGCACGACACTTCTCGTCACACTTCGCACTGCACTCCCTGGAGTTTTGACCGGCCTGGTGCTTGCCGCGAGCCGCGCCCTTGGTGAGACCGCACCGCTGATCATGACCGCGAAGGGGACGAATGCGTCGAATTTCCTGGACTTTGGCACCACCATGAACGCAATGCCACTCGTGATTTACAGATACGCGGAGGCGGCGGACGATCGGACCATCGGCCAGGCATGGGCGACCGCACTCGTCCTGATGGTGATCGCCCTCACGCTGAATGTGATCGTGCGATGGCGCACCATCGATAGTCGGGTGGCATGAGATGACAGGGTCAGAAAGGGATGAGAACATGTTGAGCGTGTCGAGCAAGAAGGTGAATCGCAAAGCTGCCGCCACTGATATCGCTGGAGAGCCGCAGCCGCGCAAGCATGAGACTGAGACCCCGGTGAGCGGCGCAGTCAGCTTGACCAACGTGGAGGCCTTTTACGGGGCGTTCCGTGCAGTAAACAACGTCTCTCTCGATGTTCAGCCGCGCGCAGTTACGGCGCTGATCGGGCCCTCAGGGTGCGGAAAGTCAACGCTGCTGCGCACGATCAACCGAATGCACGAGACACTTCCCGGCGCTCGGGTGCAAGGCTCAATCACGCTCGATGGGATAGATCTCTATGACCGTGAGGTTGACGCGGTGCGGGTTCGACGCGTGATCGGGATGGTGTTCCAGAAACCAAACCCGTTCCCGACGATGTCAATCTACGAAAATGTCGCCGCAGGGCTGCGCCTCCTCGGTCGCACACCGAAGTCGGAGCTTGACGGTGTGGTCGAGGCTTCTCTTCGACGCGCGGCGCTGTGGGACGAAGTCAAGGAGAAGCTCAAGCAGCCTGGAACCTCGCTCTCTGGCGGACAGCAGCAGCGGCTCTGTATCGCGCGTGCAGTGGCCGTACAACCTCGAGTGCTCTTGATGGACGAACCGTGTTCCGCCCTCGATCCAGTGGCAACGCTGAAGATCGAGGATCTGATTCGCGAGTTGGCCGCTGAGTACACCATTGTGATCGTCACGCATAACATGCAGCAGGCCTCTCGCGTTTCTGACTCCACGGCGTTCTTCTCCATGGATGAGAACCGTGCCGGTTATCTGGTGGAGACCGGTCCAACAACCACAATCTTCACGTCACCGAAGGAGTCGTTGACCGAAAGCTACGTCGCGGGTCGATTCGGGTGATTCGCGTCAGCGCGGCGGCGCGAGTCGCCTTCGCTCTCGTCTTGGTTGCGGCGTGTAGGCCTCCGGTCGGCGGGAGCGCAGAGCCGAGCGCGAGTTCCATCGCAGGCGATCTAGTGCCCTCGCGCGACATTGCAGTGGCAATCCACCTGCCGGGAGCCCCGGATGCGCTCGCGTCGGCCATCACCAACGCCGCAGGATCGGAGTCGATTGCAGGCTCTGGGGTGCAGCTCGAGATCGTGCTGCCGTACGCCGGTGAAGATGCGTTTGCCGTGCGCGATCGCGAAGGTCAGACCGATATCTTCTTTGCGACTCCCGCCGCGGCGCTCGTTGCCCGAGAAGCGGGCAACGACCTTGTGATGATTGCAGGACTCCAGCGACGCGCTGGCTTGCAGCTGGCGGCCCTCCCAAAGGGACCCGAGTCACTTGAGGAGATCGCAGCTGGGCCAATCCTTCTCCAGGGGCGTCCCGGCGATGAGGCACCACTGCTCACTCTATTCGACGACGCCGGTGTCGATCGCAGCGCCCTGGAAATCGCATATCCAGAAGATCCATCATCGCCGCTCGATCTCTTCGGCCTCTTCGATGAGACGTATGCTGCGGCCGCCGTCACCAGTTTCGACGGGGCCGCGCGCCTCCAAGAGTTCTACGACCTAGAGAGCGGAATCCCTGTCGGTCCGGAAGGCACACGACTGCTTGCGGGCATCGACGACGACGCCCTTGCGTCGGCTCCAGGCATCGGGATCTGGGCACTGCGCTCTGCGCTCGACAGCGAAGACAACCGAATTGCCATGGCACTCACTCTCATCGCAATCGCCGATGGTCTGGCGGGTTGCCGAGACGATGCAGCCGCATGTGCGGTCGTACTTGAAGACTCGGCGATAGCCGATCGCTACGGTGACGGTCTGCTCTGGTCGATCAACGCGTTCAACGGGACCATGTGGCCCGCGCCAAACGGCGCATTCGCCATCGATGACGCTGAACTGACTCGGGCGGTGGAGCAGGCGGTTGCCGTAGGCGTGGCGTCGGCTGTGCCAGCGGTTTCTGATCTTGTCGACCGACGCGTTCTCGACCTTGCGCTCCTGAGCCTCCCCGCCACCATCGATCTTGCGGGTGAGAGCTGGACACCGATCGAGGTGGTGCTGCCGCTCGAGTGAACGCGAGCGACTCCTACAGGCTGTCGTTCAGGGGAGTACCACGTGGCAGGCGCGGCATCGCGCCTCGTAGGTGTCGTCGCCGCCCATCCCACCGATGACGATCAACTCGTCGCTCACGCTCGCCGGCTGCCCGTTGCGCATGCGCTGGGTTCGCGTCGCCTCTCCACCGCACTTCACGCAGATTGCGGTGAGCTTTGTCACCTCGTCGGCGCGCGCGAGCAGCTCCGGGATCGTGGCGAACGGTCGACTGGCGAAGTCCTGATCGAGCCCACTGACGATCACGGTACGAGGGCCCGCAACGATCTCCTCGATGATGGCGGGGAGATCTGGCCCGAAGAACTGCGCCTCTTCAACGGCCACCGCGTCTGGGTCTCGCGCGAGCACCTCGTCGCGAAGTGATGCGGCGTCCTTGGCAACAACACTCGGGAAACGCGTCCCCGTCCGACTCACGACCTCTCCGGGCGCTACACGGGTGTCGCGGGCTGGCGTGATCAACAGGACGCTCTGGCCGGCGATCTCACGGCGGCTCAGGAGGCGCACGACCTCCGCCGTCTTGCCGCTGCTCATGCAGCCAGCGATCACGTGGAGCCAAGGAGTACGCGTTGAAGCCATCGACCAGAGTCTAGCGAAGCCCGACTGACGCGGCTTGATCCACTAGCCAGGTGGACGTGTCGGTCAGTGCAGCCTTAGCAGGAAAGTCAGTGATCGTGGAGCTAGTCTCCATGATAGAAGTTAGCGCATTGATTTTTCCTGAACCAACGACACTCACGCAAACTGAGCGTGCGCTTGCAAGAATCCCAATTGAGAACGTTAATCGCGACACATGGGGCTCAATGTGAGTTGGCGCTTTCACCGGAGAAGCAATTGGCGCACCTTCTCGGGCTAGACTAGAGCCAGAAAACACACTCAAGCAGTGTCCATCTGAACCGACTCCAATCATCACCATGTCAAAGATTGGGAATCCCTCGGCGTTCAGAGGTACCTTGAACTCAACTAATTCATTGAGGTACGAATTCACTGCCGCCGGTCCTGGCAATTGAGTCGGCCAGGCATGTACCTGAAGTCCGTGGCTATCTATGGAGGTTCTCGCAGCTGTGGGCAGAAGGAGTAATTCATCCACAAGCGATGCATTGGAAAGTGGGTCAGCTCGATCCACATGTCGCTCGTCGCCGAACCAAATATGTGTCTTGCTCCATGGCATTCGGAGCGAAAGCCTTGAATCTCGCATTGCGGCGTAGAGCGCCGCAGGAGTGCTCCCGCCAGTCGCGCACCAGTGAAAAACGCCGCGAGCCACAACGGATTGCGTTGCGGCTGCTATCACAAGGTCAGCCGCCGCTAGGGCGACCGCCTCGGCGTCGTTTACAACGATGATGTGTGGACCGCTCATCCGACGAGTTGCGCAAACGCGCGCAGGATGGATGGGGAGAGCGGATCAACCTCTCCGAGTTCAAGTGCCTGACTGAGCAGTTCGGCGTCAGTGGCGCGCTTTGCTCGCAGCGTACGCTCATGCACGGGAGTGCCGTTGACTGATGCGCGGACATGAGTGCTCGTGCGATCGGCATGGACGTTGAGCTCCAACACACGTCCTCGGCGCTCTGCCGTGATATGGAGACCGAGCGTGGTCCCTGATCGGCCACTCTCCACCACCGGCTCAAGTGTGAGTGCAATGCTCCGTCCCTCCTCGTCGATCGCTCCACTCCACGTTCCAGCGCGGTTCTCAAGCGGTGCTGAGACGCGTGCATTCAAGCGGGAGGTCAGCCAGGCGAGGTGATACGTCGGCTTGACAACATTCACCGGGGCGCTCGTGTTGCTTCCAGCTGAGTAGGTAGCGCGGATCTTCGTGATCGCACGCAGAAACGGAGCGACCTCTGGCTCATCAAACGCACTCGCAACAGCATCGCGCCAACGAGCCTGCCGAATGAGCGAGAAATCACTGACCGCGGTCCCGGAGGCGCGCGAGAGTAAGATCAGGTCGCGCACAACCTCAATTCCTACCCCTCGCTGCTCCGCGCCGTTCACGAGAATTCGATCCACACCTCGCAACAGCTCTGTCAGGTCGCGACTGGTTGGGTCCACCGTGTGGTCCCACCAGAGGAGTGTCGGAAGGTCATGCAGTGAAAGTTGAGGCACCATGCTGGAGAGGTGTCGTCCAGCCTCACCGCTCGCATCAATCCAGAGGAGCTCCGTGCACGCGGATGTTCCGTCGCCACGTGGGGTCACGGCACAGAAGACCTCGAGACGTGCACGAAAGGTGGGCGGCCCCTCTATATCGCGTGGCACGATGAAGAGTGTGCGTGAGGGACTTCTCTGGAGGCTTGTCAGTGAACTCGCCGCGCCAACCGCGCGCTCTTCACCCGGCGCGACCACCACGAGGTTCATAACACCAGTTCGCACTGCGAGCGGAGTAGCCCCGCTCCCATCTGATGAAGTATTCGCGCCGATCTGTTGACGTGACTCGGTGCTGCTCCAGAGGCGTGCGAGGAGCGCGTCTGCCTCCGCAACGGAGTTTGCGGAGGATTTCCAGCGGAGCGTGGAGAGTTCTGCGGGGCTGAGGTTCATCGCGCGCTACAGCCTGCGCCAGCGACGCCCCTCGCGGGTGAGGAGCTGATCGGCGGCCTCGGGGCCCCACGTCCCTGCGGCGTAATTGGGGAATGCTGGCTCAGCGCTGGCGAGCCAGGACTCCATGATCGGGTCCACGATCCGCCAGGCGGCCTCCACTTCGTCGGCGCGCGTGAAGAGCGACGCGTCTCCGAGGAGTGCGTCCAGCATGAGCGTCTCATAGGCGTCTGGGCTCTCGACCGAGAAGGCAGAACCGTAGGCGAAGTCCATGTTGACTGGTCGCACATTAGTCCCGAGACCTGGCACCTTGGCGGCAAATCGAAGCAGGATCCCCTCATCCGGTTGGATGCGAATCACGAGCATGTTCGGCTCTGGCGCATCGCCGGTCGGCGAGAAGAGGCGCTGCGGAACATCTTTGAACTGAATGGCAATCTCCGTTGCGCGCTTTGGTAGGTGCTTCCCTGCTCGCAGATAGAACGGCACGCCTGCCCATCGCCAGTCGTCAATCTCAAATCGAGCGGCGACGAATGTCTCTGTCTCCGACGCGACCTCTACTTCAGGCTCGCTGCGGTATCCGGCCACTTCGGTCGCGCCGATCCAACCAGGCCCGTATTGGCCGCGCACAACGTGCTGATCGACCGCATCGGTGCTCAGGAGGCGGACGGCACGGAGCACCTTCACCTTCTCGTCACGGAGGGCCTCCGCTTCAAGCGTGGCGGGTGGCTCCATTGCAACGAGCGTGAGGAGCTGCAGGAGGTGGTTTTGCAAGATGTCACGGAGCGCCCCCGTCTCTTCGTAGAATGCCCCGCGCCCTTCCACGCCGATCGTTTCCGCCACCGTGATTTGGATGTGGTCGATGTAACGACGATGCCAAATCGGCTCGAAGATGAGGTTCCCGAATCGGAAGATCAAGATGTTGCGAACGGTCTCCTTTCCCAGATAGTGGTCAATGCGGTAGACCTGGCTCTCGCGGAATACTTTGCCGACTTCACGATTGAGCTTGACGGCGGAATCAAGATCGCGACCGAAGGGCTTCTCAATCACGACACGTCGCCAGCCACTCTCACTCGTTTCGTGATCGAGCCCTGCGGCGCCGAGGCTGCGGAGGATGTCCGGGAATGATGACGCCGGGGTTGCGAGATAGTAGAGACGATTCCCTCCGGTTCCAACGCTCGCGTCGATTGCGTCAAGGTGCAGACTGAGATTCGCGTAGGATTCGGGATCATCAAACGCCCCCTTGACGTAGCTGATGCGCTGAGCAAACTCACTCCAACGCGCTTCATCGACTGGCTTGACGCGAGCGTGCTTCTCCAGCGAAGTGCGCAGGTCGGTGCGCATTGATGCATCGGAGGCGTCACGACGCCCGAAGCAGACGAGCGCGAACCTCTCTGGAAGGAGGTCGCCAGCCCAGAGGTGATAGAGGGCGGGGACGACCTTGCGATGCGCGAGGTCACCGGTCGCTCCAAAGAGGACCACGATGTTTGGGTCGGGAACGCGCTCAATGCGCAGGCCGGAGCGTAGTGGGTTCGCCTTACTGCGCTTCGGCGTTGCCTTCTTTCCCGCTCGTGCAATGCGAAGGCTGCGGATCGTTCCGCCGCCTTCGCCCGCCTTTCCGATCTTCACTCGGGCTTCACTGCATGTCCGCCGAACTGATTGCGCAGCGCAGCGAGCACTTTGGCGCTGTATGAGTCCTCTTGACGTGATCGGAATCTCGTCAGGAGCGAGAGGGTGATCAGTGGTGCCGGGACATCAAGGTCGATCGCCTCTTGCACCGTCCAGCGTCCCTCTCCCGAATCCGCAACCCAACCCTTGATGGACTTCAGTTCGTTTCCCTCGGCGCGGAAGGCACGTCCAGCAAGTTCAAGGAGCCAGCTGCGCACGACGGAGCCTTGCATCCAGAGGTCGGAGACCTTGGCGAGGTCCACTTGGTAGCGGGACTTCGCGAGGATCTCAAACCCTTCGGCGTATGCCTGCATGAGACCGTATTCGATCCCGTTGTGCACCATCTTGACGTAGTGACCCGCGCCAGGCGCGCCGCAGTGCATGTAGCCATCTTTCGGTGCCAGCGTGAGGAATATCGGCTCCATCTCCTTCACGGGTGCGACGTCGCCGCCCACCATCATGCAGTAGCCCTTCTCAAGGCCCCAGACGCCACCTGAAGTTCCAGCATCAATGAAATGGATGCCGTGCCCCGCAAGCTTCTGATGTCGGCGGATCGTGTCATGGAAGTTGGAGTTGCCACCGTCAATCACCGTGTCACCCTTTCCAAGGAGTGGAATCAGTTCGTCGATCATAGCCTCGGTGGCATCGCCGCTCGGTACCATCACCCAGACCTTTCGCGGAGATGGGAGCGCGGCAACGAGATCCTTCACGCTGTAGGTGGGGGTTGCGCCGTCTCTTGCGATCTCGTCGGTCTTCCCGTGAGAGCGGTTCCATATCACGACCTGGTGTCCGCCTCGAAGGAGGCGCTTGACCATGTTGCCGCCCATCTTGCCAAGGCCAATGAATCCGATCTTCACAGGAGCCTCCTCACTTGTGGCCACACTCGGCCCGTCACTGAGATGCTAGCGCGTGCGTGCGACCCGATGTGGATCAGGCACTGAGCGCGCGGCGGAAGAGCGACTCCACCGCGGTGAGCCCGGCGTCTGGGTTGTCGCCGAGATGGATGCGCAGGATCGGCAGTTCATGGGCCACCAGCGAACGTGCGTCACCGAGTGCCTGTGCGTCGACGAGCTGACCGAAGGTAAAACCGCTCCCTGGAATCTCAAGGTCGTGCGGCCGTCCTGCAACGAGTTGGACAAACCAGCCGATCGGCGCACCACCTTTGTGCAACTGCCCCGTTGAGTGGAGGAAACGGGGACCGTAGCCAACGGTGGTTGCGCAGCGTGTCCCATCGCGAAGTAGGAGTCGAATTGCGGTGAGCGCTGCCGTCCGTTCGGGCGTGGTGGCAACGTACGCATGAATGCCAATGTAGCCACGCTGCGTGAGTCGCCGCAGCTGACCGGCCACCAGTTTCACCGCGTCATCCGCGAATGCGGCAGATAGTGCATTGTCGACCCAGAGCTGGAGTGGTCCGTCCGTACACTGTGGAGTCAGTTCTGGAAGTGCGCCAGTTGCGTAAAGTTCACCGAGCACTGCGGTGGTGTTCTGCTTGGACTCGGTCACATTCGGTTCATCAAATGGGTTGATGCCCAGAGCGACACCTACGATTGCTGTTGCCGCCTCCCAGTGGAAGAATTCGCCACCAAGGTCAATTGCATCGCTCAGCGTGTAGCTGATGACGGGGTGCCCAGCGGCCGCTAGCTCGTTGAGTCGAGTCTTAGCGACTGTCCCGTCCGCAGCGCGCGGTGCGCGGCCGCCACTCAGCGCGATGTGCATGAAGAGGCGATCGTCCTGGTAGCTCTCAAGTGCGCCAAGCGGTTCGAGGTCAACAGGGATCACTCCGACACCCTTCTTCCCCGTGCTCTCTGCAACCAGTTGCTCAGCCCATGCGCCGAAGCCGTGGATCGGCTCGTCAACGAGAAGGGTCAACTTATCTCGCCCCTCGCGCGCAAGTGCGCCAATGATCACGCCGAGCGCAACGGCACGGTTGGCGGTTGGCTCTGGCTCGCGCAGCTGGGCGGCAGCGACGGCGCCAGCAGCGAGCAGTGAATCCAGGTCAATGCCGAGAAGGCTCGCGGGCACGAGCCCGACGAAGCTGAGTGCGGAATAGCGTCCGCCAACGTCAACCGGGTTCAGAAAGCGTTCTAGCATCCGTTCGTTCCCAGGGATCCCATCAATGCTTGGCGATGGGTCGCTAATCGCGATCATTGAGGCGAATGGGTCTTCGCCTGCACCGAGCGCGCTCGAGATCCATCCCGCCGCATAGGCGGCGAACGAGAGCGTCTCCGTTGTGGTGCCAGACTTGCTCGCAACGATCACGAGCGTCTTGGCCGGATCGAGCCCTGCGAGTGCCGCCGCAACCGCCTCCGGGTCGGTGGAGTCGCAGACGCGAATCTTCAGCCACCCGTTGATCGATGCGAATGCAGTGGCGAGCACTTCAGGAGCGAGGGAGGATCCTCCCATCCCCGCCACGATCGCCGTGGTGAATCCTGCGTCGCGAATCTTTTCGCCGAACGCCTGAAGAGCTGGGATCTGTGTCGTGAAGTGTCCTGGCGCGTCGAGCCAGCCGAGTCGATTCTCGATCTTCGCCTGAACGTCTGCGTCACGACTCCAGAGCGCGACGTCCTTTTCGGCAAGTCGCGTCACCCACTCTTCGGTGCGCGCGCGCTCGAACATTCTGCTGATCGCGGCGAGATCTTTGGTGTGACCAACGCGCACGGAGAAGGGGAGTTGCAGTTCGCCGCTCACCCCTGTTCCTTCTCAATCTCCTGCACCTTGCTGGTGCGGCGGACGAATCGTTCTGCATCGCTCGGTGTGGCGGCGAGGAATGCGGCGAGCACCGTTGCTGCGGTTGCGGGGTCAATCACCTTTGCACCGAGCGAGAGCACGTTCATGGCGTCATGGACCACACCCTGCTCCGCTGATTCGGGATCATGTGCGATCGACGCTCGAATGCCCTTGAACTTATTTGCCGCGATCGTGACGCCGATCCCTGATCCGCAGATCACGAGGCCGCGCTCGGCTCCGCCGCGCTGCATCAACTCGGCAACCGCACGCGAAGCGTCCGGGTAATCGTCTGTGAGATCGCTCCCGTCGCCGCCGAGGTCGATCCCCTCCCAGTCAGGCGCGATCGCGTGAAGTTTGTTGAGCAGTGCAGCCTTAAGCGCAGCACCGGCGTGATCTGCGGCAATCGCGAGCTTGCGTGTAGACACCTCAGCTAACCTGATGGCCGTCGTGAAGGTGCGGCGTTGGGATCACACCACGATGCGATCTGGTGATCACGCCGCGCGCAACTTCTGCGATGTGCTCTGGGGTGAAGCCGAACTCTGCGAAGAGTTTTGGTGCTGGTGCAGACGCGCCGAAGCGGTCCATCGCGATGATTGCGCCGTCGCTTCCTGTCCAGCGATCCCATCCAAGGCTGACACCGGCTTCGATGCCGACGCGCGCGTGAACCGCAGCAGGGAGGACTGATTCGCGGTACGCAGCATCTTGATCGCCAAAGAGTTCTAAGCACGGGGCTGAGACAACGCGCGTAGCCGTGCCAGATGCCTCGAGAAGTTCTGCTGCGGCAGTGGCGAGATGCACCTCCGAGCCCGTTGCAATGAGGATCACCGCTGCCTGCGCACTCGCCTCGCGAATCACATATGCCCCGCGCTTCACGCCATCTGCTGCTCCAGTGATGCTGCCAGGGAGCACGGGCAGCTTCTGTCGCGTAAAGGCGAGTACCGTCGGTGCACTGCGTCGTTCAATCGCAGCGCCCCATGCATGCGCCGCCTCATTCGGATCGCCTGGCCGGAAGAAGCGCAGGTTCGGAATGGCGCGTAGTGCGGCGTAGTGCTCGACTGGCTGATGGGTTGGGCCATCTTCACCAAGGCCGATGGAATCGTGCGTGAAGACGAAGATGCTACCGAGCTCGGCGAGTGCCGCCAGTCGCAGTGAACCGCGCATGTAGTCGCTGAAGGCGAGGAATGTGGCGGCGAACGGGATGAGTCCGCCGTGGTACGAGATTCCGTTGGTGATTGCCGCCATTGCGTGTTCACGCACGCCGAAGCTGATGTTGCGACCCGACTCTGTTGCGGTAAAGCGACCTCCTTCGTGAATTTCGGTGAGGTTCGACTCAGAAAGGTCGGCGCTCCCGCCGATCAACTCTGGCAGCACCGCGGCGAGCGCCTTGATACTCGACTGGCTGACGTTTCGCGTTGGCGAATCAGCGCCAAGTTCGTATGCGGGCAGCGCGCGCTTCCAGCCGCTCGGTAGCCCGCCCGCCATGCGGCGCTGAAGTTCCGCCGCCTCTGCGGGGAAGGCGGTCGCGTAGGCGAGGAGTCGCTTGGCATGCGCTGCAACGAGCGCTTCGCCACTGGTGATCGCGCCGCGGTAGAGCTCGGCAACATCTGTGGGGACGTCGAAGGTTGCATCTGGATTCGTTCCGTATGCCGCCTTCGTGAGCTTCACCTCGTCTGAGCCGAGCGGTGCGCCGTGCGACTTCTGACTCCCAGCTTTATTCGGCGAACCGAAGCCGATGACGGTGCGCACGGCGATGAGGCTCGGTCGGTCATCCTTGATTGCCACGCTGATCGCCGCATCGATAGAGGCAACGTCGTTGCCGTCTGCAACGCTGCTTGTGTGCCACCCGTAGGCGTCAAAGCGCTTCTTTACATCTTCCGACCAAGCGGTTGAAGTTGGTCCGTCAAGTTGAATCAGGTTGTCGTCCCAGAGGTAGATCAATTTGCCCAGTCGCAAGTGTCCCGCGAGCGACGCCGCCTCGGATGCGATCCCTTCTTGGAGGTCGCCGTCTGAGACGATCGCGAAGACGCGATGATCGACCACGGTGTGTCCTGGGCGATTGAACTCTTCAGCGAGGCGGCGCTCGGCGATCGCCATCCCAACACCGTTGGCGAATCCCTGACCGAGTGGACCTGTGGTGGCCTCAACGCCTGCGGTGAGGCCGTATTCGGGGTGGCCAGGTGTGCGTGAGCCCCACTGTCTGAATGACTTCAGATCATCAATCGTGATCCCGTAGCCGGTGAGATGAAGCAGTGAATAGAGGAGCGCACTGGCGTGCCCGTTAGAGAGGATGAATCGATCGCGATCAAACCAGTTGGGAGTTCGTGGCGAATGGCGCAGGTGGCGTGTCCAGATCGAGTGCGCCATCGGTGCACAGCCCATCGGCGCTCCCGGGTGGCCCGAGTTTGCCGCCTGGACGGTGTCGATCGCGAGGGTGCGGATTGTGGCGATGGCGGACTGCTCCAGTCGTGGATCCATTCGTGCCCCCCTGCGTAGTTGCTGGTGTCCATTGATTGTAGACTGCACCGGAATCAGGAGTACTGGAGGCGCAATGCCCCGAAGAAGCCTCTCGAGCCGTCGCCCAACGAGCGTGCGCGCGGCCGCCGAAGTGGGCGTGCTGGTCGCCACGTTCATCTGGGCGGCGAACTTCACGGTGGTGAAAGCGGCAGTTACCGCGTGGCCAGTCCTCCCCTTCTCCGCGATCCGCATCACTACCGCAGGGATCATTGTGCTCATATGGACGCAGTTCCGCGGTGGCAGCGTCCGCATGTCTCCCCGAGATCTAGCGCTTACCGGACTCTTTGGCGTGATCGGCCAAGGGATCTATCAGCTCCTCTGGGCTGGGTCGCTTGGAGCGATTAATGCGGGAACAAGTGCGCTACTCGTTGCAGTCACTCCATTTCTTACCGCAATCTTTGCGGCGCTTCTTCGCATTGATCCGCTGCGACCCGCAACGATTGCTGGTGGATTGATCGCATTTGCGGGTGTCGCTGCGGTGGCCCTCGGTGAAGGGGCGGGTGCATTCGGTGGGACGACCGCTGGAGTCACCGCCACGCTCCTCGCCGCCGCCTGTTGGGCTTCGTACCTACTCGCCGGCGCACGGGTGATCCCGCGTACTGGCGTGCTCGCGTTCACTGGATGGAGCATGGTGATCGGTGGTGCCGTCTTGATCCCGTTCGGCGCGAGCCAATGGGCAGAGCTCGGTTCGCCAGCAATCCCAGTCGTCGCACTCTTCGGCATCCTCTATGCCACGTTCGGTTCGAGTAGCCTCGCGAACGTGCTCTACTTCACCGCTGTGCCCGTGGTCGGTCCTGCGCGCGTGGCGAGCTTTCAACTGCTCGTCCCATTCCTCGCCGTGGTGATCTCCGCACCTGTCCTTGGCGAGGGGTTGGAGCCTGTTCAGGCGCTTGGCGGTGCGCTCATCTTGCTAGGGATCTGGGTCGGTCGCCAAACAGAGTTCCCGTTCCGTCGCCGACTGCGATAGACTCCGTCAGGCTCGCTCGGCAGTGACTGAGCGCCCCGCCGAATTTGAGGAGGCAGAGGGGACGAGATGGCGACGAAGTTTGTGTTCGTCACCGGCGGCGTTACCTCTTCTCTTGGCAAGGGAATCACCGCAGCATCAGTTGGCCTTCTGCTGAAGGCTCGCGGACTCAGAATCTCGGTCATCAAGCTTGACCCCTACCTCAACGTCGATCCGGGCACGATGTCTCCGTATCAACACGGCGAGGTGTTCATCACCGACGACGGCGCAGAGACCGACCTAGATCTCGGACACTATGAGCGCTTCATTGACGTCAACCTCTCTCAGGCCTCGAACGTCACCACAGGGCGCATCTACTCCACGGTGATCGCTCGCGAGCGTCGCGGCGATTATCTTGGTGGCACCGTCCAAGTCATCCCCCACGTCACAAACGAAATAAAAGAGCGCGTCCTTCGTCTTGGCGGTGACGATGTTGACGTTGTCATCGTTGAAGTGGGGGGGACTGTGGGAGACATTGAGTCCCTTCCATTCATTGAGGCGATCCGTCAACTAAAGAAGGATGTTGGTCGCGGCAACTCGCTCTACATCCATGTGACACTACTGCCAGAACTCGCCGCCACTGGGGAGCTGAAGACGAAGCCCACACAGCACTCAGTGAAAGAGTTGCGTGGTAGCGGAATACAGCCCGACGTAATCATCTTGCGTGCGGATCACCCAGTACCAGACGATGTGCGCGAGAAGATCGCACTTTTCACCGACGTTGCGGTTGAGGCGGTTGTCCCCGCTACCACGGCGCGTACGATCAACGAAGTGCCGCTGCAGTTCGAGAAGTTCGGTCTTGGGGACCTGCTTACCCGTGAACTCGGAATTAGCGCCGCCGTCCCCGATCTGACCAAGTGGGAGCAACTTGTTGCGAAGATCGTTGCCGAAAAGCCAGCCGTTGAGATCGCGATCGTCGGCAAGTACACCGAACTCCCTGACGCGTATCTGTCCGTGACTGAGGCACTCAGGCACGCAGGTTGGGCCCACGGCGTGGATGTGCGTGTGCGCTGGGTGAATGCGGAGCAGCTCGATGACGTAGATGCTGCACACGTGTCCGCCCAGTTGGCTGGTGCTCACGGCGTGCTGGTGCCGGGTGGCTATGGATATCGAGGGATAGAGGGGAAGATTCGCGCAGCGCACACGGCGCGCACCGAGCACATCCCCTACCTGGGTCTCTGCCTTGGGTTGCAGATTGCGGTGATTGAGTTCGCGCGCGAAACCCTGGGCTCAGCGGATGCGAACTCGACTGAGTTCGACATGTTCACGAAACATCCGGTGATTGACTTCACGCCAGACCAGCGCGGCGTGGAGGAGAAGGGTGGCACCCAACGGCTCGGCCTCTATCCGGCAAAGCTCTCCCCAGGGTCGCGCGCCTCTACCGTCTATGGCTCTGAGATCGCCTACGAGCGGCACCGCCATCGCTTTGAGGTCGCGAATCGCTTCAAGCCACAACTAGAGGCGGCTGGGATGCGGTTCTCTGGCGTCTCACCAGATGGTCGACTTGTGGAGATCATCGAGCTCGCCGATCATCCATGGTTTGTCGCGAGTCAATTCCATCCTGAGTTCACCAGCCGTCCGCTTCGGCCGAACCCGCTTTTCGACGGGTTCGTTGGCGCCGCACTCGCGCTCAAGGAGGGGCGTCTCGCCGCGTACACTCCGCGAATGGTCGGAGTGAGCGATGATGAGGCGTTACAGGCGGCGCGCCGTAAGGCAATCGAGGCGGCTGCGCACAAGGCCGCAACCCGCAGCAATGGAACAGGAGCAGCATCTTGAAGTTCTTCCTCGATACGGCAGACATCAACGAGATCAAGACCGGCATCAGCTGGGGGATCGTTGATGGTGTCACGACGAACCCGTCTCTGTATGCGAAGGTTGGCGGCTCCTATGAAGAACTCCTCAAGGAGATTTGCGCCCTGACCAAAGGCCCAGTCTCCGCCGAGGTGATCAGTGACGACGCCGACGGTATGGTGAAGGAGGGGCTCGCCTTCGCGCAGATCGCCGCCAACATCGTGGTGAAGGTGCCCATGACTACGGAGGGCCTCGCAGCAATCAGTCGTCTCAAGAGCGAGGGGATCAAGACCAACTGCACCCTAATCTTCACGGCAAACCAAGGCCTCCTCGCCGCGAAGGCTGGCGCTTCGTTGGTCAGCCCATTTGTCGGCCGGCTTGATGACATCAATGAAGATGGGATGACGGTGATCCGCGAACTTGCGGAGATCTTCTCGCATTACGAAGAGCTTGATCACTGCGAGATTCTTGCCGCCTCGATCCGTCACCCACGGCACGTGACCGAAGCGGCACTTGTTGGCGCGCACGTTGCGACCATGCCGCTGAAGGTTCTGGAACAGATGGCGAAGCACCCCCTTACCGACAAGGGAATCGCCGTCTTCAAGTCGGATTGGGCGAAGGCAAAGGGCGGAAAGTAAAGACAGCAGCGCCCCCCGTTGACGGGGTGGCGCAAATCTCGTACAGTGTTCAAATCCCCCCTCTCCACCTGCGCAGAGGCGTCGGACGTTTCGTGCGGGGATCCAAGGAATCACCTGAGGCGAGAAAGGTACCCAACCCATGTCAATGAACGACCTACGCAACCGCGGACCTCGACGAGGACCACGACGTGGCCCCAGCATGAACAACGGTCAAGGGGGCATGCGCATGCCACATGGTTCCCTGCAACATGACGTTGAGGTGCTCTCCGAGGCCGACCTTGCTGCTGAGGGACTCCTCACGTTTGCAGCGCTCGCCAACATGACAGCGAGTGAACTGATGGCGGCGGCAAAGAAGTTCAACGTCACCGCCTCCCAGCAGGAAGATCTCCCTCGCGTGGTTCAGAAGATCCTTGCCGCACAGGCGGAGGAGCAGGGTCAGGTTTGGGCGGAGGGCATCCTCGAGATCGTCGACGAAGGGTACGGCTTTGTTCGACGCAACGGACTTCTTCCGAGTGCAGACGATGTCTATGTGCCGTCGCCGATGTTGCGCCGCATCGGACTTCGACAAGGCGACACGATCGGTGGCGTCATTCGCGCACCGCGTGAAGGTGAAAAGTTTTGGGGAATGCTTCGCGTCGAGATCATTTCTGGAACAGATCTTGAATCAGCGCGCCGCAGGCCGCACTTTGGCGACCTAACGCCAATCCATCCGATTGAGCTGATCAATCTTGAGACCGATCCATCGAACCTGTCGCAGCGTCTCATCAACCTGGTCAACCCGCTCGGGAAGGGTCAGCGCGCGCTGATCGTCTCACCGCCGAAGGCTGGCAAGACGAGCCTGCTTAAGCAGATCGCACAGGGTGTGACCGCGAACTATCCAGAGATCTCGCTCATGGTCTGTCTCATTGGCGAGCGGCCTGAAGAGGTGACTGACATGCGCCGCTCCGTCAAGGGCGAAGTGATCTCGTCAACCTTTGACGAGCCGACAGAGAATCACACACACGTCGCTGAGATGGCACTGGAGATTGCGAAGCGACGTACCGAGGCAGGAGCCGACGTGGTGGTGCTGCTCGACTCCATCACTCGACTCGCACGCGCGTATAATCTGGCACTCCCGCCCTCAGGGCGAACTCTCTCGGGCGGTATCGATCCCATCGCTCTTTACCCGCCGAAGCGTTTCTTCGGAGCTGCGCGGAAACTCGAAGAGGGTGGCTCATTGACAATCATCGGCACCTGCCTCGTGGACACTGGCTCCAAGATGGACGACGTCATCTATGAGGAATTCAAGGGGACTGGTAACTCCGAACTCGTCCTTGATCGCAAGCTTGCGGAGAAGCGGATCTTCCCAGCGATTGATGTGCAGCGTTCTGGCACGCGTCGCGAGGAGCTGCTGCTAGATGAAGCGACCCTCAAGATGGTCTGGACGATGCGACGCATGCTCTCGGCCGTCGGGGCGAATGAAGGGATTGAGTTGCTTCTGAACCGCATCGCGAAGACCGAGTCGAACGCACAGTTCCTCGCCTCCCTCACCAAGGGGGCAGAAGGGTCAAACCCAGCCTAGCGCGCACCCTCCACGCCACTGCTGAGCCCGGAATCGGGGCGGCTAGAATGGGGGTTGAGATCGGAGGCAACGATGACGGGAACTGGTCGCCACCGCGGTAAGCGTTCAACGCAGGGGCTGCCCAGCGGCACCCGTCCAGGCTCACTCTGGTTCCAACTCTTCACGGCCATCCGTCGTCAAGCGATCATGATGCTTCGCGCCCTCGAACGTGCTGGTGATCGTGCGCTCAGCCTGAGCCTCTTCCGCGCGGGTGAGTTCCTGAGACACCCCCTCCCGCGCCGAGTTCGAATCCATCCGAAGCTACGAGAACGCACCAGCGGACTTGCTGTGGCTGCAATCCTTCACCGCCTCACCCCGCGGCTGGAAGAATGGGGAGTGATCCGCTTCCTTGCACGCCTGCGAACGGCACTCACCAAGCGGTTCACGGGACTTCAACGCGCTCCCGAGCAGACGGCTCCGGTTGGCATCACGCTCCTTCTTGGCATTGCGATTGTTGCGAGCATTCTTCCAGGCCCCGTGATTGATCAAAGGGCGCTCGCGCTAGACGACGGTGCATTTACTGGAGCGCCTGAGGCCCTTGAGCCGATCACCCCGGCGCTATGGGGGAGCGCAGTTGACCCAGACCGTAATGCTGGAACAGGCGAGTCCGATCTTCTCGCCCTAGCTTCTCCAAACGGCGCAGATCCACTTGCGCCAGGCGCACTTGGATGGCGTCCGATCGAGGCGGCTCGTGACGCATCAGCTGCTGTCAATGCGAATTCCGATACGGAGTTGCTGGATGGACCGCGCATCCTTCAAGACGGCACCATGCTTCTCCCTGCCGCGGTTGATCTCAACATCGTGGACGGTCGAAGCCATGTGCAAATCCATGTGGTGCAGAAGGGGCAGACGCTCGCCCAGATCGCAAAACTTTACAACATTGGCCTGATGGATGTGGTCTGGTCAAACCGCCTGCCATCCACAAGCAACCCGTCCGCTGGAAGGCGCTTGAAGATCCCTGATATAAAGGGCTACGTCCACGTAGTTGCCGAACACGAGACACTGAAGTCAATTGCGAATACGTCCAACGTTTCTCAGCCGAAGATCATGTCCTACAACGGGCTTCGTTCTGCCGATGTGGTGCTAGGCATGGTCTTGGTGCTCCCCGGTGGCCGAGGACCAGCGCTTCCGACGTACCAAGCATCAGGTCAGTCATACGCATACAACGGACCGCTGCCGAAAATTTACAACGGCATGACCTTCCGCTACCCAGTGCCTGGTGGTCGATTCGTGCGCGGGTTCTTCCGCGGCCATGATGGAATTGATATCGGGCAAGCCACTGGCGCGCCAATCCTTGCGGCGGCCGCTGGTGTGGTGGTTCGCACTGGGTGGGTAAGTAACTGCGGTGGAAACCAGATTGTGATTGCGGTTGGTTCAAATCTCTACACGGGCTACTACCACCTCTCGAGGATCCTGGTCTCGCCAGGACAGAAGATTGCGCGCGGACAGCAGATTGGAAAAATTGGAGAGACGGGCTGCACCACTGGTCCACATCTGCACTTTTCCGTCTCTCGAGGCTACCCACTCGCGAGTGGGTCAGTCTTCTATAACCCCGCGCGATTCCTCCCATAGCGGTGTTCCTCGACGTCGTCGACCTTCATCTTTCCGCTGGTCGAGGAGGCGACGGCGCTTCAACCATGCGCCGAGAAGCGCACGTGCCGCGCGGCGGGCCAGATGGAGGTGACGGGGGACGTGGTGGGAGCATCTACGTCTCGGTCGATAGCGGACAGACCACGCTGCGCGACTTTGAGCAGAGGCGACGACTGCAGGCTGGAGATGGCGGGAACGGTGGCAACAAGAAGTCGCACGGGAAGGCTGGGAAGGATCTAGAGATTGGCGTCCCGCCTGGAACGGCAATCTTTGATGCCGTGAGTGGCGACCTAATTGCGGACATTGTCTCGCGCGAGCAGCGAGTGATGATCGTGAAGGGCGGCCGAGGTGGACTTGGGAATGCGCACTTCGTGACCGCCGCGCATCAGGCGCCGCGCCATGCACAGCGCGGCGAACCTGGTGAGACTCGTGAGGTCCGATTTGAGCTTCGCCTGATCGCCGATGTTGGACTTGTGGGCCTTCCAAACGCAGGGAAATCCACCACCCTCGCCGCTCTCACTGCGGCACAACCAAAGATTGGGGATTACCCGTTCACCACGCTCGAACCAAACCTCGGTGTGATCGAGCTCGGCACCGAGGACGGACGACGACCGACCGTGGCCGACCTTCCAGGGCTGATTGAAGGGGCATCTATGGGTGCGGGCCTTGGCTTTGCGTTCTTGCGACACGCGTCACGAGTTCGCATCTTGGTGCACGTGGTGGACGCGTCGACCGCCGATCCACTGCGCGATGCGGCGATCATTCGCGAAGAGCTCGCCGCCCACAATCCTGCGCTGCTGAAGAAGACAACACTGGTAGTGCTGAACAAGATTGATCGTCCAGGCGTCCGTGAGCGCCTCGCAGAGCTACGCCACGGATTGAGCACGCTTGGGCTAAATAGCATTGCGTGCTCTGCCCTTGGCGGTGCGCTCGGTGAGGGGGTCAGCGATCTCCGCAGTGCGCTTGCAGAGCTACTTCCAGACGCGGAGACACTCGCACTCCTAACTGAACCAGCAGGCGTTGTGGTACACCGCATTGATCCGATTGCCATCGATGGATTTGAGGTAAGCCGTGATGGAGCGTCGTACCGAGTTCGCGGGAAGTCCATTGAGCGACTCGTGCACCAGACTGATTTCGGGCGCGATGAGTCGGTGCAGCGGTTCCATCATGCGTTGACGCGACTCGGAATCGAGTCAGCACTGCGCAAAGCGGGGTGTCGCGCGGGAGACACGGTGGTGATCGGCGACCTCTCCCTCGAATGGGAGGATCCAGATGAGGCGGAACTATTGAATAGAGCAGATGCGGTGGAGGCAAGCGGACTCGATCTGGAGGTGCTTGGCGAGACGCTGGAAGAGGCGGCTGTTGGAAGCTCAGAGGGGCTTCAGTGAGCAAGATCGGCGTGCTTGGTGGGACCTTTGATCCGATTCATGACGGGCACCTTGCGCTCGGTCAAGCCGCGTGTGACCTACTCAAGCTGGATCGCGTGATCTTCGTTCCTTCGGCACGCCCGCCACACAAGGTGAATGATCGCGTGACTGATGCGGAGACCCGATCCGAAATGGTGAAACTCGCGATTGCTGGAAACCCAAACTTTACGTTGAGTCGAACAGAGCTTGATCGCCCTGGACTCTCCTTCACCGTTGACACGCTCCGCGAGATCGCGGCGTCGGCGCCACCAGGTGCGCCTCACGAGTTGCACCTCATCCTCTCCGTTGAAACACTCCTCGGGTTTCACGAATGGGAAGACCCAATCTCCATTCTCGACCTCGCTCGCGTCGCGGCCCTCCCGCGTCGAGGGACACCCACCCCAGACCGCGCCTGGCTGAAGCGACACTTTCCAGGCCGCGAAGATCGCTTCCTCTATCTCGACGGCTTCCACCTCTCACATGCAAGCCGTGAGCTGCGAGCGCTCGCTGCGCGAGGTCGTTCTCTTCGATATCTCGTGCCGAACCCAGTGGCGGAGTACATCAAGAAGAACGGCCTCTACCTGGACCGCCCAGAACTCGTGCTGCAGCGACCGATCGAGCCAGACGACCTTCCTGTGGATCCCGCAACATAGAGGTTCGGGTAGGCTGAGCGAGTGATCCCACCGCAACGCAGCATTGAGCCACACGATCTTGCGCGTAGAGTTGCCATCCTTGCTGAGGAGAAGAAGGCGGTCGACATCATCGTGTTGGATGTTGCTGGCCTAACCACAATCGCTGAAGCGTTCGTGATCTGCACCGGAGGCTCAGAGCCACAGCTCGCGGCAATCACGGCGAGCATTGTTGACGGCATGGCGGCTGAGGGAGTGACACCCGCGCACCGTCATCGCGCCCCATCGTCCCACTGGACCGTCCTCGACTATGGCAGCGTGATCGTGCACATCTTTACACCACCTGAGCGCGAGTTCTACAAGTTGGAGCAGCTTTGGGCGTCAGCGAAGGTCTTGCTCCGCATTCAATAACCGCTAACCGATTCGCGCGGCACTCCATCGCGTGAGCGCAGGGCCCCAGGCGCGCTCACCATCGCCCTTTGAGATCGCATCCAGCTCCACCAATCCCGTGATCGCGTCGGCAATCTCTCGCCCGCTCCATCGTTGTGCCGCCTGTGCAAGCTTCCCCGCCGGATACTCATGCATTCCGATCTCTCGCGCTACCTGAGCCAACGGGCGACCATCTTCCACCACTGCCCCGTGGATCTGCGCAAGATCTCGAAACTTCCGATGTAGGGTTGTCACCACCATGGGGCCAGGCTCACTGATCGCACGCCCAAGATGCTTTGCTGCGAGAGGACCGCTGCGCGCCACGATCGCATCGGCAAACGCAAAGAGCGAACCGATCCCACGATCTGCAACCAGTGCATCTACGACACGCAACGAGATTGCACCTCTGGGCACTGCGAGCACCAGCTTCTCAAGTTCAATCGCCGCCGTCATTCGCATTCCACTGCGATCAAGATCGGGCTCCCGGACTTCAGCCCCGAGTCGCTCGGCAATCTCTCTTGCGGCGTCGCCGGCAATCTCACGCCCCGCCCCCTTCGCGCGCTGCAGGATCCATGATGCGAGTTCTCCTGGACTCGGTGAGATGCAGTTCACCACGGCACCGCCAACATCTTGCACAAGAAGTCCGAGCTCGCCTGGACCTTCGGGCCGTGCCCCATTCAGGTTGGGTCGTCGCGCACGCTGGTCGATCAGCGCGACTGCATTTCCAGGCGCAATGTTCGCGAAGGCAGCGGCGACGCCAGCTCGTAACTCCTTGGTGGCTGAGAGTCTCCCAGCACCTCCTACCACCGCGAGGGTGCCACCACCGAAGAGTCCTCCGGTCGCAAGTCGTTGCGCAAGATCTGCAAGCACCGCAGCACCGCTCCCAGAGCCACGACCCTCGGCCCTCATTCGCACGCGATCAGGTGCACCTATGCCGCCAGCTGCCATCCCTTTGGCCAGCAGATCAACCGCCTCCTCGATCAGAAGGAGGTCATCCCCCCAGGCGAGGAGAACCGCAGGATTCGTTGGCTTGACCATGCGCGGATGGTAGCGCGGTCAATGCAATAGATGAATCACCCCCGCTAGTTCTTCTCCAGCTGCGGCTTGACTTCTTCAGCGAAGCGGACGAGCGACTCCTCATCGTGCGGGGTGGAGAAGCCGGCAATCAAGTGCTTGTAGCCGAGCTTTACGTATGGCGCGAGCTGCTCCACGACCTGGTTCACGGTGCCGACCGGCTGGCGCTCCCAGAGCGGTGAGATGCCGTTTCTGCTGAACTGTGCCTCGTAGATCTTCTGCGCATCGGCCTGGCTGTTGCGTATGACCACGCTGCCAATCCCCACGGTGCGCTCGATCTCATCTGGATTGCGTCCAACAGCCGCACAGTGCTTCAGGAGCACCTCCTCTTTGTGCGCAACCTGTTCTGGCGTTCCGCCAACATTGTTGCCATCGCCGTATTTGGCGACGAGCTTCAGTGTGACCTGCTCACCGCCGCCGCCAATGAAGATTGGCAGGTGCTTCTGCACTGGCGTGGGTAGGTTGCGGACCGTCGTCGATTTGTAGCGTGGGCCAGTGGCGGTTGGTTCGGTTCCGTCCAACATGCCACGCATGATGGGCAGTGCCTCACCGAGCCAACGGAGTCGCTCCGGAAAACCGTCACCAAAGTTCAAGCCGAAGTGTTGATGCTCCTCCTCAAACCAGGCGGCACCGATGCCGAGGATGGCGCGGCCGCCCGAGATGTGGTCCAGTGTGGTGGCAAGCTTTGCGGTGAGTGCTGGCTCACGGAAGGTGTTAGCACCGACCATTAGGCCAATCTTCGCCCTCTTTGTGGCCTCGGCCCAGGCGACGAGGGTGGACCAGCCCTCAAAGATTGGTCCGTTCGGGTTGCCAATGATCGGGTAGACGTGATCCCAGGTCCAGAGGTTGTCGTAGCCGACGCGATCGGCGGTGACCGCCATGGAGCGCATTGACGCCCACTCGGTGAATTGCGGCCAGATGAGTGCGCCAATCTTTACCTTCTCGTTCACGGGCAACCTCCTGCTCTGTTGGCTTCTATCCAATGATGTTGACGAGTCGACCGCCAGCATGAATCACCTTCTTCACCGGTCGACCATCGAGTGAGAGCTTCACTTTATCGGACGCGAGCGCGAGTGCCTCGATTTCCGCCTCTGTTGCGCTGGCGGAGACGGTGAGTTTGTCGCGTAGTTTTCCATTGACCTGGATCGGGAGTTCACGCTCGCTCGCCGTGAGGAGCGCAGCATCAACTGTTGGCCAACTGCGCTGGTGAATCGAGCGCCATCCGGGATCACTCGCGGCGATGCCGCGCGCTGCCTGCATGCGGCTGTGTACCTCTTCAGTGAGATGCGGCGCCATTGGCGCAAGTGCGGATAGTAGGTAGTCGATGGCCTCACTCCATGCCGCACCACCTGCCACAGGGCTTCCGCGATACGGGAATAGGACGTTTGTGAACTCCATCAACTTCGCAACGGCGGTGTTGAAGCGGAAGGCTTCAATGTCCGCCTCAACGCCTGCGACCGCCTTGTGCGCCGCACGACGGATGTTGAGTTCTGCTGCGGCCTGATCTTCGCCAACTGGCAGCGTGCCCGCATGGGGATCGCCTGGCTCCTTTCCGTCTGCGTCGAGCGCGAGTGTCCAGACGCGACCAAGGAAACGCACGATGCCGCTAATGCCGCTGCCAGACCACGGCCCCCCCTGATCCCACGGTCCCATGAATATCAGGAATAGCCGCACCGCGTCAGCGCCGTGCTTCGCAACGAGCGCGTCGGGATCTTCCACGTTGCCGCGAGACTTGCTCATCCGCTCGCCGTCACTGCCGAGGATTTGACCCTGGTTGAAAAGACGCGTGAACGGTTCCGACTCGCTGATCAGGCCGAGATCGCGTAGCGCCTTGGTGAAAAAGCGCGAGTAGAGGAGATGCATCACGGCGTGCTCTGCACCGCCGGTGTACTGATCTACAGGGCACCACGCATTGACAAGGCTCTTGTCGACGGGCCCGCCGGTGAATTTCGGTGAGAGGTATCTGTACCAGTACCAGGATGAATCGACGAACGTGTCCATGGTGTCCGTCTCACGCTGCCCAGGTCCGCCGCACTGCGGGCAGGGGACGTTCAGCCACGCCGATGCGCTCTTCAATGGCGATTCGCCTGTCTGCTTGAAGTCCACATCGTCGGGAAGCGTCACGGGGAGCTGGTCCACCGGCACGCCCACAGGACCGCACCTCTCGCAGTGGATGATCGGCATCGGTGTACCCCAGTAGCGTTGGCGACTGATCAACCAATCGCGCAGCCGGTACGTGGTTGTTCGCGTGCCCGCGCCCGACTTCTCCAGCGAGGCGATCGCCTGTTCAAAAGAGGCTGGCCAGGCTGCGCCCGACCAGTCGCCGCTATTCACGGCTACCGCGGCGCCATCACCCTTATCCGAATACGGTAGTTGCACCACCGCTGGTGTGGCCGCGAGTTCTGCTGGCGCCACAACGACTCTAATCGGCAGTCCGAACTTCATTGCAAACTCGTAGTCGCGCTCGTCATGTGCGGGAACTGCCATAATTGCGCCAGTGCCGTACCCGGCGAGGACATAGTCGGCGATCCAAATCGGAATCTCCTCGCCGGTTACCGGATTTACCGCATGTGCGCCAGTTGCAACGCCACTCTTCTCTTTGGTGGTTGAGAGTCGATCGATCTCCGACTTGCGCTTGGTGGCCTCTATGTACGCGTCCACGTTGGCACGCTGTTCTGGCGAGGTAATCGTGCGGATGAGATCATGTTCTGGCGCGAGCACCATGAAGGTTGCGCCGTGCAGCGTGTCTGGTCGCGTGGTGAATACGCGCAACCTCTCGCCGCCAGAGTGGTGCGCTGACTTTGCCACCGTGAAATCAACTTCGGCGCCTTCGGAGCGCCCGATCCAGTTGGTCTGCATTGTGCGAATCGGCTCGGGCCAGTTGATGCCCTCAAACGAGAGCAGTTCATCGGCGTAGTCGGTGATCTTGAAGAACCACTGCGTGAGATCACGTTTTGTGACCTGCGTCGAGCATCGCCAGCAGACGCGATCCACGCCCTCCACCTGTTCGCGCGCCAGCGTCACTTGGCAGGATGGACACCAATCTACTGGTGCCTGCTTCCTGTAGGCGACGCCCTTCTCGTAGAACTTTAAGAAGATCCACTGGTTCCACCCAAAATAAGAGGGCTCACACGTGACAACCTCTTTTGACCAGTCGAACGAAGCGCCCATGCTTCGAAGTTGGCGACGCATGTTCTCCATGTTCGCAACCGTCCATTCGCGTGGATGAATCTTCCGTTTAATTGCGGCATTCTCTGCTGGTAGGCCAAACGCGTCGAAGCCGACCGGATAGAAGACGTTGAACCCTTTGGCTCGCTTGTATCTGGCAAGCGCGTCGGTTGGGGTCATAATGTACCAGTGACCAATGTGCAGGTCGCCAGATGGATATGGCCACATCGTGAGCAGGTAGTAGCGGGGTTTAACGGTATTACCGAGGTCTGTGGTGTGCAGGCCGAGCGATTCCCAGTGTGCCTGCCAGCGCGGCTCGATCGTGCGAGGATCGTATCGCTCCAAACGATCGTCTAGCTCAGCCACAGGTTGGGGCTCCTCTCCTTCTCAAGCGTACCCGCCCGTGTTGATCCGCTGCGAGGTGCTTGGTGGAGCTAAAGGGATTCGAACCCTTGACCTCTTGCATGCCATGCAAGCGCTCTACCAGCTGAGCTATAGCCCCAAGGCGGGCGAGTGTATCAGGCGCGTTCACGCACCACGATCGGGAGAAGGAGGAGTGCGCCCGCCACGAGGAGGAGACCACCAGAAAAGGGGGTCAGCCCAACAATCAGTGTGGTCAACGTGCCGCCAAGGATGGGACCCGCTGAGATCCCGAGATCGAACGAGAGATTGAATGCGCCGCTCGCCCGTCCGCGTTCCTCTGGCTCTGTTGCCATGGCAACCGCACCCGCTGCTGCAGGGAAGATCAGTCCGTATCCAACGCCGTAAAGGATCATCGCGATCAAATCGATTTCAAGACTTGGGCTAATCGCGAGCAGGATCAGTGCGACGAGGATTGCGCCGAGTCCAACCATCGAGATGCCAAACGGACCTCGCTTGTCGACACGCGCTGCGAACCGACTCAGCATGATCGCGATGGCAACAAGGCCGAAGAAGCTGAAGAGGCCGCCGCTCATACTCGTTGCGTAGCGGAGTGCACCCTCAGTGTCTCGCCCCATCTCAAGCCCACGCTGAACGAGGCCGTCCTTGATATAGCCCGTGATTGACCCGACCGCTGCCTCGAGTCCGAAGATTGCGAGGAGCGCGACGCGCATGGTGCGGTTCCTGAGGATGCGCCGCCATGCGCCAGGGGCCCGGATGCGAGCAGCGGAGGGCGTGAACGTTTCCGGCAGTAACGGCAGGACGGCGAGAAGACCGCCAGCGATCAGCAACGCGAGTCCAAGGAACACGGCATTGATCCCTGCAACGTTGGCAACGAGTGCCGCCCCGGCCGGTCCAACAACGGCCGCAACGCCAATGAGCGCTCCGGCACGCCCGAGCGTCTTGCCGCGCTCGCCGGGAGCCGCCACGTCTCCAAGAAGGGCAAAGAGTGCCGCCGCGAGCACACCCCCAGAGGCACCGTGCACCACTCGCGCAGTCAAGAAGAACGGAAGCGAGTCGGCCAGTGCATAGACCGCGATTGCAAGCGGGCTGATGACAAGTGCCGCCAGCACAACGCGCCGCCGTCCTATTCGGTCCGCGAGTGCTCCGCCAATCAGGTTGAAGGCGAGGTTGGCAAGCGAATACGCTGCGATTGCAAACCCTACCAAGAACGGTGTGCCGCCGAGCTCTTGGGCACGTGGCCCAATGACTGGGAGAAGTGCAAAGTTATCGATGAACATCAGGAAGACTGCAATGTAGATTGCAAAACGACTGCGTCGCCTGAGTCGTGTGGCGGACATATGCAGAGCATCGCATACCTACCTGAACTTCGTAGGGTCACCGAAGCGTGCGACAATGGGGGCGTGAGAGAGCAGGTTGGAGAGCAGATCCGCTACACACTTATTCGCAGCCCGCGGGCAAGGCGCTTGACGCTGCACATTGATCCAGAGCGTGGCCTTGAGGCGGTCGTTCCCGCTTGTATCGGGAAGGAGCGTGCGCGACTCGATGTTGAGGCATTCATAGAAGAGCGTGCAGCCTGGGTGGAGCGTTCACTTGCAGAGTTACGCGACCGCCGCGCCGCGCTCGGGACGGATGGGCAGCTTGTCCTTGGAGGCTTGATTCCGTACGCCGGTCGTGCGCATCGCATTTGCTCGGCGGCCGTGATGGTGATCAGCGTGACGGGAGGCGAGATTCTCATCCCTGAAGAGTTCGCGAGCAGTGAGACGCTCCTTCGGGCTCGCCTGACCACGTGGCTGCGTCGGCGGGCGCGCAGCGTTGCCGAGCAGATGATTGCGGTCTACGCGCCAGAGATGAAGGTGCACCCGACTCGTCTACGCATTGGTGATCAGAGCTCTCGATGGGGGAGCGCATCAGCCGACGGGACGATCTCCTTGTCTTGGCGACTGGTGATGGCACCTCCCTCCTGTTTCGAGGCGGTGATTGTTCACGAGCTTGCACACTTGCGCGCGCGAGGACATGGTGTTCGCTTCCGGCAGATTGTGGAGCGCCATCTCCCTGACGAGGCGACGCGAATGCGTGAACTTCAGCGCCTCACTCCAGCACTCGCCACCGTCCGCTAGCGACGCTTCGTTCCCATGGCCGCAGCGCGTTCATCAGCGTTGGCAATTATCTTCTTGGTGATGCGCTTGGTGAGCGCAATTAGCAGCTCGTGGTCAGAGGTCCAATAGATCGTTGTCCCAAAAACAGTGAACTGAGTCGGATCATTCTTGTATATGTCGGAGATATCGTCTGCGTGCAAGTTCAGCCCACCACGTTGAGCGCCAAAGTGGATTCGCCCTCCACTCGGAAAGCTTATGGCAGGAAGGCGATACAAGATCTTCTCTTTCCCGCCTAATGCGGCGGCAAGGGTTGCATTGCGAAGTCGGCGAAGACTTCTTGCATCGGCGGCAGGAAGCGCGGAGATGTACTTTGCGTTGCTGGGGACTGTGTGCCGTGGTTAGGTGCGTGCCATTGCGCCTCTCAACACGATGATGGTGGAGCTGAGGGGATTCGAACCCCTTACCTCTACAATGCGAATGTAGCGCTCTACCAACTGAGCTACAGCCCCACGGAAGCGGCAGAATAGCACGCGGACGGCTAGCATTTGCGCATGAGCCCTAACTACCTTGCCCTCCTCTCTGCCGCCCTCTGGGGCGCAACAGACCTCGTCACCACCTACGTGGGGCGCGAAATTGGGTCGCTGCGCGTTGTCGTGATCGCCGTCAGCACCTCCCTCCTGCTCGCTGGAGGCGTGGCGATTGCGCGAGGTGCACTGACCCAAGAATACGATTCGGTGATCGTCGCTGCCACGCTGCTGATGGGTGTGGGCGCTGGCATCTCGTACATTGCGGTCTTCACGGCGTTTCGGCTTGGCCCGCTGAGCGTCGTCTCACCGACGATCTCCGCGTATGGAGCGCTCTCCGCCTTCTTGGCCGCAGTCTTCCTCAACGAAGTTTTAACGACCGCCCATATCCTCGGCGTAGTGGCAGTTGGAGGCGGGATATCGCTTCTTGGCCTCCGTACCACGGGAAGTGGACCTCGACGCCGTGCTTCACTCGCCAGCCCAGGCGTTGCGTTTGCACTGATCGGGTTCCTCTTGTTCGCCGTGATCACGGTGCTATTGACGATCCCGATCAAGGAATTCGGCTGGAGCACAGCGATCACCCTTTCGCGGATCGGCAACTTTGTGACGGTCTGCGTGATCCTGGCGTTTGTTCGCTCAACGCGGAGTGCCCTGCCGCGCTGGGTGCGAACGGACCTGCTCGGGGAAGGTCACGCACTCACAAGGCGTGGGCTCCTCCTCGCCGGGCTCGTTGGCATCGGCGATACCATCGCCTTCTTCGTTTTTGCTGCGGCCCTCGAAGAGGGGCCCACGTGGGCCGTCTCGCTCTTGAGTTCGCTTGGGCCGATCATCGTGGTGCTCGGGGGGTACATTGGCTACAAGGAGCGCCTGCGACGCCCACAGCTGCTGGGACTTGCCCTGATCCTGCTCGGGATCGTCCTCGCCACCCTCCCAGCTTAAAACGAACATCTGTATTATTAAGAGGTTCGGGCGGGGGCATTATCCTCACACGGTGTTGCCCCATCCCGGTCTCCGCCCAACTCCATCCTTCCTCCCGCTCTTCTGCTCGCTGCTCGTCCTCGTGGCCGCCTGCGGCGGCAGTGAAGGGGAGGCAAAGCCGAGTAGCGTGGCATCACCGGCGACGGTCATCAGCAGCGAATACGGGCGGATTTGGGGTCGACTCCCCGCAGACTTCCCGCTGCTCGCGGAAGGGAGCGCGGAGATCCGCCTCGACGTGCTGGCGAGTGGCGCAATCTTCAGTCGACTCAGCGTGGATGCGGCGGTGCGCTCAACGGTTGATGAGCTGCGACGCCTCGCCTGGGAGGTTGCAGAGCCGGTGAAACGTAATAGTCGCTTTGAGATCAACGCGGCACGCGACGACGGGTCGTGCACCGTTACCGTGATTGTGGAGGCATTCGGTTCACGAACGTCGCTCGTCGTTTATCTTAGTGAAAGCTGCCCAGCACCTTAGAAGCCACAGCCGCGAGATTAGAGGAAGAGCATGCCGCCAAAGCTTAAGCGCAACGAGATCGTGAAACCACTACTCCTTGTTGGCGGCCTTACCATCGGAACCATCTTGGTCGTTGCAGGACAGGTGCTTGCGAAGTAGGGAACTGTGGCTCGGTCACATGTGCACTCACATGTGCGTCTAGGGAGGTCTAGCGGCGCCCACCGCTCTATCCTCGCTAAGACCGCTCCCTCTGCTGACCTCGACCCCTTGGTCGTGGGGACATCGCCCGCAAGAATCGTCCGTACCATCCCGCAAACGCGCCCGCGAAGATTCCGGACACAGCGACCCCGTAGAGATCGCCTGTAAACGCGCCGAGTTTGCTCAGATGTGTCATGTTGTTGCGAATTAATGCGCCGACTGGATTCCCTTCAGCAAGCCCAGAGAGATCCGCGACGCTTCCAACGACGAGAGAACCGAGGTACGTGAGTACACCGAAGATGCCTCCAAGCATCCATGAGCCGCGACGCGTGAGCATCCCTCCCATGAACGCCACAACAAAGGCTGGCGGAAGGAGAACGGTCTGAATAGCGAGCTGGACAAGGTTCGAGTTGATGCTGTCTGGCTGGATACTGATCAATACTGTAGCCACGGTGGCAAGTAGCGGGACAAAGAAGGCGCGCGTGCGCAGGATTGCAGGGAGTGCGCGCAGGTCGTCCTTGAACGGAATTCGTCCAAAAGATCCGCGAAATGCCGCACGAAATCCGATCCCTGTCTGAGCGCGCGGCTGCGACGCGTTCGGCGTAGCCGACAGATCAACGGCTGACCCGGAAGATGCTGGTTGATCTCCCGCGGCCTCTCGTTCTCGCGCTGCGATGCGACCGCGTCGCCGGGCTTCGGCTCTTTCGGTTGCGTGCCGTGAGCTCATAGCCCCTCCTTCACGTTCTCACTCAATCTTAGACCTTCTCCCGCGACAGTACGGCAGCGATACCAGGCTGCCGAAATCCTCATTGCCTGAATCCGCCCAAATCAAGGGGGCGCAATGCGTAAGGCCGCACTCTTCTCCACGCCGCTCATCACCCTCTTTGCGACTCGATACTCGTACCCTCACCCGGCCTGTGGTGAGGGGGGCGGCACTGCTGCTGAGAGAGATTCTCACGGGCGGTGCAACCGCAGCAGACGAATACGTTCGAATCGAGGCAAGCGGCGGCATCTCCGTGACCCTGCAGGGCATCGAGTTGATGTATGTCAGTGCGAGTAGGCTCACCACGAGACGATTGGTTAGCATCAATACGGCAGAGACGCTTGCGCCAGAAGAGTCGATCCTGCTCGCGAATGCACTTGGTTCGTTCGGCGCCGCAGCTCGGCATACCTGGAGCGATGGCATTGCAAGCAGCGGTGGAGTCCTTACAAATCCGACGCGTGGGTACGCCCGCAGAAATCCTCGATGCGGTGGCGTGGGAGAGTGCCAGCCTTACTGCAGGCGGGGAGGGACTTCCCGCCCTCGTTCCGCCCGCAGGAACTCCACCTCGCAGAGTACGCAATACAAGCGGTGCACTCGTTGACACGAATATGAACAGCTGAGACTTTGTTGCGGAGTCTCCCGCCAGCCCTACGCCGCAGCCGTCGTCGCCACCAGGCACCACCCCAGCACCGACTATCACTCCAACTCCGTCTTCCACCCAGAACCCATCTCCCTCTCCAGCAGGTACGCCATCACCAGTCGCACTTACCATTGCTCAGGCGCGCAACGCTGCCGTAGGTTCACCGACTCGCGTGCGCGGAGTCGTGAGTGCGATCACTGGTGAGTTGTCGGAATCGCTCGTTGTGGCGTTAACCGATCCGGACGAAGGGACAGGCCTCTTCGTTCTGCTCGCGCCGACAGCGGCTAGCCTCTCGCGAGGTCAGCTCGTCGAGGTGAGCGGCCTCCTCACGCTGCGGCGCCAAGCGTTGACACTCGTAGCCTCCGCGCCGCCGCCCCTGGTTGGAGTCGTCGGCGTACCACCTGCGCAGATGGTGCAGCGATCCGCGCCAGGGGTAAGGGCGTCGGAGGCGTGGGAGGGTCGGCGCATCCGTGTCGAGGGAGTGCTGGCGGGAAGCCCAACCTCGCTATCGGACGGGGCGATCAGCCTCAGGATTCGCCTCAGTTCCGGAGAAGAGCAAATCGTGGCGGCGAGTCGGAGCGCGGCGGCGACCTTGCCCGATGCTCTGAGGGCAACGGGTCGGCGAGTCCGTGCGGAGGGCGTCATCCATCAGCGTGGCTCGATCGGGGGCGGTGGGTATCGCCTCTGGCTCGACACAGTGAGCGGACTCGTTCCAGCCCCGCAGTCGCCTGTTGACGGTGGAGGTTTGGTGGCGACCATAGGGGATACGGCACCAGTCGTGCCAGATTCGCTTCCGCTAGGGGCGTCAACGATTGCGGTCCCAGTTGGGATGAGTCGGGTCTGGTTGCGGGAGATTGTTACATCCCTTCGAGTGGATACGGGGCGCCGGGAGGTCTGGCGTGAGGGGGTGATCAGGCTGGTCGTGCTCCCGCCGTGCGGGGAGCCTGTTGACCACGAGGGGGAGGCTCCCTATCCTGTTTTTCGGTGATTGCTCGTGGGGGCCTTCGGGTCGGATCGGGCGCTCCGCGGTCGGCATGTTGCCGGACGCGCTCTATGCCCCGAGTGGGGTAGTAGTGGACCGCGCGGAGGATGCGCGACCCAAGGGAGGTTCAAAACATGCCTGAGGTGTATTGCGTGAAGTGCAAGGCCAAGCGACAGGCCGTCGACACGAAGAGGGTCACGATGAAGAACGGCAAGCCAGCGCTCTCCGGCGTCTGCCAGACGTGCGGCACGAAGGTCTTCAAGATCGGTGGCTAATTTTCAGCTCGTGTAAAAGCGAATGCTAAGCGGCCCTACGGCCCTCGACCGGGAGACCGGGCGGGGGCCGTGCCGATTCACAGAGAGATTTATCCACAACTGAACTGAGGAGTTATCCACAACGGGGAGGCGCGCTGGGCGCTTCACTGCAAAGCAAATGAACGGAGAGATCACTGATGCAGCCACCCGCTGATGCAACGGTGCTCGCGCTTGACCTTGGCGCCACACAGGTGCGCGCCGCACTCGTACGCGCAGACGGATCGCGACTCGGTCGTGCTGCGGTGCACACTCCAGCAGCTGAGGGACCTGCAGCTGTAGTTGCTGCGTGTATCACCACGCTGCACCTCGCACGCGAGAACGCCGCGCGTCAAGATGCCGCTGCCGTCTCACGCTTACTTGCCATTGGGATCAGCGCACCAGGACCACTCAATCCGTGGACCGGCATCGCGGTGGAGCCGGCAAATCTTGGCCCACGCTTTCCAGGCACCGACCTTGCAGGGCCGATTGGCGCAGCACTCGGGCTCCCTGTCTTCCTTGAGCACGACACGAAGGTGGCGATTCTTGGCGAGCGCGCCTTTGGTGCGGGGAGAGGCATTGACGATCTGATGTATCTCACGATCAGCACTGGCTTCGGCGCAGCGGCGTTGAGCGGTGGTCACCTCCTGACGGGGCCAGACGATACGGCGCTTGAGCTCGGGCATGTGCCGATTTCGCTCGACGGTCCACGTTGCACGTGTGGCGGCACGGGGCACCTTGAGGCGCACGCTTCAGGTTGGGCCCTCGCTGCGGCGGGAGCCGCCGCTGCCAAGAGCGGCGTGAGTCCGTGGCTTGCCAACTGGGCGTCAACACATTCAGGCGAGGCGATCAGCGCGAAGACGGTTGCGGAGGCCGCTGCGGCGGGGGACGCCACTGCTGACGAGATTCTTGAGCGTGCACTCCTCGCCGTTGGGCGAGCCGTCGCCGGCTACGTCAATACCTTCAATCCGGTTCGGATCATCATTGGCGGCTCGCTCGCGGAGGCACATTGGGATCACCTTGCCAAACGGATCAGTCACGAGATCGGTGAGAATGCCTTTAAGGTTCCTGGGCGGCGAGTCAGCATCAAGCCAGCGCAGCTCGGCGGGGACGTCAGCCTCGCGGGGTGTCATCCTGTCGTGGTTGGTCGGCTCGGCAACCCAGCCTGGGAGCGCGCGGTTGCGATGAACAAGGCAGCGCAGTAAGCGAGGGCGTGAGTGACGATTCGTGTGGCGGTCAATGGATTCGGTCGCATTGGGCGCCAGAGCCTGAAGGCGATCCTTGAGCGCGCCCCCGAAATCGAGGTGGTCGCGGTCAACGACCTTTTTGATCCTGCGATGAACGCGCTCCTCTTCAAACACGACTCTAATTACGGCGCCTTCTCTGGCACGGTTGTTGCCGAAGGTGACGAACTCGTCATAAATGGAACGCGGATCAAGGTCCTCGCCGCGAAGGATCCCTCTGAGCTTCCATGGGGGGCGATGGGCGTGGACATCGTTGTTGAATCGACGGGCATCTTCACTGACGCGACAAAGGCTGCGGCGCATCGCACTGCCGGCGCAAAGAAGGTGATCATCAGCGCGCCGGCAAAGAACGAAGACGTGACGATTGTTCTTGGCGTAAATGACGATCGGTACGATCCATCGAAGCATCACATCATCTCCAACGCGAGTTGCACCACGAATTGTCTCGCCCCTGCGGTTAAGGTGCTTATGGACACGTTCGGCATTCGCCGCGGCCTGATGACGACAATGCACAGCTACACTAATGATCAGCGGCTCCTTGATGTTGCGCACAAGGATCCGCGCCGGGCTCGTGCCGCAGGTCAGAACATGATTCCAACGACCACTGGTGCAGCCACTGCCCTCGCTCTCATTATCCCAGAGTTGAAAGGGAAGTTTGACGGATACAGCGTGCGCGTCCCAACGCCAACGGTAAGCCTGATCGACTTCACCGCCGAGCTGGAGCGACCCGCATCTCGGGAGCAGATCAATGATGCATTCCGCACTGCGGCGCGTGGGCCGATGGAGGGGATCCTCGGTGTTTCCGATGAACCACTCGTCTCTTCTGACTTCCGTGGCGATTCCCGTTCCGCAATCGTTGATGCTGCCAGCACGATGCTGCTCGGCGGTAACTTCGCCAAGGTCGTGGCCTGGTACGACAATGAGTGGGGTTACAGCTGCCGCATCGCGGATCTTGTAAAGCTCGTTGCCGCCCGTGGCTGAGAGGAGGGGCCTTCTCTCGCGCTTCTTCAAGGCATCCGCGCCTGCGAAGAAGGCGGCAAAGCCTGCGCCAATACCTGCAGCGAAATCCGCGCCTGCGAAGAAGGCGGCAAAGCCTGCGCCAATACCTGCAGCGAAATCCGCGTCTGCGAAGAAGGCGGCAAAGCCTGCGCCAACGGTTGCTGTAAAGCCTCTGGTAAAGACTTCTCCAGCGCAGCCGTTGGCGAAGCCAGGATCAAAGTCAGGAGCGAAGCCTGCTGCAGCGCCCCCGCCCACGAAGCCTGCCCCGAAGCCTGCCCCGAAGCCGGCGGTACGGACGGCAAGTCTCGTTCCGCCGAAGCCATCCGCAGGGAAGCCTGGAATGAATCTTGGTGCGCCGAAGATGGCGCCGAGCCGCCCCGCGAATCGACCGCAGATAAAGCCTGGTCCGCCGCTTCCACCGAAGGGGGCGACACAGGCATCAGGCGCATCAGCGGGTGGGCCGAGCCGTCCTGCGAACCGCCAAGCGTCGAAGCCCTCCGCGAAGTCGCCGAGTTCGCCCGCGATTTCAGCACCAGTGGCGCGCGTTGCACCGCGTCAGCGGCCACTCAGCAGTGGCCCGCGTCGAATTGCGACAAACATCTACTCGGCCACAGGAAAACGAACGATTCGTGAGCTTGATGCTCGAGAGATGCGCATCCTCTTGCGAGTCGACTTCAATGTGCCGCTCTCTGACGGGAAAGTGGTTGATGACTCACGGATCCGGGCGGCGGTTCCAACCATCAAGGCGCTCCTTGAAGATGGCGCATCGATCGTGATCGCGTCGCATCTAGGTCGACCAGATGGAAAGGTCGTTGATGGACTTCGACTTCGCCCCGTAGCCGAACGACTCGCGCATCACTTGCAGATGTTGGTTCCCACCACGGGAGACGCACTCGGCGTGGGGACGGAAGATGCGGTGAAGCGACTGCGGCCAGGGGAAGTCGTCCTGTTGGAGAACTTGCGCTTCCATGTGGGTGAGGAGAAGAATGATCAAGTGTTTGCGGCAAAGCTCGCCTCGTATGCCGATGTCTTCGTCAATGATGGGTTCGGTGCAGCACATCGCGCACACGCGAGCACCGTTGGCGTCGCGGGGATCCTCCCGTCGTACGTTGGGCTTCTAATGGAGAGCGAGGTGGATGCGCTCTCAAACCTTCTGGACAAGCCGAGCCGGCCATTCGCAGCGATTGTTGGCGGCGGAAAGATTTCTGGGAAGGTTGCCGTCCTTGAGGCGCTGATCCAAAAGGTCGACCTCTTGATCCTTGGCGGTGGAGTGGCGAATACGTTTCTTGTGGCATCTGGGCGAGGTGTCGGCAAGAGCCTCTTTGAGTCCAAGATGGTGGAACACGCACGTCGAATCCTCAAGCTCGCAGCGGAGCGTAACGTGAAGGTGCTCCTCCCTGTTGATGGTGTCGTTGCAAAAGAGGTCACGCGCGGCACAGAGTTCAAGGTGGTCTCAACCGAGAAGCTCCCAGGCAGCTGGCACATGGTCGACCTTGGGCCCGACTCCATCACGGCGACGCGTGAATCACTGGGGCCGGTAAAGACGATCCTCTGGAACGGCCCGCTTGGAGTGTTTGAGATTCCTGCCTTCGGCACTGCAACGCGTGAGCTTGCGAAGGTTGCCGCAGAGAAGGCAGAGTCGGGTGCAACCGTTGTCGTTGGAGGCGGAGATAGCATCGCGGCGCTTCAACAACTGAACCTTGCTGGAAAGATGACACACATCTCTACGGGTGGCGGCGCATCACTGGAGTATTTGGAGGGGCGAGACCTCCCCGGGCTTGCGGTGATCCCAACCGCCGGCTCACCGTTTGAAACGATGCCGATCCGCTGGGTTGCTCCGAAGTCAGAGAAGAAGCCGGCACCAAGGCCAAAGGCGCCTGCAAAGAAGACCGAATGAGCGATCGAATCGCTCGGCTACACGCGCGCGAAATCCTTGACTCTCGCGGCAATCCCACCGTTGAGGTTGAAGCGCATCTTGAGAGCGGTGCATTCGGTCGCGCCGCCGTCCCGTCCGGCGCGAGCACGGGCGCGCATGAGGCGATTGAACGGCGCGACGGCGACAAGCAGCGATACGGCGGCAAGGGGGTGCTCCAGGCAGTTGCATCGGTGAACGGTGAGATTGCCGATGCGCTCACTGGCGTCAGCGTGGACTCGCAACAGGGTCTCGACGCACAGTTGGTCGCACTCGATGGCACAACGAACAAGGGACGCCTCGGTGCCAACGCGCTCTTGGGCGTCTCACTCGCCGTGGCACATGCACGCGCTGCTGAGCAGGGGGTGGAACTCTACGAGTCACTCGGCGGCGAAGAAGCGGTGACGCTCCCCGTGCCACTATTCAACATCTTGAACGGTGGGAAGCACGCGGAGCAGTCAACGGACTTCCAGGAGTTCATGGTTGTTCCGTATGGATTTGACACGTACGGTGAGGCCCTGCGTGCAGGAGCAGAGATCTTTGCCGCACTACGGACACATCTGCACGAGCGCGGACTTGCAACTGGGCAGGGTGATGAGGGCGGCTTTGCGCCGAGCCTTTGCTCCAACGAAGCCGCGCTCGATGCACTGATGATGGCGATTGAGCGCGCCGGATACGCGCCAGGTGAACAGGTTGGGATTGCCATCGATGCTGCCGCGAGCGAACTGCACACGAGCAATGGCAGATACAACCTGCAACGAGAGGGGCGAATGCTGACGAGCGGCGAGCTGATTGAGATGTGGGCGGCATGGAGCGCCAAGTATCCGATCGTGAGCATCGAAGACGGGCTCGCCGAGGATGATTGGGACGCTTGGTGCAACCTCGTGCAGGCTATCGGCACTTCCGTACAAATTGTTGGCGACGATCTCTTGGTGACTAACGTCACACGCATTGAACGAGCGATCAGCGAGCGCGCTGCAACGGCGCTGCTGGTGAAACCGAATCAGATCGGAACGCTGAGCGAGACGCTTAGCGCGATCGGCGCCGCCCATGGTGCTGGTTGGTCCGCAATCATCAGTCATCGCTCTGGCGAAACCGAAGACACCACGATTGCAGACCTTGCCGTTGCGACGAATGCTGGCCAGATCAAGGCTGGGGCTCCATCACGCTCGGAGCGCGTCGCCAAGTTCAACCGACTCCTTCGGATTGAGTTGATCCTGGGCGCGCGCGCGCTCTTCCCGGGTCGCGCCGCCATCGCACGGGCGAAGAGATGAGGCGCTTCGTGGATCGCGGCGCGAACGTTGCTGCGGTCGTTGGCGTTGGCATGGCACTCACGATTGCCGTCAGCTTCCTGATGGTGATTCCAATCGATCCCGCCTATCTCGTCCTTGCCCCGCTCTCCGGTCTGTTGATTGGCTGGTATGGGAATCAGCGCGCGGAGCAACTTCGGAGCAGACCCGGGCGCGTACTTGCAAACGCCGCCTGGAGCGGTCTCATCACTGGCGTTACCTTCGCGCTCCTCTTCCTTGCCGTGAAGCTCTTCTTCTTCTCGCTAGATCCCGGTTACCGTGACGAGAGGAGCGGCGGCGCGCTCACCTGTCAGGCAGGCCCCGCATGCGTGTACGCGCGATATCAGGCGGCAGAGAGCGGCGCCGACGCGTTGTCCGAAGAAGGGATCACCGATCTTGCGAGCTTTACCGACTGGTACTGGGAGGGCCAGATGGGGAGCGCGCGACTTCTGATTGGGAGCACGCTCAGCGCAGCACTCATCGGGGGGCTGCTGTATCTGCCAGGCGCGCCACGCGTCGTGTGGAAGGAGAGCGACCCCGCAGAGTCGTAGTCCGAGGAAATTCGCGATGAACGTCGCGTCAACTACTCGCTCTTCGCACTCTTCCGTGTTGCCGCCTTTTTCGCGGCTGGCTTCTTCGCGGCTGGCTTGGCGGCGAGTGCCTTTGCGGCGGCCGCTTTGGTGGCTGCTGCGCGCTTCGCACCAGAGATTGCCGCCTTCTTTTTCGCCTTCTTCACCACGATTGCGGCGGTGGTGCCGGTTGGGCTCGCCTTTGCAGCGGCCGCCTTCTTGGCGAGTCGTGACTTGCGTCGCGCGGCGGCGTTCTTGTGGATCGCACCGCTCTTGGCGGCACGATCGAGCGCGCTCGCGGCGGCAGAGACCGCGGCAGTGGCATCCCCCGTCTTCTTGCCGGTGAGGATGGCCATGGCGCTGTTCACGCGGCTCCTCGCCTCGGTGCGCTTTGGCTGCTGAACGGCGCCGCGTCGGGCGGAGGCGCGAACCTCCTTGAGGGACTGCGGCGTTCGTGCGCCTTTGTACTTGCGAGGGGTCTTTCCCAAGTAGTCACTCCATCAACTTCAGGGGCTCGATGCGAGCCGTTGGACGATCGTAGCAGAGGGGAGCCCCTCATTCGCTGAGCCAGGAGGCTGCTCGGCGGGGAGGTACAGGGGCAACCGACGGTAAGTCCCGCTCCATGCGATTCTTGAGGGGATATGAGCAACATCCCTCAGTCCCGACTGCGCAACTTCAGCATCATTGCGCACATCGATCATGGGAAGTCCACCCTTGCGGATCGGCTCCTCGAGGTCACGCACACGGTGGATCCGCGCCAGATGATTTCACAGGTGCTGGACTCCATGGATCTGGAGCGAGAGAAGGGGATCACGATCAAGGCGCGGGCTGTGCGCCTTGAATACGTGGCCGCCGATGGCTTGAACTACGGCCTCAACCTGATCGACACACCAGGGCATGTGGACTTTGCCTACGAAGTTTCCCGCAGCTTGCACGCGTGCGACGGCGCGATCTTGGTGGTGGACGCGAGCCAGGGCATTGAGGCGCAGACCCTTGCGAACGTGCATCTTGCAATGAAGATGGGCCTCGTCATCATTCCGGTGCTGAACAAGATTGACCTTCCAGCGTCTGATCCTGAAGCGGTGATGAACGAGTTGGAAGAGATGCTCGCGATACCGAGAGAAGAGGTGATCCTCGCGTCGGCAAAAGAGGGGAAGGGAATTCCAGAGATCCTAGAGGCACTTGTCAAGCGCATCCCCGCACCGAGCGGACCGCTCGATGCGCCACTGAAGGCGCTCGTGTTTGACTCACACTACGACACGTACAAAGGGGTGGTGAATTACATTCGCGTGCAAGAGGGTCGGCTGAAGATGGGCGACGGGATCATGATGATGGGCTCAGGTGCGCAGTGCGTCCCAGTAGAGCTCGGCTACTTTCGGCCCCAGCATGTCCCCGTGCAAGAGCTTCAGGCTGGTGAAGTTGGCTATATCGCCACGGGCCTGAAGAGCGTTCGCGATGCCCGCGTTGGCGACACCGTCACGACAACGCTGAATCCCGCAGCAGCACCACATCCTGGGTATCAGGTTGCGCTCCCGCTCGTCTTTGCGGGGCTCTATCCGGTGAAAGGAGATGACTATCCAGCGCTGCGAGAGGCGCTGGAGAAACTGCACCTGAATGATGCAAGCTTCACATTTGAGGCTGAGTCTTCGGCGGCACTCGGATTTGGATTCCGGTGTGGCTTCCTCGGACTCCTTCACATGGAGATCGTGCAGGAGCGCCTCGAGCGCGAATTCAATCTCCAGCTGATTGCCTCTGCGCCATCGTGCAAGTACCAAGTACACCTCTCGAACAACAAGGGCGAGCTGCTGATCAACAACCCAGCACAGCTGCCGAGCCCAAATCACATTGATGAGATACGCGAACCGTGGGTTAACGCGTCAATCGTGACGCCGTCAACCTACATTGGCACCATCATGGATCTGTCCACTGACAAACGTGGCATCTTCGACGGAATGGAGTACTTGGATGAGAAGCGCGTTGTGATGCGATTCCAAATCCCACTCGCAGAACTCATCGTGGACTACTTCGACCAGCTCAAGAGCCGCACACAGGGCTACGCATCGCTCGACTACGTCGAATCCGAGTATCGCATGGCTCCGCTCGTGAAACTTGACATCTTGGTGAACGGTGAGCCCGTGGATGCACTAAGCACCATCATTCACCGGGACCGAGCGCAAGGTTCAGGAAAAAACCTTGCCTCCAAGCTGAAAGAACTCATTCCACGTCAGATGTTTGAGGTGCCAATTCAGGCTGCGATCGGCGGAACGATCATTGCGCGTGAAACGGTCAAGGCGGTGCGAAAGAACGTACTGGCCAAGTGCTACGGCGGCGACATTACGCGCAAGAAGAAGCTGCTCGAGAAGCAAAAAGAGGGGAAGGAGCGCATGAAGCGCGTGGGCTCCGTTGAGATTCCGCAAGAGGCATTCCTCGCTGTGCTTCGCACCGATAGTGATTAGCCCTCAGCCACCGCGCGGACTCTACTTTCACGTCCCCTTCTGTCGCTCGCTCTGCCCGTACTGTGACTTCGTGGTGGTTGCTGGTGCTGCAGCGTTCGGTCCGCGTTCGCGAGTTGGTGGATATCTGCGCGCCGTGGAGCGCGAGATCGATCTGCGCGCCGCCGCGGCCGACCGCACGTTTGGGTCACTCGGCAGCACGCTTGGCACTGGCGACGGGACTCGGGCACCTCTAGAAAGTCTCTACCTCGGCGGTGGGACGCCATCGCTCCTTCCCGACGAAGCGCTGGCAGCGCTGATCGCACGCGTGCGCGATCGGTTCGGCCTTGTCGATGGGGCAGAGGTGACGCTCGAGTGCAACCCGGGGGCTGATGAGCGCGGCGATGCCCGTGCCGCGGTCCAGGCGGGAGTGACGCGGTTCAGTATCGGGGTGCAGAGCATGAACACTGCGGCACTTCGCGACCTTGGTCGCCGTCACGGTCCAGACGATGTGGTGGAGAGTGTGGCGGCCGCACGCGCAGCGGGCGCGACGAGCGTCTCCATTGATCTACTCGCCGATCTCCCCCACCTCGCTCTTGAGTCGTGGTCGACGTCGCTGAGCGAGGCGATCGCACTCTCCCCAGATCACATGAGCGTTTATGCGCTCACGATTGCCACTGACGGGGCTGATGCCGGCAGCGCGGACGATCGACTCGCCACACCCGCTGGTGCGCTTGCATGGCGTACGCGCGCCGCCGCCGCACAAGATGAAGATCGCGGCGCGGCGGAGCTCGAACTCCTCGACACCGCACTTCCTGCCGCTGGGTTCAACTGGTATGAGATCAGCAACTGGGCCCGCGATGGGCATCGTTCGCGCCACAATCAGCTCTACTGGGAGCGCGCTGCGGTGGAGGCTGTGGGACCAGGTGCGCACGCATTTGACGGTGCTGTGCGGCGCTGGAACTCAGCGAACCTCGATGCATGGGAGGCCGCGCTGCACGCTGGTGAACTGCCGCCTGGCGGCGCGGGCGAACCACTCAACGAGCACGACGCGGCGGCAGAGAGACTGGTGCTCTCGTTGCGCATGTCGAGCGGAGCTCTCCGCGACGACGTGATTCGTGGCGGCTTTGGGGACGCGCTGACCTGGGGTGAGACAAATAGACTGCTCGGCGCGCACCCAGATGACAGCGCTCGGGTGCAGCTCACGCTGCGAGGTCGACTTTTGAGCAACGAACTCTTTTCGCGGATTGTCTAGCAGCGCGAGGACTGTCTAGCGACTCGCAATGCTCATGGCTGCACAGCGCGCAGCAGTTGATCAGTTAGGAGCCGCGAGGTCTCGGCGCGGGAACTTGTAGAAGGCCCACGCGGCGGATAGCAGCGTGAGTGTGACGAAGATCAGTGCCTTCGCCGGATCGGCCGTCTTCTCGAGGATGTCCTCTGGGGAGAAGTGATTGAAAAGCGAGAGGAACTGATAAGGCTCCATCACATCCCAGAATGATCCAAGGACCTCGACGATGTAGTTCGCCATGATCAGTCCCACCGTGATTGCCATTGCGGGCGGCGTGCGATCAAAGCTGCCGCTCGCCGCGATCGCAAATGTGGCGAACGAACCCCAGAAGAGCGCCCCCGCAGCGAAGAGTGGCGGGAGCTGTTCAACGACGAGCTCGTCCGTCACTCCCGCGATCTGTGCGCCGATGATTGTCCCGAGCACGTAGGCGGTGGAGGTGAGCGTTGCACCGATCCAGCCCTCTAGCATCATCGTGGCCATGATCGTGCGCCGCGGGATTGGTCGGCTGAGGAGGAGCTCCAGCGTTCCACGTTGGCGCTCGCCACTGATTGAGCCCACGGTGAGCCCGGCGCTCAAGATCCCGAAGAGGGCAATGGAGATCGGGTGGATGAAGCCGACCGAGATGGTTCCCGAGAGCGTGGAGAAGTTCCCTGGAGGGGTTGGTCGGCCATCAAGTTGGTCCACGAATGCCCTGTAGATCACTGGGAAGAGGAGCGACCAGACCACCACCACCGCAAGGCCAACGAGGAGGCGAATGCGGTGCCCACGAACGAGGCGCTGGAGGAGTACGAGGCTGATCATCGGGAGGTCTTCCGCTTCGCTGCGAGACGTCTGGCTGCTGGGCGCATGGTGACCTTGCGCGGTGTGGCCGCTCGCTTCGCTGGTGCGCGTCGGGTGCGGGTGATCGGCGTCGCGATTTCGGGCGCCATCTGCACGGTGTTGCGGGTGCTGTTTCCGTAGTACGACATGAATGCCTCCTCAAGGCTTGCCGCCTCAACGAGCAGGTCGCGCAGCCCCGCGGACTGCAGTCGCTTGATGAAGTTTGGGATCGCCGCCGCCTCGGCGTCGCAGCTGATGCGGACGCCAGCCTTCCCTTCGGAGGCGACCTTGAGGTGGCTGATCCCCACAGTCGCGGTGAGGCGAAGCGGCTTGCGCGCCACAATCGCCTCGATGCGACGACGGCGGAATCGCACCAGCGACTCCACGCTTTCGAGCGCAACGAGTTGACCGCCGCGAACGATTGCCACACGGTTACAGATGCGTTCAACTTCGCTGATCAGGTGGCTGCTGAAGAAGACGGTGCGTCCGAGCGCAACGCGCTCAAGGAGCAGCTCTTGAAGCGATCGCTGCATCAGTGGGTCAAGGCCTTCTGATGGTTCGTCGAGAATCAAGAGCTCAGGGTCCGTCTCCATTGCCTGGACAACGCCAATCTTCTGGCGCATGCCACGGCTGTAGTCGCGCACCGGTCGCTTCAAGATGCTCTCACTCAGCTCAAGCGCCTCCATGATGCGGTGCCGAAGGAGTGACGGTCGACCGCTGAGCGCACGCATGTGGTCGAGGAACTCACGGCCACTCATATAGTCGTAGACGGTGAAACCGGATGGGAGATAGCCAACGCGGCGGCGAATCGCCACCGAGTCTCTCACCACATCGAGGCCGAGCACGTTCGCCGAACCGCTCGTGGGGTGAAGGAATCCGAGTAGCGTTCGGATTGCCGTGCTCTTTCCAGCACCGTTTGGGCCGAGGAAGCCGAAGAGTTCACCTGGTCGGACCTCAAGGTTGAGGGTCTGCAGTGCCTTGATCTCTCCGTTACGCCCGTAGTGTTTCGAGAGCGCACTGGTCTGGATCGCGTAGGTGGAGTCGTTGGGCATTGCGACAGTTTACGACTTTGACCAGAAGTGCTGGTACGCCGTAGAATCATCTTGGCACTCGAAGGGTTCTGAGTGCCAGCAATAAGGAGGTCAACGAGTGCGAAGGCAGCGGAGGACGGGGCTCCTCGACGACCGCGCCCGCCTGATCCTCCGCGCCTTGGTGGAGGAGCACATTCGTACCGCCCTCCCAGTCGGATCTGGCTCCATCGCGGACTCCTATCGGCTTGGCGTCTCGTCGGCCACCGTGCGGGGAGTCCTCGTGGAACTCGAAGCACTCGGCCTCGTTGCGCAGCCGCATACGTCGGCGGGCCGCATCCCAACGGACCAGGGCTATCGAACCTACGCGGTGGAGATCGCTGCTCCGGATGAGGTGACGGAGGTTGACCAGCTGATGATTCGCCACCAGTTCGGCCAAGCGGAAGGGGGGGCTGATCAGTGGTTCCGCATTGCGGCAAGTACGCTGGCGCACTCCACTCGCGCTGCAGGGCTCGCCACCCCAATGCGCCCGACCTCCGCCAGCCTTCGGCACGTTGACCTGGTGAGCAGCGCCGATCGCCTCGCCACCCTCGTTGCCGTGGTGAGTGATGGCAGCGTTCGTCCTACCCTCCTGCCGCTCCCCGAGGGTGTTAATCAGGATCAGTTGACGAGCATCGCCAGCCGGCTGAACGCAAGCCTGATCGGCTGTACGGCGGATCAGATTGTGGCACGCGCGGCCGCGCTCGCAGAAGCCACACCGATGCGCGCCGTGACGAGGAGCGTGATGGAGCGACTCGCCAAGCAACTGCGTGAGGCTGACGCCGCCTCGGTCGAGCAGGTCTTTAGTGACGGCCTCCTCAACGTGATGGAGGCGCCAGAGTTCGCCGACAGCGCCAGGCTCCGTAACGTCTTCACGGCACTCGAGAGTCACGGCTACCTCGGCCAGTTGGTGCGCGAGGTCTCCCAAGGGAACAGTGTGCAGCTCTTCATTGGCAGCGAGAACGTGCCTACCGAGATGCACGGTGTCTCGCTCGTCCTCGCCCCTTACGGAATTCCCGGTCGCGCCCTAGGCGTGGTGGGGGTGCTCGGCCCAACTCGGATGCCGTACCCACGAGCGGTGGGGACGGTGCGCTACGTTGCAACCCTCCTCTCGGAGCTCGTTGGCCGCTTCCACGCCGCATAGCTCGCGTAAGTCCCGAAAGCCTTCCCCCTTGACGCCCGCTGTCACCCGTCGTATCCTGCCCGAGGTGAGTTAGCACTCGTCTCAAGAGAGTGCTAACTTGTGGGAGAGGCGGGGCTGAGCCCCGTATGAACACGAAGGAGAGCACGATGGTAGGACGACCCTGGAGTACCAAGGAGCGCGAGGAGCCGACTGACGAGGTGGGCACCGATCAGGCCGTCTCGGAGCAGGTTCAGGGTCCCCTTGAGGCTGCTCTACTGGAACGCGACGAGCAGATCGCCGCACACCAGCGGACCGCCGCAGACTTTGCCAACTTCCGTCGCCGCACCGCCGAAGAGCGGGAGCGCGAGGCGGGTCTCGCGAGTGAGGCACTCCTCTTGAAGACGCTGACAGTGGTGGATGACCTTGACCGCGCTCTCGCCTCACTCCCAGATGTCCTGAAGGACGAGCCTTGGGTTGAGGGGATTGCTGCGATACATCGCAAGCTGCTCGCGGTGATGGAGAGCGAGGCGGCACGACCGTTTGAATCGATCGGTCAGCCGTTTGATCCGCGCGAACACGACGCGGTGGCACAGGTGCCATCCAGCGGTAAACCGCCTGGAGAGGTGCTTCAAGAGCACCGCAAGGGGTGGAAGATTCGCGATCGAATCCTTCGACCAGCGGTCGTCTCTGTTGCGGCCGATTAAATCGCACCGTATGTGATGTGAACGTGAGCATCCAGAAAGAGAAAGGAGCAATCAGATGGGAAAGATTATTGGGATCGATCTAGGGACCACGAACAGCGTCGTGGCGGCAATGGTTGGCGGTGAGCCAACGGTCATCAGTTCATCGGAGGGTGGGCGCACCGTTCCATCGGTGGTTGGTTTCGTTAAGGGCGGAGAGCGCGTGGTGGGTCAACTCGCCAAGCGACAGGCTGTCACGAATCCAAAGAACACCATCTTCAGCATCAAGCGCTTCATGGGTCGTCGTTTTGATGACTCAGAGGTGAACAAGACAAAGGGACTCATTCCATACGCCGTAGAGAAAGACGGAAAGAGTGACGGTGTCAAGGTGAAACTCGAGTCTGGAGAGTCGTACTCACCACAGGAAGTTTCCGCCATGATCTTGCAGAAGCTGAAGGCGGATGCCGAGGCCTTCCTTGGCGAGAAGATCACCGAAGCGGTGATCACTGTCCCGGCATACTTCGACGACACGCAGCGACAGGCAACCAAGGATGCCGGCCGTATTGCTGGTCTCGACGTCAAGCGCATCATCAATGAGCCAACGGCGGCGGCGCTCGCCTATGGCCTCGATAAGAAGAAGGAAGAGAAGATTGCCGTCTACGACCTAGGCGGTGGGACGTTCGATATCTCCATCTTGGAGCTGGGCGACGGCGTCTTTGAGGTGAAGTCGTCCAACGGCGACACACACCTTGGAGGCGATGACTTTGACCAGCGCATCATTGACTGGCTGCTCGCCGAGTTCAAGAAGGATCAGGGGATCGACCTCTCCAAGGACCAGCAGGCACTTCAGCGTCTGAAGGAGGCCGCGGAGAAGGCGAAGATCGAGCTCTCTGGCACCGGCCAGACCGAGATCAACTTGCCGTACATCACGGCAGACGCCACGGGGCCAAAGCACGTGGTGGTGACGTTGACCAAGGCAAAGCTCGAGTCACTCGTTGCCGATCTCATTGAGAAGACGAAACCACCAGTGCTCGCCGCACTAAAGGATGCGGGCCTCAAACCGTCTGATATCAACGAAGTCGTCCTGGTTGGCGGGATGACCCGCATGCCAGCGGTGGTCGAGGCAGTGAAGGCGCTCTTCGGTGGTAAGGAGCCATCAAAGGGCGTGAACCCCGACGAGGTTGTTGCGATCGGCGCAGCAATCCAGGGCGGCGTCCTCGCGGGCGACGTCAAGGATGTGCTGCTCTTGGACGTGACACCACTCTCGCTCGGCATTGAGACGCTGGGTGGCGTGATGACGAAGCTCATTGAGCGGAACACCACGATCCCAACGTCAAAGAGCCAGACCTTCTCAACGGCGTCAGACAACCAGCCGCAGGTGGAGATCCACGTGCTGCAAGGCGAACGCGAGTTCGCTACGGACAACAAGACGCTCGGAAAGTTCATCCTCGACGGGATCCCCTCCGCGCCACGTGGCGTGCCGCAGATTGAGGTGACGTTCGACATTGATGCGAACGGCATCCTTGATGTCAAGGCGAAGGATCGCGCAACCGGAAAGGAGCAGCAGGTGCGCATCACCGGCAGCTCGATGCTAGGGAAGGATGATGTGGACCGCATGGTTCGCGAGGCGAAGGAGCACGAGTCTGAGGACAAGGCCCGCCGCGAAGCGGTGGACTTCCGTAACCAGACTGAGGCACTTGCCTTCCAGGCCGAGAAGACGCTCTCTGACCTTGGCGACAAGGTGGATGCGGAGAAGAAGGCGCAGGCCGAGACGCTCATTGCTGAGCTTCGCGAGGCGCTGAAGGGCGAGTCGCTCGACCCAATCAAGGAGAAGGCTGAGGCGCTGGCGAAGGTGATGACCGAGATCGGTACCGCCGCCTACGCTCAAAACCAGCAGGCCGGTACGACTGACGGCGCCGATGGGGCGTCCGAGAAGACCGCCGGCGAGGAGACAATCGAGGGCGAAGCGCAGGAGGTTTAATCTCTCCCAGATGAACCTCTCGGCTTCGAACGCCAACGCGCTGATCCGCGCCCGAGGTCTGACCAAGACCTTCGGGGAGCGGACGGCGGTGGACGCCATCAACTTCGATGTCCGTGACGGTGAATTCTTCGGCTTCCTCGGCCCGAATGGGGCTGGGAAGACGACGACGATGCGCATGATCGCAGGCGTCTCACCGCGCACCGCGGGGGCACTCAGCATCTTGGGGAGCGACCCAGATACCGATGGCCCGCGCATTCGCGGTCAGATTGGCGTGGTGCATCAGCAGGAGACGCTTGACCAGGAGTTGACCGTGCGCGAAAACCTTCTCGTCTTCGGTCGCTTCTTCGGTCTGGCACACAAGGAGATTGCCGAACGCGCCGATCAACTGCTTGGACTCTTGCAGTTGTCCGATCGTGCAAAGGATCAGGTGGAGCTGCTCTCTGGCGGCATGAAGCGCCGACTCTCCATTGCACGTTCGCTGATCAACGCGCCATGCATCTTGATGTTGGACGAACCCACGACGGGACTCGACCCACAGGCTCGACACCTTCTCTGGGATGCGCTGCAGCGACTCAAGCGTGCGGGCACCACGATCGTGTTGACTACGCACTATATGGATGAGGCAGAGCAACTCTGCGATCGACTCGTAGTGATGGATCAGGCAAAGATTGTTGCCGAAGGCTCGCCGCGACAACTGATTGACCAGTACGCCTCGCGCGAGGTGCTTGAGTTGCGCTTCCCAGATGGGACGAGCGCGCTCAGCAAGTCGGCGCTCGAAGGGATTGGCGACCGCTACGAGCGACTAGCTGAGCGTGTCATCGTTGGCTGCGAGAACGGCGAAGAGGCGCATTCGCGCGCGCTCGCCCATGGCCTCGTGCCCGAGAGCTGGCTCGTTCGTCGCTCGAGCCTTGAGGATGTCTTCCTCCGACTCACCGGCCGGAGCCTTGACGAGTGAGCGCGTCGCAGGTCGCGCCGCGACGCTCTCGCGGAAGCCTCTCGAGGATCGGCGCGTACCTCCCACACCCGACCAGGTGGCGCCATGTCACGTACTACATGATCACCGTCTTTCGAAGGGAGTGGACCGGCTCAGTATTCTCTGGCTTTATTGAGCCGCTCGTTGTCCTCGCAGGACTGGGAATTGGACTTGGTGTCCTAGTGGGTGACCGCGCCGCAGAGATTACCGGTGGCGTCAGCTACGTGGCGTACATCGCCCCCGCACTCATGGCGAGTCAGGCGATGCAGTTTGGCGCTGGCGAAGCATCGTGGCCGGTCCTTGCACGCATCATGTGGGTGCGCGTCTATCACTCCATGGTGGCAACCCCGCTCAAGCCAACCGACATCATAGTGGGTGCAATTGCATTTATGGGCGGAAAGGTTGCATTCGCCGCTGCCTTCTTTGCTGGCGTGCTCTATCTCGCAGGGATTGCCACGAGCCTGCAGGGCGCGCTTGCGATGGTCGGCATCTCCACCTTGACGGGGCTTGCATTCGCGGCTCCCATGACCGCATATTCGGTGACACAGAAGACGGATCAGGGATTCGCGGTGATCTTCCGGTTGGTGATCGCGCCGCTCACATTCTTCTCCGGGACGTACTTCCCAATTGAGAACCTTCCAGATTGGGCGCAGGTCATCTCGTGGTGCACCCCGCTCGCGCACGGGGTCACCCTCTCTCGTGGCCTCGCACTCGGCGTCGAGACCCCGAATGCGCTGGCGCACGCGCTGATCCTCGTGGCGTGGTCCTTTAGCGGCACCGTGATTGCCTCTATTCTCTTCCGCCGAAGGATGCTCAAGTGATCGCCGCCCTCGCCCCGCGCGCCTTCGCCGTCTTCGAGCGCAACGTGCGCGTCTATCGACGGCAGTGGCTGATGATTGTCACCGGCTTCTTTGAGCCGCTCTTATTCTTGCTCGGCATCGGTTTCGGCGTGGGCGGCGTGATCGGCACGCTGACGTACAACGGGGTGGAAGTACCCTACGCCGCATTTGTCGCGCCGGCGCTTCTCGCCAGCTCTGCGATGAACGGCGCGATCCTCGACTCCACCTACAACGTCTTCTACAAGTTGAAGTACGCGAAGCTCTATGACGCCATCCTCACCACCCCAGTATCAATTGGCGACCTTGCCATCGGCGAGCTGCTCTGGTCGAACCTACGCGGCGTGATCTATTCCGTCGCCTTCCTTGCCGTGATGCTCGCCTTCGGCCTCGTCGCGTCGCCTTTCGCGCTCCTCGCACCGGTGGCGGTGATCTTCATTGGCTTCGCGTTTGGCGCGGCCGGCTTTGCGATTACCACCCACATGCGCTCATGGAAGGACTTTGACTTCATATTTATCATCCTCACGCCGCTCTTCCTCTTCTCCTCCACCTTCTATCCGGCGGAGATCTACCCAGGAGTCCTTCGATACATCGTGGAGCTCTCGCCCCTTACGCGGGGGGCGCACCTTATCCGCTCACTTATCTTTGGGGATCTGAATCTCTTGATGCTCGTGGACATCGGCTTCCTCGCACTCGTTGGGTTCCTTGGCTATCGACATGCAGTGAGCCGACTCGGCAAGCTGCTCTTGAAGTAGGTGCGCGATGGCTCGCAACTTCTATTCGATCTTGGGGTTGCCGAAATCGGCGAGCGCTGACGACATCAAGAAGGCATTTCGAAAGGCGGCACAGAAGCATCACCCTGACGTCTCCAAAGCGCCAGATGCTGCGGCGAAATTCAAGGAGCTGAACGACGCGTATCAGGTGCTCTCTGACACAGAGCAGCGAGCACGTTACGACCGCTTCGGCGAAGCGGGAGTTGGCGATGGTGCGGGTGGTCCAGGCGCTGGTGGGCGCGGCGGATTCCCTGGTGGTGCTGGAGGTGGCTTCACGGGCGGCTTCCCCGGTGGTGACTTCGGTTCCGTCGAGGATCTCTTTGAGGGCTTCTTCGGCGGTGCGGCGCGTGGATCACGGCGCACTGGGCCACCGCCTGGTGACGATCTGCGTTTCGACATGAAGGTGAGCTTCGCCGAGTCGATTCGTGGCGGCACGCGCGAGGTCAATCTTGATATGCGTGTCCCATGCGAGACGTGTGGCGGCAGCGGCGCAGCGAAGGGTTCTGGAACAAAGACCTGCGACGGCTGCGGTGGTCGCGGCGAAGTGCGCACCGTGCGTCAGACGCTGCTCGGTCAGATGGCAGTCTCCGCCCCCTGCGCCAAGTGTGCGGGCGAAGGGAAGATCATTGAGAAGCAGTGCACCGCCTGTCGCGGTGAGGGGCGCTTCAACGGGAGCAAGCGACTCCGCGTAGACATTCCCCCAGGCGTTGATGACGGCACCCAGATTCGTCTCTCAGGACAGGGAGAGGCTGGCCGACGTGGCGGACCGGCAGGGAGCCTCTATGTCGTTGTGACGGTGGAGGAGCATCCGCAACTTGTCCGCGACGGTATCGACCTTCTCACCGAAATCCCTCTCTCCATCTCGCAGGCAGCACTTGGCGCGCGCGTCTTGATTCCAACCGCTGAAGGCGAAGAGGAGTTGGAGATCAAGCCTGGCACGCAGCCGGGAGCAGAGATTCGACTCAAGGGGCGCGGCGCGCCGAATGTGCGTCGACCATCACAACGCGGCGACCTCCGAATCGTTGTTGCGGTTGAGGTACCGAAGAAGTTGAGCAAGGAGCAGCGCGAAGCGCTCGAGCGATTTGCGAAGGCGAGCGGCGAGGATCGCAACTGAGCGAGATCGGGTGGCTCGAACTCTCTGTCACCTGCGATCCAGAGTCGGCAGAGGCGATCAGCGAACGCCTCGCACGACTCGCCCCCGCAGGGACAAGTGCGGAGCCAACAACTGCTGCCTCTCGCGGCGGTGAAGCAACTCCACTTCCGTACGACCCAGCCGCACGGGTGCGTATCCGCGCCTGGGTCACTGACACGCCCGAGAGTCGAGCTGCGGCGGAGTGGTTACGCGAAGAGCTCGCGCGCTTCGCCTCGATCGCTGGGAGCGGACTCGGCCTTCGAGGCATCGGCGACCTCAACATCCGCACGATCCCCACAGAGGAGTGGGAGACCACCTGGCGGGCCAAGTTCCCTGTGACGACGATCGGACGCATCGTGATTCGACCACCTTGGAGCGAACAGGCGAGTGCCGTGGATGATGCGGTGGTGACGATTGATCCAGGCCAAGCGTTCGGCACCGGACTGCATCCAACGACGCGCCTCGCACTCGCGGGGATTCAACGCTGGTCGGATGCAGGTCTACTTCACGCACTTCCAACGGACGGCGTGGGGATCCTTGATGTTGGAACGGGGAGCGGCATCCTGCTCGCCGCGGCGCTGCAGCTCGGGGCTTCTCACGGCTGCGGCGTTGATACAGACCCGCTCGCCGTCGAAGCGGCGCAGCGGAACCTGGCGCAGAACGGACTTGCCGCGCGCAGTGAGGTAGCTCTCGGCACCCTTCCGATCCGAGCCGCTGCGCCACTGGTAGTTGCGAATCTTGTCGCGGCGCTGCAGATTGAACTCGCTCCGCTCCTCGCCGCCGCCGTCGCGCCAGGCGGTCGACTGCTGGCTAGCGGACTTTTTGTGGAGCGCGCTGCGGAGACCGTTGACGCGTTCACGCGTGTTGGCTTGCGATTACTCGGTCAATGGGAGGAGGGGGAGTGGGTTGCGCTAGAGTGGTTTCATGACTGATTGTCTCTTCTGTCGCATCATCGCCGGCGATCTGCCGAGCAGGCAGCGTCACTCGTCTGACCTCGTGATCGCGATTGAAGACATTGCGCCACAGGCTCCGTTGCACCTGTTGATCCTGCCGCGCGAGCACATTGGCTCCGCCGCAGATCTTCGCGACACAGCGGCACATGCCGCGATCCTTGCGCGCATGCATGCCGTGGCGGCAGAGCTTGCCAATGAGGCGGGCTACGGAGATCGCGGCTGGCGGGTCGTGAGCAACGTTGGCGTTGAAGGCGGACAGGCAATTGAGCATCTGCACTATCACCTGCTCGCAGGCAGACAGTTGAGCTGGCCACCTGGATGAGTGAGGCGACACGACCACCTCGTTCGCGACTCTCGCGTCTTGCGCCGTTTCTTGTGCTGATCGGTGGCTTTGCACTCTTCACATGGCTCTCTGGCGGACCTCCTGCACCTGAACCTCAAGGTCCTCCCGCATCCGCCGCGCCTACGCCGCGCAGCTCGGCGGAGACGGCGCAGGCTACCGAGTTCTTGAGCGCCGCCATTCGCGCGGCTGGACTCGGTGTGATCACTGGCGGTGCAGACGTGCGTCCGCCGCTCCCACCGCGGTTCAACGAAACGCCGCGCGTCGTGGTGCGCGGCGCATCGGCGAACGATCCGCTTGGGATTCCGCTACTCGCTGTTGTCTTCCCAGATGCGACTGCGGCGGCGAACGCGGCCCCTGAGATTGCCGCCTATCTGGTCACCCCCACGACGCTCGTCCTCGTCCCGCCAGACGCCACGTTCACCCTGCGCCGCAGCGGCAGCCTGTTGATCATCTTCCAGCGCACCCCCTCCGCCGACCCTGATCCAGTTGCGGCAGAGTCCCTCCTCACGGTGCTCTCCACGCTCGGGGAGGAGATCCCTCTTCCTCGCTGAGTTGGCCCCTCGCTGGATCGGCTATCCTCGTCATCCCAAAAGGAGGTAGCTCAGTGGCAGAAGTTCGCATCGGTGACAACGAGTCGTTTGAGGCCGCGTTGCGCCGATTCAACAAGAAGGTCCAGCAGGCTGGCATCCTTGCAGAGTCTCGTCGACGTGAGGCGTTCGAGAACGCCGCGGAAAAGAAGAAGCGCAAGGACGCAAAGAAGAAGAAGCCTTCGGGTCCTCGCGGGATCTGATCTCTCGCGCGCCCCGTGGCGGCGCGAGCCGTCGGAGAGGAGCAGCGCATGTCGCTTCGTGAACAGCTAAGAGCCGATATGGCCGCAGCAATGCGGTCGGGCGAGACGCGACGTCGCGATACCCTGCGCATGGCGCTCTCTGCACTCTCGCTCGTCGAGAAGGAGCAGAAACATGACGCCACTGATGAGGAGACGCTAAGCGTGATCGTGAGGGCGGTGAAGACACGCCGCGAGTCTGTTGACGCATATGCGGCAGCGAATCGGCCAGACCTCGCCGCCGCCGAAGAAGCGGAGATCGCGATCCTCGCCGTCTACCTCCCAGAGCAGCTCACCGACGCAGATGTCGATGCGCTCGTGAAGCAGGCGATCGCCGAGACGGGCGCCTCATCTACTAAAGAGATGGGGAAGGTGATGGGCTGGCTCGCCCCCAAGACGAAGGGTCGCGTGGACGGCAAGGTTCTCTCTGGAAAGGTCACCGTGGCGCTCGCAGCACTCGGATGAGTCGCGATGCAGGCCCGCGCGCCCGCGTCACTCGGCAGCGTCGCGGCGGAGTCAGCATCACATCAACCGAACTCGCCGCACTCGTCGTTCGCGCACTTCGCGCATCTGATGCGCCCCCCAATGGGGAAGCGGCACTCACCCTTGTGGATGATGCGACGATCGCAACGTTGAACGCGAAGCACATGGGAAAACGTGGCCCAACGGATGTGCTCAGCTTTCCACTCCTAGATCCGCATGAATATCCCGCGCGCCCCGGCGTCCGTCGTGCGGCCCGCCTGCGCCGTCGCGCGGTTCGCACACCGCAGTCGGGGGCGAGTGTGCCACTCGGTGACATTGTGATCAGCGTCGATCGGGCGATCGAGCAGGCGCGCGAAGGTCGCGGGGGGAGAGACGGAAAGACTCGACTCTCAGGAGCGGATGAGGTGCGTCTCCTCGCCGTCCATGGGGCCCTCCACCTTTGCGGATGGGATCATGCAACGTCGACGTCGCAGGCTGCGATGTGGCGTGAGCAGGAGCGCGTCCTTCGCGCGCATACTGCAGCGATGAAGCACGCGGCGGTCAAGAAGAAGTGAGCAAGGAGAAGACGTGAGCGTAGATCGTCGCATCGTGGTGGGGCTCGGCAACCCAGGCGAGAAATACCGCTTCACCCGGCACAACATCGCCTGGCTCATCCTTGATGCGTTCGCGGATCGTGTGAAGTGGAAGGGGGGCGGCAAGGAGCGCGACGCGTCAGCCGTGCATGCAGGGCGCGTGCTCGGCCTTGACCTCGTGATGGCGAAGCCACTGACGTACATGAATGATTCAGGGATCGCCGTCCGGAAGCTCCTCGCCACGGAACGCGTCCCCGTAGAGCAGTTTCTGGTGGTGGTGGACGACTTTAGCATTCCGTTCGGCTCGCTGCGATTCCGTGAGCGCGGGAGTGATGGCGGACATAACGGACTCGCCTCCATTGAGGCGGAACTTGGAAGTGATCAGTATCCACGCCTTCGCGTGGGGATTGGTGATCCTCGTGAGAGCGGCACCGCACAGCAGCATGTGCTGAGCGAGTTCAGTGCAGCGGAGCGGTTGCGACTCCCTGAGATCAACGCGGCAGCAGGCGAGGCAATCGAAGCTTGGGCACGCCACGGACTGAACAAGGCGGCGACCGCATTCAACAACTGGACGCTCTCTGAGCCTGAGAGCGGGAGCGCTGCGGACCCCGCGAACCTGCCAACTGCGGGCGAGGTTGGTGGCCCAGTGGGGAGTGACGGGATTCGCAAGACGGCGCACGGCTGGCGCAAACCGCTCGGTGAGGGCGACCGAAGCGATTCCGAGCGGTGAGCGGTTCTAGCGTTGCGCTCGCTGCGCTCCTTGCGCGACTGCACGCGAGTTCGCAGTTCAGTGAACTACAGGAGCGACTGCAGCGCGATCACGCCGCATCGCTGATCCATGTTCCGCACGCGGCAAAAGGCGCACTCGGTGCTGCGCTTGCCCGTGATGCGCGGGTGGTCTGGATCGCGCGCAACCCTGAGGTAGCTGAGCGAGTCGCGGATTCGTTGCGCGCATGGAGCGCAGATCCTGAACGGATCGCCCTGCTCGAACCGCGCAGTTCCCTCCCATTTGAGCGCGGCGAATTGGTAGTGGATGAGTCGGCTGGGCGTGTCGCGGCACTCGCCGCGTGGAGGAGTGGCGAGTGCCGTATCCTCGTCACCTCGCTCCTCGCTGCGCTCCAGAACAGCGCCGATCCGACTGTGCTTGCGGAAGGGAGTCTCCCCCTGATTTCAGGCACGCGCATGTCACTGGATGAGGCGACGGAGCGTGTGGTGGCGCTCGGGTACGAGCGCGTCCCGCTCGTGGGGGGGCGAGGCGAATACGCGCGCCGAGGTGGAATTCTCGATTGCTTCCCCGCGGGCGCGCAGGCGCCAATGCGTGTGGAGTGGTTCGGAGATGAGATTGAGAGCATTCGAGTTATCGACCCCGCCACACAACGGAGTGGGGCTCCGCTGACACGCGCCCTCCTTCTCCCCGCGAGTGAGTTTCCGCTGAATGTCTCCGTCGTGTCGAAAGTGAAAAGTGCAGCGGAGGCGCTCGCAGAAGCGGATGGTGTGGAGCTCTCGCCCGCGCTGCGCGCAGATCTTGCGCGGTGGGAGAGTTCGCCAACGCCAGAGCGTGGCGACGGCCTAGAGATCTGGTCGCCGCTCGTTGCGCCATCACGTCCCCTCGATCAGCTTGACGGTGCACTCGTGATTCTTGATGAGCCGAGCGAACTCATCAGCAGCGCGGAGTTGCTCGCGCGCCAGAGCGCTGAGCGATTCGATGCGCTGAAGACGACGCACACCCTGCCGCCATCTTGGCCCGTCCCAATTCCGTCTCCAGCGGCAACCCTGAAGATAATGAGGAGCATTGGAGCGCAACGCCTTGAACTGACGTGGAGCTCTGAGGCTGGCCGACTCACCAAGAGTGAGCCGAGCGACATGTTCGGTTGGCATGATCCGCTGGTACCTGCTGGCCGCGCGAGGGAGCTTGCGGAGGGACTCGAGAGCTGGCGACGGGACGGCGCGAGGGTGGTGATCGTTTCGGAACAGGCGAGGAGGCTTTCGGAACTCTTGGCAGAGTCTGGTGCCGCAACGCCCGTGAGCGACGCGCTCCCGAGCGATCCGAAGCCAAAGAGCATCACGTTGCTTCACGGCGGACTCGATGGTGGCTTCCAGGGCGGTGTGGATGCGCTGACGGTCATCACGGACCGTGAACTCTTCGGCGCAACGCGCGTTCGCCGCGCCGCGGTGCACCGCCGCGGGATCACGCGGGAGGCGGCCGAGCGACTCACTCCTGGTGATCTGCTCGTGCATATCGATCACGGACTTGGACGCTTTTTGCGGATGGTTCGACGCGGCGGCGTAGGTGATGAGCGCGACTATCTCGAGATTGAGTACGGTGGCGGTGATCGCGTCTTCGTGCCGACAGAACAGTTAGCGCGAATCGCGCGCTATACAGGCGCCGAAGACCCTGCGCTCAGCCGGCTCGGCGGTGGTGAGTGGCGCCGCGCCAAGGAGCGCGCGCAGCGAGCGGCTGACGATCTTGCGGACGAGCTGTTGCGCATCTATGCGGCGCGTGAACTCGCCCATCGCCCGCCGATCAAAGGTGACTCGCCGTGGTTCGTCGAGTTTGAAGCGGCTTTCCCGTTTCGGGAGACACCCGATCAACTCGCCGCGATCGAGGCGACGAAGGCGGACCTAGCAAAGGGGCGACCGATGGATCGCGTCATTGTGGGCGATGTGGGCTACGGTAAGACGGAGGTGGCACTGCGCGCGGCATTCGCCGCGCTCGAGGCGGGGCGCCAGGTGGCGCTGCTTGTCCCCACCACTATCCTCGCACTGCAACATGTGGAGACCTTCCGTCGTAGACTCGCCGCCTATCCATTTAAGTTGGAGCTCCTCTCACGCAGCATCACTCCAGCAAAGCAGGCAGAGGTGGTGGCCGGGCTGAACGACGGCAGTGTCGACCTTGTGGTCGCGACCCACCGGCTCCTCTCCAAGGACGTCTCCTTCAGTCGACTCGGCCTGCTGATCGTGGATGAGGAGCACCGCTTCGGTGTTGTGGCGAAGGAGCGGCTCAAGTCCATCCGCGCCGAACTTGATGTGATGACCCTCACCGCCACCCCGATCCCGCGCACGTTGAATCTTGCGCTCTCCGGGATTCGTGACCTCTCCACCATCGAGACGCCTCCGGAGGATCGGCACCCCGTTGCCACGCGCGTGGCAGAGGCGAGTCTTGAGTTGGTGCGTGACGCACTGGCACGTGAGTTAGAGCGCGGCGGACAGTCGTATTACGTCCACAACCGCGTCGACTCCATTGAGGCAGCGGCGGAGCAGCTGCGAGGACTGTTGCCGGACGCTCGCATTGTCGTTGGGCACGGGCAGATGGAGAGTCGTGCCCTTGAACGTGTCATGGGATCGTTTGTTTGTGGCGAAACGGACATCCTCGTCTGCACCACGATCATTGAATCAGGTTTAGACATCCCGAACGCGAACACGATCATCGTCGATCGCGCAGATACGCTCGGTCTGGCGCAGCTCTACCAGCTCCGCGGACGCGTCGGGCGAAGCAGTCGGCGTGCATGGTGCTATCTGCTTTACCGACAGGAGGAGTCGCTCAGCGACGTTGCGCGTAAACGATTGAAGGCAATCTTCGATGCGGCTCACCTTGGCGCTGGATTCCAGTTGGCGCTCGCAGACCTTGAGATTCGAGGCGCGGGCGATCTACTCGGCGGTGAACAGTCGGGGCACATTGCTGCGGTCGGATTCGACCTCTACTCGCAACTGCTCGCCGAGTCGGTGGAGGAGAAGCGCGCAGAGCGAGAAGGGCGGGCGCCGATTCGCCCGCGCGGCACCGCAATCCTGGACCTTCCAGTCACCGCGCACCTGCCGAGCAGCTACGTGGAGGACGAAGGGCAGCGACTTGATCTCTATCGTCGTCTCGGTGCGGCGCAGAGCGCCACTTCCATTCGCTCGATTGCGGAAGAGATGCGCGATCGCTTCGGCGAGGCGCCAGCACCGGCGCAGCGCCTCCTTGAAGTGGCGCAGTTGCGTGCCGATGCGAGTGACGCAGGGCTCGCGTCCGTCGTTCGCGATGAGGGTCGCCTCGTGATCCGTTTTGCAGATCTCCCTCGCGGGGTTGCTGAACGCGCCCTTGCGGATCGTGCGCGCGGCGAGCTCGCCTTCCAGCAGGGGGGCCTCCGCACCACCGCCCCGGCGAGCCCAGAGCGAATCTGGCGACTCGCCGTGGAGATTGTGGGCCTGCTCGCCGCCGAGGGGCGAAGGCTGGAGGCCGCCGCCGCGTCTGCCGCCCGGCTCGCGTAGACTTCCGCAGGTGAACGCAGAACAGCTCGCATCGAAGGTCCGCATGATCCCTGATTTTCCGAAGCCAGGGATCATCTTCCGCGACATCACCACACTGCTCCAAGATGCTGAGGCGTTCAACGCTGCGATCGAGGTAATGCTCGTCCCGATCCGCGCGCAGAAGCCCGACGTCGTCGTTGGGATCGAGTCGCGCGGATTCATCTTCGGGGCACCGATTGCCCACGCGCTCGGACTCGGCTTTGTCCCGGTGCGAAAGCTTGGCAAGCTCCCAGGCGAGACGATCACCGTGGAGTACGAACTTGAATATGGAAAGAATGTCTTGGAGCTGCATCGTGATGCGCTCACCCCTGGACAGCGCGTGGTGATTGTGGACGACGTGCTCGCCACGGGCGGCACCGTTGCCGGCACGATTCGACTGATTGAACAGCTCGGCGCAACGGTCGTCGGGATCAGCTTCCTTGCCGAGCTTCCGGCTCTCGGTGGACGCTCCCGTCTCCCCGAGGGGATCGTCTCGGCGATCATCCCCTTCTAACGGCAATGGGCGACACGCCCGCAAAAGAGCAGCCGAGTTCTGGTCAGCCGTCCGCGCGTCGTGACTTCCTGCGACAGATCGCCAAGGATGGCGTGAAGTCGGCCAGCTCACTCTTAGGTGTTGTTGGAGCGATTCGGCATGAGGCGGGTGCTCTTGCAGATGAGCTCCGAGCTGCTGATCCACTCAGCGAACGAATCGCCGATGCACCGCAGCCGACGCGCCGATCGGCTAAGGCGGCGCTTGACCTCCCCGTTGACGCTGGGTTCACGCGGGCCGGTGCAACCCCTCCCGCCGCCGCCTTCGCCTCGCCGGTACGCGACGATGCACAGGGACTGATCCTCCTCGACGTGCGCGCGCTCCCTGCGCAGATCCTCGAGCGTCGCGCAGATACGCCGAGCGCACTTGCGGCGGCTATTAGTTCTGCCGTAATGGCACCAGGTCCAGTGCGTGCACTCGCGGCGGGACTCTCGCTTGCGGCAGAAGATCGGTCCGCCGCACCCGCGCGCGCGGCGCGGATGCAGGCGGCGGCGGCTGCACTTCGAAATGCGGCGCCGCACTCTGATGCATTGCGCGATGAGGTCAGCGCTGCACTTGAAGCAGGGTCAGGCGCCGTCGCTGCGGTCGTTGCCGCGCGTGCCACGGCACGGCTCGCTGCATACGCCGACCAGGCGGAGCGTCTCGCGAGTGCGCTACGCGAGTGCGGCACACGTGGCGCAAGCATCGCGAGCGCGCCCGGGCTCGGTGCAACCTTCTGGGGTGACCTTGCTCCCGGACATGAGGGGCTGCGACGTGCGGGCGCAGCCCATCTGCTTATCTCAACCGGACCGAGCATTGATCCGCGTGGATTCACACCACTTGGCGCACTCGACGCAGCAGATGCCGTTCGAATTGGCATCCCAGCGGCACTGATGAGTGAGGCGCAGCTCAGTCTTTCAATTGCGCGGGGTGACGTGTGCGCCCTCCTTCTCGCGAGTGATGCGGTCGCCGAAGATGAGAGCGCGTTGATCTTGGCGGGCGGTCTCGCCCTGGCCGCGGCCGCCGCGGCTAGGGAGATCCCCGTCTTCCTCATCGCAACGAGCGGGTCCACACCAGCGGTCGATCAGAACCAATTCATGCGTCGAGTAGCTGAGGAGGGGCAGGAGGGCGGAAGCCTCCTCACGCGTGCGGTTGCCGCTGGAGTGACGGTGCACGCGCCGCGCTTCGAGATCCTACCTGCGGGCGTTGCACAACGTGTCTGACACGCCGATTGAAGTAGCCGCGACGCGCGATCGTGAACTCGTTCGCTCATTGATCAGCGGAGATCGCTGGATCACGGCGCACGCGCTCTGTGACCTGGATGACGGCGAGTTTCCGCGCACGCGCTGCTATGTGGCACGACGGGGCGGTGAGGCGATCGCGCTTGGCATGGAGTACTCCGGCTGGGCGCCACAGCCGCTCCACCTCTACGGCGAACCTGCCGGCGTTGCGGCGATCCTGACGCACGGCATCAAGCCGCGCGCCGCCTGGGTCCTCACACCGCTCGGCGGTGACCCTGTCCTCGACCTGCAGTACGAGACGGAGAAGTTGCACCCGATGTTGCGCATGGGCCTCGATCGCACCACGTTTCTCCCGTACGCGGGTGAAGCGGCACCGCTCGTTGTGCCACTCGTTCCAGCAGATGCACCTGCACTGAATCGCCTCTATCAGCTCGGCTTTGCGGCGTGGCTCCCACCACTCGCCGTTGCGGAGGGCCTCTATCGCGGCATCCATAGAAACGGACGACTCGTCGCGGCGGCGGGGACGCATGTGATCGGTCACCGTGAGCGGATTGCCGTGGTCGGGAATGTGCTGACCGCATCGGGGTTTCGGGGCGCGGGATACGCGCGCGCCACCACCTCCGCAGTCACGGAAGCGCTCCTCGGCTTTTGCGATGAGGTGGTGTTGAATGTACGGAGTGACAACCCCGCAGCCGTGAAGGTCTACGAGTCACTTGGTTACCGCGTGAAGGCAGAGTTTGAGGAGCGGCTCGTGATTCGACGCAGCAACATCACCCTGCCGCGCTTTCTGCGCAGAATCTTCGGAGGCGCCTAGCCGAGTCGCGGGGTGCCCTCTACGATGCCTGCATGAGCGCGAAACCGTATGCGGCGATCCTGGCGGGTGGTGGCGGGACGCGTCTCTGGCCACTCAGCAGTCCCGAGCGACCGAAGCCATTCATCCCACTTGTCGGCGGCAAGACACTCCTAGCCGCCACGTTTGATCGACTCCTCCCACTGATCCCACTCGAGGACATCTACGTCCTTGTCGCCGCGTCGCAGGCGGCGTTGGTTCGCGAGTCACTCCCTTCCCTCCCTGACGCCCAGATCATTCTGGAGCCAGTCGCGCGCAACACCGGGCCCGCGCTGGCGCTGGCGGTCGAGCGCATTGAACGACCTTCAGACGCACCGATGCTCGCCCTCCCCGCCGATCACGCCGTTCTAGATGCAGACGCGTGGCGCAGCGCGCTCGCCGCGGCGATTGCGATCACGAATCGCGAACCAGAGGCGCTGGTGACACTCGGAGTGACGCCGACGCGCGCCGCGACTGGCTTCGGCTACATCGTCGCCGATGGCGAGCGTGTCACACGATTCACGGAGAAGCCTGATGCCGCGACCGCCGCGCAGCTGATCGCCGCGGGAGCACGATGGAATGCGGGAACCTTTGTCTGGCGACGCGCAGCGCTTCAGCACGGACTGCAGCGGCTTGCACCCGAGGTATGTGCAGGGCTCGCCTCGTACGAGATGATCGCACCGGCACCGATTGACACGCTCCTTTTGGAGCCGGCAGCCACGGCGGGACTTGTGCGCACCCTGCCGCTTGATTGTGGCTGGAGTGATGTGGGGAACTGGAGAGAGCTGCGCGCCTACCTTATAGCGAGCGGTGCGGCGGATGTGAACGGTCGCATCACGATCACCCCACCGAGCGGGAAAGAGGTCATCATGGACGCAACGGGCGCCGCGGAGATTCGAAGTGGGGGGAGCGTGATTCGCATGAACCTTCTCCAGATGAGCGACGCAGAGATTCGCGCCGCCGCAGTGGCGGAGAGAGTGGATCGATGAGCACTGGTGAGCCAACGAAGATCCTCTTCGGCACCGACGGCTGGCGTGCCAAGATCGGCGACGAGTTCACCTTCGAGAACGTGCGTCGACTCGCTGAGGGTGTTGCGCGCGTTGTAGAGCAGGATGGCACTTCGGCGAAGGGTGCGGTGATCGCCTACGACCGACGATTCGGTTCAGAGGACTTTGCGATGACGGCGGCGGAGATCTTGCTCGCCCACAACATCCCCGTTGCATATGCGCACACTGCGGTCCCCACACAGATGGCGTCGTATGAAGTAATAGAGCGCAGTGCGGCGGTGGGCGTGGTCATCACCGCGAGCCACAACCCGTGGCTCGACAACGGCTTCAAGGTGAAGGCGCCCTCAGGTGCCGCGGCAGGACCCGAGCTGCTGAAACGCATCGAGACGGAGATCGCGAAGACGCGTGGACCAGAGTTGATCGGCCGTCCGTTCGCCGACGCGGAGGCGGCGGGCTTAGTGGAACGCTACGACCCGTACCCGGGCTACAAGAAGCTTGTGGAGCGCAACCTTGACCTTGCACATCTCGCGGCACAGCCGCTCAGCATCATGGTCGACCCAGTCTACGGCGCTGGTGCTGGGTGGATCGGCAGGCTGCTCGCTGGCGGGAAGTTGCGCGTCACGGAGATGCGCGGTGAGCGCAATCCGTGGTTCGGCGGTGTGAACCCAGAACCGATTCGCCCGCACATCGATCCGGTGCTGGAGGCGATGCGTGGTGGTGGCTACGACCTTGGGCTGCTTCTCGATGGCGATGCTGATCGCGCAGGGGCGGTCACCGAGCAGGGTGTCTTCATCCATCAGCTCCAGGCGTTTGGGCTCCTCGCCTACTACTTGCTCGAACACAGGAAGGATCTTCGACCGATCGTCAAGACGGTTAATGAGAGCTTGATGGGGGAGCGACTCGGCTCGCACTACGGCGTTGAGGTGTTTGAAACGCCAGTCGGCTTCAAGTACGTGGGGCCGAAGATGATCGAGACGGGCGCATCCATGGGTGGCGAAGAGTCGGGGGGCTACGGCTTCGCGATGCACCTCCCTGAGCGCGACGGCATCTTCGCCGACTTGCTCATCCTCGACCTTCTCGTCCGTGAGTGCGCCCTCGGCCGCAAGAGCATGAGCGAGGTGCTCACCCATGTGCAGTCGATCGGTGGCGAGTCGCACTACCTTCGCGTCGACGTGCACTTCCCACGCGGTGAATACCTCGCGGTGAAGGAGCGACTTGCCACGCAACTTGTCGCGGCGCCACCGAGCACGCTCGGAGCACACGCGGTCCGCGCTGTCATGCTCAGCACCAAAGACGGGGTGAAGTTCTTCACCGCGGATGACAGTTGGCTGCTCATTCGCTTTAGCGGCACCGAGCCACTCGTGCGCGTCTATGCCGAAGCAACGAGTGCCGCGCTGCGCGACGAGCTCCTCACGATCGGCGAGAAGCTCGCGCGCGGTTAGCGCGCCCAGTCCCAACCAAGCAGCGCAAGCTGCGCCGTGTCCAGGTGGATTTTGAGGGACCTTCCATCTGCGAGCGCACCATGAATCCGCCATGCGAGCCGACACGGCGCATCTCGTAGCTCTTCATCACGAGCGAGCGCACCGAGGTGTACCCAGCCGAGACGCGGTACACCCGCAGGAGAGCGAGGATGACACGTCGCCCGTATCGCTCGCGGATCGCGTTCGGCAGGCTTGGCGGAAGACTGCTAGCCTTCCGCCATCAACGCCGCGTGGACGCGAAGCTGGTGAGAATCCAGCACTGTCCCGCAACGGTAATTGGGAGCGGCTCCGCAAGAGGCTCCCATCAGTCCGGTCGCCGGACACGCGGCATAGGAAGGCTATTCGCCCTCGAGGCAAGGGAGGAAGCATGACCGCTTTCGTATGCTCGCACCGTTTCGTTTCGTTCGCGCAACTCATGATCGCAAGCGCAATCACCCTAACTCTGATCGCCGGATGCGGCTCATCTGCGAGCCCAAGTGAGCCCGCAGGCTCCGCACTGACCGAAGAGGCGTTTCCGCGCACGCTCACCGATGATTTGGGCGAGCAGGTCGTCATCCAAGAAGAACCAGCAACGATCGTTGCGCTGACACCTGCAAGTGTGGAGACACTCGTGGCGCTCGACCTTGCAGATCGCGTGGTTGCGATCGCCGAGTGCACCTGCACTCCTGCGGCGCTCGCCGCGACGCCAACGGTCGCCAGCTATATCGGAGTGGACGTGGAGGCGATCGTTGCGCTGGAGCCAGACCTCGTCTTTGTTGCGGCGCCACCATTCACGCCAGAGGATGCGATCGCGGCGATGCGTGCGGCGAACCTGACGCTGGTCACGTTGAACCCAACGAGCGTCTCTGGAGTGCTCGGCACGATGCAGTTGATCGGTGATGCCACAGGTAGAACACTGCTTGCGGCGGACCTCACGGCGGAGATCGAGAGCGAGATCACGGCACTTGTTTCGCTGATCGATCAAGCGTCGAGCGTGAGCGTCTTCTACGAGATTGACGCAACCTCCGCCATCTACGGCCTTGCGCCAGACGACTATGCGGCCGAGCTTGTTGCACTCGCTGGCGGGAGCCTCGTCTCAAGTGGGACGCCTGGCGTCTATGAGATCTCACTGGAGACGCTGATCGCCGCGGCACCAGCGGTGATCCTGCTCGGTGACGCCGCGTATGGCGTAACGGCGGAGGCGGTGGCGGCGCGACCAGGCTGGTCGAGCATCCCCGCAGTGATCAAGGGTGAGGTGCGACCGATTGATGGCGATCTCGTCACCACGCCCGGACCGCGTCTCGCCAAAGCTCTCGCCGCATTGATCCGCGCGATCAACCCGGAGATCGTCCTCCCGTAGCGTGCGTTTGACCACGCACGTTCGAATGCTGTTCGTGGCGGGAGCGCTGCTCCTTGCTGCTGTGGCGATCGCTGCGATCGGCGTCGGCTCCGTCGCCATTTCCCCAACGGAAGTGGTCGGAATCGTGCTGCAACAAGTTGGGATCGGCGCTGATGCCGCCGCACGTCAAGGATTCACCGCGATCGTGATGGAATTGCGTCTGCCGCGCATCCTCGCCGCGATCCTCGTCGGTGCGGCGCTCGCCGTTGCGGGTGGTGTCTTCCAGTCGCTCCTTCGCAATCCACTCGCCGATCCGTATGTGCTGGGGACGAGCAGCGGGGCGGCACTCGGCGCGGCGGTCGCCATCCTGCTGCCGATCAGCGGCGCGGCGTGGGAGCTTGGCGGCGTGCAGCTCGCCGCATTTGCTGGAGCGCTCGCCGCAGTTGGGCTCGTCTGGCGCGTTGCGGGGATTGGGAGTGGCGAAGAGCGGATTGCAAGCGTCTTGCTCGTGGGATACGCGGTGGCGTCACTTCTCGCCGCCGCGCTCTCACTTGTGATGCTGATTAGTGGCGCAAACCTGCGCGCGATCTTCTCCTTCCTGCTCGGTGGCATTGATGGCGCCACCTGGCCGCGACTCGCCGCCGCGGCCTTTCCGCTGATCCTTGCGACCACGCTCCTCGCGCTACGCGGGAGACCACTCGCCGCACTGCTGCTGGGTGACGAGGGGGCGATGCACCTCGGCGTGGAGGTGCGTCGTGAACGCCGCATCAGCGTGGCGCTCGCCTCACTTGCAACCGCTGCCGCCGTTGCACTCGCTGGGCTGATCGGCTTTGTTGGCCTCGCGGTTCCGCACCTGATTCGACTCGCTGTTGGTCCGGACCCGCGCGCGGTCCTTCCACTCTCGGCGATCGGTGGCGCGCTCCTCCTTCTCGTCGCCGATAGCATCGCACGCACAATCGGTATCCCAGTCGGCGTGATCACCGCCCTGGTTGGCGCGCCGTTCCTCCTCTGGCTGTTGCATCGAAGTAGAGCTGGGTACGCACTGTGAGCGGCCGCCAGCGCGCGCTCGACGCGCGCGATCAGCCCACCATGACGCCGGACGCGTCGTATGAGCTGCTCGGCGCACGTGATGTGCGCGTAATCATTAACGACATTGAGATCCTGCGAAACATCACCCTCAAGATCGGCGTCGCGGAGCGTGTGGCGATCGTTGGCGCGAACGGTGCAGGGAAGACGTCGCTGCTTCGCGCGTTGAGCGGCACACTTCCTGTGGCGTCAGGCAAAGTAATCCTCTGCACTGAGCCGATCAGCGCGCTGAGTCGCGCCACCATCGCGCGTTCCATTGCTGTGGTTGGCGCAGACCTTGCCCTCCCCTTTGCGACACGTGCCGATGAACTGGTGGCGCTCGGACGCCTACCGCATGGAACGGGGCCAGGTGGCCCAACTGCACACGATCGTGAGCGAGCGGCGGCTGCGCTGGAGCGTGTTGGCGCGTCGCACCTTGCGGCGCGGGACGTGCGCACGCTGAGTGCGGGTGAGCGACAGTTGATTGCGATCGCACTCGGACTTGCACAAGAGACGCCGATCCTCGCGCTTGACGAACCGACCGTTCACCTTGACCTGAAGCACCGTGTCGAGATCGCAGATCTCTTGGTGTCGCTCGCAGACCGTGCGCGCACGGTGGTGGCTGTCTTCCACGAACTCGACATGGTGCGCGATCTCTTCCCGCGGGTGATCGTGATGAAGGGTGGTCAGATCTTTGGCGATGGCGCCCCAAGCGAAGTGCTCACCGCGGCACGTGTGGCCGACGCGTGGGGGATTCCCGTGGAGCGAGCGGCGCGCCTATAAAGGCGGCGAAAACGCGTGCCCCTAACTCCGCTTGCGCGGCAAGTCCAAGAAGGGGAGCGGCACGACGGTCGCTGGGATCTGTTGACGCGTCTCTTCGATCTGCCACTCGATGCTCACCGTGCCGCCGACCTCAGCGTGCTTTGCTGGGAGGAAGCCGAGCGCAATGGAGCGCTTTAGGAGCGGCGAGAAGGTGCCGCTCGTTGCGCGGCCGATCGTTTCGCCCTTTCGCGTCAGCGGCGTGACGTGGCGCCACGCGCGAAGTGGGTGCTCGATCGCATATCCAAGGTCGAGGTAGGCGGATTCAAAGACGTTGAGGTCGAGCTCGAGCCCGACGAGCCGATTCACGGGACCACCCGCCGCCACTTCGTCCATGAGTGCACGCTTCCCGATGAAGGCGGGCTTGTCCAGATCGACGAGTCGATTCATCCCGATCCCGTACGGCGAGACGGCGAGGCTCGGGTGCCTCGCCGTGCGGCTGGAGTGGTAGTCCACGCCAGCCATAATCAAGCCCGCTTCGAGTCGCGCCACATCGAGCGCCTCCATGCCGGCCACGCGCAGCGTGTAGCTCTCGCCCGCCTTGATCAGCGCATCCCAAACCGAGAGAGCCTCCTCAAACGGCATCCAGAGTTCGTAGCCAAGGTCTCCGGAGTACCCAGTACGCGAGATGCTGGCGGGGGCACCAGCAATCGTGACATCGGCGCGACCGAAGAAGGGGAGATCCGACATGTCGCGGCCGACCGCACCCGAGAGCACGTCGCGTGAGCACGGCCCCTGCAACGAAAGTGCGCAGATCCGTTCGGTGAGGTCTTCGATCGTGACCTTCAGCCCTTCGCTCGCTGCGTCGAGCCAACCGTGCTGCGGTTCGGCGGCGGTCCAGAAGTAGGAGCCGTCTGCGAGAAGCGCGACGGTGCCGTCGTCAAGGACGCGACCGTCGTGATCGCACCACGGCGTGTAGATTGCGCGCATCGGCTTGATGCGATCGACGCGTCGCGTGATCACGCGATTCACGAGCTTCGCCGCATCTGGACCGGCCACGCGGTACTTGCACATCGGTGTGACATCGAAGAGTGCGGCGGAGAAGCGGATCGCATGGTATTCCAGGTCGTGTGCTGGGAAATAGGAGTCGGCGATGAAGAAGCCAGACCACTTGCGCCAGCGGCGAGCCTGATTCAGTCTGGCGGTGCGAGGGTGGAACGGCGTCTCAAGCGTCACGCGACTCCCCCTCTCCTGATTGCTCTCTTGGCGGTACCATTGTCCACACCCGCATCCTAGCGATTCGGGGCGAGTCTGGGAGGGTCAGTGGCGGAACGGTACAACGCGATCGTCATTGGCGGCGGGCACAACGGACTCACCACCGCTGCGTACCTCGCGAAGGCGGGACTCGACACCCTCATCCTTGAGCGTCGCTCCATTCTTGGTGGCGCAACGCTCACCGAATCACCGGTGCCTGGCTACAAGTTCTCCGTAGCCTCGTATCTGGTGAGCCTGTTGCGTCCGTCCGTGATTCGGGAGCTCGACCTCGCGAAGCACGGACTGCAGATGGCTCCATCTGTAGGCACATACACCGCGCATTGGGACGGCTATCTCGATCGACGCACGGACCACGCGGACACGATCCGTGAGATTCGCAAGTGGTCGCACCGAGATGCGGACAACTACGACGATTTCAAGCAGACGGTCACCGACATCACGCGCTTCATCCGCCCCGCGATCGATATCCCTGCACCCGACCCGTATGGTGATCCACACGAGTGGCTCGCCTACGCGGGTCTAGCAAAGGAGTTCGGTCACCTGCCTCTGCGCACCAAGGGCGCCCTTCTCGACCTGATCACGGGGAGCGCGTACGACTTCCTCTCGCGTTGGTTCGAAGGTGAGCCCCTTGTTGGCACCATGTCCGCCTCGGGGATCATCGGCACCTTCCTTGGGATCAAGTCCCCTGGGACGGGAATGGTCTTCCTCCATCACTACTTCGGTGAGATCGACGGCTCCTTCCGCGAGTGGGCGCTCCCGCAGGGCGGTACGGGCGCCGTGGCGACCGCAATCGCCAATGCGGCGCTCTTCCACGGCGCGAAGATCCGCACTGATGCGCCCGTCAAGCAGATCCTACTGAAGGGCGAGCGCGCGATCGGCGTGGTTTTGGATTCGGGCGAAGAGATCCATGCGGACTCGGTGGTCTCTGCCGCTGATGCAAAGCACACCTTCCTGGAGATGCTCCCCGCAGGCTCGTTGCCGAACGACTTCGAACGTGCCATTCGCAACTTTAAGTTCCGCGGTTCAAGTGCCAAGGTCAACTTTGCGCTGGATGCTCTCCCCACCTTCACCGCCGCTCCTCCTGGAACTGGCCACCTGATGGGGACGGTCTCAATCAGCCCGTCACCCGATTACATGGAGAAGGCGTACGACGACGCGAAGCACGGACATCCGAGCCACCGCCCATTCCTAGACATGCTCATCCCAACGCTGGTAGATCCATCCATGGCGCCTCCCGGGAAGCATGTGGCGACCGCATTCGTGCAGTACGCGCCTCATAAGTTGGCACCAGAGCATGGCACCTGGGATGACATCAAGGAGAGCTTTGGCGATCTTGTGGTTGACACCATCTCGGAATTCGCGCCAGATTTCCGCAACAAGATCGTCGGTCGCCAGATCATGACGCCGCTCGACCTTGAGCGCACGATTGGCTTGACTGAAGGAAACATCTTCCAGGGTGAGATCCTGGTGCAGCAGATGGCGTTCAACCGTCCAGTCAGTGGATGGGCGCGCTACAAGACCCCGATCAAGGACTACTGGCTCGCCAGCTCCTCCGCGCATCCTGGTGGCGGCATCATGGCGGCACCAGGCAGGCTCGCAGCGCTTGAGATCTTGAAGTCGAAAGCGGGAGACGACTGATGGCCGCCAAGAAGCAAAAGGCGACGGCAGAGACACCACGCGCGCGCAACAGCGCCGACGTGATCGTTCTCGGTGGCGGGCACAACGGACTTGTCGCGGCCGCATACCTGGCACGCGCGGGGATCAAGACCATCCTTCTTGAGGCGCGTGGCGAACTTGGCGGTATGGCGCTTACCGCAGACATCGACGGCGTGAAGGCGCCGATGCTCGCGCATACCGTCGGTCGATTCCGTCCGCGCGTCGCGCGCGACCTTGGTCTCGCAGGGAGCGTTCGGCTGGTGGAGCCAGAGGTGCGCTCGTTTGCACCACACCCACGTGACGGCAGCTCCATCACCCTCTACCGCGATCCGAAGCGCAGCGCCGACCAGTTGGAGAAGCGACCGCACGGCAAAGAGACCGCGCACGGTTTCCTGAAACTCGATGGCCGACTCCGTCGCATCGGTGCCTACTTCGAAGCGGTGTTGGACGGCGTGCCGCCAAGCCTGGATGGCGGGAAGTCTGTGGCCGAGATGTTGGCACGCTTCGCCTTCCGGAAGCCGTTCACGGACCTGAAGGAGGGCGACGGTCGCGAGATCCTGCGCATCCTCCCAATGTCCGCGGCAGACTTGGTGAGCGAATACATCCAGCACGACGAACATCTGCTTGCGCTTCTGGCGTGGCGCGGCGCAATCTACAACGCCGTCGGCCCAATGAGCCCAGGCACCGCTGCAACGATGCTCTTCGACGGCATCACCGGCGACGGTGCAGACGGCGGTGCCGCGGGACAGACCGTTGTTGCAATTGGCGGACCTGGCGCGCTCGCCACCGCACTCGCGGATGCGGCGCGCGGATTCGGCGCCGAGATACGCACGGGCGCCAAGGCGGTTGCGATAACCGAGCAGGATGGTCGCGTGACTGGCGTGGCTCTTGCGAGCGGTGAAGAGATCGCCGCACCGTACGTGCTCGCCACACTCGACCCGAAGACCACGCTGCTTGGACTGCTCGGTGTTGAGGCAACCGGCCCCGATCTTCGTCGTCGCTTGCGTGCCACACGCAGCACCGGCGTGACATCAAAGCTCAACCTGCTCGTCGACAAGCTCCCCACCTTTACCGCCGCGGGGAAGGGCGAGGCGGCGCAGGAGAAGCTGCGTGGCCGTATCGTGATCCTGGAGAGCATTCTCGGGATCGAGAAGGCATTCGATGCTTCCAAGTACGGGCGCATCAGCGAGACGCCGATCATCGAGGCGCTCATCCCAACACTGATCGATCCGTCACTCGCCTCAGACGGCCGGCACATCGTCAGCTGCGTCGTGCAGTACGCACCCGCGGTGCTCAAGGATGGTGAGTGGGACGAGACCACGCGCAAGTCATTCGCCGACGGCGTGGTGGACCAGCTGGAGCAGGTCGCACCTGGCATCACGAACCTCATCAGCGCGCGTCAGCTGATCACGCCTGCGGATCTGCAGAACGATTGGGGTGCCACAGGCGGTCATGCGATGCACGTCAATGAAGGTTTTGATCAATTTGCGCAGTGGAGGCCGCTCTACGGCATCGGCCGCTATGAGACGCCGATCGAAGGACTCTTCCTTTCGGGCGCGGGGACGCACCCTGGTGGCGGCGTCACTGGCGCCCCTGGCGCAAACGCCGCCGAGGCACTGATTCGCACCCTGCGTCGCGCCGCCGATTAACCACCCTTTTCCTTTCCTGGTCAGGGGGATGATCAAAACCCTCATGTTTCGCCCAACCGCCAGCATGAAGAGACCAATACTTCGATCGTGATATCGGAACCAGTCTCGCTATTACTTGATCAACAGTTAGGCGGCGAGTGCAACCTGCGACACTCAGCGCATGAAGTCGTCAACGCGCATGATCAAGAGAATATCGTGGTTGAGGCTGGCAAGCAGTTGACCCCTGATGCCTTCCCGCTCGGCACCTGGATTCCTGGACGCCGGCGTGTCCCGAGTCAAGAGAGATCGCTTCGTACCTTGAAGCAGATCCTTGCCGCAGCCGAAACGCTGGCGAAGCGCGAGGGAATGGGAACATCACGATGCAGATGATCGCCGGCAAGGCAAAGATCGCCGCCAGAAAGGCTCAGCAGTTTTTTGACCATCGAGATGCCATCTTCGCCGAGATCTACGAAGAGTGGGTCAAGGTCTGGTGGTCCGCACTGATGAAGTACACCACCATGCCATGGACCGAAGCAAACTGGCGCGAGCAGTTGCACGCACTTGCCATTGGTATGGCAAAAAATTCACCTCGATACCTCTGCGCGTTGGGACATCATCACGTACATCAATTGTACGAAGCAGGGACGTGTGGCGGCGCGTGCACTTCTTGAACCGAACATTGATCGATACGTGGACTGGGCGGGGCCACTCTTCCGGACGCCAGGATACAACGCCGCAGAGACTCGAACGATTTGCGGCCTCCTTGTTCGCACAATCCGCGACCACTGGGTCGATGAAGTGAATAGCCCTGCAGAGATGAAGGAGCTCACGCGCGCAGCGGAAGACGGCATGCGCGCGATCGTGGAGGTGAAGCTCACCCGCGCGAGCCGTCCGCGACCTGTCAGCGGAAAGAGTGTCTAGCGAGCGCTTGCTGAATTAGATCGTTCCAGTGCGCGAGCGGTAGGCGCCGAGGTAGAGAAGGAGCCCCACGATCGCAAGGGCGAAACGCTCGGCGAAACCCGCTCCACCGCCGACAAATCCACCAAGGAAACTGGCGCCGACGAAGAGCGCGGTGTGTAGAAGGACGCGGCGCGGGCGCGAGAGTCGAGACCCCACATAGAGCAAACTCCCCGCAGCGAGCAGTGCAAAGATTGGGTGAAGTCGACCCGGCACGCTTACCACTGCCCAACCGGGATCGGTGGGGAAGAGCACAACGCCAATGACACCGATCGCCCCAATAACCAAGCCGCGGCGGACGCCGCGATGCGCGGGACTATTCCGTAGACGCACGTAAAGGAGTACTAACACGCAGAAGAGTGCGGCAAGTCCCGTGTGGAAGAGCCATGCGGCAGGCCGCAGTGCATGTTCCGAGGCGGCGTAGATGCGCGCATCGAGCGTTGGGTCAATGAGGTCGCACGCAAGGATCGCTGCCGCGCCAAACCCGACCAGCAGTTCTGGTGTACGACCGTTTGCAAGCGTCGCGAGCCTCACGTTCACCGTCAGCCGATTCACGTTCATACGATACCCGCCACCATCAGCGTCGCCACGATGAGCATGGAGGCGGCGACGATGCGGCGGAGGAGAGCGCCGCTGATCACTCGAACCAGTTGCCGGGCACCGAGGGCACCAGCGAACGCTGCAGCGGCGGCCACGATGAGCGCGTCACGCAGCGGGCTAGCACTCTCAAGCACCGCCGCAGAAGCTCCAGTCCCGTAGACGGCGAGACGCGCAAGGTCAACGAGGGCTGCCCCAGCAGCACCAGTCGCCGCGAAGCACGTTGGTGAGAGGCGCAGCTGTAGCAGGAAGGCGCTGCGCAGCACCCCTTGATTCCCCGTCAGTCCGCCAAAGAACCCAGAGAGGAAGCCGCCGACGGGGAGAGCGCTCGGCGAGATGTGCAGGGTGGTGGCGCGTGACGAGAGCTCCAGCGCGACCAGGGCGAGGATCACGCCACCGTCCACAACCTTCAGCGGCGTGATCTGATACACGGTCGTTCCAATGGAGTAGCGAGCGAGCGTCTCCGCCTCTCCGAGTGCGCCGAGCAGTGTCGCGCCGAGAAGTGCCGCTGCCGCCGCGGGGAGGCCGAAGCGCAGCGCAACCTGCCAATCGATATCGCGGCGCATGATCCCAACCTTGAACAGCGTATTGAACAGGTGCACCACTGCAACAGCAGAGATCGCGAGCAGGAGCGTAAAGTAGAGCGCGAACACTGGGACTAATGCGGTGCTAAGGCCGAATCCAGAGATTAGGGTTGCCGAAGATGCCGCGGCGGCTGCGAGTGCAATCAGCAACAACTCCATGCAGACATCGTAGCGGCGAACCCCCATAATCACCGCATGATCCTCCCTGAGCCACGGGACAGATTCCGCGGCACCCTGCCGAAACGTTGGGTTGCGCTGGACTTTGAGACCACGGGGATCTGGAAGACGGATCCCGATGTTGCGGTGATTGAGATCGGCCTGATCACGTATGAGCGAGATCGGGAAATTGCGGCCTGGTCTACCCTCGTCAAGTCAGGCACGCCCGTGAGCGACTTCATTGCTGAGCTGACGGGCATCACGCAGTCGATGATTGATCGCGAAGGAGTTGATGTTGATGAGGCGGGCGACGAGATGGCCGAGCGACTCGCTGGCGCCGAGTTGGTGGTTGCACACAACATGTCCTTTGACGCCGAGGGGCTGCAGTGGCTCGGCATTGAGCTCGGGCGTGACCAGCACACCTACTGCACGATGCGCGGCCTCACGGCCCCAGACCAGAAGTGGCCGCGCCTCGAAGAGGTGGTCAAGGAGTTGCAGGTCAAGGTGGAGGGGCCGGCTCACCGCGCGGAGAGCGACGCGCGCACCGTGGGTCGTGTCTTCATTGAGATGGTCCGCCGCGGGTATTGACTGCACGAGCGCTGAGCACCCACAAAGAACGGGCCAAACGTGTGTTAGGCCCTTGACACACGGGAGATCAGTAGTAGGATTGCCAACCTCTTCACGGCGCCGCTGGACGGCTCTGCACAGCGAAAGGAGCCCTATGAGTCAACTCCCCTCTTTAGTTCGCGCGGACGCCCCAAAGCGTCGCCGAAAAAACCGTGCTCGTCTCATGAGCGTCTATGTGGCGGGTGCCACTGCGTACTGCGCCTGGGCGTACCCAGATGAGCGCCTCTTGATCACCCCTGCCGGCATGAGCCCAGAGATCGTCACCCTGATTGAGCAGTTCGATTCCAATGATGCCGTCTATCTGGAAGAGGGGGCAACGGAACGCGAAGAGATTGATTTCGCCGCATCGTTCGGCGCGTATCTACTTGAAGGCATGAACGCACGACGTAGTCGCCTTGCAGTGCCACCATCCACTCGTCGTGCACTCGGCGTCACACTCCTGGAACGCAGCAAGGGGCAAGGCGCATCTCGTAAGCGCGCACTTCGTCGCAGTTGAATCGCAACGAAGCGTAAAGAAAAGAAGAGGCCCCGCCCAATTGGGCGGGGCCTCTTCGCATCAGCAAGTGACGAGTCGCGCGAACGCGACGTTCGTCAGATTACTTGTTATTGGAACCGAAGATGCTCCAACCGGCGGCTGCGGCAGGTGCCGCGGCGGCCTTCTTCGAAGCCTTCTTCTTGGAGGCCTTCTTCGCAGCCTTCTTGACAGCCTTCTTCGCCGTCTTCTTCGTTGCAGTCTTCTTGGCAACCTTCTTTACCGCCTTCTTGACGGCCTTCTTGGCTACCTTCTTGACGGTCTTCTTCGAAGCGGCCTTGCGCTTCTTCGCCTTCTTCGCTTTTGGCGCGGCAGGCGCTTCAGCCGCAACGGCCGTCTTCGCCTTCTTCTTTGCTGCCATGTTGTTCACCTCTACTAAACTCCCCAGGACCCATCTGATCCTGCGACCTCTAGCGTGCCAGACCGCGCGGGATTTGTGAAGCGCAATTGATCGACAGATTCTCACCGCCCCGAGATCAGGCCCCTGCGCCACCCCGTGAGGGCAGGTGGATCCCCGCCAGCGTGCATCGGACGGAGCCGCCCGAGCGTTCGATCGTTGGGATGTTGATCGGCAAAACGTGCGCAAACCGCTCGATCTGTGCCCGTTGATCGGGTCGCAGTGCCGCCGCCGCGTGCGCCGAGAGGGCGAAGATGCGACGACTATCCGCACCCAAAAGCTCGAGCCCGTTCCCCGCGAATTCAGCGATCTGACCGGGGTCCAACGTCACCACCTCGCGCCCAGAGGCGGCGAGCCGCGCCCGCACCTGGACCCGTTCGGCAGGGTCGGGGATGCACTCCAGCCCCGCGGTGACAAACTCCGTCCCAATGGAGAGCACCACATTCGTGTGATAGATCGGCGCGCCCCTCGCGTCTGCGGTGTCAAAGAGTTCCGCCTCGTAGTTCATGGCGGAACACCAACGCAGCGCCGCCGCGGTGTGCGCGCGACCAGATCGCGCCACATACGCAACACGGTGTGTGTGGTCCAGCACAAGCGCGCCAGTTCCTTCCAGATAGAGCGCGTTATCTTCCATGGGAGAGAGGTCGATCACATCACTCACCACGTATTGCTTGCGCAGCGCATCCACCACATCGGCGCGCCGTTCGCGTCGTCTGCTGGGCGTTGCCATCGGGTAGAGCACCACGCGACCGTCTTCATGTGTGCTGATCCAGTTGTTTGGGAAGACAGAGTCGGGCACATCACTCCCTGGAAGGTCGTCGATCAGCAACACCTCAACGCCGAGATCGCGCAATCCTTGCGCAATCCGTGCAACCTCGACGCGCGCTTCCGCCGCGACTGCGGCACGCTCTGCGGCATTCAAAATCGCCGCATCTTGGAAGGCGTTGTCCACCGCAGTTTCGGGGTTCAGATTGAATCCGAGCGGGTTGATCATCAGGACGGCGTGCGGCGACTGGCTCATGCAGCGGAGTCTACTCGCGGGGCAGGCGCGCGGTAAGATATGCGCATGAAATCACTCGCTGCCTCTTGGGCACTCGGACTTCTCCTTGGACTGCTGCTCACCGTGTTCGTGGCGGTAGCGGGGATTGGACCGCACGGGTCAAGCGAACAGAAGCAATCGACAGCAACTGCAGCGGCGACGGCGCGTGGCTATGCCAGCGCAGCAAGCTCATTGAGCGAAGCGCTTGCGGCATCCGATGACGCGTTCGATCAGGCGTGGTTGGGTGGCGACGCCGACTGGGCGCTGATCGGGCAGGCGGCGGATGAGTCCGCGGCGATCATCGAGGTCGCCCAGGTGACCTACGCCGCGGAACTTGCGCTCCTTCCATCTGGGCCCGAGGAGTCAGAACTGGTCGCCTTCGCCGCGATGTTCGATCAGGCTGCCGCGGCGACCCGCGCGTGCGTCGGCATCGTCCAGCAGTCCGCGGAAGTCCGCAGTCGCGAGATCTACTTCGCGAGCTTCCCCTGCTTCACCGCGTCCAACACCGCACTTGCCCAAGCGCGCGCAAACCTGAACGAACTGCTCGAGCTGCTCGGCGTTCCGCTTGAGATCTAGATCAATCTGGGAGCCGAACGGCTTCGGCCCCGAACGTTGCTAAGCGCTGGTGAGACGCGGGCGGTAGTGTGAAAAGTCAGGGTGTAGGGTCATCCGAGTGGACAACAAGATACCCCCCCTGATCGAATCGCTTGAGCACAGCATTGTCGCAGACCCGTCACTCGCGGAGAGTGGTGAGTCGCGGATCAGTTGGGCGCGAGGTCATATGCCTGTGCTGGGAAGGATTCGCGCTGAATTTGAACGCGACCAACCACTAAAGGGCCGACGCATCGGAATGTGTCTGCACGCGGAGGCGAAGACCGCCGTCTTGGTCGAAACACTTGTTGTAGGTGGAGCCGAAGTGATTTGGACAGGGAGTCCGGCAACGACTGATGACGGTGTTGCAGCGGCGATGGCGACGCGTCCAAGTGTTCGAATCTACTCCATCAAGGCAGACGACATGCCCGCACACCATGCGCACATTGAACGCATCCTTGTGTCAAAACCAGATCTCTTGCTGGATAACGGCGCAGACTTGATTGCTGGGAGCGTGGATGGGCGGGGGCACCGCGTCATCGCGGCCACCGAGGAGACCACCTCCGGACGAAACCGGCTTATCGGTGAGCTCGACGGCAAGGTCAATTTCCCAGTGATCGTAATCAATGACAGCCCGATCAAGCTCGGCTTTGAGAGCGAGCGCGGAATAGGACCGGCAACGGTCGACGGCTTTCTGCGGGCGACAAACGCACTCATTGCGGGAAAGACCTTCGCCGTAGTCGGATTCGGCTGGTGCGGGAGGAGCTTGGCACGCACGCTGCGCGCCCTTGGCGCGATTGTGATCGTAGTGGAGACGGATCCAGTCAAGGCGTTGGAGGCGGCGTTTGAAGGGATGCTGGTCACGGATATCAATCGCGCTTCCGAGCGCGCCGACACGATCATCACGGTGACCGGTCATCCAGGCATCATCCTGAAGGAGCAGTTCCTAAGGCTCAAAGACGGTGCGATGCTCGGCAACATGGGGCACTTTGCGACCGAGATAGATGTGGCGGGCCTGCGGGCACTCTCCATCGGAGCACGTCAGGTAAACCTCCACGTAGAAGAGTTTGACCTGCCGAACGGCCGCAAGGTTCACCTTCTCGCTCGAGGTGAAATGCTCAACCTCACCGCCGCCATCGGCCATCAGATCGAGGTAATGGACCTTGGGTTCGCACTTCAGGCGCACGCGATGCGCATTCTTAGCGAACAGCCAGGTGACTTCACCAACGGATATCAGTCAGTCCCAGATCGTGTAAACCGCGCCATCGCCGAACACGGCCTCCGCACACTCTCTTCGGTCGATCTCGACTAGTCGCTTCTGAGTAACACTAGAGACCGAGCCCGGCGTTCTCCTCGGGGATTTCATCAAGCAGCTGCGGGCCTTCGTTGCGTGCATTGGAGACGGCGCGCGAGACGCGACGTGAGTGCACCAGCGCGTCAGGAGCTGGACCAAGGAGTGAACGGAGCGCGCTGATCGGCGTGCGCTCGTCGAGCCAGGCGGCGTGCTCGTTGAGGGTGTTGAGCATCACGGGCATGCGGTCGTGGATGTGGCCGACGACGGCGTTCGCTTCGGTGGTGATCAGCGTGAAGGTGCGCAGCGGCGCGCCGTTCGCGCCGACGCGGATGCTCGCGAGCCCAGCCAACGCAAAGTGCGCACCGTTGGCGGGAAGGAACGCCCACGGTTGCTTGGGAGCCTTCTTCGGGATCGGCGTGCCGAGTGCCTCGAGGTGTTCGGGGTTCTCCCACTCGTAGAAGGCGTCGATCGGGACGATCACGCGGCCCCGCTTGAATGCATCACGGAAGCTTGGCAGTGTCTCCACGGTCTCCGCGCGCGCGTTGAAGAGGCGGTTGCCGAGCGACTCGTCTTTCGCCCAGTGTGGGACGAGGCCCCAGCGCGCGTAGGTGAGGAGTCGCTCGTGCACCACGGTGCCGTGCGCATCCTCCACCTCGGCGTGCGGTGCGATGACTGCCGCAGTTGCGGTGGGTGCCACGTTCCAGTGCGGCTGCCAGGTGCCGCGCATCATCGGATCGATCGCCGCGCCGAACTCGCGCGCGATCTCCTCCGGGCTGCTGCTCTGCACGATGCGTCCGCACATGGAGAGAGGATACCCCTCAGCGATATCCGACTCGCACCTGGCGGTGCATCTTGGCGCGCGTGAGCGGAGCGATGCGTGTGGCAACGAGGTTCGCCACTTTGCCGGTGCGTTGCAGTTCCCCCTCGACCAAGAGGAGCGACGCGCTGCGGACGGCGCCGCGGAGGCGCGGCCAGTCGCGCGCGCGGATCGTGACGTTGGCGATCCCCGTCTCATCTTCGAGTGCTAGGAAGACGGTGCCGTGCGCCGTTGGCGGCTGCTGCCTGCTCAGCAGGAGACCGGCGATGCGCGCGGGCCCCGCCGCGCGCTGACGGAGCGAGGCGACGGTGGCGGTGCCTGTGCGCGTCAGTGCGTCGCGCCAGAGTTCGATCGGCTGCATCAACGGATCTGCGCCAACCAAGCCATGCGCGTCGATCAGTGCTTCAAGTCGGTCAACTGGCGTGAGGTGCGCGGGCGCCTCGCTCGGTGGGAGCGTGATCTCCGTACCGACCTCCGCCGCCTGCCAGAGGAGTGCGCGACGCTCAGCACCGAACGTGTCTAGCGCGCCGGCGCGGATGAGGCGCTCCAGCGCGCTGAGCGGCAGCTGGGTGCGCCGCGCCAGGTCATCCAGTGACTGGAAGTCGCCGCCGCGCGTCCGCTCCGCAACGATGCGCTCCGCGGTGCGCGTGCCAACGCCGCGCACCAGATTTAGTCCGAGTCGCACGGCATACGAGAGCGCGCGCTCGGATCCCGCCGCCGCACGCTCTTCAGACGCAGGAACGACGATGAAGGGATCGCTGCTGATCCCTCCGCGAGTCTGAGCCGACTCCGTGGAGGTGCGCGCTGCTGAGCGATTGATGCAGACGGGCTGCACGGTGACGCCGTGTCGGCGCGCGTCATGGATCAGCGCCTCAACGGGGTAGAAGCCCATTGGCTGCGCGCGGATGAGGCCGGCGAGGTAGTGCGCCGGATAGTGCAGGCGCAACCAGGCACTCTCAAAGGCGGTGCGCGCAAACGCGGCAGCGTGCGACTTTGCAAATCCGAACGACGCAAACGCCGCAACGCGTTCAAATAGTTCAATCGCATCTGGTTCGCGCATCCCAACGGTGGCCACCGCGCCGTCGACGAATCGCGTGCGCAGCAGCTCCATCTCGCGCGGCGAGCGCGCCGAACCCATGGCGCGGCGGAAGACATCGGAGGCACCCGGGGTGAACCCCGCCACCTCAATGGCGATGCGCATCACCTGCTCTTGATAGAGGATCACGCCAAGCGTCTCGTCAAGGATCGGCGCGAGTGATGGGTGCGGATACGTGACGCGCTCGAGTCCGGCGCGACGGCGCAGATACGGGTGCACCGCATTTCCTTGAATGGGACCGGGACGGATGATGGCGACCTGCGCCACCAGGTCATCCATCTTGGCGGGCTTGGTGCGCGGCAGTGACTGCTGCTGCGCGCGGCTCTCGATCTGGAAGACGCCGATCGTGTCCGCTGCACCCACGACGCGCCAGACCTCGGCGATCTCCTCTGGCAGCGCGTCAAGATCTGGCCGCACGCCAACATCGCGTGCAATAAGGTCCAGCGCATCCGTGATCGCGGTGAGGATGCCGAGACCGAGCAGGTCGAGCTTCACCAACTTGAGCGCCTCGATGTCGTGCTTGTCGAACTGCAGCACTGCACGCGTCCCGTCCGCCGAGCGCTCCACGGGGGCGAGTTCATCCAACGGTTCGGCGGTGGCGACGATGCCGCCAGGGTGCATGGAGCGGTGGCGCGGCAGGCCGTCAATCTCATCGCAGAGCCTCACCCAACGATCCCAGAGCGTCTCGCCGCTCGCGCTGATGCTGCCGCGCAGCAGCGCAGCCCAACGCGGATCGGCGGCGAGCTGCGCGCCGACCAGGGCCGGTTCGTGCGCCTCCAGCTTGCGCGCGCCTTCGTCGACGAGCGCCTCGGGGAGTCCGAGCGCAAGCCCGATGTCGCGTGCGGCGGAGCGCGAGCGGTAGGTGATGAAGGTGCAGACGAGCGCTGCGTGTCGCGGACCGAAGCGCTGCAGCAACGCGTCGATCACCTCATCGCGACGATCGGACGCGAAGTCCACGTCCACGTCCGGGTACGACTCGCGTCCCTCGTTGAGGAAGCGCTCGAAGATCAGGTTGTGGCGGATCGGATCCACGCGCGTGATGCCAAGGAGATATGCAATGACTGAATCGCCTGCACTGCCGCGACCCTGCGCAGCGATCCCGTCTGCATGCGCGTCGCGCACGATCTGCGCGCAGAGCAGGAAGAACTCGGCGAGCCCAGTGCGTTCGATCGCGGCGAGCTCGCCTGCAATGCGTTGATCCAGATCCGCGCCGCCCTCTGGATAGCGCGCGGGCACCCCAGCGCGCACCTGGCGCGCAAGTTCTTGGTCCGCACTCAGGCCGGCGGGGAGGTCGATCCCTGCAAAGCGCACGCGCGCAAAGTCCAGGTGGATGTCGGCCCCCGCCGCAATCACACCCGTCTGCGCGAGTGCGGCACTCCACAACGGGTGTGTAGCTGGATGCGCGGCGAGCAGCTCTGCGCCAGCGCGCAGGTGCGTCTCCGCCTGTGGAAAGCGGAGCGGACCTAGGCGCCAGATCGGCAGACCGTGACGAATGCCGGTGAGCACATCCAAGAGTTCACGTTCACTCGGCAGCGCACTGCGTGGCGCGGCGCTCGCAACCAGCGGCAGGCCGCAGCGCGCCGCAAGCGCGCAGATCTCTTCGCGTAGCCAGGTATCGCCAGGGAGTTGGCGATCAACAAGCTGCAGGTGCAGCGTGCCGAGTGCGGCGATTCGTTCAGCGGCGGCGCGTGCACCAGCGCGATCGCCCGCAGCGAGTCGTCGTGCAACTTCGCTCTCTTCAAACGGCGCAATGATCAGCAGCGAGCCTGGGTACTCGCGCAGGTGCTCTTCGAGGAGTGCGTGGGTGAGTCGTGTCACCCCCTTGCTCGCCGCAAGGTTGGATCTGCTCAGCAGTCGCGCGAGCGAACGGTAGCCGCGTTCATCCCTGGCGAGCAGCACCAGTCGTGGGCCGAGCTCTGCATCCGCCACGCCACGTCGCTCTGCATGCGGGACGAGCGCATCGAGTGCTCGTCGCTGACGTTGTGGCAGCGGGCGATCGGGGACACCATCACGCGCGGCCGAACCGCCACCGGTCACCAGCGCGCGCGGACGCGGTAGCGGCAGGACGATGCCGTCAACATCTGGCACGGCGGGATCCGCCATCTCGAACTCAACGCCGAGCAGTGCGGGGAGCTGTGCCGCCTCTGCGGCGCGAATGAAGCGCACCGCACCGGAGAGCGACCCTTCGTCGACGAGTGCAAGCCCGCGCAGTCCCAACTCTACGGCGCGTGCAACGAGCGCCTCAGGCGTGGCGGTTGCGCGCAGGAAGCTGAACGCCGACTTCGCATGCAGTTCGGCAAACGGAAGCTCGGCAATCGGAACATCATCAACGCGATCAGTCATAGATGCGTTCAAGGAACCAACCGCCGCGCAACAGATCGCGGAAGATCAGTGCGAGCCAGCCCGGTCCACTGACGCGCACGTATTCACGATCAATGGGATCCGGCCACCAGCGCTCGCTGATGCGCCAGCGCTCCAGGACCTGCACCGCACTCACGCGGCCAAACATCTCGATGCTCTCCGGTAGACCGGTTCTGTCTTCGCGGACGCGCAGCGCAGCAGCGGGACGCATCACGCGCGTCACGCCACGCCCCACATCACTCGCCAACCTCCGGATGCGCGCGGACCAGGCGCGTGCGCCGCTCCGTCCGTGCATCATCCGGATCAACGATCTCGGCGTGCACCACGCGATCCGCGCCGTAGCGAATGGCAATGGCGGCGGTGCTCCAAGCGAGTCGATCTACGCGCGGCGAGCGCGCGCCGAGCAGCGTCAGCTGATCGCCACTGGCTGGAAGCACGCCGTCGAACTGCAACTGCGCGCTCACGATCCCATCGAGTTCCAGCCGCTCGGCGCGCGCCGCAGCCACGGCGCGCTCCAGTGCGGCGAGCAGCAGGCGTTCGATCTGCGTGCGATCGGCGGTGGGGAGCGGGAGTCGCGCCACGGCGCGCAGTGGCCTGCCGCGCTCGCGCGCCACCTGCAGTCGCACCAGTCCCACGGCGGCACCGTCGCGGCGGACGCGAACCAGCAGGTCGTCCAGCGCACGGCGCAGCGGGAAGCGGAACTCCTCTATAGAGGTGAGTGGCAGGTCGAACGACTCTCGCGCCACGAGACGACGGGGGAGCGGCACGGGGGAGATCGCCTGCACGTCCTCGCCGCGAGCGAGCGGGATCAGCAACCCAGCAATCGAGCCGAGCCGTGCGCCGAGCTCCCCGCTGCGCAGCCGCGCGAGCGCGCCGAGCGTGCGCACGCCGAGGAGGCTGCAGCGCTCGATCGCTTCCGCCAACTCTTCGGGTGGCTGGCCGATCAGGGCAAAGCGCAGCGCCTCAATGCGCTGCGGGGCGAGGAACTTCGCCTCGCTCCCTGGCGGCAGGATCGTGCACGCCGCATCATCCGCAGCCTCCACACCTCCCACGTCACCCAGTGCTGCGGCAACTGCGGCGGCGAGCCGACTGCTCGCGATCGCGGCGCGTGGTGCGGTGCGCACGTGTGCGGCAACAGCGCGCAGCGCCGCACTCGCCACCGCAGACTCATCGCCGTTGCGCGCCTGCAGTCCATCAATGCCGATCTCGATGTGTCGTGCACCGCTCGCAACGAGTGGCGAGATTCTGCCGAGCGCATGTGTCGCGTTGCGCAGCTGCGTTGCGGCGCGATCGTCGTGAAGCGTTAGCCAGTGCAGATGCAGCGTGCGCGGCACGCTACTCGGCCGCGATCCGCTCGTTGCGAATCGCCTCCCGCGCGCTGCGTGGTTCAAGTACATTAATCAATACCTGCGCATCACGACGCGGACCAGAGCGCAGCGCAACGCACATCTTTCGCCCCACCACATCTAAACCAATGCGCAACCAGCTAACGGTGCTGCACTCAAGCGCAAGATCGCTCAACACACCTTCGGCGCTATCTACTAATGCAATCACCGCCGCACCAGTGCGTCGTGCGCGCGCCGCCAAGCGCTCCAGTGCATCACTCCGCACACTCGCGCGCAGGCCCGCACAATCAAGAATCAACAGGTCTGCCGCATCCGCGGCGACGATGCTCCCCGCCGTCTCCAACGCTTCGTTGATATCAAACGGCATCACAATTGGCAGACTGCTCAGCTGCACGCCGCGCGCCGCCGCCTCCACGCCATCGAACGTGTGCGACGCATCGATCCACGCCACCGCACCACCAGCAGCCTGTGTTGCCGCGGCAGTGCGCAGTGCGAGTGTGGTGCGACCGGAACCAAGCGCACCGCGCAACAGCGTCAGGCCGTCTGGTGCACCGCGCGGCGCAAGGAGCGCATCCAGTGCGGCGAAGCCGCTGCTCCGCTGCACCAGGCCGCGCAGCTGCGGATCAACAACAACGCGTCCACGCCGAATGACCCCCACACCCCAGCGCTGCTGGATGCGGGCGAGCGCCTCAGTTGCGGCGGCGGCTTCTCCCATTGGACGGGGAAGTATAGAACATCTGTTCTAACCTGCAGGAGGGAGTTTCCGTGCTCAGCCCGAGCGCGCCAGCTCCTCCGCGGCGATCCGGCCGAGGATGCGCCGGTACTCGATGGAGGCCTGGTCAGGCCCCGCGATGTGCAGCTCTTCGGAGAGGTCGATGGGGAGCTGCTCTGGTCGCTGTGACTCAGTGATCGGCTGGTCCTGGTCGAGGATCAGCTCCTGGAACTTTGCCAACTCTGCGTCTGCCTCTGGTTCCATGCGATATGTGCGCGCGTTCCAAGTGAAGGTGCGCGTCTCCTTTGCAGAGAGCGGTGCTGCGGCAATGAACAAGATGAAGCGATTCCCATCGGGGAGCTGCTGGTCAAGCGTCACCGAGTACGGTAGGTGCACGGTGTAGGTGGTGGGATCGCGCTGCACCTTTGCACCTGGTGCCGCATCACCCTTCACGCGCGTCTGCGGCTCTTCGAGGGCGATCTGGAAACTGATCGTCTCGCCGTCACTCTCCACCACGTGCTCTGGACTCAGCGGCTTGGCGCGATCGCCGAGGATCCCCTCATGTACCCAGGGGAAGTGGCTGAAGTCGATAAAGTTTTCAATGCGTCGCGCCGGCGAACTCTTCCAGTCGTAGGTGTTGATTGGAATCGTGCGCAACGTTGCATCTCCCCACCACGGCACCTGTGGCAGCGGAAAGAGCGGCGCAGGGTTCTCCCATCCGCCAGGCCCCGGATCCATCAGCACCCAGATCAGCCCCGCGTGTTCCGTTGCGGCGTAGCGTTCGATCTTCGCGCGTCGCGGAATCGCGCGACCGTGCACCGCGGGGATGCGGCGCACCGTACCGCTCTTGTCGTACGTCCAGCCGTGATACGGACAGACGAGGCACGGCACACCCATTGCCGGCGATCCATCTGGCGCGGGCGAAGTCCCCTTATCCACCCAACCGAGTGAGAGTGCCGTGCCGCGATGCATGCAGAGATCGGGGAAGGCGGCCACCTCACCCCCCAGACGCACCACAACCAGTGCTTCGTCGTTCAGTCGCACCGCCTTCGGCGCATCCGTCAGCTCATCCGCCCGGCAGACCGGCGCCCATGTACGCCTCAGCGCACGCTCCAGCGCCACCTCTCCCGCCGCATCCAACTGGTTCCTTGGCGATTTACTCATGCGCGCACGCTACACGGCGCGCCAACCGGTTGAGCCGGGTGATCAACTAAAGGTCAAGCCAACCCAACCCTTTCCTTGACCTCACGCATCGTCTCGGTGACGAGGGGGAGGAGGCGTTGGGCGCCGTCGCCGAGGATGTTGTTGATCTCGTGGGGGAGTGCGATTAGTTCCTGGTAGCGCTCGCGGGCGGGGGCGTAGTGGGCAACGAGGCGATCGGCGAGTGCACGCTTTAGGTCGGCGCAGCCGGTGGTGGCGTTGCGTTCGGACTCCCAGAGCTCCTTGTAGTTGGGGTTGACGAGCTTGTGCAGCTGGCAGACGTTGCAGGCCTCCGGGTGTCCGGGGTCTGACTTCAGCGGGCGCTTCACGTCCGTCACGGCGGACATGACCTGCTTCTTGATTGTCTCGGCGTCGCTGAGGATGTCGATGGTGTTGTTGACCGACTTGCTCATCTTCTTCTCGCCGTCGGTGCCGAGCACCACGGGGGCTTCGGTGAAGACGGCGGTCGGTTCGGGGAAGGTCTCGCCGAACTTGTGGTTGAAGGAGCGTGCAATCTCGCGGCTCAGTTCCAGGTGCGCCGCCTGATCCTTGCCAACGGGGACCACGCTCGCCTTCGGCAGGAGGATGTCCGCCGCCTGCAGGATGGGGTAGGTGAGGAGGCCGTGATTGACGTCGTCCGGCTGGCTCAACTTCTTCTCCTTATAGGTAGGGGTCCGCTCCACCCAGCTGACGGGGGTGACGGTCATCAGGATCCAGGCGAGCTCGAGCACCTCGGGGCGGTGGCTCTGCACGAAGAGGGTGCACTTGTTGGGGTCCAGGCCGAGGGCAATGAGCGCCGCCGCCATCTCCCGCGTCTGGCGGCGCAGGCGCTCGGCGTCGTGGAGGCTGGTAAGCGCGTGGTAATCGACGATGCAGTAGATGGACTCGTAGTTCTCCTGCAGCGCCACGTAGTTGCGGATGGCGCCCAGGTCGTTCCCCAGGTGCGGCGCGCCAGACGGTTGGATGCCGGAGTAGGCGCGGATCGGTCCCTCGGTCATGGGGGGAGTGTAGCGGCGAGAGGGGCTCCGCTACGCTTGGCGAATGAGCGCATCTCAGTCTGCTTCTGGCTTCAGCATCGCCCTCCTCGGTGGCGGGACGGTGGGTGCCGCCGTGGCACGGGGTCTCGTATCTCGCTATGAAGAGTGGGGGATCGACATTGCGGGCATTGCGGTGCGCGATGTTTCCAAGGCTAAGACCGCAGGCCTTGATCGTATTGCGCCGCTGACGACAGATCCTTTGGCCCTTGCAGGGACTGAGGTAGATCTCGTGGTGGAGCTGATGGGCGGGTTGGATCCGGCGCTGCCTGTTGTTGAGGGTGCGCTGAAGGCGGGACGGCCGGTGGTGACGGCGAACAAGTTGCTGCTCGCGAACTTCGGTGCGCGACTCGAGTCACTCGCGCGCGCCTCTGGCGCGGCGCTGCGCTTCGAGTCCGCCGTTGCGGCGGGGGTGCCGGTGATCGGCGTGCTGGCGCGGGACATGGCGGCGAACGAGATCACTTCCATCAAGGGAATCATCAACGGCACCACGAATTACATCTTGACCAAGATGGAGAGCGAGGGCTGGTCGTACGAGCAGGCGCTCGGTGAGGCGCAGAAGATTGGCTACGCCGAGGCGGATCCGCGCTCCGATGTTGAAGGCGAAGATGCGGCGGCGAAGCTCGTGATCTTGGCGCGCATGGCGGCTGGCGCGTGGCCGGCGCTTTCGCATGTGCAGCTTGATGACGCGCCGGGGATCACTGGCGTTCAGGCGACGGATATTGCGGCCGCCGCTTCGCGCGGTGCGCGACTGCGCATGTTGGCGTCGTGGGAGAACGGTGGCGATGATGCAACTAAGGATGTGTTGTCCGTTCGCGTGGTTGAGGTCCCGGCCGACTCGCGACTCGGCACCACGCTCGGTGGCGGGAACTTGATTGTTGTTTCGGGTGACTTGATTGGCGATCTGACGCTCGCCGGTGCGGGCGCCGGATCAGGATCAACCGCGAGTGGCGTGATCAGTGACATCCTGGCGGTGGCGCGCGGCGAAGGTTCTTCATGGGGCGACCTGCCACCGGCAGATAACGCGCCGGCTCCGGCGTGGTTCCTTGCGGCAAAGAAGAAGCGTGGCGCCTGATGGCTGACGCGATGCGCTTCCCATATCCGAACGGCTGGTTCATGGCGGTTGCCGACCGCGAGGTTGATGCCGCTCGCGGCGAAGCGCTGCTGCGCGCCGCTGGCGCAACCGAAGTGCGGCGCATTGTTGCGGCTGGTGATGGGGTTGCGTCGCTCGGCAAGAGCGGTCGCTTCGAGCGACTGATGAACTGGTTGCGACACCTCAACACAGATCAGGCCGCAGATCTCCTTGTTTATGAAGGTGCGCGCGAGGCGGGGCGTGTGGTGCTGGCGGCGCGCGGGCTTGGTGCCAATGCGCGGCGCTCGGTTGCGGCGCAACTGCGCGAGGCGGACCTGCACTTCGTCAATTTCTACGGCGGCGTGGTGACAGAAGACTGGGACGGCTGGCGCGGCGAGCTGCTGCCGAACGTTCCCGGCTGGGCTTGGCGATGAGCGGCGCGCGTCCGATCTTGATGGAGCGCTTCTGCTCGGTGCTGCCGATGACGGCGGCAACGCCTCTGCTCACGTTGGGTGAGGGGTCAACGCCGCTGGTGCGTGCGCCACGTCTGGGCGCGTCGCTTGGGGCATCTGATCTTTGGCTGAAGGTTGAGGGGGCGAACCCAACGGGCTCGTTCAAAGATCGCGGCATGGTGGTGGCGGTGGCGAAGGCTCTGGAGTCTGGCGCGCGCGCCGTCGTCTGTGCCAGCACCGGCAACACATCTGCATCCGCCGCCGCGTACGCTGCCGCCGCCGGCATTGAGGCGGTGGTGCTGCTCCCCGCCGGCAAGATCGCGGCGGGGAAGCTGCTCCAGGCGTTTGCCGCGGGGGCAAAGGTCGTCTCGATTCGCGGCAACTTCGACGACGCACTTGAGATCGTGCGCGAACTTGGCGCCGCCGGTGGCGGCGTGGAGGTTGTGAACTCCATTAATCCGCACCGCATTGCAGGACAGGCCACCGCCGCGCACGAGATCGTTGCCGAACTTGGCGATGCGCCCGACGTGTTGGCGCTCCCTGTTGGGAATGCCGGGAACATCAGCGCCTACTGGCGCGGCTTCAATGATGCCCTCGCAGGTGGTGGTGCGAAGCGGCGGCCACGCATGGTCGGACTGCAGGCGGCGGGTGCTGCACCACTGGTGAATGGTTCGCCGGTCTCAAATCCGGAGACTGTGGCGACGGCAATACGAATCGGCAAGCCCGCCTCATGGGAGACGGCGATCGCTGCGCGCGACGAATCGGGCGGACTCATTGATGCCGTCACCGATACAGAGATCCTGCGCGCACAGGAAGAGATCATCCGCCTCGGCGGCATCTTCGTTGAGCCCGCCTGCGCCGCGCCGATTGCCGGTCTGCGCAACCTGATCGCATCCGGACGCGTGGACGGCTCGGCGCGCATCGTTGCGGTGATGACGGGATTCGGCCTGAAGGATCCAGACACCGCGTCGCGCATGATCGGCGAGATTCGCGAAGCCGATGCCACGCTCGCTGGCGTGCGCACGGCCCTTGGATGGTGATGTGAGCGTGATGGCATGAGCGACGATCAGTTGAAGACACTCATTGGACGATCGGTGACCGTCTCTGTCCCGGCGACGGTGGCGAACCTTGGCGTCGGCTACGACGTGCTCGCCTTGGCGCTGGACTACCGCAATGAACTTACCGTCCGCGTATCAGGACTCGCACTCTTGGGTGCCGCTGGGAATATCTCCATCGTTGTAGAGGGGGAGGGGCTCAGCGAGCTGCCAACCGACAAGAGCAACGTGATGGCCAGCGCGCTCGTGCGTGGCCTTGTTGCGGCCGGCGTTCCAGATGCGGAGCGCCTCTTGTTTGAGGTGAAGGCGCTGAATCGCATCCCGCTCGCGCGCGGACTCGGCTCATCCGCCGCCGCCCTCGTTGGCGCGCTCTTTGCGGGTGCCGCGCTCGCCGGCGCATCGGGCGCAATTGATGACCCTCCCGGTTCATGCGCTGACCTCTTCCCTGACGAACTGACCGATCGACTCTTCGCCGCCGCCGACGAGTACGAAGGGCATCCAGACAACGCCTCCGCTGCGATCTTCGGCGGCTTGGTGGCGAGCGCGCGCGTTGACGGCGTGTTGACCGCGCGCCTCATTGCCGTGCCAGATGAGACGATCCCGGTTGTAGCGATTCCGGAGTTGCGTCTCCCCACCAGCGAGATGCGCGCGGCGCTGCCGAAGAAGGTGCCGCTGGAAGATGCGGTGCACAACGCGGGGCGCATGGCGGCGGGGATCGCGGCACTCGAGGCTGGAGATGTTGGCGGCTTTGCGTTGCTTGCAGACGATCGGCTGCATCAGCCGTATCGCGCGGCAAAGTATCGCGCCATGCCAGCGTTGATTAACGCTGCTGTTGACGCAGGTGCGGTGAGCGCGTCTCTCGCTGGCGCCGGCTCTTCGGTTCTGGCGATCGTTGATGATGCGTCGCGCGTGAGCGCCGTCGCGAAAGCAATGGAGGCGGCGATCAGCAGCGCGCAGATTGGCGGCGGTGCGCTGCGCTTGGACGTGGATACAGATGGCGTGCGCATTGAGGCGTACGCAGGCTTCGGCGCGTGAGTGACGCGCTCCTCGTTCAGAAGTACGGCGGCAGCTCCGTTGCGGATGTCGCGCGCATCGGCGCCGTTGCAGCACGCATTGCGGCCGATCGCAACGCGGGAAGTAGCGTGGTTGCGGTGGTCTCCGCTATGGGCGACACCACTGATGATCTGCTCTCGCTCGCCGCGCAGGTCACAGGCGGCTCGCTCCCCGACGCGCGCGAACAGGATGCACTGCTCGCCACTGGTGAGATTCAATCAGCGGCGCTGCTCGCGATGGCGCTCCGCGCCCGCGGCGTGGAGGCGGTCAGCCTCAGCGGCGCTCAGGCCGGAATCAGCGCAAATGGCACGTTCGGAAAGGGGCGCATTGCCGCCATCGAGCCGAAGCGGGTGCGCGAGGAGCTCAGCGCCGGACGAGTGGTGATCGTTGCCGGCTTCCAGGGGGTGAGTGGCACCGAGACGACCACCCTCGGTCGCGGCGGATCGGACACCTCGGCCGTGGCGCTCGCCGCCGCCCTCGGTGCGGATCGCTGCCAGATCTTTACCGACGTGACCGGCGTCTACACGGCGGATCCCCGCGTGGTACCGAACGCCCGCCAGTTGCGGGTGATCGGCTACGAGGAGATGCTTGAGCTCGCGAACCAGGGGGCGCAGGTGATGCAGACGCGCGCCGTAGAGTTGGGCTGGGTGAACGGGGTCACCATTGAGGTGCTCAGCTCCTTTGTGGATCAACCCGGAACCCAGATCAAGGAGGATGTACACGTGGAGCAGCGAAACAAGGTGCGCGGGCTAGCCGCAGATACGAAGGTGGCGAAGGTGACGATGGTCGCCGTCGCCGACCGTCCCGGCATTGCCAAGTCCATCTTTGATCCACTCGCCGCGGCGAACATCAATGTTGACATGATCGTGCAGAACGTTTCGCACAATGGCACCACAGATCTCTCGTTCACCTGTGGCCGCAGTGACCTTGGCGGGGCGCGACCGATCTTGGAAAAGATCCGCGAATCCATTGGTGCGCGCGCACTTGAGATCGACGAAAGCGTGGCAAAGATCTCCATTGTCGGTGCTGGCATTCAGAATGCGCCCGGATATGCGGCGCGCATGTTCGGCACGCTTGCTGACGCAAAGGTGAACATCCAGATGATCTCTACTTCAGAAATCAGAATCACCTGCATCGTTGCGCAGGCAGACGCAGACCGCGCCCTCAGGGCGCTGCACGATGCATTTGATCTCGCCACGCCAGAGCCTGTAGACGCGGAGTCGCGCGCCTGATTCACGTCGAACGACTCGACAGCGTCAGCTCAACCAACGACGTTGCACGGGAGCGGCTCGCCGCGGGCGCTGAGACTCCGTTTTTGATTCGCGCAGAGACGCAGAGCGCAGGTCGAGGGCGCGCGGGTCGCGCCTGGCTCGATGCACCTGGCGCGTCACTGCTCATGAGCCTCGCAGTGTGCGCGGAGGCGCTACCCGTTGAAGTGGATCGCGCCTGGCGCGTTGGTGCCGAGTTCGCGCTCGCCGTTGCCGACGCCGCTGAAGATGCGGCCGGCCTGTTGAGTGATGGACTCGCGCTGAAGTGGCCGAACGATCTGGTCTTGCGCAACGAAGAGGGTGGCGTGACGACCGGATTTCGCAAGGTTGGCGGCATCTTGATGGAGAGCGCAGCGTTGGGGACGCCAGCGGCAACGCTGATCGTTGGCATTGGACTCAATGTGCGCGGTGATCCTTCGCGCCTGGATCCAGCACTCGCTGCAACGGCAACATCGCTCGAACTCGCCACCGGTCGGCCGGTGGATCGCGAGGCGCTCTTTGACGACGCGCTGGCGCGGCTCGAAGGTCGGCTCGCGGCGCTACGCTTCGGCCGCTTCGATGTGGCCGGATGGCGGAGTCGGCAGCTGCTGGAGGGTTGGGAGGTTGAGATGGACCTTGGCGCTGAAGGGCTTCTGGCCGGCCGAGTGACGGGGTACGACGGCGCCTCAGGCGCGCTCATCCTCTGCGTGAACGGCACGGAGCGTGCCATTCACGCAGGAGAGGTGACCCGAGTCGTGCGAGCCGTCACCCCATAGGGGGTACCATCACCCCCTAGTGGGGAGGGTCCGTGCCGAGCTTTAGGAACCCGTTTACGCGCCGCAAGGCGACCCCCGGAGGCGAGCCAGATCTATGGCTGCGCTGCCCCGGATGCTCCGAGCTTCTCTTCAAGAAGAGCCTGGAGAAGGGTCTCCGTGTCTGCACCTCGTGCGGGCATCACTTCCGTGTACCCGCCCGAGAGCGGATCGTGCAACTTGTGGACGAGGGCTCGTTCAGCGAACTCGACGCCAGCCTCGTCTCCCTCGACCCGATCATCTTCACCGACTCCAAGCCGTACCCGGAGCGAGCCGCCACCGCCCGCAAGGTGACTGGCGAGCGCGATGCTGCCGTCCGCGGCACCGCCACCATCGGCGGGATCGAGGTCTCGCTGGTGGTGATGGACTTCTTCTTCATGGGCGGCTCCATGGGTTCGGTGGTGGGAGAGAAGGTGGCACGCGCCGCCGAGCTCGCCACGGAGCGCCGGTTGCCGCTGTTGATCGTCTCCGCCTCTGGCGGTGCCCGAATGCAGGAGGGGACCTACGCCCTGATGCAGCTACCGAAGACGCTCGCTGCCATTGCGCGACTCAAGGCCACTGGTGGCACTTTCATCAGTTTGCTCACCGATCCAACCACGGGCGGCACGATTGCATCGTTCGGAGCGCTTGGCGACCTGAACGTGGCCGAGCCGAACGCACTGATTGGATTCAGCGGCGCGCGCGTCTCTGCGGGGACCATTGGCGATGAACTCCCCGCCGGGTTCCAACGATCGGAGTTTCTGCTTGAGACCGGATTCATCGATGCGATTGTGGCGCGACCGAATCTGCGCCCATGGTTGATTCGCGCACTCAGTCTCTTGCAGCCGCTCCCCGCACCAGCGGTGCCGCTCTACCAGCAGATCAACATCCCAGGAGTTGGGCTGATTGGTGATGTGGTGAGTGGTGTTGCACAGGGGGCGGGGACGATGATTGGTAGCGTGCTCGCCCCAGTGGCAGATGTTGCAACCAAGGTGGCGAATCGCGCTGACCAGATCCTGGAGAACCAGCGCGACCGACACCTTGCACCAGAGCTCGGAGCGCACCTGCCAGAAGAGGAGGCGTGGAGTCAAGTGCGCCGCGCGCGCGAAGTCAATCGCCCGCGCACCGCTGAGCTCCTCGAGGCACTCAATGCAGAGTTCGTTGAGCTGCGCGGCGATCGCCGCGCTGGTGAGGACGGCGCAATCGTTGCGGGAATTGCGCGGATTGATGGTCGGCGCATTGTGGTGGTTGGCACGCAAAAGGGGCGTGATACGGAAAGCAACATCCGTCGCGGCTTCGGCATGCCGCACCCTGAGGGGTATCGAAAGGCGGAGCGCGCCTTCGAACTTGCCGAGCGCCTGCACCTTCCCGTGTTGACGCTGGTGGATACGCCTGGCGCACACCCTGGTCCCGAGTCGGAGCAGCGTGGCATCGCCGAGGCGATCGCCTCGGCGATCAGCCGCATGACGCAGTTGCGCACGCCCATCGTCACCGTGATCACGGGCGAAGGGGGATCTGGAGGTGCGCTGGCGATTGCCGCGGGCGACCGTGTCTACGCGCTGGAGCACGCCTACTACTCGGTGATCAGCCCAGAGGGCTGCGCCGCAATCCTCTTCCGCACTTCGGAGAAGGCGCCGGCTGCAGCGCGCGCGCTGCGCATCACCGCCTCCGAGCAGGTGGCGCTCGGCGTCGTGGACGGCATCATTCCAGAGCCCGATACGCACTCTGATGAGTCCACCGTGACCCTCGCGCGCTCCATCTGGGAGACGGCGAACGCCGCGTTCGATGAACTTGAATCGATGAAGGATCTCGGCGAACTGCTCACGGCGCGGTACGCGCGTTACCGCGAATATGGCGCGTTTGATGAGGCCCTAGTGAAGAAGAAGGGACTCACCGGCGCAATCCGTTCACTCTTCGGCCTTGACCGCGATCTGGTTGGCGCTCGTGTCGGCGACGATTGGATGGACGAGATCGAACGCGACAACGCGGGGGCATAAGGATGGCGAAGTATCGCGATCTTGCGAATGCGGACGTGATCGGGAGCGGCAACGCCGAAGCGCTCGCCGAACTCGTGGACGCGCTGTTGCCGATCCTTGTGGACCGACTCGCGGTTACTGGGCTCGGAGAGATTGAGGTGGAGCGCAACGGGGCAACGGTGCGCGTCCGCTCGGAGGCGCTCGGCGCCGTGGCGGCTACTTCGGTGAATCGGCCAGCCACTGGGACAGTGCACGCGGGGACTGCTGCGCCGGCGAGTGAGCGAAGTGCCGACGGGGTCCGAAGGCACGCGGTGCGCGCCACAGCGGTTGGTTTCCTGACGCTCGCAAAGGACGTGCACATTGGCGCAAAGATCTCCAGAGGGGCGCTCGTGGCACAGGTCGAGGTGCTCGGCATTCCCACCGAAGTGCGCGCGCAGCATGGCGGCATCGTCGTCACGTTGAAGGCGGCGACCGGAGATCCGGTGGAGTACGGACAAGAGATCTTCACCCTTGAGTCGATCGGCGAGGTGAGCAAGTGATCAAGCGCGTGCTGATTGCGAATCGGGGAGAAATCGCGCTTCGCATCTTGCGCGCCTGCAGGCAGCTCGGCATTGAGGCGGTGGTAGCGTACAGCGAAGCAGATGCCGATTCGCGCGCCGTGCTCGTTGCCGACGAGGCGGTCTGCATCGGACCCGCCGACGTCAAGGCGAGCTACCTCTCCGCGCCCGCCATCATTTCTGCGGCGCTCGCCACAGGCTGCGACGCCATTCACCCAGGTTACGGCTTCCTCTCCGAGAACGCCGCCTTCGCCGAAGCGGTTGCCGCGCACCGGCTCACCTTCATCGGTCCCTCTGCGCCGATCCTTGAGAAGTTCCACTCCAAGGCGGCCACGCGTGCGCTGTTGGCGAAGCACGGACTCCCAACGATCCCTGGCTCGGACGGCGTGGTTGCGGATGAGGCTGCGGCACTCGCGGCGGCGAAGAGGATCGGGTATCCCGTCATCCTGAAGGCGTCCGCCGGCGGCGGTGGACGCGGCATGCGCGTGGCTCAGAGCGAAGCCGATCTGAGCAGGAACTTTGCAATCTGCGTCCAAGAGGCGCAGGCGGCGTTCGGCGACGGGTCCATCTATCTCGAGAAGTATCTGAGCGCGACGCACCATGTCGAGGTGCAGATCGCCGTTGATCATGAAGGGACGGCACTGCACTTTGGCGAGCGCGACTGTTCGCTGCAGCGACGGCACCAGAAGCTCGTCGAAGAGTCGCCATCAACGGCGCTCACGCCGCGCGTGCGCGAAGACTTCCTGGCGCGCGCGGCAAAGGCGATCGGCGCTGCTGGGTATCGGAATGTGGGGACGCTGGAGTTCCTCGTTGGACCCGACGGGAACCCGTACTTCATTGAGATCAACTGCCGCATCCAGGTCGAGCATCCGGTCACGGAGGTGGTTACCGGCGTCGATCTGGTGGCGCTGCAGATCGCACTTGCGGGCGGCGCCAAGATGCCGATGAAGCAGTCGGAGATTCAGGCGCGCGGTCACGCGATTGAGTTCCGCATCACGGCAGAAGATCCGGCGCATAACTTCCAGCCGCAGGCGGGTGAGATCAGCGCGTACCGTTCACCGAGTGGACCGTGGGTGCGCTTCGATTCGCATCTCTACGCCGGGTACGAAGTTCCTCCGTACTATGACAGCCTGCTCGGCAAGCTGATCGTCTGGGGCGCCACACGCGGCGAGGCGATCGCGAGATCACGCGCCGCACTACGCGAGTTGGAGATTGACGGCGTGGCGACCACGCGCGACTTTTTCCTCGGCCTGCTTGAGAGCCCCGCATTCTTGAGTGGCTCGGTTACCACGAGCATGCTCGATGAGGTGGGGACCGCCGCCATTCTCGCCACCGTACCTCGCCAGCCCGGGGCGCTGGCGACTGCGCAGTGAAGCGGCTGAGTAGAGTGGAGAGCGTATGAGCAACTACCTTCTCAACCAGCAACAGATCGAGGCGCTGATCCCGCACCGTGCGCCGTTCCTGTTGCTGAGCCGCGTCGTCTCCGAAGATCGTGCCACGCAGCGCTTGGTGGCAGAGTTTGACGTTCGCGCCGATGCCTTCTGGGTACCGGGCCACTTCCCCGCACCGGTCGGCCCGATCATGCCCGGCGTTCTGCAAGTGGAGGCGCTGGCGCAGGCGATGGCCGTTTACGTGGCGCGGACCGAAGGGATGGGGAGCCGCCTCGGCGTATTCGCGAAGATTGAGTCCTGCCGCTTCACGCGCATGGTCACCCCTGGTGAGACGCTGCGACTCGAGATTGAGATGCAGAAGCTGGGCTCACGCATGGGGAGCGCGATCGGCACCGCCTCCGTCAACGGCGAAGCCGCCTGCACGGCAACGATCACCTTTGTCATCCCATCAGAGAGTGCACTCCCTCACCTACCTGGGTCAACCTCGGCATTACGAAGGAGCAGCAGATGAAACGTGTTGTGGTCATCTCAGACATTCACGGCAACGTCGCCGCACTTGAATCAGTCGTGGCGAAGTTTGCGGCGCTGAAACCAGACCAGGTTGCAATCCTTGGTGATCACGCGCTGTTCGGACCAAAACCAACCGAGACGATCGATCTCATCCGCAAGCTGCAATCAAGCGGCGCACTCGTCACCGCGGGGACGGGCGACATTGCCGTTGCAGATCTCGACTACGCCGCAAGTTTCCCAAGCCTCGCGGGAGGACTGCCGCCAGGACTGAAGGCGGCGGTGGAGTGGGCTTCGGACGAACTCGACGACGATCGCATTGAGTGGCTGCGTTCGCTGCCAACGGAGCGCCGACTCCGCTACGGTGAGATCAGCATCACCTTCTGTCACGCATCGCCAGGTTCGCGCACCATTCCGTTGAGCGCCGACCTCGACCCATCTACCACGCTGGAGCTGATCGGACAGACGGATGCACGACTCGTCTGCGTTGGCTTCTCGCACCAGGCGCGGGTCAAGGATTACGGTTGGAAGGTGCTCGTGGATGCAGGCTCCGCTGGTCTCCCTTATGACGGCGAAGCATCTGCCGCATTCGCGGTGATTGACATCGATCCAGAGGCGACCACCATCAGCGCAGAGATTCACCGCGCAACGTATGACACCGATGCGGTCAGCGATGCGATCACTGCGCGCGGACTTGCAGGCGATGCGTATCGCGCGGCGACGGTGCGCACCGGCAAGATGGTGCGATGAGCGAAGGGCATCGCGTTGTCGTGACCGGGATGGGGGCAGTCTCCCCGCTCGGTCGCGGCGTGGATGCGCTCTGGAGCGGACTCCTCGCCGGTCGCTCGGGAATTCGCCGTCTGGAAGGTCTCGACCTCACGGGTCAAGAGGTGGACGTTGGTGGGCAGGTGCCGAACTTTGACCCGTCAGACATCATCGAGCCGAAGCAGGCCAAGCGTCTCGATCGCTTTGCACACTTTGCAATTGCAGCATCAGTGGAGGCGCTCAGCTCGGCTGGGCTACCAGCGCGACTTAGTGACGCGCAGGCGCTCGGCACCGCAACGTTGATTGGTTCGGGTCTTGGCGGAACAACCACGCTCTTTGAACAGGCGATCAACTTCGCAAGCAAGGGGGCAGGCCGAGTCTCACCATTCTTGATCCCTGGCGCAATTGGCAACATAGCGGCGGGGGAGGTTGCGATCCACGTCAACGCACAGGGTCCCTCCTTTGGCCCAGTCAGCGCATGCGCCACCGCCGGACACGCGATCGGTGAGGCGTATGAGGCGATTCGTCGCGGCGACGCCGAGCGCGCGCTTGCTGGCGGCACCGAAGCTGCGCTTCATCCGGTGGTGATCGCTGGATTCAACAACATGCGTGCGCTCTCGCGCCGAGGCAGCGGCGCTGCGGGCGAAGATCCTGCTGCCGCCTCGCGACCGTTCGACAGCGCGCGCGACGGCTTCGTGATGTCCGAAGGTGCGGGCGTGCTGCTGCTTGAGCGACTCGATCTCGCCCTCGCGCGCGGCGCAACGCCACTCGCAGAGATCGTTGGTTATGGCGCAACTGCAGATGCGCAGCACATCACGCTCCCTGCGCCTGGTGGCGCGGGTGCGGTGCGCGCTGCGCGTCGCGCGCTGGAGAAGGCGAAGCGCAGCGGGAGCGACATCGATCACGTCAACGCACACGCCACCTCCACGCCGGAGGGCGATAAGGCGGAGCTCGACGCAATTCGCACCATCCTCACTGGCGCACCTGATGCAGCGTCCGCCGCCGCTGCCGAACCTGCGGCGCTGCGTGCCACGATCACTGCAACGAAAGGGAATATCGGCCACACGCTTGGCGCGGCGGGCGCACTCGGTGCGGCGGCGACCATCTGCGCGATGCGTGATCAACGCGTCCATGCCACGCTCAACCTCAACGACCCCGATCCGCTCGCGGGCGCGCTCGACATTGTGCGAGGCGCACCACGCGATGGCGAGATTCAACTTGCGCTCGTGAATGCCTTTGGGTTTGGTGGGCAGAATTCGGCGCTGCTCGTTGCCAAATGGGAAAGTCACTAATGCCAGAACGCCGTCGCGACCAACTGCAGAAACGCGCACTCCGTGCGCTTGAAGCGGCGCGAGAGGCGGCGCGACGCGCGCGTGGCAATGTTGCGGGCCCTGCGCAGGGCGGCGTGGTCAGTCCATCGAAACCTTCGACTCCACCAGTTGAGCGCTTCACCACAGAGCGCCGTATGGCGGAGCGCGCCGCGCCGCCGCCCGCCATGCAGACGACACCACCGCGCCCGCGCCGCGGCCAGACACGACTCAAAGCCCCACCGCCGGAGCTGCGCATTCCCGGGCAGTCCGCCACGCCAATCGCCTCAGCATCAGCGAGCGCTCCGACATCAGGACAGCTCACCGACGACGAGGCGAACCTTGTGGAGCTCATCGACCGACTCGCCGCCGTTGCCAGCGGCAGCGGCCTGGCCGAGATTGAGATCTCCGTGGCTGAGACGCGCGTGCTCGTCCGAAGCCGCGCCGCCGTCACGGGGAGTGCTCCGAGCGTTCCTGAAGCGTCGCGCACCGAATCGGCCGCGCCGCCTCCCGCGTCAGACGCGTCGCTCAACACGGGCACTGCGCCCGCGCCCACGAATGGAGTATTCGTGAACGCACCGCTGACGGGAATCTTCTACGCCGCCGCATCACCGGGCGCCGACCCAATGGTGAAGGTGGGCGACACCGTTGCGGTGGGCCAGCCGATCGGTCTGATTGAGGCGATGAAGCTCTTCAATGAGATCAAGTCGGATAAGGCGGGGCGCGTTGCACGCGTCATTGCCGAGAACGGTCGCATTGTGAAGTCGAAGACGCCGATCATCGAGCTTAAGTCGTGAGCGGAGGCGCGTTATGAGCGAGCAGCGAATTGGTGGAACGACCGGGAACACACAACTCCCTTATCGCACCAGCCACATCATCGGCTGGGGACATGAGGTTCCCGCCGCTACGTTGACGAACGCGGACCTTGAGAAGATAGTGGAGACGAGCGACGAGTGGATCACGACGCGCACGGGAATTCGCGAACGCCGCATTGCGGCAAAGGGGGAGACGACCGCCTCCATGGGGGCACTCGCCGCCGCACGCGCGCTCGCCGTTGCTGGGATCACGGCTAACGACGTTGATCTGATCGTGGTGGCGACGCTGTCACCCGATCACCTGATGCCGAGCACCGCGGTGCTGATCAAGGGTGCATTAGGGGGCACGCGCGCCGCTGCGTTTGATCTCTCCGCGGCATGTTCTGGGTTCCCATACGCGTACGCCGTCGCGCACGGGTTCCTCACCGCTGGCCTCGGTCAGCGCGCACTGGTCATTGGCGCGGAGACGCTCTCGCGTTTGGTGGACTGGAGCGATCGCGCAACCTGCGTCCTCTTCGGTGACGGCGCAGGTGCGATCGTCCTTGAGGCCCTCGACCTTGAGGCGGGAGAAGAGGCTGCGACTCGTCCAGGAACGCTCAGCTTTGAACTCTCTGCCGATCCGAGCGGCGCGTATGCGCTCTGGATCCCTGGCGGCGTCGGCGAGGGGGCTGATCCGTTGATCAAGATGGACGGGGCAAAGACCTACGCCTATGCCACGCGCACGATGGCTGCGGTTGCAACTGCGGCAATCGAGCGCGCTGGTCTCGCGCCAGCCCACGTGGATCTGGTGATCCCGCATCAGGCGAACGTCCGCATAATTGAACACGTCTCCAAGGCGATTGACTATCCAATGGAGAAGATCTTCGTGAACTTGGATAAATACGGGAACACCTCTGCGGCGAGCATCCCGATCGCAATCTCCGAGGCGGTGGCCGCTGGTCGCCTCACACGTGGCGATGTCTTTTGCACCGTGGCGTTCGGTGGTGGTTACACCTCGGGTGCATTTGTCACGCGCTGGGGTGCCGATCCTGCCCACGGCGCGCGTGCTGCGAGCGTTGATCCGGCAAGCATCCGCGTGGTGCGACCTGAGGGCGGCGCGAAAGCCGATGAGCCACCGTCCGTCTTGCTCGAGTTTCTTGATGGTCGCCAAGGGTAGACTCAGGTCAATCGCGTGAGGGAGGGTGAGCATGTTTGAACTGAAGGGATACGCAGCGATCGTGACCGGTGGCGCACGAGGGATCGGCCGCGCCATTGCACTCGCGCTTGCAGACGCAGGTGCCGACGTGCTGATCACCTACAAGGGGAACACCGCTGCAGCGGATGCCGTGACAGCAGCAATCAGTGCCAAGGGTCGCAAGGCGATCGCCATTCAGGCCGATGTTGCCGACCCAGAGGTTGCGAACACGGTGGTTGCCAAGGCGATGGAGACATTCGGGAAGTTGGATCTACTGGTGAACAACGCGGGGATCACCCGCGACACACTCATCCTGCGCATGACGCCTGAGCAGTGGCGCGAAGTGATCGACACCAACCTCTCTGGCGCCTTCTACATGACCAAGGCGGCGGTGAAGGAGATGCTGCGCGCCAAGAGCGGTCGCATCATCAACATCACGAGTGTCTCCGGCCAGGCAGGAAATGCTGGACAGGCGAACTACAGTTCGGCGAAGGCGGGGATGATCGGCCTCACCAAGGCAACCGCCCGCGAAGTAGCGAGCCGTAGCATCACCGTCAATGCGGTGGCGCCAGGCTTCATCACCACCGAGCTCACCGCCGATCTCCCTGACGCGATCAAGGATGGCGTGAAGGCACAGACGCCACTCGGTAGGTTCGGCGAACCGCATGAGATCGCGGCGGCGGTGATCTACCTCGCCTCACCCGAAGCTTCGTATGTCACCGGTCAGGTGCTAGGAGTGGACGGCGGTCTGGTGATGATGTGACGCCCGCGGGAAACCGCGGGGCGCCGCTCTATCTGGCGCTAGCGCTCCTCGCCACGATCACCGTCTCAACGGTCGCCTGGTCCGGCGTTGCCACGGCGCAACCGAGGACGGGCGCTTCGTCGCAACCAGCGGCGGGTGAGAACGGGTTCGAATCCGCAACGACCGATGAGCTCCTCGGCAGCGATGGTCGCTACACGATCCTCTTCTTGGGGAGTGACAAGCGCTGTCGCAAACTTGGATCCCCTCTTGGAGCAGAGCGTTGCAGCAGCCTCGAGTCAAAGGTGAGTGCGGCGAGCGTGGAGGGGGCAGCAGCACGTGATCTCTATCCGTACATTTGGTCGAACGTTGCGGATGTCGAACTCGGTCAAGCGCGCAACCGCGCTGGAACCGAGCGCACCGATGTGATGACACTTCTCACCGTGGATCCGGCGACGGGTGAGGCGGCGGCACTCAGCATTCCGCGCGACATGGAGCGATTCCCGCTAAAGCCGTCGCTTGCCCGCGACTTCTGTCGACCGAGGAGCATGCGTTTCAACACCAAGGTAAATGCGCTCTACGTCTACGCCCAGCTCTGTATGAAGGAGACGTCAGCGCTGCGTGCATGGGAGCGCTCATCGCGCGCCGCGGAGAAGGTGCGCGAGAATCTCGCCTACGCGTTCGACATTGAGATCGACGACTGGGTGCTCGCCACGTTCGGCGCGGCAGACATCCTCGGCGCAGCCCTCGACACTCTCGCTCCAGCGCCGACGCTGGTGCACCTCGACGACAAGAGTCGCTTCGCCGCCTGCCGCGCGAATCGCCTAAGGATCGGGAACGAGATGAGTTACATCGATCAAAACCTGCGCTCCAATGCGAAGTACGGCGATCTCCTCTTCTTGCGTCCGGGGAGTGTTGACCGCTTCGGCGTGCGCAACGCCTGGACCTACGCCAACTGTCGTGAGCCAGAGACGACTACGGCTCGGACGAGCAGTCCGTACTTCGTCCCTAACTCATGCCCAGTCATTGGGCGGAGCGCTACAGGGTGCGTCTTCAACATCCCGAGCAACCTCTGGACCGGCTTTGCGCGCGCACGGAAGTACGACAGTGATACCAATCGAATCCGCCGCGCACAGCGCATCCTCTCCGCGATCACGGTGCGCGTCATTGACGCGGGCGTGGAGGTGGCGAGTCAACTCGCGACACTCGCGGCTATGCGCTGGTACGCCTGGGCCGACCGCAACGAGGCTGGGGCGGTCCGCAACTGGAACCTTGGCCCGGCGCTCGTCCGCGGCAGCATCAGCCCAGGCGACATCAGCGAGATCTTTGCGTACGTGGCGACTGCCCGCGCGCAACTCGCGGCTGGTCCAGACGACCCCGCCGGCTGGCGCCCGATGTTACTGCTCGGTCAGCGCGTCACGCTTTCGAACGGTACGAGCTGCCGCGTTGCTGGAACGTCACTCTTCGGCGGCGATAACTTCAGCGGACGACTCGCCTGCACACGCGCCTGGGTTGGGGGCGAGTTCGGTCTGGTGGACACCGCACCGTAGTGGTGGGTTGCGTGAGGCTTCCAATGAGTCGCGATAGATGGAGCATCGTGCTCTCCGATGCTGGCTCCCACCAGAGTCGGCAGGTTCGTCAGCAGTCGACGCGGGGCAGCCTTTGGCGCGCTACCCTTGCGCTGAACGGAGGAGCATATGAGTAGGCAACGCACATCACAACGCCTCACCATCAGGCAACTCGCCGCCTTCGCGGACACCACCGCAGAGTTCGGCGAGACTGAGTTGACTCGTCCGTGGGCGGAGACGCTGATCGCCGTCGCAGTTGCCGCGGTGATCGCCCACTTCAGCGAGGGGAGCGCCACTGTTCTCGCTGGTGCGGCAGCCGCGATCCTTGCTGCGGTGGGCGTTGACGCAGTGCGCCGTACCGATGCCCGCGAACTCCCGCGTGGATCAGAGCTCCCGCTCGCCGGACTGATGGGCCTTGCAACTGCTGGCGCGGCGCGACTCGTGCCTACCGGAGTGGGCCTCATCGCGGCGATCGTGATCGGATCGCTGCTCCTGCGGGCGGTGGTGATCTGGGAACTGCGCGTGCGTCGCATTCCTGGCGGAGCAACCCATCGAGATCGCGTCGGCGCACTCGCGGTCTCCACCTTCATCCTCTTTGCAGCCTCCATTGGCGTTTCGGCGCTCGTTCCCGGCGTGATCAGCGTCCCCGGGACGCCATCGGCGCGACCCGACGCCGTGGGACCTCTCGCCATCCTCGCCGTGGGGATCGGCTCGGCAATCGCGGCGGGACTCCTTGCCGGTCGCATGGCGAGCCTGCGACGTGAGCGAACGAGCGGCATCGTGCGCGACGCGCTCGGCGCGGCACTGCTGAATGGGCTCGCCTCCATCGTGTTCGCGGCGCTCGGAGCCGCGCGCCTCGCTGGTCCCGCGGGTCTCGCCGTTCTCTTCTACGCACGCGAGCTCTGGGCCGCCACCCCTGAAGGCGAGCGGAGCGATCCCCGTCTCATCCTCGAGATTCTGCTCCTCGTGCTTGCCACTGCGGTCGCCGTGCTCTGGATCGGGGTCTCTCTGTAGCGATCGGCTATCCTTCCCCAGCGGCGCAGCGCCCGATCTGCAGCGCGCCATGAGTGAAGGAGTGGACCATGACCCTCGCCAACGAGAGCCCAACCCAGAAGCCAGCACGTGCAGCGCGTGACCACGCCGATGCTGCGCTGAAGGCTGCCGCCGAGGGACGTTGGCAGGAGGCCGCGGATGAGAATCGCGCCATCCTCGCATTCGCCGCAGAGATCAAGGTCGAAGATCGCATCGAGGCGCAGAATCGACTGGCGAAGTGCCTCTGGGAACTTGGTGACCTTGCCGGCTCGAAGAAGGAGTATCAGGCGACGCTCACCCTCGACCCTCTCAACCGAATCGCCGAGCGGAACCTTGAGCGGCTCAAAGGGCTGATGAAGCAAGTTGGCAAGAAGATCACTCCGAACACCGAAGGGGCTCCGACTCCTGCGGGGATCTTCATCCAGGAGGCGGGAACCACAGGATTCGCACACCTTACGAATGTGACCGACGTTGCGACCCTCGCGCAGGTGAACCCAGGCGATGCCGTCGAGCTGTCCACCCTGGGCAACCGACTCGTTGCAAACGCGAACGGCATCGAGATTGGGCGCGTTGAGCCGCGAATTGCCGCGCGACTCCTGAAGCTCATTGCCGACGGCAACGTCTATAGCGCAGGAATCACGTCAATCAGTGGTGGCGACATTCGCATCATCATTCGCGAGGAGCGAGTGAGCAGCAAGAACCTTGGGAAGGTCTCCTTCCCCATGGCCACGCGGACTAGTGATGAGCGACCGTATACGAAGGGCTCATTCTTCCGTGAGGATGAAGGATTCGGCGATGACGACGATGACGATCTCTACGAAGAGGAGAAGCCGGACGCGGAGCGGGTGACGGCAGAGCCACCGGAGAAGACCGCGGACGACGCATTCCTCCCCGAGAGCGAAGAGGCGAGTTCCGAAGAGTAGAACGCAGCGCGCGGAGAGGGAGGGTGAGTGTCTACCTACCTTCGTGATGCGCGAGCCGCTCGTACCGTCGCTGCCATTCGTACCGAAGGAGCTGTTCTCCTCGACCTGAGCGCGGAGAGCGCATCGCTTGCTGTCGCTGGTGCGCGTCATGGCGCACGCAGCATTGTGCACGCAACGGACCAGCTCGCAGAGTGGGAGATTGCAGTCGCGCTGCGACCACCAAGCGTGCGCGGACTTGAGCTCGCTGTTGCGCAACTCCTCGAAGAGATTGGCACCGAACTTGACGCTGGCTGGCGGGGGAGCTGTGGATCGTGTGGTCAACCACTCCGCATCGCAGCGTGGCGCTGGGAGAGCGCCGCAGCGGATGCCGATTCGAACCGACGCCCCACGGCGCGACGCGCCACCTGCGCCGCCTGCAAGAGCCTCGGCAAGCGAGGGGACGCATCCGAGATGCGTGCTGGCGAGGCTGCGGTGCGCGTGGAGCTATCCGATGATCAGCGCCGCGAGGCACAGAGTGCGACGGTTGGTGCCGCTGAGCTCCGCTGGACACCTCGGCAGCTGAGCGTCTTCCTCGCCGCGCGACGCGCCCTCGCGCGATCGAATGAGTCGGCGAGCACGCTCGCCGCACTCAGGGTGGCGGTCGCACGCGCGGCACTCATCTGCGCGCGACCCGCGGCCGCGCAAGAGCCAGAGAAGGCGTGGTGGGAGATCGCGCCGTGGCAGGCACTCGCCGATGTGGTGGATGAGCAGCGTCGAATGCTCCTCCTCGCGCCCGAACTTCCGCGCGATCTGTCGCTCAGCGGGGATCTCGTCAACCTCGACTACCCAGGTCACCCCGTGATCTTGGTGCGCGCGTCGGCCACTGCGCGAGCCTCGGCGGCAGGACTCAGCTCCAGCAAGGGAGTGAACGTTGCGCTCATCCATCTGCACATCGGAACCGAGGAGCGACTCCGCGTCGATCGCGCACTCGTTGCGGCGCTCGCAGGTGGCGACGAGGGAGAGTCGGATCCTGCGCTGCGCGTGGATACGAGTGACGCGAGTAGCGTCACCTCTGCGATCGCACGCGCGATCATGGCGATCGATCCGCTCATCAAGAACGGGAGTGGTGCGAGCATTGAGGTCCCTGCAACGTTGGCCGCACTTGCGGGGACGCTCACGGCGGTGAGCATGGCGGGGGGACTCCTCACTGGGCTCGAGCGAACGCTTGACGAGAGTGATCGGCCATGGTGGTGGATGGCGGTGAGCATTCCGCCCGCGACGGCGCGTGGCGCGCGCTCGGCGCGCGGCGGAGTCGAACGAATCAGCGGCGACGCGTTGCAACGGATCGTTGCAGAGATCCTCGTCGAGCGCGGCGAACCAACCACGCCAGAACTGCTCTTGACGCGCTACGCGCAGCGCCGCTCTGCGAGTGGTGACCTGTTGGAGAGCGGTGCGCTCATCGACGAGTTCAATGAACTGCTCGCGTTGCGAGAAGGGCTTCGACCGATCGGTTCGCTGGATCGTCTTGTTGTTGCCTCTGGGCGCCGCATATTCGTGGAGGGTCGAGACGAGCGCGCACGACTCGCAGTGGTGGGTGGTGATCTTGACGACGCGGGGCACTGGGCTGCGGCGGCCGCTGCGGCCCCCGCGGGGTATGCCGATGGTGAAGATCCCGACCTTGCGAAGGTACTTCGCGACGCGTACTTCGTTGAGGATGAGCTCGGGGTTCGTCCACGCTGGCCAGGCGGGAACCGGTCGGAGGAGCGCCTCCAGGTCATTGCAACTTTGCTCCGTGTTGGGGCCGCGATGGGCCTTCATACTGCCGTGGCGCCAGCACTTGCGCCACTCCTCGTGAACGGGAGTCCGCTTGGTCGGCAGGTCGCACGTGATCCGATCGACTCATCTCCGCCGTTGCGTCATCGCTCCGATCGTGCAGCGTTTGACCAGATCGATGTCTTGCTCTTCCGTCGCGGAAAGAGCCTCTTGATGTGCGAGGTGCAGCTCGGCCCGCTCCCACTCGGCGCGCTCCTCCTTGGCCGTCACGCAAAGGTGGCGACCGACCGAGAGGTGGTTCGACTCCTGGTGACTGATCGCGCGCTCCTGCGACTCGCACAGGTCCGCATCGAACGCGATGAGCGGCTTGCCGCTGCATGGGACGAGGGGAACTGGCACCTCCTTGCAACCGATCAGCTGGCGCGACTCGCGCAGCGCGAACAGCCACGCCTCGCCGATCTTGAGCGCTACCTAGGCGCGGGACCGTTGGAGCGGGGGCCCGGTGCACAACTTGACCTCAGCTCGTTTGGTTGGGAGGCATCATGATGCGTGGTATGGAACTCATGAACGCGATCTTCCTCGCCGCCACAATCGGCGTTGGTCCGTTCTGGATTTTGATGGCACTGCGGCCACGCGCCACGATCACGCATCGCCTGATGCGGACCCCGTGGCCAGTGATCGGCATTGGGTTGATCTATGCAAGCCTCGTCCTGCCGAACGTTGGTGCAATCCTTGAGACGCTGCTCAGTCCAACGCTTGCCGCGATCTCGGCGTCACTCGCAACAGCGGAGGGGAGCCTCGCCGTCTGGCTGCACGTCCTCGCCTTTGATCTACTGGCGGGACGCTTCATCTGGCTCGACGGTCTCGCGCGCGGCGTCGGGGCGCCACTTCGGATCGCCGCCCTCACCCTTGCGCTGATGTTCGGACCGATTGGGCTGCTGCTGCATCTCGCCCTTCGCCCTCGCGCCGTACAGGATCCCGCCCAGCCCGTATCCTGAACACGAGGCACCTAGTGAGGGGTGTAGCAGCCCGGATCGCCCGGAAGGAGGCCACGTGTCCAAGCCACTCTCCGCAAACGATCAGGCCGTCAAGACGCTCGCCGACGATCTCTGGAAGGAGACGCTCGCCGCCTCGCCCATCTGGGGGACCTTCCTCGGCATCGAGGTGAACGATGGCGCACTGGACGACAACTCCGACGCGGCTCGACTTCGGGACCGCGCGATGTGGGAGAGGTACGGCAAGGCGGCCGCGGCGATCGGCGACGACGGACTCGACATTGAGTGGAAGATCACGCGCGACCTGATGCGTGTTGGCGCCAAAATCGCCATTGAGAAGGATAACCACCGCATGGATCTTCTCTCCGCGGTTGACCATATGGACGGCGTGCAGACGCTGCTGCCGCAGATCGCAACCTTCCAAGACGCAACGACACCGGAGAAGTTTGCGAAGCTGCTCAGCCGCCTCAAGGCCTTCCCAAAGTTCATGGATGGCTATATCGAGCGCGTTGCCGAGGCGGAAAAGCGCGGACTCGTTGCCTCCAAGATCTCTACCGAGCGGCTCCTCGCGCAGCTTGAGGGTCTGATGAAGATCCCTGCAAGCGAGTCGCCGATCGTCACCGCTGCAAACGTTGCGGGCGACGCTGAACGTACCGAACTCGCCAAGGTCGTTGCTGAATACGTTGATCCACAGATCAAGCGCTACTACGATGCGGTCTCTGGCAGCTATCGCGGCAAGGCGCGTGAGGTGCCCGGCATCTGTTCGGCTCCCAACGGCGCTGAGCTCTATAAGGTTGCGATTCGCAGCTGGACCGGACTTAACCTGGATCCGAAGGAGTTGCACGAGATCGGCCTCCAGGAGTGGAACGACATTCAAGAGGAGATGAAGGTCATCTCCTCAAAGCTTGGTCACGGTGGCTCAATTGAGAAGCTCCGTGACGCAGCTGAGTCAGATCCGAAGAACGTGGCGGTCAGCAAAGAGGCGCTCATCGTGCGCATCAAAGAGGACATCGAGCGAGGCTATGCCGCGGCAGGGAAGGTCTTTGGCCGATTCCCGAAGGCCGGCTGCGACGTCAAGGCGGTTGAGGAGTTCAAGGAGAAGGATGCTCCCGCGGCGTACTACTTCAGCCCCGCGGCTGACGGCTCACGCCCAGGGACGTACTACGTGAACGGCTACGACCTGCCGTCGCGCTTCTTGCACGCGCTCGCGCCAACCACGTACCACGAAGCGATCCCGGGCCACCACTTCCAGATCGCACTGGAGATGGAGCTCGAGTTCCTCCCTGATCTCAGAAAGCACGCCTCGCACCTCGCGGGGAACGCTTATGTAGAAGGTTGGGGCCTCTACTCCGAGCGACTCGCCGACGAGCTGGGGCTCTATCGCGATGAGATGGAGCGCTTCGGCATGTTGCAGGGTCAGGCGCACCGCGCTGCGCGACTCGTCGTTGATACGGGCATCCACGCCTTCGGCTGGACGCGCGACAAGGGCGTGGCGTTCATGGAGTCGGTCGGTCTTCCGCGCACCGACGCGGAGATCGAGACGGATCGCTACATCGCCTGGCCGGCGCAGGCACTCTGCTACAAGGTGGGGCAGCGAGCAATTCAGCGCACGCGCAAGGCGATTGAGAAGCGCGACGGCGACAAGTTCGACATCAAGTCGTTCCACGATCACGCCATTGGGCACGGTCAGATTCCACTCCCGGTCTTTGAGGCCGAGATGCCGAACTGGGTCAAGCCGAAGGGGTGAGCGGGCAGGGCGGCGCCGCAGGCGCAGCGCGCGGCGTCTCCCGACGAACGGTCGGCATCCTTGCTGCGCTCGGATCTGCCGCCGCGTGGGGTCTTGGGGCCACCACGTCGGACTACGTCCTCTCTTCAGGCATGGGGAACGACACGTTCCTGGTGCTGGAGCTCGGCATTGGATTCCTCGTGCTGATCGGCATCGGAGCGGCGCGTGGCGAGCTCGGTGGCTTCCGTCACTCTGGCCTCGCGCGTGCCGCTACCACCGGACTCATTGAACCATGGGGCGCGTATACCCTCGGCAACATCGGCATCATCTTCAGTAGTGGCGCGTTCGTTGCACTCGTCTCTTCGCTGAATCCGGTACTCATTGCACTCCTGGCGCTTCCATTTCTCGGCGAACGTGTCAGTGGAACCGCTGCGGCGCTGATGATCGTCTCCATTGGTGGCGTCGTCCTTGTGATCGGAGGTGACGCGTTCGGTGGAACGCTGAATCCCCTCGGAATCTTGTTCGCAGTGCTTGGGCTCTTCTGTGCCGCCACGTACGGACTCGTGTCGTCGAAACTCGTTCGAACCGTACCCGTGCTTCCACTGGTTGCGTTGCAGCTCGCTGTCGCCTGCGGTGCCTCTGCTGGGGTCTTCCTCATCCGCGTCGTGATCCTGGGTGGCGATCCAGGGATTCCAACCGAACTTTCGGTCTGGGTGGTTGCCGCCGCCACCGGCATCTTCGGCGGTGCCGCGCCGTTCATCCTCTTCCTTGAGGCGACCAAGCGCATCCCCACCACGACCACTGCACAGTTCGGCACGCTCGTACCGGTGATTGCTCTGATGGGTGGAGTCATCTTCCTCGGCGATCAGCCGTCTGGATTCCAACTGCTCGGTACCGCAATCGTCGTCGCAGCCCTCTCAGCACTCGCACGGTACACTCGTGCACACTGATGAAAACGAGAGCATCCGCTAAGACGAAGCCTTCGAGTGCGAACGTTGAGCGACGGCGCATCGCAGACTTCCTCAAGAACGAGACGTTCAGTGGCGGGCTGATCCTCATTGCGGCAACCGCGGGGATGCTCCTCGCAAACTCGCCCCTCGCAGGTGCATATGAGAGCGTGCGCGACGTTCGCGTTGGACCCGCCGAACTGCACCTTGACCTCACCGTTCGGGCGTGGATTGCAGACGGTTTGCTCGCACTCTTCTTCTTCGTGGTCGGCCTTGAACTGAAGCACGAGTTCCTTCACGGATCGCTCGCTAAGCCAGCCCGCGCCATCGTGCCGATCGCCGCGGCGTTTGGTGGGATGATCGCCCCTGCGCTGCTCTACGTCGCCTTCAACATCGCGGGCGACGGGGCCTCTCTCCGCGGCTGGGGTGTGCCGATGGCGACCGATATCGCGTTCGCACTTGCCGTCCTCTCGCTCTTCGGACGCAGGCTGCCGCTGACGCTCCGTGCCTTCCTCCTGACGCTCGCCATCGTCGACGACCTTGGGGCGATTGCGATCATCGCGATCTTCTATTCGGGCGGCGTGGAGCTCCCTGCGCTGTTCGCCTCTCTCGCCGCCGCGGCCGCCTTCTGGGCGGCGCAGCGTGCGCGGGTGCGCACCCTTGCGATCTACGTTCCACTTGCGCTGATCACCTGGTTCGCACTACACGAAAGCGGCGTGCATGCCACGATCGCGGGTGTTGTCCTTGGCTTCGCGGTGCGCGCCGATCGCGACAAGGGGGAGGCGCGCTCCCCTGCAGAGCGCGCGGAACGCGCGGTGCATCCGTGGAGTGCGGGACTCGCCGTACCGCTCTTCGCACTCACCGCGGCGGGAATCAACCTGAGTGCGATCAACCTTGATGTGGCGCTCAGTTCACCGATCTTCGCGGGAATCGTTGCCGGCCTTGTGGTCGGGAAGCCGTTAGGGATCTACGTGGCTGCGCGCATCGCGGCGCACCTGGTGCGCTCTGGACCTCCGGAGGGGACCGCCTGGCGAGACGTTGCGTTGATGGGGATCGTCGCCGGGATCGGCTTCACGGTGTCACTGCTGATCGCGAGCCTCGCCTTTGAAGGTTCACCAGTTGAGACCGCCGCGGCGAAGCTCGGCGTCCTCGTTGCATCGCTCCTCGCCGCCGTGGCGGCAGGGATCACGCTCTCGCTGCGCTCCCGCCGCTACTGATGAACGCCTGAATTAGGAGCAGCGACTTCCGCGCTCGCCCTACCACCGAGCGGTGCGGCCGTCGCGCGCCAAGCCCATCCCGCTCGATCTGACGCAAGATCTCTCGATAGAGGAGGGCGGCGGCGCGAATCGAACGCCCACCGTGTTGCAGGTAGCGAATGCCACTGATCCCCTCAACGTACTCGGCCTCTGCGCGTGCAATCTCTTCGCGCAGCAGCGCACGCCGGTCTCCGTCACGCAGAGAGGTCGGGCCGTATGCGGCGGCGGGATCAAGCCCGCAACGCTTCAGTGCCGCACGTGCGATGTAGACCCGACCGTTTGCGAGATCTTCGTCGATGTCGCGCAAGATGTTGGTGCGCTGCATGGCGGAGCCGAGCGCGCGCGCGGCGCGATTGGCTGCGTCACGATTTGGTGCCGCGACGCCCAAGAGTGCGGCCATCATGCGGCCAACGGTCCCAGCGACCTGGTAGCAGTAGCGTGATGCATCGTCATCGGTTGCAATGTTCGGTGCATCGAGATCTGCCGTCATCCCATCAAGGAAGTCGCTGACCGCATCACGGGGGAAGGAGGGGTGGCGCGCCAGGAGATCTTCGAGGATGATCAGCTCGCCAACTTGCATGCGTGCGCTTGAGGCGGCACCAGCGTGTGCGCGTGGCTCTGGATCGTGTTTCGTGCCACGTGACCATTCACGGATACGTTCAATCCGCTCAAGCGCGGCGGTACGAGTGCTTCCGCCGGCGCGCACGTCCACATCAACAAGGTCGTCAAGGCTGCGCATCACTAGGTAGAGGAGTTCAACATCTCTCCGTCGATCCGCTGGCAAGAAGCGTGCGGCAAGGGAGAAGCTGCGCGCTACGCGGTTGATGGTTCGCCGCGCCTCTAGGAGAAACGCCTCCGATGCCCGGTTCGCGCGCGTTGCGCGCGGGAACTCGTTAGGGCTGGACAAGGTTCCCCGTTGGTCCAGTGGCACGTGAGGTGAACGGCGCGCGGAAGTCCTTGCGGATCAGGTCTTGGGTGACCTGTGCGGTAAGGAGCGCCCCTGGCATCCCTGCACCTGGGTGCGTGCCACCGCCTACGTAGTAGAGTCCAGCGAGGGCTCGATCGCGGTTCGGATGACGGAAGTAGGCCGACTGCTGAAGCGACGGCTCCACCGCAAAGGCGTTCCCATCGGGCGCCAGGAACTCATCGCGGAAGGTGAGCGGCGTCCAGCTCCGCTCCACGACGATGCTCTCGCGGAGGCCAGGGAGCCCCCAGGCTTCCAGCCAGGAGAGGGTACGGTCGCGCATGCGTGGCTCAGCCTCGCGCCAGTCGTCACCTGAGCGAAGGTTCGGCACTGGGAGGAGGATGGCGATGGAGTCACCCCCCTCTGGGGCCATGCTCGGCTCGGTGCGTGACGGCGCGTGAATGTAGACCGCGTTGCTGCGCGGCATCCGGCGATCACGTGTCACGTCCTTGATGAAGCCGTGATAGTCCTTGCCGACCACGAGCGTGTGGTGCAACAGCTTCTCGAACTTCCTATTTGTGCCGAGGTACATCATGTGCGCGGACATGGTGGTTCGGAGTGGGCGCAGTCGCCACGGGAAGGCGTCAGGCAGATCGGGAAGGAGGGCATCGCGCGCGGTGACATCGCCGTTGTAGATCACGAGGTCCGCGTCATGCACGGTCCCATCGGCGGTGCGAACACCGGTTGACCGTCCGTTGCGATGAAGGATCTGATCAACCTTGCTGTTTATCAGGATGCTGCCGCCCCCTTTCTTGATGATCCTGACGAAAGCCTCAATGACGCTATAGACGCCACCCTCGGTGTACCAGATCCCATCTGCAATCTGGAGATAGGCGAGGGCAGCGTAGATGGCGGGAACACGACTCGGATCTCCACCGATAAAGAGCGAGTGGAACCCGAATGCCTGCTGCACATGAGGCTCTTTGAAGAACTTCGCGACCCACCCTTCAAGGAAGCGAATCGCATCGAGCTTCGCCATCGTTGGGAGGAGCTTGATGAAGTCGGCAAGCTTCAAGAAGTTCTGTCGACCAGAGACCAAGATCCCCTTGCGGTGAATGTCGCCAGATGCGCGCAAGAAGTTGTCGAGCTGCGCGGCATCCGCTGGCGAGAACTTCTCCATCTCGGCACGGAGAGCCGCCTGATCACTCCCAAAGTCAAAGTGTCGATCGTCGTCCGTCCAGAAGATGCGGTAGCCGGGCTGCAGCTGGCGGAGCGTGACGTGGTCAGCCATCTTCTCGCCTGCGGCGGCAAAGACCTCTTCAAAGAGCCAGGGCATGGTGATGAGTGATGGGCCGGTGTCGAAGGTGTAGCCACCCTCTCGGATGCGCGATGCACGTCCGCCGACTTCGCCGCGGGTCTCAAGGATGGTGACTTGCCAGCCGTCAGAGAGGAGGCGGATCGCGGTCGAGAGGCCACCGAAGCCGCTCCCGATAACGATTGCTCGTTGCCCCTGTGCCATGCCGCCCCCCTTGCTCCGCCTTATGTCGTTCTATCGTACGCGCCGCAGGGGGAAGGGGTCGGATTGACGAACCCCCCCTTGCGGGCGGATGATCCCCCTCCGTGGAGTGGGCCCCGCCCGGGACCAACGTAGCCCTGACCTGGAGGTGGACGTGAAGGCAGAGGAGATCCTTGCTCAGGAACTCGTGAGCGAGTTCGATCCAGGGACCGCTTCTGATCGCGCATTCCGTGAGAGCGCCGCACTCCCGCCCGGGGGTGAAGACGCCGCCGTCCGATCCGTTGACCGCGCCGCTGCTCTCCTCGTTGCGCTCGGCGACGCCGACGGCGCCGCATCGGTCACCGACCTCTCCCACTCGCTGGACCTGCACAAGTCAACGGTGAGTCGACTCCTCTCAACGCTTGAGCGCCGCGGGCTTGTAGAACAGGATCGAGAGAGCGGCCACTTCCGACTCGGCGTCGGCATCATCCGGCTCGCACAGAGCGCAGAGCGCACGTTGGACATTCGCACCATTGCGCAGTCAGAGCTTGAGGCGCTCGCGAAGGCGACGCACGAGACAGTGAGCCTTGAGGTCTTCGACGGAGTCGGGGCCGCCGTGGCGATCTTTCAGATTGACGGTCCAAACCTGACGCCAATGCCGGACATCACAGGGAGACCAGTCGCAATGCACGCCATAGCGGCGGGGAAGGTTCTGCTCGCTTCACTTCCAGAGCGCACCGTTCTCGCCATAGCGCGACGCGGTCTTATGCAATACACGTCGCGCACCATCATCGATCCACGAGCACTCCTTGAAGAGTTGGCACTGGTGCGTCGACGCGGCTACGCGGTAGCGATCGGCGAGTGGGATGAGCGGCTCTCCGCCGCAGCGGTCCCCGTCTGCGACGCACGCGGCACCGTGATCGCGACCGTAGTTGTCTGGGGTGCCTCCTCGCGCGTGATCGCAGCAAACCTTCCTAGCCTGATCAACGCGGCCCGAGATGCGGCGCGCGGCATCAGTCGCAAGCTCGGCTGGAGTGGCGCCGCGCAACGACGCAATGGCATTGTCCCCACCATGAAAGAGGATGATGACGACGAACGGGAGCGTATGGTGCGCGATGACGAGCTACTCAAATAGGTGGTCATGACGCATGGCTGAAGGGTCGCACGACGCAATCGAGACCCTCCAGGCGGCGGGCCTCTCCTATCCACCAGATTCCACCACGGCGGTCGCAGCAAACGTCAGCGCCTCGATCTATAGCGAGGCGGCTACCGACCCCGTCGCCTTCTGGGCGAAGCAGGCGCGTGAGCGCTTGACGTGGCGCACCCCATTTACCAAGACGCTGCAGTGGAACCTACCGTTCGCTGAATGGTTTGCTGACGGGACGCTGAACGTTGCAGAAAATTGCCTTGATCGCCATGTGGCTGCCGGACTCGGCGACAAGGTCGCCATTCACTGGATCGGCGAGCCAGGGGATCGCCGCACCCTCACCTACAACGACCTGCTGCGCGAGGTGCAGCAGACAGCGAACGCACTGAAGTCGCTCGGCATTTTCAAGGGAGATCGTGTTGCGATCTACATGCCGATGGTGCCTGAGGTTGCGATTGCGATGCTCGCCTGCGCTCGCCTTGGCGCGGCGCACAGTGTGGTCTTCTCTGGCTTCCCTGCAAGCGCGCTCGCGGATCGCATCAACGATGCAGAGGCGAAGGTGCTCATTACGGCCGATGGTGGCTATCGAAAGGGGAGCTTCTTTGAGTTGAAGACGATCGCCGATGAGGCGATGGAAAAGTCGCCGTCAATCGTGGCCTCGCTCGTGTATCGTCGTCGCCAGCTCGGCACGCCGGGCGAAACGGCAATGCAGGCAGGCCGCGACCACTGGTGGCAGGATCTGGTCCCCGCGCAGTCAGCCGACTCCCCCGCCGAACCGATGCCGGCCGAGCAGCTTCTCTTCCTCCTTTACACGAGCGGTACGACCGCCAAGCCGAAAGGGATCATGCATACCAGCGCCGGCTATCTCCTTGGCGCATCGTTTACCCACCACGCGGTCTTCGATATCAAGCCCAACGATATCTATTGGTGCGCGGCGGATGTTGGCTGGGTCACCGGCCACACGTACATTGTCTACGGACCACTCGCGAACGGCGCGACGCAGGTGATGTACGAAGGGACACCGGATACTCCCGCGTGGGACCGGTGGTGGAAGATCGTCGAAGAGCTCAAGGTCAGTATCCTCTACTGCGCACCGACGGCGATCCGCGCCTTCATGCGCCAGGGCGAAGAGCATCCGAAGAGGCACAACCTCAGCACCCTGCGCCTCCTCGGCTCAGTCGGTGAACCGATCAATCCGGAGGCGTGGAACTGGTATCGAAACGTGATCGGTGGTGGTCGCACCCCCGTTGTTGATACGTGGTGGCAGACGGAGACAGGTTCGATCGCGATCAGTCCGCTTCCCGGTGTCACCACTACCAAGCCAGGTTCCGCCACCTTCGCCATGCCAGGCATGAGCGCTGACGTTGTGGACGGGAGCGGCGCGAGCGTCCCACTCGGCTCTGGTGGTTTCCTCACGCTGACAAAGCCGTGGCCCTCCATGCTGCGTGGGATCTGGGGCGACCCCGCTCGATTCAAGGAGACCTACTGGAGCCGCTTCCCCGGTTCGTATTTTGCCGGCGACGGTGCCCGCCGCGACGAAGAGGGCTACTACTGGTTGCTCGGCCGCGTTGATGACGTAATGAACGTCTCCGCGCATCGCATCAGCACCATTGAGGTGGAGTCGGCGCTCGTTGATCATCACGGCGTCGCGGAGGCTGCGGTCGTTGGAAAGAACGATCCACTCACTGGTCAGGCGATCTTCGCGTTCGTGATCTTGAAGAAGGGGGTTGAAGCCTCCGAGGCGTTTGCCTCAGACCTCCGAGCGCACGTCGCGAAGCAGATCGGTGCGATCGCTCGGCCGAAGTTCCTCCTCTTCGTCCCAGACCTCCCCAAAACGCGTTCAGGAAAGATCATGCGCCGACTCCTTCGCGACATTGCTGAGGGGCGTGCCTTGGGCGACACCACCACGCTTGCTGACGGCGGCGTCGTGGAGACCATTCGAAGCAACACGGGTGCCGCCGAGGAGTAGGGGAAGCTCGACCGCAATCGCCTTCAGACGCGCATCTGCCGCCTACACTAGGAAGATGGGTCGAACTGCTCACTCGCTACCCGTCTACAGCGGTGCACCGGTTGACGCCCTGAAACGTCCGCTTGGCGACGTCCGTCTCTCCGTCACCGACCGCTGCAACTTCCGCTGCAATTACTGCATGCCAGCGGAGGTGTTCGGCCCCGACTTTGCCTTCCTCCCGCGCGCGGAACTGCTCACCTTCGAAGAGATTGCCGTGGTCGCACGGCAACTTGTGGCGCTCGGGGCGCGCACACTCCGCATCACCGGAGGTGAGCCACTCGTTCGGCGCAATGTGGAGCGGCTGGTTGCACTCCTGCGCGCACTCGACGCGGCTGAGGAGCTGTGCGGAGAACCGATCGACATTGCCCTCACCACAAACGGCTCCCTGCTGACCAAGCTCGCCGTACCACTCCGTGCAGCGGGGCTGAACCGAATCACGGTCTCGTTGGACTCGCTGACTCCCGAAACGTTTACGAGGATGTCGGGGAGCGCACTCCCGCTCGAGAGTGTTCTGGAGGGGATCACTGCTGCAGTTGAGGCAGGCTTTGCGGATATCAAGCTGAATGCGGTGATCAGGCGCGGAGTGAATGACGCAGAGATCCCTGCGCTCGTGGAGTTTGCACGAGCCCAGGGGCATACCTTGCGCATGATCGAATACATGGATGTGGGGACAGCGAACGGGTGGCGCCTCGATGAGGTGCTGCCAGCGAGCGAGATTGTGGCGCGCATTCACGCGATGCATCCGATTGAGCCGATCGCTCCGTCACGTCCAGGTGAAGTTGCGAATCGCTATCGGTATCTGGATGGAGGAGGGGAGATCGGCCTGATCGCTTCGGTCAGCGCGCCATTCTGCGGGGACTGTACACGCGCGCGCGTTAGCGCCGACGGTTACCTCTATACTTGCCTCTTTGCATCGAAAGGGAGTAGCCTGAAGCGCTATCTCCGCCCAACGGTTGATGCTGTAGGCCTTCGTGAGGACCTCCGCGCACGCTGGGCGGCGCGTGACGATCGCTATTCGGAGCTGCGCGACGCAGAGACGACGAGTCGTCTGCCGAAGGTGGAGATGTTCCGCGTCGGCGGCTGATTCCGGCGCACGCTGAGTTGTCCACAATCGTGGTTTTGTCTCGCGTTTGTCGTGGACAAGTCCTCGTAACAGTCGCGTAAGTTGGTGGATAACTCACTTCACTCGCACGTTTGTGACTGGGATGCTCGCCGTAGCCCGAAGAGGCCAGCGGTGACACCGCCGACCGAGCAATCGGCCAGGCGGAACGGACTGCGGTGATGACGGGGTCGAACTGATCGGCAGCGATCAGAGCTGGTGAAGGACCACCAACGCACAAGGCTACTTGTGCCGTCGGAGCGGAGGGTCGCCAGGGAACTCGGCCATTCGGCCTGAGTGACTCGATCCGATCCCGCAGCGGAGGGGACCCGGCGTGCAAACGTCTCCCCCGCCATCGAATCGGTCACTTCGGGTGCAAGTTTTCCTCGACCCTCTGGCGCTCGGACCCTCTGCGGGTTACTCCGCGATCGGCAGCCCGCGACCGTTTGCTCTTGCGGCTGCGGCCCGCTCTGCCCACGCACCAAGCACCTGGTCTTTGTGCGGTCGGATTGGACAGTGCCCGTCCTTGTTGCCTGATTCGTCGCAGTAGCCGAGTGCAACGCACTTGGGTGCAAGGAAGCTTCCAAGGAAGGGGCTCACGGCAAAGACTTCGTGACGGATCAGTTGGAAGAGTCGGCGGATCTCCCACTGTGCCATGGTGCAGAGACGAAGGCCCGACATGTGAATGAGGGCGCGCAAGTTAACGGTCATGATCAGATTCGTGCGCGTGGCGTTGGGGAAGACGAAGCGTGCATCCTCAGCAGGAATCCCCGCCTCCACAAGATCGCCGTACAGCCCGAGCGCCCCCTGTGTCGCCTCCTCGAATCGCGCGCGCACCGTTTCGTCTGCCTCGGCCACAGATCCTGGAAGCATCGTTGCCGCCTTCTTGAAGGTGACGTAGCGTTGCGACTGTTGATCGAATGCAACTCCAGCGCGATGCCGGACGAGTTGATGGCTGAGCGTGCGCGTCACGCCAGTGATCGCAAAGGTGAAGACGATATGTTCGATGGTGCTTCCGTGGCCAGACTCAATGACCCGGGTAATCAGCTCTCGCTGTTTCGCCGGATCAATCTCGCCGGCAATTGCGCGCCGGTAGATCTCTTCCGGCGGCACCTCTGAATAGCAGGTCCTGCATGCCGTGTAGATGATCGGCACATAGGATCGCTCTACGATGTCGCGATCCGGGAAGAGCATCGTGGCGCGCATGCCAAGGTCGTGTCTCCCCGGATTCTTAGGGATACCGCTCTTCTCGCTCACCTCAACCGCCCTGCCGCTCCACGATTCAGTAGTAGTCCGAGCAGGAGAGGAAGTAGCCACAGCTACAGATCAGTTTGCACTTGCGGTCGAGCATCTGGGCGCCGCAGTTGGCGCAGCTGGTCATCACGAGTCCTGGGTCCTCACTGAAGTCAACGGTGTGTCCGGTGCCGATGGACGACTGGGTGCCTGACGGTGATGGGAGAATTGCCTCTCCGTTCGTTGGATGGATTTCGGTGGTCATGCAGCGATCCTATCGCGACGCGGGGCTGCTGGCGTCGCCTGTTGGGCGCGCCAACGACTCCCATGGCCCACCGACTCCGAGGCTCTGACCGACAAGTTCGCATGCTGTTGCGGCAACCAACGTTGGGCTGCTCCCCTCAGGGAGGATCCGGACAACATTGAGGTCGGCTTCGCCCACGATCAACGTGTTGCGCACGTAATCATGGAGCGCCTGCCACTGTTCGCCGACCATGAGGAGTGGTCGTGCGTCGCTTCCAACCTGAAGGAGATTCCACGAGACCACGACCTCGGCGAGGGTGCCGAGCCCGCCATCCAGCGCAATCAGGAGATCGACTTCGGAGAACTTGCGCAGTCGCTCAAAGAGATCCTTGCTGTCCAGCTCCTCGGTGACATAGCGGTTGGCGGGGAGGCCATCCCAGGATGTGACGGTGTAGCCGATCACTTCGCCCCCGACCTCGCGAGCGCCCTTTGAGACCGCCTCCATGACACCGGTGTACCCGCCAGTTGCCACGATGAATCCTTCGCCAGCGAGCGCGCGCCCGACGGCTACGGCGTATTGATAATGCTCATCGGTCTCGGGGAGTCGAGCGGATCCGTAAACCCCGACGATTGGGACGCCTCCCCGCGCGCTGGCGCTCACTCGCAGCGCGTGCCAACGGGTGGGAGTGTGCCGTCAATCAGGAAGGCGATCGCTGCATCATCGATGCACTCGCTCTTCCCACCGACGGCGGTGTGCCCTTCGCCCACATAGGTGAGGAGCAAGCCACTCTTCAGCGTCGCGGCCATCTCCTGGCTCCACTTATACGGAGTTGCGGGGTCACCAGTGGTGCCCACCACCATGATCGGTGGTGCGCCAGCGCCATCCACGATCTCGGGCATGGGGTCCACATTCACGTTCGGCCAGACGCCACAGAGGAGGCCGCTCGCCGCCTGCCCAAAGGCGAAGTCGGGGGCGCGGTCCTTGAAGCGCTCATAGATGGCGCGGTACTTGGCAATGGAGGTGCTCGCAGGATTGTCGGTGCAGTTGATCGCAGGGAAGGCCTCCATGCTGTTGGAGCGGAAGCCGCTCACTGAGCGATCCGTGTACGCGTCGGCGAGGAGAGCGATCAGTTCGCCATCCCCTTGGGAGAGTTCATCGAGCGCCTGAACGGCGTAGTCCCAGTAGTCGCGGTTGTATAAGGTGATGATGATCCCTGTCCAGGCGAAGGTGGAGTTCACCGTGCGACCATCAGCGAGTTCAACGGGACGTTCGTCAATCTTCTCAAAGAGTGCATCCATCGACTCGCGGGTCTTGCCCTCCCCGAACGGGCAGTTGCTATCCGCGTCACACCAGGCCATCACGCGATCGAGTGCACCCTGGATGGAGACCCCCTGCTCTCCATATTCGGAGTCGTCATCTGGTGAGGGATCGATCGCGCCGTCCAAGATCAGGTTGCCGACGGAATTTGGATAGAGCGTGGCGAAGACAGATCCGAGCGACGTGCCGTAGCTGTAGCCAATGTAATCGAGCTTCTCGATGCCCATCGCGGCTCGAATCGACTCCATGTCTCGTGCCGATGCGGTCGTGCCGATGTAGGGGAGCACTTCAGCCGAGCCTGTAACACACTTGTCGGCGAACCACTTCGCGTCTTCCAGCGCTGCTTCCCAATCTGCCTGGGTAGGACTCTCGCTGTCGCCCCCGGGTTCAGAGATCCAGACGTCCATCTCTTCGTCGGTGAGGCATTCCACAGGAAGGCTGCGCTGAACGCCGCGCGGGTCCCAGGTGACAAGATCAAAGCGGTTACCGATCTCGGCCGGAACAACGGCACGCCCGCTGTCGGCAAGGATGTCAATGCCTGACGAGCCTGGACCGCCGAAGTTCAGCAAGAGTGGGCCGACGCGGTTCTCCTGATCAGCGGCGGGGAGGATCGCTAAGGCAATCTCTGCGGCTGGGCCGCTCGGGTTGGCGTAGTCGAGCGGTACGTCGATGGTTGCGCAACGAATCTCCGGATGGTTCCCAACGATTGGATCGTCCTTGCAACTCTGCCATTCAATTGACCCTGTGACAATGCCGCTTTCCGAAGGGCTCGGCGATACGACCGCGCCCCCGCCGCAGGCGGCAATAATCGCCGAAGTGACGAGGAGGGTGATTGCGACCCAGCGCCAGTTACGGTTCTGCGACGCAGCGTTGTTAGTTCCCACCCAGGATCAGCTGCAGCCGCTTGTGGTGCCGCAGGTCATGCACTTATAGCAGGCTGCGTTTCGCACCATGATCGCGCCGCACTCTGGGCAGCTGGGTGCATCGGACTGGTTCTGGAAGCCGAGCCCTGCACTGGCGAGGACTTGACCAGCACCACTTGCCGCCGGCGCCGCCGCCTTGGCGGGAGTCGCGGCCTTCAGATCAACTGGTGTGGAGGTCGTGGCGGATGCCGTACCTCCACCCTTGCCGCAGCTGCAGTTTGGACCGCACGAATCTGTCGCTGCGCCAACGCGGACCGTTGACGGGAGTGATCCGAGGAGCGGCCCACAGTCCGCGCGTTCCTGGAGTCCGAGCGCCGCGCGGTCAGACTCTGGGAGGAAGCGGCTTCCCAGGTAGCGGAAGACGTAGTCAACGATCGACTTTGCGATCGGGATCTCTGCGTTTCCGGTAAAGCCGCTCGGCTCGAAGCGCACGTGCGCAAACTTGTTCACAAGGTCTCGCAGCGGCACGCCGTACTGCAGCGCAACGCTCACCGTGGTGGCGAACGTGTCCACCAGACCGCTGACCGTTGAGCCCTCCTTTGCCATCTTCAGGAAGATCTCGCCGGGCTGACCATCTTCGTAAAGGCCAACGGTGAGATATCCCTCCTGCCCTGCGATGTCAAAGCGGTGAGTGATCGCCGTGCGCTCCACTGGAAGTCGTCGGCGGGTGACACCCGTGCCGGCGAGCACGTTGCTGCTTGCAACCGGCTCATCCTTCTTCTTGCTGGTGTTGAGTGGCTGAGAGCGCTTTGAGCCGTCGCGATAGATTGCGATCGCCTTCAGCCCGAGCTTCCACCCTTCCAGGTAGACGCTCTCAATGTCCTCCGCGGTTGCCGCCTCTGGCATGTTCACCGTCTTGGAGATTGCGCCGGAGAGGAAAGGCTGCGCAGCCGCCATCATGCGCACGTGGCCCATGTAGTGAATGGAGCGCTGTCCATTCTTCGCTTTGAAGGCGCAGTCAAAGACTGAGAGGTGCTCCTCCTTGAGCCCTGGTGCGCCTTCAATGGTCTCCTGCTCATCGATGTACTTGAGGATCGCGGCGACCTGCTCGGCGCTGTATCCGAGCTTTGTTAGCGCCTCGGGGACCGTCTGGTTGACGATCTTGAGGAACCCTTCACCAACGAGCTTCTTGTATTTGATGAGCGCGATGTCTGGCTCAATTCCGGTGGTGTCGCAATCCATCATGAATGCGATCGTCCCTGTTGGAGCGAGCACACTTACTTGGGCGTTGCGGTAACCGTTTGCCGTGCCAAGTTCCAGTGCGCGGTCCCACGCATCTGTGGCTGCCTTGGCGAGATCCTTCGGCAGGGTAGCCGTTGGAATCTTGTACGAGGCGTCTCGGTGCTTGCCGATCACGCGGAGGAACGGCTTCTCGTTCTTCTTGTACTCAATGAACGGTCCGCCGTGAGCCACCGCCGTTTCAGCCGACTGCACGTAGGCTTCGCCCGTCATGATTGACGTGATCGCCGCTGCGTAGGCGCGCCCCTCATCCGAGTCGTACGCCAGGCCACGGCTCATCAAGAGCGCGCCGAGGTTCGCATAGCCGAGCCCGAGCGGTCGGAAGCGGTGGCTGTTCTCGTCGATCATCGGCGTTGGGTACGAGGAGTTGTCCACCAGGATCTCCTGCGCCAACAGCGTCAGTCGCGAGGCGTACTTGAAGGACTCGACGTCGAACTCGCCATCCTCGCGCACGAACTTCATCAGGTTGAGCGAGGCGAGGTTGCAGGCCGTGTCGTTGAGGAACATGTACTCCGAGCACGGATTCGATGCGTAGATGCGATCGGTGTTGGAGGACGTGTGCCAGTCATTGATGGCGGTGTCGTACTGGATCCCTGGGTCGCCGCATACCCACGCCGCCTCCGCCATCTTGCGGAATACGTCACGCGCCTTAAGCGTATCCACCGGCTCGCCGCTGACGACGGCGCGTGTCTGCCACGTGCCGTCGGATTCAACCGCCTGCATGAACTCGTCGTTCACGCGCACCGAATGGTTGCCGTTCTGAAAGAAGATGGAGCCGTACGCCTCGCCCGTGAAGCTGGCGTCGTAGCCGGCCTCAATGAGCGCCCACGCCTTCTTCTCTTCGTTTACCTTGGAGTCGATGAACTCTACAACGTCAGGGTGCTGCACGTCGAGGATCACCATCTTTGCGGCGCGTCGAGTTTTACCACCCGACTTCACCACGCCCGCGAAGGCATCAAAACCCTTCATGAACGAGACCGGACCAGATGCGGTGCCGCCGCCGCTCATCTTCTCCTTGGCGCTGCGGATCGGCGAAAGGTTGGAGCCTGCGCCAGATCCGAACTTGAAGAGCATAGCCTCAGTCTTGGCAAGGTCCATGATGGAAGACATGGAGTCCTGTACGCCGTTGATGAAGCATGCGGAGCACTGTGGTCGCGCCTCAACGCCAACGTTGAACCAGACAGGCGAATTGAACGCCATCTTCTGGTTGACCAAGAGATGCGTCAGCTCTGCGATGAAGGCGGCGCGATCCTCGTCCGTCTTGAAGTAGTGCTGTTGCTCAGCCCACGCGTCGATCTGGCCCGTGACTCGACCGATCAGCTGACGAACGCTGGTCTCTCGCTCTGGACTTCCAACATGGCCGCGGAAGTACTTGGAGACAACAACATTTGTGGCGAGCTGTGACCAGGAGGCGGGAACCTCAACATCCTTCTGCTCGAACACGCTCTTGCCGCTCTCGTTGCCGATTGATGCGGTTCGCGTCTCCCATGCAATCTCGTCATATGGGTGAATGCCAGCGGTGGTCCAACGTCGTGGCCAGGCGAGTCCCTTGATGCCCTTGCCATCAAAGCTCAACGGTGCAAGTGGAAGAGCTGCCGGTTTCTTACCAACGCCGATCTTCGCGCTTGCCTTCGTTGCGTCCACCAAACCGGCCATGGTGCGCTCCCACTTCTGGCCCGGCAACGGGCCCCTCCCTCCCGACTCCCCAGCCAACGGTTGGGCGTACGGGTACTCGCGCTGTTTGCAGTGCGGAGGCGAATCGTATGCCGCCCGAGTCCGGTCGTCAACCCCTAAAACACAACATGTGGTGGAGTGAAGCAGCTTCGTTACAGCATATGTTGTGTTACAGGTAGTTGGGCGTGTTTATTACAAAGCGACGGCTCTGAGCCCGCCTCAGCCCCTTTTAGTCCGAGGAGGCGCTGGGGGTTTGGAGCGGGCTTACGGGGTCGGGAGGCCGGAATAGGTGTGTAGGCCGCTGAACCAGAGGTTCCCTGAATAAGTAATGAGGACGGCCAAGAAGCCGATCACCAAGAGGAGAGCGGCCGGTCGGCCCTGCCAGCCGCGCTGACTGCGCGCGTGCAGGTAGACGGCGTAGATCAGCCAGGTGGCGAGGGCGGCGGTCTCCTTCGGGTCCCAGCCCCAGAAGCGGCTCCACGCGATTGAGGCCCATATCGACCCGAGGATGAGCATCCCCGCGAAGAGCGGGAAGCCGATACTGACCGCCTGAAACGCGATTTGATCGAGTCGCCGCGCAGACGGGAGCCAGCGGAAGCGATCCTCATCGCCCTGCATCAGGTGCGCAATGCCTGCGGCAAAGGCGAAGGCGAAGATCCCGTAGCTCAACATCGCGAGTCCGACATGGATCGTGAGCAAGAGCGGGTGCTGAAGCGCAGGGACAAGTTCCGTCACTTCGTTGGGAAGCGTGGCGGCGTAGGCGAGGAGTCCGAGCGCGATACCGAGCGCGATGACCCCGAGCGCGCGCAGTCTGCCGCGTCGATCGAAGTGGATCGTGGCGGCGCAGATGCCGAATGCGAATGCAACGCTGAACTCGTAGAGGTTCCCCCATGGTCCGCGTCCGACAATCAGCGCGCGGAGAATGAGCGACGCGCCAATTGCAAACGTTCCAACGGTCAGTAGCGCACCACCCGCATCGCCGGCGATACTGCGACGATCAGAGTCCACTGCCTCACCACCACTCAGCGCCTCCCCGAGTGATCCAGTAATCGCAGTGGTCGAGGCGAGTGAGGAGCTCAGCGGTGCGCGCAGCGCTCGATCATTTGATTCGAGCAGTGCGAGGTGTGTGATGAGCAGTGCAAAGGCGGCTACCAGTGCGATGCCGCCGACGACGGTGAGGTAGTACGAGAGGGTCTCCACCCTTACGCGCGAGCCGCGCCGCCCGGTGGCGGGCCGGCGGGGCGTGCAATCTCGACGCGGGGGCGCACTCGGATCTCCATGCCGCAGGCACTGCAGCTCGTGATCTCGGCGAGGCGCACGGCGCTGCAGCCGGGACATGCGAGCAGGAGCGGTTCACCCGTGATTGCGCGTGTCGCCCCCACGGGGTAGAGCGCCGCGGCCCGGGCGTCATACGGTCGACCCGCCGGGTAGATCGGCCTCCCGTGGGCGTCACGTTTTGGCAGGGTCGGTGTGGCATCGGCATAGGTGAGTTGCGCGCGGCGTTTGGTGAGTGCAACAAAGCTCCAACCACCACCTGTGGCAAAGAGCCAGAGGAGGACGAGGGGTGCAACGACGAGCGGGAGAAGGCCGATCAACGCTCCCCAGTCGGGAGTGATGATGAGCGCGAGGATTTTTAGCAATTCGTCAATCATGGGAAGATTCTATCGTTCACGTGGTCGGCGCGCTGACGGCCCTCGCTTCTTCGTTGCCCCACGACCAGGCTGCCAGCGACGCTCAGGTGGCCCTTCATCCTTCACTGACTCTCCCTCAAGGGAGGTGGCTGGACGCGCGGCACCCCGACCAAATCCCCCCGTTGCGCGGGTGGAGGTTGGGGTGATGGTGTTCCCGGTGATGCGATCGCGGAAGTATCGCGCGGTGATCGTAGATGCGCCGAGGCGACGCGCGCGATCGCGCAGCTCGCGGTCATCGGTGACCACGATGATGCGGTCAGCGCGACTCAACTCTGGCCGCCCAACCGCTTCGATGATTCGATCGTCCGCGGAGCACCCACCGCCATCACGGAAGACTTCGAGCTTGGCGTTCTTCGGGAGCGAGCGATGGATCGCGGACTCATATGCTCGCAGTCGCACCTCGTCCCAGCCGCCAACAAGGTTGTTGCCGTCTACCAACACGCGCTCCGCTCGCGCGAGCAGCTTCCCCTCCTGATCTACCATCTCACCATGCTCCTCTGCGTTGACCTCGACGGCGTCCTCTACCGTGGCAGTGAGCCGATCCCGGGAATCGGCTCATTGGTGACGGAGCGCGTTGCTGCGGGTGACCGAGTCGCCTACATCACCAACAACAGCTTCCTTCGTCACGCTGAGTATCGCGCGCGGATCGAATCTTGTGGCGCACCCTTCGCGACCGCCTCGCTCCTGACGGCGGTTGCTCTCACCGCAGCGCGCTTTCGTGAAGCGGGCGTGCGGCGCGTCCTCGTCTATGGTGCGCCAGGCCTCGTCGATGAGCTGAGGGCGGCGGGCCTTGATGCGCGATCCACTGCCGACATCCTTAATGAGGAGGCACTTGCTGCGTGGGACGCAGAGGGGGTCTGCGTCGGGCTCCACCGCAACGCCACGGAGCGGGACCTGCTCCTCGCCGAATCCGCACTTCGGACTGGGGCACGATTCATCACCCCAAACCGCGATGTCAGCTACCCCGACCCAAGGGAACTGACGCTGGGGACAGGTGCCGCCGTTGCGGCACTTGAGGCGGCAAGCGGCGTGCACGCCGAGGTGGTGGGAAAGCCCGCGCCAGATCTGATCAGCACGGCGGCGCGCGAAGCGAACGTGGGGCTCGATGATGTGGTGATGATTGGCGATTCTTTAGAGACAGACATTGCGGCGGCGGGAGCTGCGGGGGTTCGATCCATCTTGATGTTGACGGGCGTCACCAGTCTTGAAGATGCGGAACGAGCCGCCGCTCTGGTCAGCAGCGCGAGACCAACACGCGTTGCGCGGGATGCTGACGATCTTGCGCGGATCTTGGCGGAGATGCGAGCGGCTTAAGCGCCAGCGAGGGCAGTGAGTGCGATGTTCGTCCCGAAGGCGATGATCAACAGCTGACCGATCAGTCGTGATGCGCTGATGGCGCGTTCTGGCAGCAGTCGCCCTGCCGCTGCACCGATCGCGCCGAGCAGCAGCTGCCACGAAAGGCTCGCCCCCGCGGCGCCAATCGTGAATGAGACGGCAAGCCGTGGATCACTTCCGATTCCGGGGAGCCCCACCGCGAGCGCTAGGAAGTAGAGCACCGTTGCCGGGTTCAGCGCAGTCAGTGCAACAAAGCGCAGATAGAGCTGTGCCGCGCTCCCTCGGACACGCGGATCGTTCGGGTTTGCAACCGCACCGCGGCGCCCCCGCCAGAGTGCGTAAAGCCCGCGCACGCCGATCGAAATCAAGACGATCCCGGAGAGGACCTGAAGTGGGAGGAGGGCGCTGGCGAGGATCTGACTGAGCGCGCCACCAATCGCGAGGGCCAATACGCAGTAGATCAGGTCCACGGTTGCAGCCCCCGCCCCTGCGGCGAATCCTCGGCGAAGACCCCCCGCCATTCCCGCCTCAGTGATGAGCATGGCAATCACGCCCACGGGGACCGCGATCGCGTAGCCTGCGAAGATGCCAGCGAGCAGAGCGGCAGTCATCGCCGCATCATAGAGTTCAGGCGAGCAGGAGGAGGGTGAAGGAATGGCGCGAATCTTTCTCACAGGTGGGTCGGGATTTGTCGGGAGTCACGTGCTCCCCGCGCTCTTGGAGGCTGGTCATCACGTCGTTGCTCTTGCGCGAGCGCCGCGCGCTGCAGCGGCGATCACGCAACGCAACCCTGACCGTGCGGCACGCTTGGAAACGCGCATCGGCGACGTCACGAATCCCGCAACACTCCCCGCGGCACTCGCCGGCTGCGACGCGGTGGTGCACCTCGTGGCACTTCCGCGCGACTGGAACAAGGGCGCCGATCTCTTGCGTGTCAACACTGCTGGGACTGAGGCGCTGATCGCAGCGGCATCCGCTGCGGGGGTCACGCGCTTCGTACACCTTGGCGCACTTGGCGTCCAGGATCGAGAGGAGCTTCACTACGCGAAGTCAAAGGCACGAGCGGAGCGCGCCGTCCGCGAATCGTCACTCGATTGGACAATCCTCAAGCCGAGCCTCATCTGGGGGGAGCGTGACGGTTTCTTCAACATTGTTGCGGCGCTCGTCAAGATCCCGGCGCCAGCGGTTCCAGTCCCTGGAAACGGGAAGAGTCGCTTTCAGCCAGTCTGGGTCGGCGACGTGGCTCGTGCCGTTGTACAGGTGCTCGGCGATCCAGCGAGCGTTCGCCGCTCCTATGAGCTCGGTGGTCCTCGCTACTGGACGTACAGTGAGATCACCCAAGAGGTGGCGCGCGCACTTGGCAAGCGGCGCATCGTGATCCCAATGCCAGTGCCACTGATGAGCCTCGTTGCGGGGGTGTCCGAAGCGATTCGGCTCCCATTTCCTGTCGCAACAGACCAGCTGCGGCAGTTGGCACTAGATAACATGGGAGCAACGGACGCCGTTGAGCGCGAGCTCGGTTTCGTTCCGCGAGATATGGGGGGTCGGCTCAGCTACCTGCGCCGCAAGATCTCCCAGCAGTAGCGAGGGGGGTCTATGCGATTCAACGTCAGCGGAAGCGGATTCAGCGGGGCAACGGGTCGCGGCGGTGTTCTCGCAGTCCCGCTCGTTCACGAGAAGGGTCAGTCGGCGCGCATCACGGAGATTGATCGTCGTAGTGGCGGCCAACTCACGGCGCTTCGTGCCGTTGGGGAGGGGAGCGCGTCCCGCTTTCACTTCTCCTCGTCTCCAGCGGGAGCCCTGCCAGCCGATCAGCTCCTCTTCGCGGGCCTCGGCAGCGCGGAGAGCCTCGACCGCCAGGCGATCCTGCGTTGGGCGGCGGCGGTCACGCGCAAACTCGCAGGGCGAAACATTCGTCGGCTGGTCATTGACGCTGCAGCAATCGTTGCGGCATTGAAGGGCGACTCGCCTGCACTTCGCGCAAGCGGTGGCGCGTCTTTCGGTGAGGGGATCAACACATCGTCGAAGATGAAGCTTGACGCCGCGGTGCTTGCGGTTGAGTTGATCATTCGTGGTCTGATTGAAGGATCATTTCATGAGGGTCTGGACGGGAAGAGTCAGGTAGATGCGTTCCCCGCGCCTCTTGAGAGCGTGGAGATCATCCTTCCAACGGGGAGCGATCTGTCAGCGGCGAAGGCGGCGGTACGGCGCTCCGAGATCATCGCTGATGGCACGGTCCGCACGAAGCGCTGGGCGAACCGTCCAGCGAATGAGATGCCGCCACTCGGCATCGCAGAAGAGGCGCGCGACCGCGCACGTGCGGTGGGGCTTCGTGCGCGAATCCTCGGTGCGCGTGAGCTTGAGCGCATGGGCGCGGGCATGCTGATGGCGGTTGGACGCGGTTCAGAGAACCCTCCGTGCCTGGTCGTCCTCTCTGGCGGCGCACCACGCGCGAAGGATCCGCTCGGTCGCCGCCTCGCCATGGTTGGCAAGGGTGTCTGCTTTGACACCGGCGGGATATCAATCAAGCCTGCCGACGGCATGGAAGAGATGAAGATGGATAAGAATGGCGCGATCGCGGTGCTTGAAGCGGCGGCCACCGTTGCACAACTTGATCCCGGTCGAGTGGTTCACGCCGTTGCCGCGTGCGTCGAGAACATGCCCTCTGGGCACGCCACGCGCCCAGGCGACGTGGTGACTGCGCTGAACGGAAAGCGTGTAGAAATCACAAACACGGACGCCGAGGGGCGCTTGATTCTTGGCGACGCTCTGCACTTTGCGGAACGGGACCTTGGCGCAACTCACCTCATTGACGTGGCAACCCTGACTGGCATTGCCTACTCCGCATTTGGCGGAGAGGTTGCAGCGAGTTGCGGGAGCGACCCTGCCTTCCTGGATGAGACACACCTCGCCGCACGACGTGCTGGCGAAGTGCTATGGCCATACCCACTTTCCGATGCCTATGTGAAGAACATGGATACGTGGTCGGCTGATATCCAAAACTCGGGGACACGAGAGGCGTCACTGATCCGCAGCGGTCTCTTCTTGCGCGAGTTCACGACCGTGCCGTGGGTGCACCTCGACATCGCGGGGACCGCCTATCGCCGGTCAGCGGCGCCGTGGGCGGGACGCGGATCCACAGGTTCCTCGCACCCAACGCTTGTTGAGCTGGCGATGGGGGGTGGCGTCCGGCGCTGAGGCTGATAGGCTGCACACCAGAATGACTGGAGGCAGCGATGGTAGCCCGCACTGCTCCGAGCCGAGTACTGACCACGAGCCGAGTACTAACCACGTGGCGAGCGCGCCTCGCAGCGCTCCTTGTTGCCCCTCTCCTCCTGGTCGGCCTCGGTCTCAATAGCGTCTCACCCGTTCGTGCCGACGAGCTTGATGACGCACTCGTGCGGCAGAAGGAGCTCGCCGCGCAGCTCGCCGCGCAGCAGAATGCGCTCAATGCACTGATTGCCCAACAGAAAGATCTTGAGGCGCAGCTCAAGGCAACAACCGCCGCGCTCGCAAAGAACACCGCCTCGCTCGCCAACATCATCAGTGAGGTCACTCGGCTCTCTGCGGTGGTTGAGAAGGCGAGGAGGGAACTCCAGGCATTAGAGTCTGAAGTGAGCCGTCTCGACTCTGAGATCTCTCGTCTGGTGCGCCAGCAGGAGGCGAAGGCGCGCGATCTTGCCACGCGTGAGGCGATCCTCGCTGCTCGCATCCGAGAGGCATATATCGCCGACCAGACGCCGCCGCTTTGGACGCTTCTCTCAAGCCAAACCTTCACCGACCTCTTGATCGACCTTGCCGGATTCTCCGCGCTTGGGAGGGCTGACGTCTCCCTCGCTAACGGCATTGCTCGCGATGCGGCACGCCTCGCCGCGATTGAAGAGCAGGTTCGACAGAATCGGGCCGAGACGGAGAAGTTGCGACGTGCCGCGGCCGCACAAAAGGCGGCTCTCGACAAGCAGGTAAAGCTGTTGGAGGCGGCCAAGGTGCGTCTCGCCGCTGCGATCGCGGCACAGAAGAAGGCGATTGCCGCGCAAAAGTCGGCAATGGACCGCGTGCTGAACGACAAGGCACGACTCGCCGCGGCGGTTGCCGCGCTCAAGGCGGAAGAGGCTCAGGTCAAGTCGATCGTTGATCGGTTGCTGAAGCAGCAGTTCGGTTCATCGCTGCCGATCCTCTACCAGGGTGGCTGGACGTGGCCGATTGCGCGCACCGCGGCTGGATTCGTGCAGCCCAAGAATGGATATCGTCCGTACATATCTCAGAAGTATGGGTGCGTCAGCTGGAGGATCTATCCGAGAAACGGTACCTGTCCGTCGTCACGGCCGTACTTCCACAATGGGGTGGACATTGCCGCGCCTGCCGGGACGCCGATCTATGCCGCCGCAACAGGGAAGGTGATGATCGCCAGTACATGCTCGTATTGCGTGGTGTGGAGGGGGATGCGCCGGCTCGCGTGGGTCTGGATTGCCCATAGCAAGTCGATGGTGACCATCTACGGCCACATTGGTGACGGCTCACGAAGTAGCGAGCCGAGGTGGCGCGTGAACGCAGGCGACTACGTCACCGCAGGTCAACTGATCGCATTCGTTGGCTCAACGGGGAATGTGACCGGACCGCACCTCCACCTCTCCATGCTGAACGGCGGAAAGTACGTCTGCATCCAGGAGTATCTCCCCGGCGGCGCCTGTCCAGCGGACTAGCGCAGCCATGCCAACCGCAGCTGAGATCCCCGCGCTGCTCTCCACCTTCGGCATCGCCACGGCTGCGCCGCATCGACGCGACGATGCCACGGTTTGGGATCTTGAACTTGACGGGAACGTACGGCGCGGGTTACGCGTCACCTTGATCCATGACGCGCGCCCAGGTGGCGCGCTGATGGTCTGGGCGCATCTTGCGCCACCGCTCGGCGATGGCCTTCGTGCTGCGTATCGGCGCCTCTTGCAGTGGAATGATCGCTTCCCGTATGCAAAGTTTGCGATTGCGGAAGATGGCCGTCCCACGCTGAGCGTTGAACTGCGCGCTGCCGAGACCACGCCAGATCAGGTGCGCGATGCGCTCGCCCGAGTGCTCCTCATCGCCGATGCGCTGGTCAGCGAAACGGCGGAGTGGATCTGGATTGGCGGGAAGGTGCCGCCTGATCCTGGGGGTGAACGAAGGAATCGCCCGTTGCTCGCAGACGCAGGAGATCTCGCCGAGCGACTCGAGGGGTAACGCATCGCGCTCGGATCGCCCCACGGGGCGCGGCTACACTGGAGCGATGCCAGAGCTTGATCGCCCCGCGCGACCCGTCCCCACTCCACTTCCCGCGATCCTGCGCGGTGATAACGCCGACGTCTACTTCCTACGGACGCAGGCGGTCCTGAAGCACGACGGCCGAAATCCGATCGTCACCATGGAGGCTTTCTGTCGCAGGGAGGGCGCGACGCTCTGCGGGATCGATGAGGTGAAGGGTCTCCTCGCGGTGGCACTCCACGACGAGGCGGCTGCCGGCCGCGCGACTGTCTGGGGGCTCCGTGATGGCGATGTGATCAATGCCAACGAGGTGGTGCTTAAGATTCGCGCGCCGTATTTCAGCTTTGCCCATCTGGAGACCGCCTACCTCGGCGCCATGGCACACGGCACGGGCTGGGCGACCGCCGCGCGCGCCATCGTTGATGCGGCGGCACCAACCCGAGTGATCGCATTCGGTGCGCGGCACGTACACCCGAACGTTGCCGATCGACTCGATCACGCGGCGCTGATTGGTGGTGCAGAGGGGGCGTCAACTTCGGTGGCGAGTGGGCGCCACAGGATTGCTCCAGTTGGCACCATGCCGCACGCACTCGTCCTGATTTACGGCGATACGGTGGAGGCGGCACTCGCCTTTGATCGTGCCATAGGGAGCGAGGTGCCACGCATCGTGCTTGTTGACACGCTTCGCGACGAGGCTGAGGAGGCCGCACGCGTGGCAGCCGCGCTTGGCGATCGACTGGGCGGTGTGCGGCTTGACCGAGCTAGTGAGCTCGGGGGAGTGACCCCCGAGCTGGTGGCCGAGGTGCGCGCCGCACTTGATGACGCGGGCGCAACAAGCGCGAAGATCGTGATCTCTGGCGGACTTACAGCGGAACGGATCGCGCAGTTCAAGGCCGCAAGATCTGCGGTCGATACGTATGCTGTGGGGGGTGCGATCTCAGGCGCACGGCCGATCGACTTTACGGCGGACCTCCACGAGATTGACGGCACGCCAATCGGGAAGCGCGGTCGGACGATCGGTGTGACAGAGGCTCCGCGCTTACGTGAGGTTGATCTGGCCGCGTGGCGCGAAGCGACCCTGAGAGGGTAAGTAGACTCCCCACGATGCCCCTCACGATCAGCAGCCCAGCATCAGACGCGCGAGACCTCCTCACGCAGGCAGAAGCCGTCGCGCGTGCCACTGCGGTGAGTAAGGTCTCCTATTTGGTGCGACTTGAGCTCACCGCTGGATCCACGTCATTCATGGGTCGCGCCAGCGTTCGTTTCACGCTGGCCCAGGCTGCTGAGGGTCCACTCTTCCTCTGCTTCAGGGGCCGCACGATTGAGTCGATGCGCCTTAATGGTACTGATGTGTCCAAGCCGAACTGGAACGGATATCGACTCACACTGGATCAGGGGCTATTGAAGCGCGGCGCGGAGAACCTCCTCGAGGTGAAGTATGAAAACCAGTTTGATACGGGTGGCGATGGCGTCTTCCGCTTCGTAGATCCAGAGGATGGCGCTGAGTACATCTATACCAACTTTGAACCGTATGAGTCACATCGAATGGTCCCGCTCTTCGATCAACCAGACATCAAGGGGCGACTCACCTTTGAAGTGCTCGCTCCATCTGAGTGGGTCGTGATGGCGAATGGCGCCGAGCGCACCGTAGGGCCAGTTGAGGATGACGGGCGAACGTTGCGCACATTTGCTGAGACGCCGCCGCTCTCTACCTACCTCTTTGCGATGGCGGCTGGAGCGTTCGTGGGGGAGCGGCGCGACCTTCGGATCCCTGGTCGCCAGGATCCAATCCCTGTTGGCCTCTGGTCACGGCGGTCGCTCGCACGGTATCTGGAGCACGAACGATTCCAGGAGATGACGACGCAGGCATTCACATACTACGGCGAACTCTTCGGGCGAGAGTATCCATTCGACAAGATGGATCATGTCTATGCCCCAGAGTTCGCCACTGGTGCGATGGAGAATGTCGGGTTGATCACCTACAACGAGGGATACCTCTTCCGCAGCCCACCCACTCCCAGCGACATCACCGATCTCGCCGAAGTGGTGTTCCATGAGATCGCCCACATGTGGTTCGGCGACCTTGTGACCATGCGATGGTGGGATGACCTCTGGCTGAACGAATCGTTTGCCACTTACGTTTCGTATCTCTGCCTCACCGAAGGTGCAGGCTTCTCCGGCGCGTGGCGAGAGTTCAACGTGCAGCTGAAGGCATGGGCGCTGCGAGAAGATGATGCGCCGACCACCCATCCGATCGCGGGGACGGTCCTTGACACCGACCAGACGTTCCTCAACTTTGACGGGATCACGTACGGCAAGGGCGGGGCTGTCTTGAAGCAGCTTGGCGCGCGGCTCGGTCGCGCCGGACTCGCTGCGGGGCTTCGTCTCTATTTCGATCGTCACGCGTATGCCAACGCCACACTCGCCGACTTCCTTGCGGCACTGGAAGAGGGGAGTGGGGTGCCGCTCAGCGAGTGGGCCGACCAGTGGCTGCGCACGAGTGGTCCGAATCGGTTCGCCGCAGACCTGTCTGAGGGTCCGAAGGGGAGCATTGCGAGTCTCTCTGTGCGCCAAGAGATCGTCTCAGGGGATCCCGTGCTCCGTCAGCACCTGATTCGCATCGCCCTAATCTATCCGGATCGGAGTGGCGTCAGGATTGAGGGGCACGAGCTCCTCCTTGACGGAGCGCGTGCGCATGTGCCGAGCGTCTCTGGCGGTCCTCTTCCGCTCGCGGTCATCCCAAACCATGACGACCTCGCCGTCGGAAAGATTGCCCTTGACGAGGTGACGCTCCGCTTTGCGGCAGAGCGGCTCGAGCAGATCCCTGATGGACTCCTTCGACAGGTCACCTGGTCGGCGATCTGGGAGGCGGTGCGCGATGGATCGGTCCGCGCCAGCGACTATGCCGAACTCCTTGTCACGCGGCTTCCTGAGGAGCGCGATCCGTCAATCGTCCAGCAGATTGTTGAGTCGACCCTCAGTCCGCTCTTGCTGCGCTACCTCCCAGATGGGGAGCGCGAGCGATGGGGGAGCCGCATTGTCGAGGTTGCGCGAGCGCGACTCGCTCGAGGTGGTGACGAAGGGACTCGGATCGTCTGGTCCCGAATCCTTGTCCGTGCATCGGTGACCCCGCGCGACGTGGAAGAGACGTGGCAGGTCGCCGCCGGCGAGACGCCACTCGATGGCGTCGAGATCGACCAAGATCATCGTTGGGCGCTCTTGGTTCGCGGCGCTTCGCATAGGCTTCCACAGAGTACGGCGCGACTTCGGACGGAGGCAGAGCGTGATCCGAGTGATCGCGGCGAGCGCGCGCTCTTGAGCGCCGCCGCAGCGGAGCCGAGCATTCCCGCAAAACGGACCGCATGGGAGCGCACGCTGATCCCCGCCGGATACGGGAGTGTCCATCGCACCCTCGCCGCTGCGTCGGGATTCGCATGGCCGTGGCAGCGCGACCTTCTCGCGCCATATCAGCAGCTGCTCCCCGACGCGATTAAATCACTCGGCTCGGCCGACGCCACCTTCGCACGCGACTGGTTCCGCGCCGCGTCGTTCGGATTGTGGGGCGATCCAGGGCGGATGCTCGAAGTGACAGATCAGGTCATCGCGAACCTCGACGATCCGAAGCGTGCACTCCCTGCCGTCGATGCCGCGAGACTGCGCCGCCTCACGCTGACGGAGCGCGACGGCCTCGTGAGGATCGTGCGGCAGCGGCGCGCGCTACAGGGTTAGCGGGTCAGCTCGCTCGCAAACTCCTCGAAGACACCGAGGTAGTGGTCCACATCGGCGTCAGTCATGCTGATGGAGAGTGTCCACTCTTCGTCTCGCCCCGGTGTGCCGAAGATGCCACGGTTCATGTTCCACAGCCAGAGCAGGTCGATCAGCTCCTTCTGTTGAGCAGACTTGTAGCTCTCGTAGTCCACTACCTTCGTGGTTGCAAAGGTGATCACGCCCTTTGATTCAATGCCGACCGGGTAGGCGGCCAGTCGATGGCGGTCGATGATCCCCTGTGAACCGTCAAGCAGACGTGCATTGATCCGACCAAGGTGCGCGTACGCCTCGGGCGTCATCACGCGCTCTAGATTTGCGCGAGCCGCCGCCATCGCGATCGGGTTACCATTAAATGTCCCAACCATATACACCTCTCCAGAGAGCACCGGCGACCACACCTCATCCGTTGCGCCGACCGCACCGGTGGGAAGTCCGGCGCCGAGCGCCTTGGCGAGACAGACCATGTCAGGTTCAATCCCGAAAAGTTCGGTCGCGCCTCCTGCGGCAACGGTGAGACCTGTCTTAACTTCGTCAATGATCCAAACGACGCCGTACTTCTTGGTGATGCGGCGAACTTCCGCGAGATAGCCAGGCTCTGGGAGGATCACGCCGCAATTCATCAGCGCCGCCTCCATGATCAGACAGGCGGGGAGCTTCCCCTCGGCGCGCAGTCGCTCAAGACGGCGTTCGAGTGCTGGGGCATCGTTGAACGGCACCGCAACGGTCATCTGCGTGACCGCGTCCGGGATCCCCTTGCCGTATGCGATTGAAGGATAGTTCTCGCGATCGCCGATGTCATATACGTTGAGTCCGATGTCAACCATCACGTAGTCGTGATGACCGTGGTAGCTACCGAAGATCTTCATCACACCGTCGCGCTTGGTGAGTGCTCGCGCAATGCGGATCGCGTCCATCGTTGCCTCGGAGCCGGAGTTGAGGAAGCGCCATCGCGGCAGCTTCCAGCGTGCTGCGAGCAACTCCGCGACAACGTAGGCGTCTTCAGTCGGCGCTGCGAAGTGCGTGCCGAGTCGGAGCCGACGCTCCACCGCTTCGGTGATGACCGGATGTGCGTGACCTTGGACCATGCTGCCGATGCCGTTATGCACGTCCAGATACTGGTGACCGTCGACGTCCCAGACGTACTGGCCGAGGCCGCGCTCGAGGTAGATCGGATAGGGGGCTCGGCGCTGGTAGCTCGAAGAGACACCACCGACGAGCGACTTCTCCGCTCGGGCGTAGGCGGCTCCAGATGCTTGGGTGCGCGCACCAAGTCGACTCGACTCCGCAGCGGCCAGCGCGGCAATGCGCGCCGGGTCAATCTGGATCGTTGGTCCAGCCGTCGGAAGGTCGCGATGGGCCACGGCAGGGCTGGTCGGAGCGAGCATCCTGAGCGGTTCAATGACCATAGATCACCCCTTTTTCTGCGGATTCCGCACCATGCAGTCGCTAGGGGACGATATTAGCAGTGTTTGGGGCGCATAGGTGCGAATATCGTAGTTTGAGCACGGCCCCCTCATGGCCAAATGGCCACCCAGGCTACGTCCGCTGCGTTCGGTGGACCGCCTCCTCATCATGCTCCAAACCCGATAATCAACCCATGAACCTCGCACGCCGGCTCCTCCTCTGGGCGTCTACCAGCGCATGGTTGCGCGATCGAGCGATGCGCACTCGGTTCGTGCGCCTCTCCGTGCGCAAGTTCATGCCTGGTGAGCAGATTGACGATGCAATCGAGGCCGCCGTCAGGCTGCAGCCGAGCGGCGTCAACGCGATCTTCACCAAGCTCGGTGAGAACCTCACGGAGCTCACCGAGGCGGAGCAGGTCTACGCACACTACTTGAAGGTACTCGAGCGCATCAAGGAGACTGGAATCAATGGGGAGATCTCGATCAAGCCGACGCAGCTCGGCTACGACCAAGATCGTGAGATCTGCTTCGACTATTGCATGAAGATGATGAAGGCCTGTGAGGCACAGGGAACACTCTTCTGGATTGATATGGAGGGATCTCGCTACACAGACGGGACGCTCGACCTCTTCAAGCGACTACGTGCACACTCGGAGCATGTCGGAATCGCGATCCAAGCGTACCTTCACCGCACCGATGCAGACATTGAGACGCTCGCCGCGCTCGGTTCCAAGATCAGGATGGTAAAGGGGGCGTATCTTGAGCCGGCAGACGTTGCCTTTCCAGAAAAGTTTAGAGTCAACGAACAATTCGTCAAGAACTGCATGCGCCTGCTGCAGGCCGACGCTGATCGCCCCGGTGCCCTTCTGCACATCGCGACGCACGACACACACATCCAAGATCAGTTGTTGGCACATGTCAGGGAACACGGGATTGCGAAGCGTCGCTACGAGTTCGCGATGCTCTATGGAATCAACAGCCACCGCCAGCTTTACCTTGCAGCGCGCGGCGAGCGCGTCCGCTGTCTCGTCGCCTACGGAGAGTATTGGTTTCCGTGGTACATGCGCCGCCTCGCCGAACGCCCCGCAAACATCGGCTTCGTTCTTCGTAACGCGCTGAGGCGCTGACTACAGCCTGCGACCCCATCGCAGGGAATTTAGCGAATCGCGGCGCCGTTTGCAGCGTTGAAGAGATAGAGCTTGTCAAGCGGGAGGACGAGGTTCACCGTGCTACCCCGAGTGGTCGCATTGCCTGAATCAACGAGCGCGAGCAGGTCGCCAACGCCCGTTGAGCAGTGGAGGAGTTCTTGTGCGCCGAGATACTCGACAACGTCGGCTTCGAGGTTGAGCTGGGCTTCACCCTGCCCAGCGACGCCAATGCCTAGGTGCTCAGGCCGAAAGCCAATCGTGACGCGGGTCAGCCCGGCAAGTGCCTTCGCGCGCTCTCCTTCCAGCGCGATCGCGATGTTCCCCGCGCTTACGCGTGAGCCGCTGACGCTCGCTTCAAGCAGGTTCATGGCAGGGGAGCCGATGAAGCCAGCAACGAATCGATTTACCGGCAGATCGTAAAGCTCTTGGGGCGTGCCAACCTGCTGGAGGAGACCGTCGTTCATCACGGCGATCCGTGTCCCCATCGTCATCGCCTCAACCTGGTCGTGGGTGACATAGACGACCGTCGCCTTGAGTCGCGCATGAAGTCGAAGGATCTGCGCCCGCGTCTGAACGCGAAGCTTCGCGTCCAGGTTGCTGAGAGGTTCGTCCATGAGGAAGACGGCCGGTTCACGCACGAGCGCGCGACCGAGAGCGACCCGTTGGCGTTGACCGCCGGAGAGCTCCTTCGGTTTCCTGGCGAGGAGCTTCGCGAGGTCTAGGATTTCAGCCGCCTCATTGACCCGCCGCTCGATTTCGGGCTTTGGGATCTTGCGGAGCTTGAGGCCGAAGGCGAGATTCTCTTTCACCGACATGTGCGGGTAGAGTGCGTAGCTCTGGAAGACCATGGCAATGTCACGGTCCTTCGGCGCCTTATCGTTCACCACGACGTCACTGATCTTCAGCGTTCCGCTCGTGATGTCTTCAAGTCCGGCGATCATTCGCAGCGACGTGGTCTTGCCGCAGCCTGACGGTCCAACGAGGACCATGAATTCACCATCGCGGATCTCGAGGTCCAGGTTGTCAACGGCGAGGACCTCGCCGTATCTCTTCGTCACGCCTTCGAACGTCACCGTGGACATGCGCACCCTCCTTGCTGGCTGGCCCCTCTCTGGGGGCATCCTGCCGCAGGTGGAGGCTAGAAGAGTGACTGGTTTATGGCGCGCACCGTTCCGAATCGGGTCCTCCCGCCCGGCGGCGACCCGTCGGGGTCAGAGCGTCTTTGTTACCTTGGTTAAGCCAGCTGGTTCGTCCGGGTTGAGTCCTCGCCCAGTCGCCACCGCCTCAATAATGGCGAGGCCTGCGATCGCGGTGACTGGCGTGCATAGCGGACCACTCGGCCCATTGGGGAGCGCGAGCTCCTCGGCTCGGTCTAGCCCGCGGCTACTCGTGCCGCCTGCGTGGATCACGAGGATTGGCGCACCGACCCGACGAAGCCGATCGATGCTCCCCGACACACTCACCTCGGTCAGGGGGTCCGTTGAGAGCACGATCGCGGGCACTTCGGCGTGCGCGGATGCGATCGGCCCGTGGAGGAGGTCTGCTGCAGAGTAGCCATCCGAGAACATCCCAGTCGTCTCCCGAAGTTTCAATGCCAGCTCGAGCGCATTCGGATATTCGAATCCGCGTCCAACAACGAGCGCGCGGCTGCTCTGCAAGAGCGCGGCGTAGAGCGGCGCATCTGTACCCTTGGCAAGCCATGCTGTGGCCGCGCTGAGTGAGGCTTGCATCCGCTCAGCGAGCGCGTCAATCCCGTTCGACCATGATGCGTCGCGTCCCGCACGTCGCGCCGCCGCCGCTGCGATCAGCACGACACTGACGAGTTCAGCGATGTATGTCTTCGTCGCGGCCACGGCGCGCTCTGGCCCCGCGTCAAGGTTGACGGTGCTCTCGGCTGCAACGGCGAGGGGCGAGGCGAGGTCGTTGGTCAGAGCCACGGTAAACGCTCCGCGCCGACGCGCAGATTCAACAAGGGCGATCATGTCGGGGCCCGCACCAGACTGACTGAACGCGAGGAGCGCACTGCTGGGCGACGCACTCTCCACCCCATATTGCGTCACGAGGCTGGCGGCGGCGAGAGCGACGGGGACTCCGAGCGCGTGCTCTAGTAAGTAGCGCGCATAAATCGCTGCGTGGTCGCTGGTTCCCCTCCCCGCGACCACCACGACGCTTGGGCGTCTCTCCGCCAACTGTGCGCCAATCGATTCGTAGTGGCCACGGTTTGCAATCAGTCGCGACGCGACCTGAACAGACTCAGCGATCTCGCTGCGCATGATGCCACCGTTACCAGCGGAGCTGGACATCTTCCCTCCTCGCTTCGGTGGGAGACCCCCACCGCTCTTCGGGAGGCTACCACTCGGATCGTGGACCGGGACCAGTGCACGGGAACCCCTTCCCCTCTGGTGGCGTTAGGGTGGTGTCGGCATCTGCCGCAGTAGTCGCCACGTGGCGAAGAAGAGGGGATCTTCACATGCGCCACCGAGTCCTCAGCGCGCTGATGCTCGCAGCTCTCTTGGGGGTCTTCGCGCCCGCCTCTTCCGCCTACGCCAGCTCCGACGATCCGTGCGCGCCTGCGGAAGACGGTAGCGTCCCAGAGACGTGCCAGGGAGGCGACGCCTTCCCCGAGATGGGTGGCGCATTCTTCTCCGCAGAGTTCACGCAACTGGTCACGGGAGACGAGGTTTCACGGGCGGTCTTCAACGTCGAGAGTGGCAGCATCTCGTATTCCGACGGCAGCCTGAGCGCGACCGTGGGCTGCAACAACGTTTTCGGCGCCGCTGAGCTCTTGGTGGGAGTTCGGAGCACCATCGCCCTTTCTGGTCCACTCGCCTCAACCAAGATGTACTGCGACGGCCTGATGGAGGCTGAGGCGGCGCTGATCAGCATCCTTGAGGGCGAGCTCCTCTCGATTGTTGGCGACGGAATCACAAGCTCCAACGGGATGATTCGCGTCGAAGGTGGCGTGCCGATTGCCATTTCGGACGTGATCGCCCCAGAGTACACACCGTTCATGATCCAGATTGACGGCACCACCTACGACGTCGCAAGCGGCTACGTCGTCATTGATGGCGATCAACTCAGTGCATCAGTTGGATGCAACACGATGGGCGGGGGAGTCTTGGTCGATGGCGACACCCTCACCCTTGATGGTCCCCTTATCTCCACGATGATGTACTGCGAGGGCCTGATGGACGCAGAGGCTGTACTCGCGGCGGTCTTGCACGGGAGGAACCTCACATGGGTCAACCCGTTCGAACTTCGCAGTGATGCCGGTGCGGTGATCTTCGCCGCACTCTGTAGCGATTGCGTGACGCCACCAGGTGAGCCGAGTGACCTAACGGGTCTCGCGATCGCTTTGACCCTGCTCTTCGCACCGATCGGCGCGGCCGGCGTTGCACTCTCACGAGGACTTGCAACAAAGAGCTGATCAAATTCAGCGGTCGTATTGCTGAGTAACGGAGAGGCGCTGCGCTAGGTGCGCGGCGCCTCTTCTGTTGTCGGCGACGCCTTTGGGCGCAGAGGGGATTGGGGAGGAGCGGTAGAGGTCGGGTGGGGTGGCCAGAGGGAATTGAACCCTCATCTGCGGCTCCACAAACCGCGGTCCTAACCATTGAACGATGGCCACCATGCCCCGCCGCAGTATGCCGCATCAGTTCCCATCCTTCACGAGGGGGCGTGGCGGAGCGGGACGTGGGGGTAGAATCGCGTCAGAAGGGGAGGATGGCACATGCAGATCAGGCGTTCGATTCCAGCAGTCGCGCGGATTCCAGCGGCGGAGCACGGCGTGACGCTCGGCGACTTCTTCTTCCCCGTCTTTCTTGGCGAGAGACTCGGCTCGCGGCTCCAGGGGCTCGCCCTCGCAATCGTCGGCGCGCTCTTCATTGGCGCAGCCGCACAGGTCGTCATTCCGCTCCCTGGCACACCTGTCCCGATTACGGGTCAAACCTTCGGCGTCCTCCTCGTGGGCGCGGCACTCGGTGCCCGACGCAGCGTCGCCTCGCTCAGCCTTTATCTCTTACTCGGCCTTGCTGGCGCGCCGCTCTTTAGTTCGGGTGGCCACGGCGTTGAGAAGTTCGCGGTCAGCAGCGCTGACGGCGCACTCGCGCTCGCGCCAACTGGCGGCTACTTGATCGGCATGCTCTTCGCCGCATGGATCGTTGGGCGGCTCGCCGATCTCGGCTGGGATCGAAGTGTGGTCGGCACCGTCGGCGCAATGGTAATCGGCAACCTGATCATCTATGCGCTCGGTGTGAGCTGGCTCGCCGCCGCACTGCAAGTTGGCGCGGGTGAGGCGATCAGCAAGGGGCTCACGCCGTTCCTCATTGGGGACGCGATCAAGATCGCGCTCGCGGCGGGAATCTTTCCGAGCGCCTGGTGGTACGTAAACCACGGCCGCGGCGCCGGCCCACGCTGAACCGTCGCGCCGTTCGCGCGGTAGCTGCGCAATGACTCCCAAGCGCGGAGCGCTCCTTGCGATTGACCTCGGCAGCACCGCCGTCAAGGTGCTCGTCGTTGACGCAGAGAGCGGCCGCCCGCTTGCGCTGACACGTCGCCCAAGCGGAGTGGCAATCGGTCTTGCATCGCGTGAGGTCGAGCAGGATCCAGAAGTCTGGTGGGAGGCGATTCGTTCAGCAGCCAGTGAAGCGTTGGCGGCTGCGGGGCCCGCCGTCAAGATTCTGGGAATCGCGGCCGATGGTCATGGGCCAACGCTTGTCGCGGTTCGAGAAGATGGGCGTGCCGCGAGCGCCGCACTGCTCTGGCGCGATCGCCGTGCCGTGGATGATGACGCCGCGCTCGCGGCACTCCTCGGTAGATCCGGCTGGCTGCTGGCAGAGCTGCCCAAGGCGCGGTGGTTCATGCGCGAGCGAGCGGCAGCGGCGGCGGAGACCGCGTGGCTCCTTTCCACGTGGGATGCGCTTGCGTTTCGCTTGAGCGGGGAGGCGGTCGCCTCGTTCTGGGATCCCGCGCGAGCGCTCTCGCCTGCGCATCGAGCGCTGCTGATGAGCGAAACTGGTGCACTCGACGAACGCGCCCTCCCGCCAGAGGTGTATCCGGGTACGCAGATTGGAACGTTGCGCGCTTCGGCGGCGAGCGACCTCGGCCTGCGCGCTGGAATTCCGATTGTGTCCGGCACCAACGACGGAATGGCGGCTGTGGTCGGTGCCGGCCTGATGCATCTCGCACGTGGCGTCGATGTCGGCGGGGCTGCCGGAGGGGTTGGAATCTCTGTGGAGAAGGAGACTGCGGAGCGGATCGCGCGTGAGGTGGACGGCGCACTCTGGTCTGGCCCCCCTCCAGCGCCATTCGGCGAGATTCGCATCATGGGCGGCGCACTCGGTGGCACCGGACTCGTCCTCGATGCCGCAATAGCAGAGGCCATCACAAGCGGGAGTGACCCTGCAACGCTTCTCGATGAGGTCGCTTCGCTGCACCTCGGTGCGGGTGGTGTCTACCACGATCGTGTCAACGGCGCGGCGCGCGTTGTCGAGACGGATGACGTGGGTCGTCCCGCGCATCGAGTCCGCGCCGCAATCGAGCATGGCGCACTCGCTGTTGCGGCGCTGCTTGCGCCCGCACGCGCTGTGGGACTCCCACTCGACGAGATGTGGCTTTCGGGCCCCGCAACTGGAGCAACGAGTGGTCTCTACGGAGGGCAGCGCAGCGTCCCTCAGGCGATCCCGCAGATCCGTGCAGATCTGATCGGCACGCCTGTCGTTGTGCCACGAATCCCAGAGGCGGCTGCGGCGGGGAGCGCCGCACTGGCGGGTGTCGGTGCCGGCCTGTACGCCACGCTGCGTGAGGCCGCGGAGTTGATGGCCGTGGCGGACGTGCGCATCGACCCAGCGCCGGGGAGTGCTGCGGTGGCCGCGCGCCTACGAGAGGAGTTCAGCTACCAGTAGCTGATTAGATGGCGTGCTGCGCCTTTGCGGAAGTCGCCGCAGCGGTGCGGCCACGTTTGATGGTGGAGGCAGCACCATCTTCGAGTGGGAAATGACAGGCGACCGCGACGTTGAGCGCGCTGGGCGAGGCGGCGAGGAGTGGCTCTTCATTAGCGCAGCGCTCAGGATTGTCGAGCTGCTCGCGCAGCCAACAGCGCGTGCGGAAACGACAGCCAGACGGCGGGCTGATCGGTGATGGAATCTCGCCTTCGAGAATGAGCCGGTTCGGCGTGTCGTGTGCCTCGATCTTCGGCACTGCGGAGAGGAGGGCAATCGTGTACGGATGCTGTGGCTTGGTGAACACCTGATCCACCCGTCCAGTTTCCACAACCTTCCCGAGATACATCACCGCAACGCGATCGGCGAAGTAGCCCACGACGTCGAGGTTGTGGCTGATGAACATGTAGGTGAGACCCTGCTGCGCTCGCAGGTCGGCGAGAAGGTTGAGCACCTGGCTCTGGATCGAGACGTCAAGGGCGGAAACGGGCTCGTCAAGAACGACCAACTCAGGATCAAGCGCAAGCGCACGGGCAATTCCGATGCGCTGGCGCTGACCGCCAGAGAACTCGTGCGGGTAGCGGACGGCATACGCCTGCGGCAGGCCAACGATCTCAAGGGCGGTGTGCATGCGATCTTTGCGCTCCTGGCTCGTTCCGAGTGCATGAGCGAGGAGCCCCTCTTCGATCTGATCGCCAACTGGAAGGCGTGGATTGAGGGAGCCGAAGGGATCCTGGAAGACGATCTGCATCCTGCGTCGCAACCTGCGCTGCTCCTCTGCATTGCGATCGGTGAGCTTTGATCCGTCGAACCAGACCTCACCAGCGGTGGGTTTCTGAAGGCCGAGCGCGACGCGGCCGAGCGTGGTCTTCCCAGAGCCTGATTCACCGACGATCGCAAGCGTTTCCCCACGCGCTATGATTAGGTCAACCCCGTCAACTGCCTTCACCGTCTTTCGCTTCTGGATCAGAGGAATCGAGCTGCCGATCGGAAAGTGCTTCTTCACGCCGCGCAGCTCGAGCAGATTCGTGGACATTCCGTTTGCGACGCGCGGCGTGCTCACGCGAGACGCCCTTTAATCTCATCAGCGCGGAAACATCGAACTGAGCGATCGCCAGTCCGCGGGGCCAGGTCAGGTACGGATGCGGCACAAGCCTTAACTGCGAATCGGCAGCGCGGGTGGAAGCGGCAGCCACTTGGGAAATTGGCGGGGGAGGGAACGGCTCCTTGGATAGTCGTGAGGCCTTTCCCGCGACGCGCATACGAGGGAATGGATGCGATGAGGTCGAGAGCGTACGGGCTCGCCGGCGCACGAAGCACCTCTTTCGCGGGCCCCTCTTCAACGATCTGACCTGCGTACATGACTGCGATCCGATCAGCCGTTTCGGCAACAACGCCAAGGTCGTGCGTGATTAGCATGAGCGCCGTCCCGCGTTCGCGAGTCGTGCGACGGAGCAGATCCAGCACCTGGGCTTGGATCGTGACGTCAAGTGCGGTGGTCGGTTCGTCGGCGATGATCAGTTCGGGCTCACCTGCGAGCGCCATGGCGATCATGGCTCGCTGTCGCATGCCCCCAGAGAGTTGATGCGGATACTGCTTGACGCGCTGTGGCGCTTGGGCGATCTCCACGAGTTCCAAGAACTCGATCGCCTTCTTGTTCGCCTCCCCCCAGCCTGCGCGTCCGTGGGCCACGAGCACCTCGGCGATTTGCTCTCCGATGGTGGTGACGGGGTTGAGTGCGGAGAGCGGCTCCTGGAAGATCATGGAGATGCCACCGCCTCGAATCTTGCGCATATAGGACTCAGGCCTGCCGAGCAGTTCTTCTCCGCGGAAGAGGACCGAGCCTGTGACGATTGACTGATCCTTGACAAGGAGCCCAATCGTGGCGAGTGCGGAGACGCTCTTCCCTGCGCCCGACTCGCCAACGACCGCAAGGCACTCACCCTTTCCGATGGTGAATGAAACGTTCTGGACGACATTGATCACGCCCGCGGCTGTCTTGAACGCGATGTTGAGGTCCTTGACCTCAACCGCTGGCACGCTCGCTCCGACGCTCATTTGCGACCTCGTGGGTCAAGGGCGGAGCGGAGGGTATCGCCGATCATGTTAACCGAAAGTGCGGTGAGCACGATGAAGAGTCCAGGGAAGCCGATCCACCACCAGTTCCCCTGCTGCAAGAACTTCGCCGACTCCGAAATGATGTTCCCCCAGGTAGGCACGGCTGGGTTGATGCCGAACCCTAGATAGCTGATGAAGGCTTCGCTGATGATCGCACCGCCGACAATGAATGGTGCCGAAACGACGAGCGGCCCGATCGCATTCGGCAGGATGTGACGCAACGCAATTCGAAGCGGGGGGACCCCCAACGCGCGCGCCGCCTCAACGAACTCCATCTCTCGAATTGCGAGCACTTGTCCGCGCACCAAGCGCGCCAATCCCATCCATCCAAAGGCAACGAACACAAGAACAAGCGACCAGACGCCACCGCCTCCCTCGCCTTGAAAGATTCGGGCCAGGAAGAGGATGACGAAGAGTGACGGGATCATTAGGAAGACATCCGCGAGGCGCATGAGGTAGGAGTCAATCTTCCCGCCAAGGAAGCCTGCAATTACCCCAACAAGGGTCCCGATGGTGATTGAACCGATCGCGGTCGCGAATCCGATGATCAACGATGTTCGTCCGCCGTTTGCAACGAGTGTCATCACGTCAAGTTGCAACATGCCCGTCTCGCCAAATGGTCGGCCCCATGCGGGTGGGCGCCCAATGAATCTGATCTCATCTGGTTGTGGCACCACGTAAAAGTCATACGGAAGGACGAGCGAGCCAATGATGACGAACACGAAGATTGAGGCGAGGATGACGAGCCCTCCTGGGCCCATTCGAGTCTGCATGAAGCGCCGACGCGCCTGCTGCCACGGGCTTTCGGAGACCGGGAGCTGCCCCTGCGTGGTGGCGCTCATAGTCTCACCCGTGGATCGAGAACCGCGTAGAGGAGGTCGGAGATGAGATTGCCGATTGCCACCGCGGCGGCCCCAATGGAGAGAATGCCCATGAGGAGCGGGTAATCGAGGTTGCCGATGGCAATCAGCGTGAGCCGTCCGATCCCTGGCCAACTAAAGATTGTTTCGGTGATGAGCGCACCTGAGACGAGGAAGGGGAAGGCAAGGCCGATGTTGGTTGCGAATGGAATGAGTCCTGTACGCAGGATGTGGCGGCGATTGACGCGCAGGTTGCTCAGGCCCTTTGATCGTGCTGTGCGCACATGCTCCATCCCCATGGACTCCATCACACTCTGGCGCACGTAACGTGCGTCGCCAGCTACGCTGATGGTGACGAGCGTGGCAACAGGGAGGATCAGGTGGCTTGCCAGGTCTGAAATGGCGACGCCAGGATTCTGAGAGAAATACACCCAGTACGCGTCACTTCCGAACGCGGGTGAGAGTCGCCCGTCCGTCATGCCACTGACCGGCGTCAAACCAAGGCCCACGGAGAAGATCGAGATCAGCGCAAAGCCCAAGATGAAGGTGGGGAACGCCGCGATCACATACGTGAAGACGCTGACGGTGTTGTCAAAGAGCCCGCCGTTTCTGAGCGCAGTGATCACTCCAAGGACAACGGCGAGTGAAAGCCAGAGCGCGGCGGATAGGCCGGCGAGGATTAGCGTGGGGAGGAGCGCTCCGCCTATGCGATCAATGACGGCGTTTCCGTTCTCGTAGCTGTAGCCGAAGTCCCCGTGGATGATGCCGGTGTCGACTCCCGAGAGAAACGCAGGAAGAATGCTGGGGAAGCCGGTTGGGCCAATCAGCGCCTCGATCCCGTCGGCGTCTCGGCGGCATGCGCCAAGCCAGCGGCAGTACTGCACAGGAACCGGCTTGTCCAAGCCGAGCGCCTTGACGTACGCCTGTTGCTGCTGTGGTGTGAAGCGTGGGTTGTTGGCGTATTTCTGTTCGGGACCGCCTGGAGCGGCGAGCAGGAGCGCGTAGATGAAGACCGTGGTGCCGAGAAGGATGAGGAGACTTGCGCCGATCCTGCGCAGTGCAAACTTGAGCATCGACCCTCCATTCCGCAGAGCCCACGTACGTGCCGAATCCTAGCCGATCGGCTCCCTGCGGCACCCCTTGCAGCGCACGGAGTGAAGCGCCGCCGACCGTGCGCGGGAGGAGACAGAACAGAAGGGGCGGGACTTTCGTCCCGCCCCTTCTGTTCAATCACCCGAAGGTGACGAGATCCCGATCAGTTCGCGAGGGAGAGATCCCCTGCGTTCCAGAGCGGACCAGCCAGCGTTGGATTCTGGAGGAATCCACCGACCTTATCGCTCACGAGCTCAATCCCCATCCAGTAATAGAGAGGGATTTCGACCGTCGTTGCCGCCATGATCTCCTGGACCTTGGCTGCAGCGGTGGCGATCACGTCAAGATCGATCGTGCCCTTGATGATGTCCAACTCAGCATCGAGTGCTGGGTCGTTCACTTTGGCATCGTTCCCACCGTCTGGCTGGAACTTGGTCGAGTGGTACGTGCCGTAAAGCGAAACCGCCTCAATGCCCGTACTGAAGGCGTGTAGCGCCACGTCAAAGTTGCCACGGGAAAGGTTGCACGAGAGGTTCTCGTCCGACTCTGTCCACGGGGCAAAGATCGTAGTGCCGCCGTTGTACACGGCCTTGATCCCGATCTTTGCCAGGTCACCCGCCACGTATGCGATCGTTGACTTGCGCACCGGCTTCATCGTTGTGCAGAACTCGAGGATGGCTGAGACGCCGTCCTTGTCCACAATGCCGTCGCCATCGCTGTCGACCCAGCCTGCGTCGGTGAGGGTCTTTTTCGCAGCGGCCAGGTCAAACTTGACCGGGGTCTGCTCCTTGTAGAACCAGGCGAGCGGAGTGACGCTTGAAGAAGCGATCACGCCAGCTTCACCGAGAATTCGGCTCCAGATGGCGTCCTTATTTGTGGCCTGAGCGATCGCCTTGCGGATCGCTGGGTCAGAGACTGGGCAGCCACCACCACGCGTCGTCTTGAGCGGCTCGAGGATCGAGCAGTCATCTGGCGAGTGGTTTGGTCGGAAGAATTCATACGTGAACACGCTTTGTGGGCGCTGCTGGGCACCGAGATCCTTGGTGGTTGCAAAGTTGTTCCCATCGAGGTCGGTCACAATATCCAACTCGCCGGCGCGGAACTTTGCAATACAAGTGTCTGGGTCACCGCAGACCACGTACTTGATGCGGTCAAGCTTTGCGCCCTCTCCGCTGTACGGGTTCTTCCACTTGTCGTTGCGGACCATCACGGTCTCAACGCCTTCAGTGCGGCTCTCGAACTTAAATGCGCCCGATGTTGGGACGTTAGGCAGATCCTCTGGTCGGAAGCCAGCGCCAAGCACCATGTCCGTCGCAGGGTTGCCCGAGTTGATGTCAAACTTCTCGAAGTAGTGCTTCGGCATGATGCCAACGCCGCCGTACACGCCCGAGTAGAGCTCGGAGTAGTGCAGCTTGATCGTCAGATCATCGACGCAATGAACATCGGAGATTTCTGCAGAGCCGGTTGTCGAAAGGGGATTCCCTTCCGTCATCACCCACTGATGAGTGTACTCAGCGTCTGCACAGGTGATCGCAACACCGTCTGACCAGACGAGTCCCTCGCGGAGCTTCCACGTCACGGTCATCGCATCGCCGTCCTCGCCCGGGAGAATAATCCCGCCATTCTCAATCGTTGGGATCTCGGTTGCCATCCACGGCACGTACTTCGCCTCATTGGTGAGGGTGACGAGGCCGTCCCACGTGGTCGCCAGCACGTTTGCCGACATCACAGTGGAGTAGTAATACGGATGCAAGCTATCAGCATCTTGATAGTCGCCGACGAGCAACGTTCCGCCAGTACCGCCTGCACCAGGCTTGTACGAGCCGACGATGCTGGCGCCACCACCGCAGGCGCCCGCGATCATCGCTGCGCTTACGAAGAGTGCCGCCAGTGCGGACTTCTTTCGCATGTTTCCTCCTTCGATCGGCACCCACATCCGAGTGCCGCCTCTCATGAAGCGCGATCTGCGCTTGAGCGTAGGGTATCCGATCGACGGTGAGCCCTGGAGCGCGCGATGCGAAAGTGAAGACGATGGGCGGCTGCGGCGACCCCTGCGGCGCGGTCGCCTACGGCTGGAGGCGGCGGATCTCCCAGCCGCCTCCATGCGGGATGTATTCGAAGCGGTCGTGCAGGCGGTTCGGGCGCCCCTGCCAGAACTCCCAGCGGTCAGGGGTGAGCAGGTAGCCGCCCCAGAACTCAGGGATCGGAACGGGGGCATCCCCCGCGTGGGCCGCAGCCTCGGCGGCGAGGGCCGCCTCGAGGTCGGCGCGCGTGGCGATCGGTTCGCCCTGGCGGCTCGCGCGTGCGCCGAGCTGGCTCTCGCGTGGGCGGCTGGCGAAGTATTCGGCCGACTCGTCAGGGGTGAGGCGTCGCACGGGGCCCGAGCAGCGTACCTGTCGCTCCAGCCCTGGCCACCAGGTGCTGATCGCGGCGCGCGGGTTCGCGGCGAGGTCGCGACCCTTTCGACTCTCGTGATTCGTATAGAAGCGAACGCCGTCGGGGCCGATGCCGCGGATGAGCACCATGCGAACGCTCGGCGCACCGTTCGCATCGGCGGTGGCGAGGGCTGCGGCAAGTGGCTCGGGGAGGCTTGCGGCGATCGCTGCGTCAACCCAATGCTGAAGTTGTATCGACGGATCGGAATGCAGGTCGCTCTCGTTCAGCTCGCCCTGCGAATAATTGGAGCGGCCGCCGAGCGGTGCGTCCTTGTCAGTCACAAACGGTGGGTGGGGAAGGTCACGGTCAGGCGAGACCCTCCGGAGATTCGAGTCGCGACTTCAAATCGCCAAGGAATGTGGCAACAAGTGCGCCGTCAACCGCGCGGTGGTCGGCGGAGAGTGTGGCGGTGAGCATCTGCCGAGCGACCACGGCACCGTCGCGTACTACGGCGCGCTGCTCGCTCCGACCGGTCGCAAGAATGGCGACCTGCGGTGGTGTGACGATCGCGGTGAACTGTGTCACTGGGAAGCCACCGAGATTGCTCAGTGTGAACGTTGCGTCGGAGAACTCTGCTGGCTTCAACTTGTTCGCCTTGGTACGCGTCACAAGATCGCGAAGTTCGGATGAAATCGTGGCGAGATCTTTGTTTGCGCAGTCAAGGAGTGCAGGCGCAATCAGGCCGTCTGGAATGGCGATCGCGATGCCAATGTTGATCTCGTCGACGCGCTCGAGCGTCTCGCCGCTCCAAACGGCATTGAGTGCAGGCGCTACGGCGAGTGAACGTGAGAGTGCGCGGACGAGCCATGCCGTGATGGTGACGCGGTCGTCACTGCGCTTTCCCTCATTCAGTTTGTTGTTGGCAGCAGCTACCGCCTCCATGTCTATGTCCGTAGAGACATAGAAGTGTGGTGCCTTTGCTTTGGATTCCACCATGCGCCGGCTGATCGCCGCGCGCATCGGCGTGAAGGTGACCGGCGTGAGGCCGGACTTCTCCACTTACTTCTCGTCTTCGACGAAGGCGATCACCGTGCCAACCGCCACTTCAGAACCGGCGGGGTGCACGATCTCAACGAGCGTTCCAGCGACAGGGGACTCAAACTCAACGGTTGCCTTCTCGGTCTCCAGCTCGCCGATTGGCTGACCCGCGGTCACGGTGTCACCAACCTTGGCAGTCCAGCTGCCGATCTGACCCCTCTCCGTGTCGTAGCCGAGCCGCGGCATCTCTACTGGTACGCGCATTGTGCCCCCTCCTCGTTCGATGACTGCCGCCTCGGGCAGCGCCGCAGTGCGGCTTCACCCCTAGTGTAGCCCTGCCCGCGGGCCGGGGCCGTGCCGCCTCAGCAGTGCCGCTTCAGGCATGTCAACGTGCTAGCGCTGAGATTCGAGCGCAGGCTCAGTTGCGATCTCATCGCCGTGGTGCAAACGAGTCGCGGAATCCCAGCCATCACCCACGTCGGCGGTGGCGGCGGCAACGAGGCGGAACGCACCTGTCACGAGGAAGATCACCACATAGGTTGGGTACGCGATGGGGAAGACGGCGAGCACGCCAACACTGACCGCCTGGCCGGTCGCGAGGCAGGCGGCGTTCACGGCACCGAAGGTTGACTGCGCGCGCACCACCTCGCCTGGCTCCGCGAGACGGAGGAGTCGCTCTTGTGCAGAGAGCATTCCGGCAGCGAACCCGATGGTGACAACGACCATCACGATGACCAAGATGATCGGCGCAAACGGATTCCATGGTCCGGCGAGCGCCGACGATGCCATCCCGACACCACGAACGATCAGTGATGCGCGATAGAGGCGGCTCGCTGAACCGCGCTGAAGCCAATTCCCAATGACGAGTGCGCCGACGAGCGCAGCCGCCGAGCCGACCGCGGCGAGGAGGATGGCGTATGCCGCTGACTGATTCAACACAACGATTGCGTAGATGGAGAGATACGGGGCGAAGCCTGCGCCGAGCGCGGAGATCGCGTTGGTACGAATGAATCGGCGTACTGGAGTCGAGAGTGCGCTGCCACGGTCTGAACGATCAGGGGCCAGCGCGCCCGGTCGCGGCAGCTTGCGCAGGGAGCGGATGAAGGCGAGCTCCGCCACAAGTGCGCCAACGAATGCTGGCGCGTAGATCATCACCCCCCAATCGGCTTCGCCGACACGAACCATCAGCGCGACTGGGACGAGCAGGATGGACCCAAGGCCGAACTGAATGGCGAGTGCGCGCGGCGCCACAAAGCGTCGCTCGCGTTCGGGGAGGATGCGGCCGAACCAGGTCTGGACGTTTGCCCCCGCGAGCGCCTGTGCGGTTGTGCCAACACCGAACCCGATGGCGATCAGCAGGATGCCGCCGATCGCACTGAGGAGTCCCGCCCAGATCAAGGCGACAACCGCGATGTAGAGAAGTGGTCGCATCAGACCAATTGCGGTGATCACAATGGTGAGGCCGCGAAGATCGCCACGATTGCGACGCAAGATCGCGGGGACGAACGCCTGCAGGATGCCTCCGAGAAACGGGAGGAGACCGATCAGTGTGGCGAGGGCGGGGGATGCGCCGAGCGTGGTGACGAGTGGGATGGCAAGGCTGTCTCCGGCGAGTGCCGCGCCGATCGCGTCGGAGACTGCCAGCGTGCCGAATGCGGCGTAGCGACCGGTGAGGAAGCGACGCCAATCCGCGGCGGCGCCGCTCACGCGGGATTGGCGGCGGCGCTGCTCGCGCGGACCTGCTCTTCTATTCGGTCGACCTCGGCCGATATCGCGGCTCGCAGCGCATCGAGTTCGTCGCGCGCCTTCTCCGTTGCGGTATCGACCGCCGTGAGCGTCTTCTTGATCTCCTTGACAGCGTCGAGTCGCGCGCGGAGCGCGTCGATCGCGTCACGGGCCGCGGAGAGATCGGCGCCGCTTCCCTCCGCCTTCATGCGGATGCGCGCAACCATTCGCGCGAGGCGGTAACTCGCCTCAAGGATTGCAAGGTCTGGAGAATCTGGGTCCACCACACAGAAGACGCCATTGCGGGTCATCTTGAATGGTGCGTATCCCGATGGCGCCGCCGCCTCGCTGAAGACCATCAGCGCCACTTCTGCCTTTCGATTCTCTCGCGCCTCCACGAGCTCCTTCTCAATTGCTGGCCCAGTCATGCTCATGTCCTTAACTTCAACCACAATGCGGAGCACTGCTGCGGAGGCATCCTTCGCGTTGACGGTGATCACCGCGTCGCCCTTCTTGGAACCGGTGACGGCGCCAGTGATGCCGCCGGTCCCCTCGATGTCGTCGTCGGTCGCGCGGAGCAGCTCGGTGAATTCGGCGATGATGCGCGACTCAAAGTCGGACCCCTTCGCCGTCCCCTTCTTTCGTTCGCCCTTCGCCGCCCTCTGCGACGCGTCGAGCTCCACGATCTTGAGCAGCACATCGTCGAAGCGTTTCGCGATCTCCGCGCGGAAACTGCTGAGCGGCGACGCTTCACGAGTGGGATCAAGCAGGTGGGCGAGCTTGCTCGCATCGCCGTCGAAGTAGGTGCCGAGGATCGTGTTTAATTTCCCGATCGCCGAGTCGCGACGGTTCTCATCGAAGAGATCCTTGGTGAACTGCGCAAGCTGCCCCTTGTCACCGATGAATCGTTCGAGCGTGGCCGGCATCACACCGCCTTCGGAGGCGAAGTTCCTCCTGAGAATCTCCTCCACCTCTGCGGTCGCCTTCTTGTTGGAATCGGCGGCGTCGCTCAAGAGCTTGTCAAACGCTCGACGCACGTGGTCAACGTCGATGGCACCGCTGGCACTCTGCAGCGCCATCAGGCCCACGCGAAGCGCACGCTCCACGGTCTCTGGTCGCTCGTCTGGGGAGCGGCTCTCGAGGTAGCCCGCAAGCGCTCGGTCGACGATCTCGAGCGAGGCGACACGGATGCGATCGCCGACGATGTCGACCTGCGCGGGCTTGTTCGCCGCACTGATTGGGACGATTTCGGGTGCGCGTTCACTTCCCATACTGAGCACTTCTCAGGCTCACTGCCAAGTAACGCACGACTATCGAAGGGCGATCGTGCCGCAGGCGTCGCAGAGTGCAACCAGCCCGTGGCGATCTCGTGCGTAACCCGCTGTGTGCATGATGCCTGGGCAGCCTACGGTGCGGCAGCGCCACGCCCACGACTCATCTTCGGCGGCGCCCTCATAGGGGAGAGCTTCAGCGGCAAGCCGCTCGGCGAGCCCCTCGCGGCTGCGTAGTGTCAACGCAATGGCTGCGGAGCGCTCTGCCTCGCTCTCTCGCTTATAGGGATAACTCTGGGCAACGTTGCTCGGCATGCGATGAGTATAGCGAGCCGCTATCGTGGAGCGGATGACTGGATCGATGCGCTCGCTCCTTCTCGGGACGTTCGTTCTGCGGACGGCCACCGGCACCACAGGCGCCCTCCTCGTCTTCTGGACAGCCTTCCTACGAGATGGTGGCACCATCACCGTCACAACCGCCGACGTTGCGGCGATCTCCCTTGCGTTCTATGCGACCGAACTCGCGGGCTCTCCCATCTTCGGGATCATGGCGGACCACATCGGAAGAAAGCCGGTGATGCTCCTTGGACCGCTCTTCGGCTTAGTGGCCGTGCTCATGACACCATTCGCGTTGACTATCCCGCTCCTGATCGCCACGCGTCTCCTCGAGGGCGCATCCACCGCCGCGAGCGTCCCATCCATCCTCTCGTATGTCGCAGCAAGCACCAGCCATGACGAGACGTTACGCGGTCGCGTGGTGACTCTCTTCGAGATCGCGACCCTTGGTGGCCTCCTCGTCGCGGGGACGGCACTCGCCGGTCCGCTCTGGGAGATCTTCGGCGCGAATTCGTTCTTCATTAATGGAGCGATTTACATGGTGGCATTGGCGCTCTTTGTCTACGGGGTGAAGGATCAGCACTCGCGCCAAACGCACGCCACAGAGAACCGATTCAAGCGGTACGCCCAGCTCTTCAGCCAGCGCGGGATCCTACTCTTTGTTCCCACGTGGGTTGCCATCAATGCCATCGTCGGCGTCTGGGTCCCGCAGGGGCTTTACCTGCTCACCGGACGCTCAGGCGTCCCCTCGGAAGGTCAATTCCTCCTCTCTGGGTTCTCCCCAACGCTGATCACGAGCGCGCTCGCGGCGCTGGCACTTGTTGGTGGCCTCGGACTGTTGTTCTGGGGGAATTCGTTCGCCAAGTATCGGCGCACCACGGTCCTCCTGGCCGGAGTGATCGCCTTCTTCGTGGCCATGGGATCTGTCTGGCTGCTCAACCGCATGACGGGGAGTGAGTTGCCCCTGATTGCCGCACTCCTTCTCATCCTCTCCGTCTCCATGTTCTTCCTGGCGGGGGCAACCCCCGCCGCACTCGGCTTCCTTGCCGATGTATCGGAGCGCTATCAGGCCGATCGAAGTGCGGTGATGGGCCTCTACTCGATCTTCTTAGGGCTCGGCCAAGTGATCGGCACATGGGTCGCCGGGCAGGTCGCAAACGGTGCGGGTGTCGATGGGCTTGTCTACTCCACGCTCGGCTTCCTCGTGATCGCAGGAGGCGCTCTTCTCGTCCTCCGTCGTGTCGAGCACGAGATCCTTCCGCACCTCAGCGTGTCCCATCGCGCTGCACATACTGTCCTCTCGAATCCGCCGGAATAGACCTCCGCAACACCCCCTCCCGGCGATAGAGTGGAGGGGCCACGGGAGCCCCCTGGCCTTACGGAGGAAACAGTATGCCGGCAAAGGTTGCGATCGTTACTGACAGCGCGTCCGACATTCCGCCACAACTCGCTGACGAACTGGGGATCATCGTCGTTCCAGTGATCGTCTCGTTCAATGAGGAGAGCTTCAAGGTGGGCGAAGAGATTTCCATGGATGAGTTCTGGAAGCGTCTGACAGCGCCAGGTGCTCCCTTCCCAAAGACCGCGGCACCTTCCGCTGCTGCCTTCACCGCCGCCTACGACAAGGCGTTCGCGGGTGGGGCATCGGACATCGTCTCGATTCACGTGGCCTCAAAGCTCTCGGCCACGTATCGGAGTGCGGAGATGGCAGCCACAGCACACCCGAAGAGCAAGAACATCCACCTGGTGGATACCGCAACTGCGTCGGCAGCTGAGGGCCTCTTGGTGAAGCGAGCCCATCGTTCTGCAGTGGCCGGAAAGAGTGCAACCGAGATCGTGACAGATCTTCTAGGGGCAATCCCGCGCACACATGTGATCTTCTTCCTTGATACGCTTGACTACCTGAAGGCGGGTGGGCGGATCAGCCCGGCTCGCGCCGCAATCGGCGGACTCCTCTCGGTGAAGCCGATCATCGACATTGTTGATGGCGAAGTGATTACTCTGGATCGTCCACGAACCTCTGCGAAGGCCCGCGAACGTTTCATGCAGATTGTTGGCGAATCGCCAATCGAGGAACTCACGATCTTGCACTCAGAGGCGCCAGATGTTGAAGAGTTCCGCACTGAGCTCGTCACTCGGCACCCTGCGATCGGTGCCCTTAAGCCGGGCATCGTTCGCGCGGGCGCAGCGATTGGACCACACACGGGCCCGAAGGGTCTCGGCGTTGCCCTGATCCGCGCCTCGTAGGCCTCGCACGAACGACGCTCCGACGACGAGCGGGCGGCGAGATTCGAAGGCGCGTTGTAACCTGAAGGTGTCACGCCCCCGGGTGTCCGACTGCGTCCTCTCGCCGCGGCGGAATTGAGCATGAGGTGATCGCGGATGAGCCAGAAGAACGCCTGGGCGGTTGCCCAGCAGCAGTTTGATCTCGCCGCCAAGCGACTGAACCTTGACCCAGGGATCGCCGCCGTGCTGCGCGAGCCGCGCCGGCAGTTGACCGTGCACTTCCCGGTGCGCATGGATGACGGCACCACGCGCATCTTTGAGGGTCACCGCGTACAGCACAACCTCGGTCGCGGCCCAGCGAAAGGGGGCATTCGATTCCACCAAGACGTGACTGTGGATGAAGTAAAGGCGCTCGCCATGTGGATGTCGTGGAAGTGTGCCGTAATGGATCTTCCATACGGTGGTGGCAAGGGCGGTGTGACCGTCGACCCAAAGCAGCTCACGGTCGGTGAAGTTGAGCGCTTGACGCGCCGCTTCACCACGGAAATCTCGGTGATCATTGGACCGGAGTCAGACATCCCCGCGCCTGACATGAACACGAACAGCCAGACGATGGCCTGGATGATGGACACCTACTCCATGCACAAGGGATACACGGTACCAGGCGTCGTGACCGGAAAGCCAATTGCACTCGGCGGCTCAAAGGGTCGGAAAGAGGCGACAGCACGTGGTGCGGTGATCTGTGTCCGCGAGGCTGCGTCAAAGATCGGAGTGAACCTGAAGGGGGCGACTGTCGTGGTGCAGGGCTACGGCAACGCGGGTTCCATTGCCGCGAAGTTGATTGCGGACCTAGGCGCAAAGGTGATTGCCGTTTCCGATAGCGGCGGCGGCATCCAGAACGCAGCGGGGCTCGACCTTGCCGCGGTGGACGCACATAAGAAGAAGACTGGGAGCGTGGTCGGACTATCTGGCGCAACCCCCGTCTCCAACCAGGCGATCCTTGAGCTCGTGTGCGACGTGCTGATCCCGGCGGCGCTGGAGAACCAGATCACCGCAGAGAATGCGGCGAAGATCAAGACGAAGATCGTTGCGGAGGCGGCAAACGGACCAACGACGCCTGAGGCGGACGAGATCCTCTTCGCCAATGGCGTGATGCTAATCCCCGACATCCTCTGCAATGCGGGCGGCGTCACGGTGAGCTACTTCGAGTGGGTGCAGGACTTGAATCGCGACTTCTGGGAAGAGGAGGAGGTCAACCTTCGCCTCGAGAAAAAGATGGTAAGCGCATTCAATGAGGTGTACGACATGGCGCAGGAGCAGAAGAGCCACCTGCGCACAGGTGCCTATCTCCTTTCCGTGAAGCGTGTTGCCGACGCGATGCGCGTCCGCGGCATCTATCCATAGGCGGCGGTCGCCTCGCGCGGTTCTCGGTACGAGGCCGCGCGGCGCGCTACGATGGAGCGATGACCGGCCTAGATCACGAAGAGCGTTTCCTCTTTCGCGAGGAGATCCTCGCGCTCGCCGGAGCGCTCAGCGACCCAACGGCGCTGGACAACGTCGAGGACCTCCTCGTTGACCTGATCACCTCCAGTCACTTTGACGCCGAGGTGGTGACACTCGAGCGCTCGCTACAGGCGATGCTCGGACAGCGCGCAGGGGCGACGCTCGTGAACGCACTCACGGCAGCACCTGAGGCATTCAGTGAAGTCCGTGATCTGCCCCTGCAGCCAGAGGTGCTCGAACGGCTCACAAGCTGGCGGGCGCGATTCGGTCTCGCGATTGATAACGCCCTGAGCTTCCTCTCCAATCCGGACGGCATCCAGGGTCACAACTTCACGACACAGGTCGCACACGGTGACGATCGGCGCGCGCTACAGGGGCGACTCACCTTTGTGCGCTACAGCAACGAGTCCGAGTTCTTTATTGCCGATGCTAGTGTCTTTCTCTCAGTTGCTGCAGATGTGCTCGATAAGCTCGGCACGCACATCACGCGAGAAGACGTTGAGCCAGAGGTGGTCGCGCGACTCGCCGACGCAGTGAAGCTGATCGAGCGGCGCACGGCGCCACGCGGCGAAGGGTAGCGCGCATGGCCGACGGCGCTCGGCAGATCTTTCTCGCCGCAACCGGACAGAATCGCGGCAAGACCACCGCCTCGCTCGGGCTGTTCGCCGCCTTTTCGGAGCGCAGCCTGAGGACTGCGTTCATGAAGCCGGTTGGGCAGCGCTGGATCATGCTCAACGGCGCGCCTGCCGACGAAGATGCGGCGCTGATGCGCGAGGTCTTCAACCTTCCCGATCCAACGCACCTCCTCTCACCCGTGCAGATCCCGCGCGGCTTCACCCGTCGCGTGATTGAAGGTGAGGTGGTGGATGACTTCAGCGCGCGCATCCTCGCCGCGCAACGTGAGATGGCGCAGGGGCGGGACCTCATCCTTCTCGAAGGGACTGGACATGCGGGGGTCGGCGCGGTGATTGGGCTCTCCAATGCCGATGTTGCGGCGCTACTCGGTGCCCCAGTCATCATCGTGAGCGAGGGCGGGATCGGTCGACCGATCGACGAGATCGTCCTCAATGCTGCGCTGTTCGCAGCGCGCGGTGTGGAAGTGGCAGGGGCGATTGTGAACAAGGTCAACTTGGAGATGGAACCACAACTCCCTCGCCTCCTCGAGAAGGGACTGGCGCGCCATAAGATCCCGCTCCTCGGCGTGCTTCCATATCGGCAGATCCTCTCCAACCCAACGCTCGCGATCATCGAAGACGGCCTGCAGGGGGAGACGATTTGGCCGGGGCGCGACATGGATGCAATCATCGGGCGCGTCTCGGTCGCCGCGATGCAGCCGCAACACGTGATGGCGCGCATCGGTGCGGACGCGCTCGTCGTCGTGCCCGGCGATCGCGAGGATGTTCTGGAAGCGCTCGCGCAACTCTGGCTGAGCGGTGAAGAGCATCCCAACCGACCACTCGGCTTTGTGCTCAGTGGTGGCTATCGGCCGAGCTCGCGCATCATCGAGCTGCTGCGGAAGGCCGACCTCTTCACGGTGCTCATGGAGGGGGACACATACACGGTGGCCTCAAAGGTGCACAACCTCCTCGTGAAGACCCATCCAGAGGATGTGCGCAAGATTGATGAGATCAAGAGCCTCGTTGCCTCCGCGCTTGACATCGATCGCATCCTCGCCGTGTCGCGTCCCGTCTCACCGCGTTAACTCTCCGTCGCGCGCTCGCTCCGCCGTTTGGTGAGAAGACACTCATCAATGAGACGCACACCTTCAACCGTCACGGCGATCGTGAGGAGCCCATCCCGAATGATTGCGTCGTCAGGAAGTGCTTTTAAGGTTTGAGGATCGGCGAGATCCAAGTACTCCAACATCAATGCTGGCTGCTGGCTGAGCACCCCTAACGCGGCGCGTCGCACCTGCGCGACGCGTGTTGCGCCAGCTGAGAACGCAGCACGCGCTGCGTCTAGCGCGCGCGGGACCGCGACCGCCGCCGCTCGGCCACCGGAGGAGAGGTGCATATTACGCGAGCTGAAGGCGAGCCCATCGGCATCGCGGACTGTTGGCACACGACGGATGCTGACCGGTGGGACAGAGGCGCGCTGGGCGCACATCCACTCCACGACGCGGAGCTGTTGCGCATCCTTCTCACCGAAATAGGCTCGATCGGGCTTCACGAGATCAATGAGTCGCGAGACCACGGTTGCGACACCGGCAAAGTGCCCCGGTCGCGCCGCCCCTTCGAGGCGTAGCGCGAGCGGACCTGGGTCGACAGATGAGACCGTCTCATTGGGCGGATAGATCTCTGCGTCGGTCGGATGGAAGAGAACGTCCGCGCCCTCTCTCTCTGCGAGGTCGGCATCCGCGTTAATGGTGCGCGGATAGGCGGCGAGATCTGCGGCAGCAGAGAACTGCGTCGGATTCACGTAGATGGAAACGACCACCGTGCCGGACTCTGCGCGCGCTGCGCGAATCAGCGCAGCGTGACCCGCGTGGAGAGCCCCCATCGTGGGGACGAGCCCGATCGGTCGTGGTGCTGCGCTCAGTGCAGCGGCAAGTTCGGTCCGGCGCTGGATGCGCTGCATCACTCCATCAGCGCGAGTGCGGCGCGCAACTCATCACTCGCGGAGATGCTCTGCGCGTTCGTCGGAAAGGCTCCTTCCGCAACTTCGGCACGCCACTGGGTGAGGCCCGCCAACGCCTGATCGCGCAGCGTGGCGTACCCGCCAGCATGGCGTGGTGGTGGGCCCGAAAGGAGGCCAAGCAGATCAGGGAGAACCTGCACCTGACCAGAGCAGGCCGCACCTGCGCCGATGCCGATCGTTGGAATGGTGAGCCGCTTGGTGATGAGTGCGGCGAGTTCAGCTGGCACCAGCTCGATGACGATCGCGGCGGCACCAGCCGCTTTCAGCGCGAGCGAGTCGGAAAGAAGCTGCTCCGCCGCCGCGGGCCCCTTCCCCTGGGCTCGCGCGCGGTCGTGCTGTAGCGATGACTGTGGAGTGAAACCGATATGCCCAATGACGGGGACACCGCTCTCCACGAGTGCTTGCACGATTGGCGCCATCTCTGCACCCCCCTCCAACTTCACGGCTCCCGCGCCAGCGTCACGTAAGAAGGCGCTCGCGTTTGCGGCTGCGGTCGCGACGTCTACATAGGAGAGGAAGGGCATATCAGCAATCACAAGGGCCGTGCGCGTTGAACGAACCACGGCAGCAACGTGATGGAGCATCTCGCTCATCCCAATGCGTACGGTGCTCTCATGGCCGAGTGCAACCTGCGCGAGTGAGTCGCCGACGAGAATTGCGGGAATCTCCGCCGTCTCAGCGAGCTCGGCGGTCGCCCGATCGTAGGCGGTCAACACAGCGAATCGCTGGCCCGAGTCTCGGAACCCTTGTAGCGTTGCGACGCTGGTACGCCGCACTGCACCTTGCGCGCTCATCTGCGCGTTGTCTCACGCAGGAGTCGCATTGCCTGATCAAGGATTCCGTCGGCAACCACTCGCTTTCGCGCAGGGCCGATCCGCTGCGTGCTCCCATCTGCGTGCAGGATTTCGACCGCGTTGTCTGCGCTTTCGAAACCGATCCCTGGCAAACTCACATCGTTCACGACAATGCAATCAAGGTCCTTGGCGGAGAGCTTCTCTGCCGCGCGCGTTGTTGCGCCACTCTCGGCCGAGAAGCCGATCAGCTTCGTTGCCCGCTTCGCACGCGGTCCGAGCGCGGCTGCAATCCCCGCAAGGAGGTCAGGAGTCGGTTCTAGGTGGAGGATAAGCGCGCCATCACGGCGCAGTTTTTCTGCGCTTGGCCCACCAGCCATCCGGAAGTCAGAGACGGCTGCGGCAGCAATGAAGAGATCCGCGGGGGTCAGCGCCCTGCCTTTCGGCGGCGGCAGGAGCGTGCCCTCAAGTGCGGCCTGCAGATCGGCAACGGTGGAGACGCGCATGATCTCCACTCCTTCAGGGAGCGGGATGGCGATTCGCGCAGCAATCAGCACCACTTCTGCACCGCGATCGCGTGCCGCCTCGGCGAGAGCGACTCCTTGCCGTCCTGACGAGCGATTCGCCAGAATGCGCACCGCATCAATCGGCTCCTCGGTGCCGCCCGCAGTGATGACGACACGGCGGCCTGAGAGATCGCCAGCAGGGACGAGTGGTGGGCGTCGCGACTCGTTTGGCTCGCGGATCGGCGTGCTCCCGATTGCCGCCACGAGCGCCTCAACGAGCGAGGCAGGTTCAGGGAGTCGACCGACGCCGCTACTCCCTGATGCAAGCGCGCCGCTCTCTGGCGACACGATTGTGTAGCCGAAGTCGTTGGTGAGTCGCGCGACGTTCGTGGCGGTTGCCGGATGCGCCCACATCTCACCATCCATTGCGGGGGCAACAACAACGGGTGCGGTGGTAGCGAGGCAGGTGGCGGTCACGACATCCCCGGCGAGTCCGCCGGCCATGGCGCCGAGCCACTGCGCCGTTGCAGGGGAGACCAGGATTGCATCGGCGCTATCGGCGGCAACGATGTGACCGATACGACCGTCTGGGAGCAGGTCGAGGAGATCGGCATCAACAGCGTGTCCGGTGAGGGTGCGCAGCGTGAGCGGTGAAACGAATCGCGCCGCGGCTGGGGTGAGCAGCGCCTGCACGTCCGCGCCCGCAGCGCGCAGCGCGCGAACAATCTCCGGAGCCTTGAATGCGGCGATTGATCCAGTGATGCCGAGCACGATCAGTCGCCCGCTCAGCGGACCGCTCGCGCGCACTTCCACGCCGCTCAAGTGCGGACGCTCCGCGGGAGGGCGAGCAGTGCGCGCACCACAAGATCCGGGTCTCGGAGATCGGCGCAAATGCCTGCGCTCCAGCCCGCAGTTGCCGCACCACCCGTGAGGCTGATTGCGGGCGGAGGTGACCCGGGGTCGCGCCGCTCCATTTCGGCGACGCTCTCTTGGATCAGAGCCATGAGACCGCCACGCGCGCTGCGCAAGATCCCTGCGGCGAGTGCACTCTCCGTTGATGCGCCGATCGGTTCTGGAATCTCCGGACTCTCGTCATAGAGCGTGACTTCGGGAAGTGCAGCGGTGCCACTCGCGAGTGCACGCGCGGCGAGAAGCGGTGATGAGGCGATCGCGCCACCGAGCAGCTCCCCTGCTCGGCTGACGCAGGTGAGTGTGAGCGCAGTGCCGAGCGTCACCGCAATCGCACCGCGCTGGTTCGGCAGACCCAGTTGCGCATACGTAAACCAGGCGGCGAGTGCACGATCGACGCCGATCCGATCAGGCTCCATGAGGCGGGAGACGAGCGGGAGCTCATCACTCCGAAGCACGTCGACGGCGATCGATTGCGTTGTTGCAACGTCGCGGAGGGCCGCGGTCCCATCAGGGACAACGCTCCCAACGATAAGTTCGGTGGCGTTACCCCCTTCGCTCGCAGCGAGGCTGAGGAGCGCTTCAGTAACAGCGCGCCACGCGCCAACGTCACGGGGGTTTGCGGGGGCGGCGACGCGCAGGGAGATGAGGGCGCATTCGCGGAGGTAGCCGACCTTCGCGGCGCTGTTTCCCAGATCAATGGCGTAGCGCACGAGCCGATGATAGGTGGGGCGGGGGATCGGCGGGCGCGTGCTCGCGGCACGAGGGCGGCTGCGCTAGGCTCTCCCTCTCATGGAACATGACCGCGACGAGCAGGCACCGGGCCTCTTTGTAAATCGAGGACTTGCGATCCTGCGCGCGGATAAGGCGAACGTCCTCCGACCGCTTCTTCGGCAGACCGTTGCCTATGAGCACCGCGTCGCGGGGGAGCTCATCGCGCGAGGGATGGGCTGGGTTGAAGAGGTCCTTGGTGACGATCCAGGGATCTCATCCATCTTCACGCCGCTTACCATCACGATTAATGTGGACGCATTTCAGAGCGTCGAATTTGACCTGTCTGAGCCGGGTCACCTTCGGTACACGCTGCGCAGCAACGATGCGGTCGTTGAGATTGAGTACCGTGCCGGTGCGACCATCCCGAGGAGTGAGCCGGTGCGAACCTGGCTCGAGTACCGCGGCGAAGAGTACGTGCAGATCGAGCTTCCAACGCAGGCGTGGCCGAGTGCTGACGCAGCTTCCGATCCGTCGGAGCCTGGGCGTAGCGACTCCTGAGACACCGCGCGATTTGCTCCCGCACGCTTCGAGTGGGAGCCCTCAAATCATCGGCGTTCATCCGCACGCCAACGGCACGCGCTGACCTCTACCCATCGCACCTGCAGCCTTGAACGCGGTGATCGGCTAGGCTCTCACCATGAAGTCAGAGCGCTCCCTCGTCCTCGTCAAGCCCGATGGCGTCCAGCGACTCCTAACCGGGCGCGTCATCTCGCGCTTTGAGGATCGCGGCCTGAAGATCGTTGCGATGAAGCTGATGTCAGTGAGCAGGAAGATCGCCGAGACGCACTATGCGGTGCACGCGGCCCGACCATTCTTCGCCGGGCTTGTTGACTTCATCACATCGGGACCCGTGGTCGCCCTCGTCCTCGAAGGGCCAAACGCCATCACGGTGGTGCGCTCAATGGTGGGTGCGACGAAGCCGCACGAGGCGGCACCAGGGACGATTCGCGGCGACTTCGGCCTTGAGACGGCGAAGAACCTCATTCACGCATCCGATGCACCAGAGACGGCAGCGGCGGAGATATCCCTCTGGTTCGCACCGGGTGAACTTGTTGAGTACAGTCGAGATGTCGACAACTGGGTGCTCTCCGACGAAGAGTAGTGGCTAGGGGAGATCTCCTGGCACCACCGTCGCGTCAGGCGCCGGGCGCAGCAGCTCAGAGGCGGCAGACCCCACATCAATGACACCGCTGGCTGCCCCCGCAATCAAGAGCGTTCCGGCGAGCATTGCAACGGTGACGGGATGAGTCACCCGACGCACCTGCGTCCGCTCAACCTCGCGACTCTTCTGTGAGAGACCAACGAGTAGAACTCGGAGGACGGCTGCAACCAGCGCAGCAGCACTGGCGAGCGCGGCGACGACGGTGATCACATTTGCACTAGCGCCGATGACCTCGGCACGTGCCGACCAGAGTGCACCACCCGGCAACGCAATCGTCGCAAGGATCACTCCGACCAAGACGAGCCCGATTGCACTCGTGTGCCGCGCCCACCCCGTCAGATCCTGGAGCGAGACGAGGTCGTAGCGGCGCCGAATGGCAGCCCGCCAGATCCCAAAGAGTGAGATGACGAGCGTTGCCGGGACGACGAGTTCATGCGGGGCGAGGGTGGACGGCCTGATGATTACCGCGGCGAGTCCGAGCGCCAACCAACCACTGCTGCCAACCGCGAAGAAGCCGAGTACCTCGCCTACGTCGTCATGGAGGAGCGCGGAGAGGCCCCCGAAGAGCATGGTGAATGCGCCAGTTGCAACCAGGATCGGAAGGATAGCGCCGCCGATCGGCTCGCGTACCGCCGAGATCAGCAGTGAGAGTTCGCTGAGGATGATGAGGGTGATCGCGGCGGGGATCCAAACGCCCACGATGAGTGACCCAACGATCGGCAGCGAGTCGAAGATGCGCACCAAGCGGTGATGGAACGGGAATGCGCCAATCGAGGTGAGGACGATGAGCGACAGTAAGAGGGCAACGCCTGCGGTGAGGGAGGCTGTGGTCGCGTAGGTCGGATCCGTCGCGGAGAGCGGGATTGCGGAGCGCAAGAGTTCCGCAACCACCGTCAACGTGATCAGCACGCCTGCACTGCGAAGGTCTCGAAAGACAGCGCGCGCTCGTTCGGCATCTTCCTTCCCTCCCGCCGCGAGTGCTGCGAGCGACGTCCCCGCAACGAGCAAGAGCGCGATCGGCGCGATGCCAATCGGTATCGCGAGCGCGATGTCAATGACGGCAAGGCCGAAGAGTGCAACTTGCCCCATTGCGCCAGCGCGACGGCCCTCTCCAACTGAAACGATGGTCGCGAAGATGGGTCCGCCGAGGGCCACGAGGAGTCGACCTGGCTGTGATGGGTTGATTGACATCTCTCCGATTGAAAACGTTGATGTCACCCCAGCGCCAGCAACAAAGGCTGCACCGCCGCTAAGGAGGAGGAGCGCCACGACGAGGTAGCGCGCACGTGTTGCTGCTAGTCGCGAGGGACCGAAACGTTCTGCGCTGACCAGCGGGACTGCAGCAAGGCTGACCAGGGCAAGGGCAAGCGGCGCGAGCGCACGGATGGCGCTGAGGATGAAAAGGCCCTGTGCGTCACTCACGCCTCTTCCGCCTTTGTGAGTTGGCCCGCAACCGCGGTTCCGGTCAACAACAATGCAGCGAATCCTCCCGCGATGACGAGCGAGCTGAGCGCATCGAGAGGCCCAAGGATTGCCCCGCGGAGCAGGAGCGCGCCAGAGAGGGTCACGACCGCGGCTCGCGCCGTCGCTTCAACGTATCGACTGGTGAGAAGTGGCGGCAGTCCAATGAGGAGCATCGCGACGCCAGCGCTTCGGAGGAGTGTCGAGCTCCCTTCAATCGGTAGGGCGAGCGGGATTGCGCCGAGGAGGAGACCCGCCACCGCCGTTGCCGCCACTACGGGGTGTTCGGTCAGCGTAGTGGCGATGCGTCGCGGCGCAAGATCGTGAATGAGTGCTCGTGGTGTCAGAAGGCCTGGCGGGAGCGCAACAAGGATTGCGCCATAGATCGCGGCCAGTCGCAACACAAGAGTGAGTGGAACTGTGTCGGTTGGATGGAACTCAAGGAGCGCGACGGCTGTGACGGCAATGATCAGCGCAATCCACGCGCCGCGCCGAGCACTCGTGACGGTGAGTGCGGCGCCAAGGGTTGCAATGATGGTGAGGGGGAGTTCGAGGCTGAACCCGTTCACGGTACGGCTGGATAGACTGGTGGCCCGATGATGCTCATCCGGTCAATCGGGAAGTAGCGGACGACTGCGCGCCCAATCACGCTGGACGTTGGGATCGGTCCGTGGGCTCGAGAGTCAGATGAGTTTGATCGGTGATCACCGAAGACGAGGATCTCCTCGGGTCCAAGTGTCCACGTTGCAGCCTCGTCTGCAGCACCTACATCGTTTCGATATACGTACGGTTCGGCAATCTCAAGCCCGTTGATCACTAGGCCGTTCGCGCTGATCGCGACCGTCTCGCCGGGGAGGCCGATGACCCGTTTGATGTACGGAGTCCCGTCACTGCTGGACGGCCAACTCTCTGGGGGGCGAAAGATCACCACATCGCCGCGGTGAAAGCCTGTGAACCGTGGGGTGAGCTTGTCCACCATTACGTACTCACCAGGCTGAAACGAGTTCTGCATCGAGGATTGTTCGACCCGAAAAGGCTGCGTGACAAAGCTCTGAAGGAGGGCGAAGGCGATCACGGTGAGCGCGACCGTCTGCAGGATCTCAATCAGGAGATGGCGCTTCCGCATGCGGGAAGTATAGGGGCGGGCCTGCGTGCGCCGCCGCCACGGTTGACCCTCATCGCGAAGGAGCCGTACCATCGCGCTACTGGGTGCCCATCCCAGTCGGCTCGCAGATGCGATCCGTAGCCCGACAGACGCCCGACCCGAAGCGCGGTGCACGCACCGCGGCCACGCGACGGATCTGGACGCATCGGAGGAGTGTTTGAACAATGGAAGTCACTACGACCCAGCTGCAGAATCTGATTCTTCCAGCAGGTATCGCCGCCGTCCTCTTCGCCATCTGGCTCGCGAATAATGTCCTTGGACGTGATCGCGGGACCAAGGCGATGCAATCGGTCGCTGGCACCATCTTTGAAGGGGCGGTCGCCTTCATGCGACGCCAGTACTTTACGATCGCTGCGCTCGCGGTAGTTGGTTCCGTGGCTATCGGCGCGCTGATCTCGGTCTTTGAGACCGCGGAAGTCGCCGAGACGAGCATCTACGGGGTAGAACTTGGCATTCGTACCGGACTGAGCTTCCTCTTCGGTGCGATCTGCTCGATGGCCTCCGGGATCATTGGCATGTACATCAGCGTCAAGGCGAACTTGCGAACTACAGCCGCTGCACGTGACGGCGTGGTGAAGGCGGTCCAAGTGGCGATGCGTGGCGGAGCCGTCTCAGGCTTCCTTGTCGTTGCCCTCTCACTTCTTGGCGTGTATGGCGTCTTCGTCGCCTTCGGCGGCCTGACGAATCCCGCCGAAGCGCCGTTCTTGATCGTTGGCTACGGCTTCGGCGCCTCATTCGTTGCACTCTTCGCGCAGCTGGGTGGCGGGATCTACACCAAGGCCGCTGACGTTGGATCTGACCTCGTTGGCAAAGTAGAGAAGGGCATCCCTGAGGATGATCCCCGCAATGCGGGCGTGATCGCCGACCTCGTTGGTGATAACGTGGGCGACTGCGCGGGTCGCGGTGCTGACCTCTTCGAATCGACAGCGGCTGAGAACATCGGCGCGATGATCTTGGGCGTTGGCGCATTCACGATCGCTTCGACGGCTGGCTGGGCGAACCCAGAGGCCTGGATCTTCTTCCCACTCGTCGTCCGAGCATTTGGGCTGGTGGGCACCATCGTGGCGATGTTCTTTGTGACCGGTCGCGAAGACGAGGATCCAATGAACATGCTGAATCGCGGCTACTGGGTCACGACGATCCTGTCCGCGATTGGAATGGCGGTCACCTGCGCGGTGATGCTGCAGACGGGCGGAACTGACGCATGGCTTTACTTCTTCGGCGCTGGTGTCGTTGGGTTGGCCACGAGCGTTGCCTTCGTGTACATCACGCAGTTCTACACCGCGGGCTCGTACCGACCCGTTCGCGAGCTTGCCGACGCAAGCCGCACGGGTGCCGCCACAAACATCATCTCTGGTACGGCGGTGGGCTTTGAGACCACCCTCGTCACCGCGGTCTCCATCTCGTTTGCGATCTTCGTCTCGCACTGGTTCGGGGAGCAGGCGGCGCTCGCCTCGGGCCTCTCCGGCGAGGACGTCTCCAAGTTCGGAATCTTTGGTACTGCGGTCGCGACCATGGGGATGCTCATGACCACGGCTTACATCTTGGCTATGGACACGTTCGGCCCAATCACCGATAACGCTGGCGGGATTGCAGAGTTCAGCCGTGCACCGAAGTCGGTGCGCCACATCACCGACCGCCTCGACGCGGTAGGGAACACGACGAAGGCCCTCACCAAGGGCTATGCGATCGCATCTGCATCGCTCGCTGCGTTCCTGCTCTTCTCGGCGTATCTGGACAAGGTCAACCTGATCCTTGAGCGAGCTGGTCGACCGATCCTTGAAGCGGTGAACATTGCGAATGTGAATGTGTTCATTGGTGCACTGATCGGCGCGATGCTCGCGTATTTCTTCAGCTCGCTCGCCATTCGAGCGGTGGGGAAGACTGCACAGTCGATTATCGTTGAGGTTCGACGTCAATTCCGCGAGTCGCCCGGGATCATGACCTACGAGGTCCGACCCAACTATGCTCGCGTCGTTGACATCACCACCAAGGCGGCGCTGCGCGAGATGATCGCGCCAGGCGTAGTTGCTGTGGCAACCCCAGTCATCGTCGGAGTTCTCCTCGGCTATGAGGCGGTCGCAGGCTTGCTCATCGTCGGTACAATTAGTGGCGTACTCCTTGCCACGGTATTGAACAATTCCGGCGGCGCATGGGATAACGCGAAGAAGTACATCGAGTCTGGAGGGCTGAAAGACTCCAAGGGTAAGGTGCTTAGGAAGGGGAGCGACGCGCACGCCGCAGCCGTGGTGGGCGACACCGTGGGCGACCCGTTCAAGGACACCGCTGGCCCGTCGCTGCACGTGCTTGTGAAGCTGCTCGCGACGGTCACCCTTGTGCTCGCACCACTCTTCATCGGGCGGGCCTGATCGAGGGGTAACGTGGGCGCGCGGCGCTCGCGAATCCAATGCATCGGTTGCGAGTGGGCGACACCCCCTTTGTGGAGGTGCCGCCCACCGCTATCGTGCACAGGGAGCGACGGAGGCCAGTGGGTGCTCCGACCGCACCCCGAAGGGTAGGTGTGAGGATGCTTGATCTTGCTGGCCTCTCCGACCTCCTCGTCGCTGTGTTGCTCGGGCTGGTGCAGGGGGTGACGGAGTTTCTCCCGATATCGTCGTCAGCGCACCTCTACGCGATTCCATATCTCCTCTCGATTGACCATCCTCTCCTCGCGTCGCGCGCGTTTGCCGCCGTCGTCCATCTGGGGACGCTCGCTGCTGTACTCGTGGTGCTTCGGAGTGATGTCTCACGTCTCGTAGGCACCGCACTTCGACTTGCCTTCTCGCTCGGACGACGGCGTGGGGAGAGTGCCGACGAGCGCCTCATTCTCGCGATCGTCGTCGGCACGGTACCGGCGGTGGCCTTCGGACTGATTGGCAGTGACCTCCTTCAGAGCAGCGTGCGCACGCCGTTGGTTGTGGCGGCTGCGGTGCTGGCGGGAGCGGCGCTGCTCTGGGTCGCCGATCGTGCGTCAAGCCTTGAGCGACCGCTCAGTGGAATCTCGGCGATCGATGGACTTCTAATCGGCGTTGCGCAGGCGCTCGCACTGATTCCCGGCATCAGTCGATCTGGCGCGACGATCAGCGGCGGGCTGCTGCTCGGATTTCGTCGTGATGCAGCGGCGCGAATCAGCTTCCTGCTCGGCGCGCCAGCGATCGCTGGGGCCGGAGCTCTTGATCTTCGAGGTCTTCTGGCAGACGGTGTCGATCTCCAGCGGGCGGCACCACTCCTCGCCGCCGGTTCGGTTGCCGCATTTGCGAGCGGTCTCGCCGCGATTGGACTCCTCCTTCGGCTTCTCAATGGCGGGAAGCTCTGGAGCTTCGCGCTGTACCGGATCGTGTTTGCGTTGATCCTCCTGGGCACGGCGTTCACCCGTGGCGAGATCTAGCGAATGAGTCCGCAGTGGATCTAGGGAAGGAGTTACGGCACCGGGCGCTACGCGACATCGTCTCGCGGCGCCCAATCAGGACACAGCGCGAACTGGTTGCCGCCCTGAAGTCGCAGGGGATTCCAGCCACGCAGGCCACGCTGAGTCGCGACATCACCGAGCTTGGACTCACCAAGGTGGAGCGCGGCGGTTCGCTCGCCTACGCGCTCCCCGTGGGTGCCGACGTGGAGCAGACCGCTGAGGTGCGTCTCGCATCGCTCCTCTCAGACTCCCCAGCGGAGATTGCTGCGGCTGGCTCCATCCTCGTCTTGAAGACGCTTCCTGGGAGTGCGCACGCAATCGCGGCATCGCTCGATCGCCTCCACCTCAAGGAAGTCGTAGGCACGGTGGCGGGGGACGATACCCTCTTCGTGGCGGTCCGCGACGAGGCGGCGCTCCGCTCACTTCGTACGCGCCTACGCGCTCTGGCTGCTCGAGAGGGGCGTACCTCGGGCGACCGCTAGGATTCGCTCATGTATTGGGCAGACGAACTCGCCGATCGCGTCCAAGGGCCGCAGGTGGTCAATGATTCAAAGACGCCCTCCGGCACTGTCCATGTTGGGAGCCTGCGCGGCCCAGTGGTTCATGACGTGATCGCGCGTGCCCTGCGCGCGCGTGGGGTCCCCGTCAAGTTCCGCTACGGCGTGGAAGACATGGACGCCATGGATGCGCAGGCGCTGCTCACCCCTGATGCGGTCGAGAAGTACATGGGGGTCCCGCTCTCCCGCGTCCCCGCACCGGAGGGGTCTACAGCAACCAACTACGCGCGACACTTTGTTGAGACGCTCTTCTTCCCCACCTTTGCGCGCCTTGGGATTCGACCCGAGTTCTACTGGCTCTCTGAGATCTACCCAACGGGGAAGATGGATCCGTACATGCGCATCGCACTTGATAGAGCACAGGTGATTCGCGACCTGTATGTGCGAGTCAGCAATGTTGAACGTCCAGCTGGCTGGCTCCCCGTGCAGGTGATCTGCGAGTCGTGCAACCGCGTTGGAACCACGCTCGCAGACGATTGGGATGGCGCGACCGTTCACTACCGCTGCCTCCCTGACTATGTGGCGTGGGCGAAGGGGTGCGGCCATGAAGGCCGCGTTGCGCCAATCGGTGGCGCGGCGAAGATGCCGTTCAACGTGGAGTGGGCGGCAAAGTGGTCGCTTATGGGGATCACGATCGAAGGGTGTGGCAAGGACCTTTCAACCAAGGGCGGATCACGCGATCGCAGTGAGGCGGTTTCGCGTGAGGTCTTTGACCGCGAGCCGCCTATCAACGTGATGTACGAGTTCCTCAATGTGGGCGGGAAGAAGATGTCGACCTCAAAGGGGCGCGGGGCCGCCGCACACGCCGTGGCAGAGGCCATCCCCCCAAGCGCGCTGCGCTTCCTCTTCCTGCGCCCGCGACCGAATCAGGCGATTGACTTTGACCCGTCTGGAACTGACGCGATCCCGCGCCTCCTTGACGAGTACGACCGCATCAGCAACGCGACGGCTGGAAAGGCGGTGCGCGGCGAGCTGCCACTCGATCATGAGCGGATGCACTTCTACAGCCAGGTGGCAGATGGCGATGCGGCGTCGGCCGCTGCGGCGGCAGCGGCTTGGCGGCCCGCATTTGGCCAACTCTCCCTCCTCTTGCAACTTCCTGGCGTTGATGCCGCAGCACGTGCGGCGGAAGAGAAGGGTGGTGCACTGACGACGGACGAGCAGCAGGAGTTGGATGAACGCATCGAGGCGGCGAAGCGCTGGCTCACTGACTACGCGTCGGACGATGCACGCATCGCGGTGCGCGACGATCTCCCAGCGGATGCCGTCCGCGGACTCAGTGCGCAAGAGCGCGCGTGGCTCCTCGCCCTTGCAGACGCGGCGGATGCGGCAAAGCCAACCAGCGGCGAGGCGTGGCAGAGCCTCATCTTCAGCGCCGCCAAGGAGGGGGGCCTCCAGCCCGTGCGCGCCTTTGCGTCGCTGTACGCTGCCTTCCTCGGTCGAACCAACGGACCGCGTGCCGGTTGGCTGCTCGCCGCACTCGATCCCGCACAGGTGGTCACGCGCCTGCGCGCCGCCGCCGCGATTCAGTAGAGTGCGCGCATGAGTGGAGTACGGGCATGAGCGTCGGCACACAGCGACTGCGAGATGACGCTGACCGTCTGCGCGCGGGCGCGATCGCTAAGCGTGAAGACCCCGCCGTTGTCGACGCCGCGCTCGCCGCCGACGCGAGCCGTCGCGAACTCTCGGTCACGGTTGACGCCCTCCGCGCCGAGCGGAAGAACATCTCTGCTGAAGTTGGTGCTCTCCTCGCCGCCGGCACCGCGAAGGACGACGCGAAGGTGGTCGCCGGAAAGGCGGCCTCGCAAAGAATCGCCGATCAGTTGACGCAGCTCGAAGATCAGCTCGCAACGGCGGAGGCGGTGCTCGAAGATGCGCTTCTTCGAATACCGAACCCGCCCGACGAAGATATCCCAGTAGGTGGCGCTGAGGCGAACCGGAGCATCCGCACCTGGGTGCCGACGGGGCACCCTGGAATCCCTGCAGACGGGGGTGCGCCGGCAACGGCGCCAGCACCGGAGCACGACGCAGTGGCCGAACGACTCGGCATCTTCGACCTGGAGCGCGGCGCAAAGGTGGCGGGCGCCGCCTTCCCTGCGTATCGCGCGGATGGCGCAGCGCTGATTCGCGCGCTGATCAACCTCTTCCTCGATACACATGTGCGTGAGAACGGCTTCACGGAGATTTGGTCGCCGATCCTCGTGAATGAGGCTTCCGCTCGAGGTACCGGGCAGATCCCCGACAAGGAAGATCAGATGTATGTGGTCGGGCGTGATGCCCTCTACCTTGCGCCAACTGCAGAGGTTCCTGTGACGAACCTGCATCGCGACGAGATTCTCGATGGTGCGCAACTGCCGATTCGCTATGCGGCGTACACCCCGTGCTTCCGTCGGGAGGCGGGCGCCGCCGGCCGCGAGACTCGCGGCATCCTCCGCCTGCATCAGTTCGACAAGGTGGAGATGGTCAGCTTTGAGCGACCAGAGGATTCGCGCGCTGCGCTCGAGTGGCTCACTGAGCGCGCCGAGATCCTGCTCCAGCGACTTGAACTTCCGTACCGCGTGCTGCTGATGGCGACGGGGGACATGGGCTTCGTCCAGATGCGCAAGTACGACCTTGAGGTCTGGGCGGCGGGATCGAAGCGTTGGCTCGAGGTCTCGTCCTGCTCCAACTTTGGCGACTATCAGGCGCGCCGCATGGCAATCCGCCACCGCAGCGAGCCAGGCGCCAAACCCGAGCTCGTTCATACGCTGAATGGTTCCGGTCTTGCGATCCCACGCGTCTTGGCGGCGCTGCTGGAGAACGGGGCGCAGCCAGATGGGAGCGTCAAGCTCCCTGCCGCGCTGCATCCGTATCTCGGCGGCCGTACGCACCTTCGCCCGTCGGCCTGATCTCGCCCCCCGCGCATCCGATAGACTGCGCAGCGGAGGGGTGCCGGAGTGGTTGAACGGAGCTGTCTTGAAAACAGCCCAGGCTGGTAACGGTCTGCGGGGGTTCGAATCCCTCCCCCTCCGCCAATTTTGGAGATTCGCTTTTGAAGCAGAAA
>Ga0163212_1000003_pt1 | contig 145021 bp, 130 predicted proteins | sample Malawi_45m_30L_FD_113532 | JGI IMG/M metagenome (GOLD analysis project Ga0163212, IMG submission 113532) | Freshwater microbial communities from Lake Malawi, Central Region, Malawi to study Microbial Dark Matter (Phase II) - Malawi_45m_30L | ecosystem: Environmental > Aquatic > Freshwater >...
CCGTGGGGGCTGGCTTCGCGCCGCGGATGAAGGCGAGTGGACGCCTCGCGCTCTTCCCGAGCGCAAGCTCTGCCGCAGCGGCGAGATCGTCACCCTCCTCCCCCGCGACCCCCGAGTTCGCCAAGACAAAGCCGTGCGCAGTTTCGGTGATGATGACGCCCCGATCCATACGCACGACGCGCACCGCCTCCTGGAGCACCACCTCGACCTGTCGTGCGTCACGCCTCCACCGCTCCGCGTACGCGACCGCCTCTGATCGTGGAGTGACGGTGGTGAGATCGACGATCGCCCCCTCCGCCTTGGAGACAATCTTCTGCGTGACGCTGATGACATCATCAGGTCGCAGCGGACCAATGGCGCGCTCGTCCAAAAAACGGAGCACGGCCGCTGCAATGAGTTCTGGGAGGTCGTCGTTCGGCTTAATCTCCCCGAGCCCGTAAATCGGGAGTGCGACCAAGCCGTCGTGCTGATCGCCCACAGCGAAGCCCGCCTCTGGAGGGGTGATGGCGGCCAAGTCTTCCGGCGTGTCGAGATCTGCCGCGAGTGGGGAGGTGAGTCGATGCACGCTGCCAGTGGTTGCGGAGAGCTCGCGGAGGTGCAGCGCAGCGCTCTCTTTGCCGTAGTGAAGACTCATGCTAGTCGGAAGCGGAGTGATCAGCGCCGCGGTGCCGCCATCGAGTGCGGGGAGGAGGGCGCTCGCGGCACCACTGGTGCGCCATTGGCGCACCAGCTCATCGAGTGCGCCGCCCGAGATGTGCGCAAGGTCGACAGGAATGATCAGCGCGGTTGTTGCGCCCACTGCGCGTGCATGCTGGAGACCGAGCAGGATCGCTTCATTCAGCGGCACGCCATGATCGTCGACTGCAACCGCATTTGCAGCCCTAGCGAGCTCCCGCGCCAGCGGATCAGGTGAGACGAGGATCGTACGCTCGATGCTGCGCGCACCCTGCAGAGCGCTAAGCGTGCGAACAAGCAGACGCGCGGAGAGCTCCACTCGCTCCTGCTCGCTGAGGTCACTCTCCATACGCCGTTTGGAGTCGACAACACTGCGAAATGGGAGAACGGCCGTGATCATGCGGCGTCGGTGGCGGCCCGTAGAAGCCGCCGCGCGAGGCTGAGCCGCGCTTCATCATCATGCATCACGGTCTTGGCGCCAACGATCTGCGGGATTAGCGGGGCGAGCTCTGCACTGAGTGTGTCGTTGAGGTCGCTCTCCTCGACGAGCAGCGTGTCAAACAGTCCTGGGAGTGCGCGAGCCACCCCGACGGGAGAGGAGGAGAGGCCCGCAGCCCGCAGCATCCGATCGGCTGGCCCCTTGATCGCCTTCCCTGCAACGATCGGTGAAACGCCGATCACCCGCACACCGCGTTTACGTGCCGTCGCGATCGCCTCGCGCACTCCTCCCACAGCGAGGATCGGAGCGATGGAGATGAGCGGATTTGATGGCGCGATCACGATCAGTCCGGCACTGCGAATTGCCGTGGTCACCTCCGCGCTCACACGTGCGCGCTCCGCGCCGACGAACTCAACCTCGAGGACCTCTGGCTTCGCCTGCGCGCCAACGAACCATGGTTGAAACTCCATCCAGCCATCTAGGGTTCGAACTCTGGTCCGAAGCGGATCGTCAGTCGCCATCAAGATCGGCGCGTCAGCGAGTCCGAGTCGTCGCTGCAACTCGCGATTCACATCAGTAAGGCGACCTCCACTTTTGAGGAGCGACGTGCGATGCACGTGGAGGGCGAGGTCGCGATCGCCGAGCCTGAACCAGTCAGGCGCGCCGATCTTGCCGAACTGCTCGAGAGCGTTCCAGCTCTCGCCTGCGAGCCCCCAGCCGCGTTCGCGATCGCCGAGTCCGGCGAGGGTGTAGAGGAGTGTGTCGTGATCGGGGCAGATGGTGAGCCCATGCAGCTCAAAGTCATCTCCTGGGTTGGCGATGATGCTCAGCTCACCCTGCGGAAGTGCGCGGTAGAGACCATCCGCAAGTTTTGCGCCACCAACTCCACCAGCGAGGAGCGCGACACGCGGGCTCACGCGCTGAGGCCGGGGAGCACCTCACGGCCGAAGGCTTCGGCCCACTCGACCTGATTGCGGCCGACGTTGTGCAGATAGATCTTGTCGAAGCCCATATCTAGATAGCGTTGGATGGTCTTCTGGTGCGCAACAAGATCGCTGGAGATCAGCATACGGCCGGTGAAGTCCTCTGGGCGAACGAGCCTCGCCATCTGCTGAAAGTCGGCCGGGTTGCGGATATCTTGCTTTGGGAATTTCATTCCGCCATTCGGCCACTCGCGCATGGCGTTCTTGAGAGCCTCTTCGTCGGTTGGCGCCCATGAGAGATGGAGTTGCAGGATCTTCGGCATTACGTCGGGGTTCTTCCCTGCGGCGCGCGCTCCTCCGGCGAACTTATCGAAGACGGTCTGGATCTTCTCGTCCGCTGCACCGACCGTGATGATCCCATCGCACAGCTCACCGGTTTTCTTCGCGGTGATCGGGCCCGCAGTCGCCACGTAGATCGGTGGCAACTCAGCAGGGAGTGTCCAGAGGCGCGTGCTCTCCAGTTGGTACCAGCGACCCGCGTGCTTCACCTCCTTGCCAGTGAAGAGTTTGCGGATGATCTCGACCGCCTCAAACATGCGCGCGATGCGTTCGCCGACCTCGGGCCAGTAGCCACCAACTACGTGTTCGTTGAGCGCCTCCCCTGATCCAAGGCCGAGCCAGTGTCGACCCGAGTACATGGTCGCAAGTGTTGCTGACGCTTGCGCGACCGTTGCTGGATGCATCCGCCACCCAGGGCATGTGACGCCTGGGCCAATGTCACCCTTTGTCTTTTCCGCGATCAGTGTCATCACGTTCCAGACGAATGGCGCGTTCCCTTGTTCTGGAACCCATGGCTGGAAGTGGTCAGCGGCCATCACGCCGCTCATCCCCGCGCGTTCCGCGGCAACAGAATAGTCGATGACCTCTTGCGGGCCGAACTGCTCGAGCATTGCTGCGTATCCAATCTTTGCTGCTCCCGTTCCCATGCTACGAACCCCCCACCGTGTGCTCCACCCCGGGTTCGCCGTGGGTGAGGAGTGTGGTCGGTGTGAGGTCGAAGCCGATGCGTGTCTGCTTCTTGAATTCGGCGATTCGCTCGGCGAGGATCTCGGGCTTGGTGACGTAGCGCGCGGTGATCTTTGCCATCTGCGCTTGCGCCTCCTTTTGGTCGTCAATGATGTGCACGCGTCCAATGATCTGGACGTAGTTGTAGCCCTCTTCGACCATGATTGCGACCCGGGGGTCGCGACGTAGGTTTGCCGGCCACCGCCGGCCATCGGCACTGTTGAAGAGGATGCGGTCACCTTCGAGGGCGTACCAGACCACCGCCGAGAAGGGGGAGCCATCTGCGTTCACCGTCGAGAGCGTGGCAAAGCGCGGGCGTTCAAGGAATGCCCTGATTGCGGGGTCGTGAAGCCGCTCTACGCTCATGGGGCGTACGCTACACGGAACGGTGCCTGCCGTCCCTGGCGGGCCCAGTACTTGCGGAGGCAGCATGGCCCAGATTCACTTGCACGCCGAGCGTGGCGACTACGCTCCAGTCGTTCTCCTCCCAGGCGACCCGAACCGATCGAAGAGGATCGCGGCGCGCTTTGACGGCGGTCTGGAGAAGGCGAAGCTCGTCAACGAGCATCGCGGCCTCCTCGGCTACACCGGCACAGTCAAGGGTGTTTCTGTGAGCGTGCAGACAACTGGCATGGGCACACCGACCACCTCCATCGTTGTTGAAGAGTTGCTCAACCTTGGTGCAGAGACCTTCATTCGCGTGGGTACCTGTGGTGGCTTCCTTCACCTCGAGACGGGTGACGTGCTCGTTGCCTCTGCAGCGGTCGCCAGTTCTGGTATCGGCCCAATCCTCGGATTCAATGAGCCGACGGCACCGACCGCCGACTTTGATGTCACCGGTGCACTGATCGACGCCGCAAAGGCGGAGGGACTCACCACGCACGTTGGCCCAATCGTCACGTCGGATGTGTTCTACGACCCAGAGCCGCGTGGGACCGCGCGCTGGGGTGCACGTGGCTATCTCGGAGTGGAGATGGAATCGGCGGCCCTTTTCTTGCTTGCAATGCGCGAGCGCGCGAAGGGGCGACCTGTTCGAGCGGGGACCATCCTTACGGTCTCCGACACGATTCGCGATCCTGAGATCGTGAAGGAGGCGCGAAAGAATGGTGGTGAGGCCTGGTACCGGCTCCCAGAAGATGAATTGATTGCACGCATCGACCGTACGATCGGTGCCGCCCTGAAAGCGGCGGCTCAACTCGGCGCGCGTTGACTAAGAGCAGCCCGCGAATTGGCGTTGCACTCGGCACGATTGGCCTGAGCGCAAACGAATGGCTCGAATGTGCGGGCGAGTTGGCGAAACTTCCAATCGAGCGCGTCTGGATCTGGGATCACCTGATGGGCCGCGGGGCACCTGATCGACCAGTCCTTGAGGCGCTCACGCTTGCCGCTGCAGCAGTCACACGGCACCCGAAACTCTCAGTGGGCACGCTAGTCCTAGACGTTACGAAGCGACATCCGGCTCTCGCCGCAAAGTCAATCGCGACAATCGCCACACTCGCAGAAGGGCGCATCGCGGTCGGCATTGGGGCTGGCGGTGACGCAGCGGAGCATGAAGCACTCGGCATGGAGTTCGGCAGAGTCGAAGATCGGTTGGAACTGTTGGAGGAGTCGATCGGGATCTTTCGCGCGATGCTGGAGGGGGATCCTACCCATCGCATCTCGCGCACACGGCAAGGTTCTGCTCCTGCACTAAACGAGGCGGCCTCCGCCCCACGCCCTTCGCATCGGGTGCCTCTGTACGTTGCGGGAGATCATGAGCGCAGCATTCACCTTGCAGCGCGAGTTGGGGACGGCTGGATTGCTCCAGTAGCGACCTTCGCGCGAAGTATCGGGCGATTCAGGGACGCGTCGGAACGCGCAGGGAGACCGGGACTTATCGCGTTCGCCCTGCAAGAGCTCGGAAGAGGTGAGTCGTTGGCTGGGACGCCATTCGGTCTGGATCCTCAAGGCTGGCTTGCCGCACAAGGGGAGACCGGTGCAGATTCCGTGGTGATCACCGTCCGTGATCGGAGTGACGTTGCACAGCTTTCTGCGATAATTCAGTGATGGAGAGTTCAGTGTTAGAGAAGAGTCAGACGCAACCGTGTGTTCGCTGTGGCGCACCGGTCTCGTTGCAAGAGGCGCTCTGTGAGCGCTGTAATCCGCTAGGGCTTGCCCAACCATCGGCTAGTCAGGCGCACGGAACCGTCTTCCTTGGCATTGGCGTTGCGGTATTGCTTCTCGCGTCACTCGCGGGAGGCTCGGCAAAGGGTGTTGGTCCCTTTACGGCGCAGATCAGCGCACCAATCTCAGTCCCGGATGGGCTATCCGTTGAGATCATCGTGGAGAACACTGGCAGCGGTGCCGGCTCTGCCGCATGCAGTGTGAGCACAACCAAAATCGGCAGCGCCGGCCTCACAGAGATGGTCACAACGAAACGAATAGATCCAGGTTCCTCTGTTGTGATCACGCGCGAGCTCAAGGCATTCGGCGCAGAACCGATCCCCCTCCAAATTGACTGCGGAAGCTAGCGAACTTCGAGGATTTTTTTCAGGTGGCGCAGATCTGACTGAAAGATCCTGTGAAGGATCGGCCGTTGCAGAAAGCCCGCAATCATAGGTAGTAACGGTGGGCGCAGATACTCCATCCAACGAATCAGGGTTTTCTGCACGCCGACGGCACTGAACTCCAGCAGTCCCTCGCCCGTGAACTTCCCTTCGTGGCGGATCCCGAAGGTATGTGGTGGCTCGAGTCGTGTGATCACGACATCATCTGTTGTCGAGATCCCAAAGATGCGCACCGTCGCTCGTCCGCGTGAACCTATCGCGATCGGACCTGGAGTGAGCATCTCGACCCGCTTCATCTCGTGCATCCACTCCGGTTGTCGCTCCACGTTAGACGCGTAGTCCCAGACGTGTTGCAATGGAGCGTCGACGACGATCTCCATGTGCATGCGAGGGGGTGCAAGTGAATCGGTACGGACAGCACGTTGGAGGAGGAGTTCGAGGAAGAGTGCGCCGGAACATCCGCTGAAGAAGAGGGCGAGGAGGACGGCAGAGAGATCTGGACTCATATGAGCACGCCTCCTGCTTCTGTGATCTCATTGAGGGCCGCATCTTCGTCGCCGGGGTGCAGCGCGACGGCAGCGATCCCGGCGCGAATCACCTCCACCGTGTATCCGAACCGCAGCGCGTCTAGCGCCGTTGACTTCACGCACCAATCGGTCGCCACGCCGCAAATCCTGACCTGTTGAATCGCCTGCTCTTTGAGTCGATCGTGGAGCTCAGTCGGCACGGCCTCGCCGAGGATTGGGTCGCGGACGCTGAAGGCGCTGTATCCATCCTCGCCCGCCACACCTTTGCGTATGAGTAGGTCGTGCGGTTCTTGGAGTGTCGCGAGTTCGGGAACCACTTCGGCGCCGTCCGTTCCTGCAACGCAGTGCGTCGTCCAGGTGCCGCCAAACGCTGCAAAGTGCGCAGTGCGCTCGGGGTGCCAGTCTTGGGTCCAGATGACGAGGTCGCCGTTGCGTCGAGCGGTCTCGATCTCCGCCCTGATTTGGGGGATGAGTTCCTTGGCGCCGCGTACGGACAAGGCGCCGTGCGGCGCTACGAAATCTTGCTGCATGTCCACGATCAGGAGGCCACGGCGCGACGTCAACACCCCCACATCGTCGCACGGGGCGCTACTCTTGGGGGGCAGTGCAAACCTTCGACTTCCTTGAGCAGATCCCCGACGTAGATCCCGCCGATACGGCGCGCCTGATCGCCGAGCTCGAGCGCTCCGTCACTGCCCACGGAGCAGAGCGAGCCCGCCTCCTCATGATGCGCTTGATGGCGCGCGCTCGCGATCTTGGCGTGGATCTCCCCACGCTGGCGACGACGCCGTACATCAACACCATCAAGACAAGCGACGAGCCGAGCTTCCCTGGCGACGAGGCGATGGAGACACGCATCAGACACATCGTGCGCTGGAATGCAGCGGCGATGGTGCTGCGGGCCAATAGGGAACACCCAGGGATCGGCGGCCACCTCGCAACGTATGCGAGTGCAGCCAGCCTTTATGAGGTCGGCTTCAACCACTTCTTCCGCGGCAAGGTTGGCGGCGCGGGTGACCAGATCTTCTACCAGGGACACGCGGCCCCAGGGATCTATTCGCGCGCCTTTCTGGAGGGACGGATTGAGGAGGCACAACTTGAAAGATTCCGTCAGGAAACTGCGGGGCCGGGAGGCCTCCCTTCGTACCCGCACCCACGCCTGCTTCCGGATTTCTGGGAGTTCCCCACGGTATCCATGGGTCTCGGTGCGATCGGATCCATCTATCAAGCCCGCTACAACCGATATCTCCACAATCGCGGACTGGCCGATACCTCGAACAGCCGCGTCTGGGCCTTCCTGGGTGACGGCGAGATGGACGAGCCCGAGTCTGCTGGGGCGCTCACCCTTGCCGCGCGCGAGGGTCTCGACAACCTCACGTGGGTGGTGAACTGCAATCTGCAGCGCCTTGACGGTCCCGTTCGCGGCAACGGCAAGATCGTGCAAGAGCTCGAGGGCCTCTTCCGAGGTGCAGGCTGGAACGTGATCAAGGTGATCTGGGCACGCGAGTGGGACCCACTCCTTGCGAAGGATGAAACGGGTGACCTGGTGCGCAAGATGGACAGCACCGTGGACGGTGAGTTCCAGAAGTACACCGTTGCTGGCGGCGCATACATCCGTGAGCACTTCTTCGGACCAGAACCTTCACTCGCACAACTCGTTGCTCATCTCAGTGATGAGGATCTGGTGCGCCTGCGTCGCGGCGGACACGACTACCGGAAGATTTACGCCGCCTACTCAGCCGCCGTGGCACACAAGGGTGCCCCAACGGTGATCCTCGCGAAGACGGTGAAGGGTTGGACGCTGGGTCCATCCGTTGAGGCGACGAACCCTGCGCATCAGGCGAAGAAGTTGACTGAGGCGGAGCTGCGCGCGTTCCGAGATCGACTCGGCCTGCCGATTCCTGACGAGAAGATCCCTGAGGCTCCGTTTTACCACCCAGGACCAGCGAGCCCAGAGGCGAAGTACATCGCAGAGCGCCGCGCTGCTCTTGGCGGACCGCTCCCATCTCGCGTCGTGCACCCATCGGTCTGGACGGCACCACAGCCTGCCGTTGATGAAGAGTTTGCGGCGGGGAGTAGCGTTGCGGTGAGCACCACGATGGCCTTCGCAAAGTTGATGCGCAACCTAATGCGCGATCCGGCACTCGGCAAACTTATTGTGCCGATCGTTCCGGATGAGGCGCGGACCTTCGGCATGGATCCACTCTTCAAGCAGGTGGGAATCTATGCGCCATTCGGACAACGCTACGAGCCAGTCGATTCAGAGCTTCTGCTAAGCTACCGCGAATCGCAGAGCGGCCAGGTGATGGAAGAGGGGATCACGGAAGCGGGCTCGATGGCCTCCTTCCAGGCGGCGGGAACGGCGTATGCGACGCACGCGGTCGGCACGATCCCGTTCTACGTCTTTTATTCAATGTTCGGTTTCCAGCGTGTCGGCGACCAGATCTGGCAGAGTGGCGATGCGCGCGCACGTGGCTTCTTGATCGGAGCGACAGCGGGACGCACCACCCTTGCTGGAGAAGGCCTGCAGCATGATGATGGGCACTCGCACCTGATTGCACATGCCATGCCGCATGTGGTCGCGTACGATCCAGCTTTCGCGTACGAGATGGCTGCAATTGTCCGCCGCGGGATCACGCGAATGTATGAGCGCGGGGAAGACATCGTCTTTTACGTGACGATCTACAACGAGAACCAGGTGCAACCAGTGCGGCCATCGGGCTCGAGCGTTGACAACGGGATTCATCGAGGTCTCTATCAGTTCGCTGCGGCTGAGACGGCGAGTACGGGAGCACGCGTCAGACTCTTCGGATCAGGAGCGATCATGGGTGAAGTACTCAGGGCGCGGGACCTCCTGCGCGATCGCTTCGGCGTTCAGGCGGAGATCTGGTCCGTAACTTCGTACTCAGAACTGCGGCGCGAAGCACTCGTCGTTGAGCGATGGAATCGTCGTCATCCGGATGTCGCGCCGCGAAACTCATGGTTGCACGAGCAGCTTTCGGGAGATCGTGCACCGATCGTTGCCGTAAGTGACTGGATGACCGCGCTGCCAGATCTGATCGCCCCGTGGATTGATGTTCCCTACCTCGTCCTTGGGACGGATGGCTTCGGATTAAGCGATACGCGAGAGGCACTTCGCGCGTTCTTCTCCGTCGATGCAGCACATATCGCCGCGGCGGCGATGGTCGCGCTCTCGCGCAACGGTGACCGCAGTGCACGTGACGCAGCGGCCGCGATCAAGGAGCTCGGGATCGACCCAGAGTTGCAGCCGGTCTTCGTCCTCGATCGTTGACGAGAACCGCCGGCGGGCGGGGGCGCTGAGTGACAAGCATTCTTGTCGTATTTGACAAGGAGCCTTGACGAATATCTCGGAGGGTGGCACACTGGCGGCGCGGAGTTCACCTGAGGTGAACCTGTCACATGGGAGGGGATCACGCCATGGAGGGCTTACTCGGATGGAGCGTCGGCGGCTTGCTCACGGGGCTCCGTGAGGGGGTTGAAGCGGCGCTAATTGTCGGCATCATTGCGGGGTATCTCGTGAAGATCGGACGCGCCGATCGTCTCGGCGTGATCTGGGTCGGTGTGCTCGCCGCGATTGCAAGCTCAGCGGCAATCGGGGCTGCCGCCTTCGTTCTCCTTGGTGGGCTCCAAGGGGATACAGAGAAGCTGTTTGAGGGGTTCGCATCACTTCTGGCAGTCGTCTTCCTCACTTACATGGTTTTCTGGATGCGGAAGCAAGCGGTAACGCTTGGGGCCGAACTCCGCCAAGGGGTCGACCGAGCGATCGCGTCGGCGTCGATTTTCGGTCTTGCCGCCCTCGCGTTCACTGCAGTCATTCGCGAGGGAATTGAGACTGCTCTCTTCCTACTTGCGCAGGCCACTGCGGCGAGCGACGCGGGGGCTGGCTCCTGGGTTGCGATCGGTGCACTCGCCGGTCTTGCCGTGGCAACGCTTATTGGCGTCGCGATCTTCCGTGCGGGCGTGCGATTGAATCTCGGCGCATTCTTCACGGTGACTGGGGCCGCTCTGGTTGTCATCGCCGCTGGACTGCTCTCATACGGAGCGCACGAGCTGATCGAAGTCGGACTTATCCCAGCAATTGTCGCGCCAGTCTACGACCTTTCTGGCGTACTCCCTCACAAAGAAGGGATCGGCCAGTTCCTTCGAGCAATTTTTGGATACAGCGCAACGCCAGAGCTGAGTGCGCTCCTCTTGCAGGTGTCATATCTCGTGCTCGGTCTCTACTTCTACATTCTGCCAGTGCGCCGTGCGTCAGCGCTTCGTGCAGCGAGCGGCGCAGCTGCTTGACTAGTGACTAGTGACTAGTGCTCTCGAATTGCGACGCGTCTCCCTCTCGTTTGGCACGCGGAGGGTGCTTCACGGGACCTCACTGACGCTCAAGGCGGGGGAGTGCGTCGCACTTCTCGGCACAAACGGGAGTGGCAAGACTACCCTGCTTCGCGTGGCCGCTGGCCTTCTGCAGCCTGACACAGGTAGAGTGCTGGTTGCCGGAACACCCGCTCGGGCTGGACGAGCGGATGTTGGGATCGCGTTTCAAGATTCTCGACTGCTCGGTTGGCGCAGTGCGGGAAGAAATGTTGCCCTTCCGCTTGAGGTGGCGCATGGCTTGACTACTTCGGTGCGCGCGGCTGCAGCCAATGCGCTCAGGCGCGTGAACGGACTCGGCCTTGAAAATCGTGCACCAGCCGAACTTTCTGGCGGCGAGCGACAGCGCGTGGCGCTCGCACGTGCGTTGGTGCGCGACCCAGCGCTACTGCTGCTTGATGAGCCCTTTGCCGCAGTTGATGCGCCGACGCGGAACCAGTTCTGCGCAGAACTTCCCGAACTGATTGGTGGCGCCGCCGCGCTGCTGGTGACCCACGATGTTGCTGAAGCCTTGCTGGTCTCTGATCGAGTGCTGCTCTTGACTGCCACTGGGGAGATTGGTCGCGAGTGGAAGGGACTTCGGTCGCTCCCAGCGAACCAGCGCCGAAGTTCGCTCCTTGCCCCAGGCGGCCTCTCGCAACAGGCGGAGTTACTCGCCGCGCTAAGCGGGGTGGTCCATGCGTAGTCTCCAACCCCTCCAGCCGGCGTTGATCGGACTTCTCTTCCTCGGTGTATGGGAGATCAGCGTCCGCCTGAGCGGTGTTGCCGCCTTCATCGTTCCGCCCCCATCGCTCGTCGCCGCCCGTTTTGCTCAGGCGTGGGGTGACGGAACGATGTTGCGGCATCTCCTCCCCACGGTGATGGAGGTGACGGCAGGCGGGCTAATCGGCGGGGCACTTGGGCTCGTGATCGGGATCGGTCTTGGCCTCTCCAGCGCAGCTCGACGACTCGCAAGTCCGTACCTTGTCGCGGCACAGTCAACGCCGATCCTCGCGCTCGGACCACTCCTTGTGCTCTGGTTCGGACCTGGAACTACCGCAAAGACTCTGATTTGCGCCCTCATTACCCTCTTCCCCATGGTGATTGCCACGCTGGTTGCCGTTCGAGACGCAGATCGAGGTCTCCTTGAGCTTGGCCGCTCGATTGGTGCTTCGCGTATCCAGTCACTTCTGTTCATCAGATTGCCAAGTGCGCGCAGCGGGATCTTTGCGGGCGCGCGCGTAGCAGCCACGCTCGCCGTGGTCGGTGCAATCGTGGGCGAATGGCTCGGAGGGAGCGCAGGCCTCGGCATCTTGGTAAATCTTGCTCGCGGTTCGCTCTTTGACACCCCCCTTCTATTTGCAGCTCTTGTTCAGATTGCGCTCGTGGGAGCGTTTGCGTACTTTCTGGTAGTTTTCGCAGAGCGTCTCAGTACTCGGCTACAGAAGTAGGAGGGGTAATGTCACTCGGTCGGAAGGTCAATCTGGTCATGGTTGCAGTGATCAGCCTCTCCATGGTGGTTGGTGCGTGCGAGGGCACGCCCGTTTCGCCCAACGCGAGCACTCCGCGCACCGCGCTGAGTGTGGGACTTGGCTACATTCCGAGCGTGCAGTTCGCTCCGTTCTACTTGGCCGAGCAGAGCGGTGCCTATGAGCGTGCCGGCCTCGATGTGACCATTCAGAACCAGATTGACCCAGACCTGATCAACCTCGTGGGGAGCGGCGCGGTGGACATTGCCCTCGCCGATGGAACAAGTGTGATTCCCGCCGTCTCAAACGGGATCCCGATTCGCTACATGGCAACGGTCTATGGCATTCTCCCCAACGTGGTCATTGCTCGTGCGGACGCGGGGATCATCACGCCGAGCGATCTCGCGACTCGAAAGGTCGGGACGCCCGGTCAGTACGGCTCCGGCTATCTGACCCTGCTTGGAATCTTGGCCGAGGCATCCCTTGCAGTTTCGGACATTCAACTTGAGCTCTACCCAGACTTCGGTCAGACGCAGGCGCTGATCACAGGGCAGGCGGACGCGGTGACCGGCTATGCAAACAACGACCTGGTGCAGGCCGAGGCGGCGGGACTCGAGTTGAGCGTCTTCTACGCATCGGCCTCGGCTCCATTCGCAGGGCCTGGCCTGATTAGCTCACCAGATACCATCGCCAGAAAGCGTGAGGCGATTCGCGCCTTCATTGCGGTAACCCTTGATGCGATGGAGCAGGTCAGCGCGAATCCTGGCCTCGGTGTGGATGCCGCGGCGAAGGTCGTTCCTGAGGTTGCCGCCGATGAAGCGTCGCGCGCGAAGTCGCTTGCGATCATGAAGGCAACCATCAGCGTGTGGCGTGGACCGGTCCAAGAGTCTATGGGGCTCGGGGCAGTTGATCGCGCTGGCTGGGCCACCTCCCTTGAATTCCTTCGCGGACTGCCTGACCAGGGGATTCGTGCCGACCTTACCGTGGGGGACCTCCTCGACGAGTCGTTGCTCCCGTAGCGTCGCGCGTTCGGAGGGGCGAACGTCTTAGACGAGAGGCCAGGGGAGTGCTGGCCATTCGGTAGAAGGTTCAGGGAGGCAGCCCGCCGCCAAGAGAGCGTCGATTCGTTCACGCAGTGCCTCAATTTCCCCATCGCTAATCAGTTCGCGCAGACGCTCGGTGAGCGCGTGAGGCGCGGTCACATCGAGAAGTGCAGCCCCTCGCACCAGCGCGTTGCGTTCGCCAGCGAGGAGAGGCTCGCTCCGCCAGGTCCAAAGCACAGTGCGCAACTTCGGCTCGATCGCGAAACTCACCCCATGATCGACACCGAGGATGACTTCGTCGCTGATCGGTAGGAGGTGTCCTGCCTTGCGATCGCCGTTGTTGACGATCGCATCAAAGAGAACGATCGGACGCAGCGCAGGACTGCTTCCGTTGACCGCATCGATCGCGCGCTGCACGCCGAGATGTTCGATCCAGAGTTGCACCGCCCCTGCGCCTGCTGGACCGTCGCGAAGGATCGTCGGAGGGACAACGTGGAGGCCGAGCGCCTCACTCACCTCATAGGCCGCAACCTCACGTCCTGCCAGCGTCCCGTCAGGGAAATCCCAGAGGGATTGCTCTCCGCGGGTCGGCTTGTAGATCACCTGGAGCGGGTCCGCACCTTCGAGCTCACAGAGAAATGTGGCGTTGCTTGCATCTGCGAGGCGTCCAAGGGGACGCAAGCCCGTTGCGGATTGCATCGCAGCGAGCGCCTGAGTGGTGGTGAGGCTCCCGCCCGGCACCGGGAGTCGGATCACGCGGCTACCGATCAGTTCAGGTATGCGGCCTTGCGCGCGCAGCGGTGCCCCGTGGATTCGAGTGGCACGCCGCAGTTTGGGCAGGGCGGACGACCCGCCGCGGCCAGCTGAAGTGCACGCTCGGCGAAGGTGAGCGCAGCCGCTGGGCTCAGTGCGACGCGCAGGACGTCTGGTCCGTCAGGCGCATCATTCATTGGTGGCGGTGCGTCGGAGGCCTCCTCTTCGTTCATGTCATCGCGGAACTCGAGGATCAACCGATTCGCTGCTCGGTCCCACGCCAGTGCAATCGTCCCCACACGGAATTCCGCGGTGAGCGGTTCGGTCAACGCTGGCGCGGATGACGGGAGCGGGGAACCTGCGATTGGGAGGTCGATCTCGCCTCCAACGCCAAGCTCTTTCAGCATCTCTGCGATGCGACGCGCAAGGATTGCAACCTGTGTCTTCTCAACGATCACGGTAGAGATCCGGCCGCCCTCGGTGGCCTGGAGGTGGAAGACGCGATGGCCAGGCTCTCCAATCGTCCCCGCGATGAATCGTTCTGGCGCATCGAAGCGGAGAATCCTGCGCACGTCGCCGCCCCTACTTTCTTCTCAAGAGTCGACTGATCAGGGAGTGGCGACGCTCGCGCGGTGCGAATAGAGATTCGATACCAGTAGCGGATTCATTGAGCCGGAGGATGGCTGGCCGTTCGCCTCCGAACCTAATCACGCTAATGCTCGCCGGATCAATCACGATTCGCTGAAAGAGATCAAGCGGAGCACCGCTTGCGTCGGAGACGATCGCCTTGATGATGTCACCGTGGCTTACCGCGAGCCACACGTCATCGTCCTTGAACGTTGCATCCAAGTCACGGATTGCCTCTGTCGCGCGCGTCGCTGCTGCGCGGAGAGACTCACCCTCGGGAAACTGCATCGCTGACGGTTGGCGTTGAACCGTGGTCCAGAGCGGATCCCTCGCCAGGACCTTCAGCTCCTTGCCTGTCCAGTCTCCGTAATCAACCTCCGTGAGTCGATCGTCGATCTGCGTCTCAGGACGCGCTGGGACGTTCGGTCCTCGTGTGGAGCGGACCGCCTCTGCCGTCTCACGACAGCGCTGCATCGGTGAACTATAGATTCCTGCAAAGCGCACCCCAGCGAGGCGCCCAGCGAGTAACTTTGCCTCACCCCGTCCCGTCGGGGAGAGTGGGATTCCCTCTCGTCGACCACTCAGGACGGTCCCCGTCTCGGTGGTTTGTGCGTGTCGGACGAGGACGAGAGTTGCCATAACTAGGCTAGAGCGTCAAAGATGCGCAGATAATTCGGATCGAGTGGTCGATTCTTTCCGCCTACCTCGGTAAGTGGAACCTCTACGATCGCGCCCGCACGTAGTGCAACCATGTTCCCCAAGCGGCCAGTCTCAAGTGCGTCGACGGCGGCCACACCGTAGCGGGCACCAAGGACTCGATCGGCAGCGGAGGGTGGACCGCCGCGTTGAAGGTGTCCGAGTCGCGTGCAGCGTACCTCGAGACCGGTCCGCTCCTCGAGGATCGCGGCAATCGCGTCACCCACTGCGATCTTGTCAAGACGCGGATGGCCGAATTCGTCACGCGGAACGTCTCCCTGCAGGTTGAGCAACGACTCTGGGAGCGGTACGCCTTCCGAGACGACGATCACCGATGCACCCGTTGCGTAGCTTCTACGACGGGTTACAAGTTCTACGAGGCGGTCGATCGCCTGGCCATCGATTGATTGTTCTGGCACGAGGATGGTGTCAGCGCCACCAGCGAGTCCACCCCACGCGGCGACCCATCCCGCGTCTCGACCCATCACCTCAACAACAGCGACGCGGTGATGCGATGAGGTGGTGGTCTGGATGCGGTCGAGCGCTTCCGTGACGATGTTTGCAGCAGTATCAAAGCCGAGGCAGCCCTCGGTCCCCCAGACGTCGTTGTCCATCGTCTTTGGGATCGCGACCACAGCGGTGCCGCGCTTGGCGAGCCCAGCAGCGACGGAGAGGGTGTCATCACCGCCAATAACCACGAGCGCATCGAGCCCCAGGCGCTTGATTGATGCCTCAGCCGCGTCGAGTCCGCCTTCGCGCTTGAGCAGATTCGTGCGGCTCGAGCCGAGTACGGTTCCGCCACGAGCCTGGATTCCGCGGACCTCATCACGGTTGAGTGGTCGAGTGAGGGTTGCTTCGGGGTTTGCAAGTCCCGCCCAGCCATCCAAGATGCCAACCACACTGTGGCCGCCCGCCTCCGCACGGCGCACCACGGCTCGAATCGCGGGATTGAGCCCTGGGCAATCGCCACCACCAGTCAAGACGCCGATGCGCAGCCGCCTCGCCTCCATGGTCGGACTCATCGCTGCGGCCTTGTCATCTGCGCGGGCTGCACGAGCGTGTCGTACTCATGCGCTGTCACGTAGCCGAGGGCGAGTGCAGTCTCGCGAAGCGTCGCCCCCGATGCATGCGCATTCTTCGCAATCTCCGCTGCCTTGTCGTAGCCAATCGCAGGCGTGAGCGCGGTGACGAGCATCAGCGATGCGTCGAGCAGTTCCGTGATGCGCGCCTCGTTTGGCTGCGCCCCATCGATGCAATGCAGTGCAAAGGAGCGAGATGCATCGGACAGCAGGCGAATCTGGTTCAGCAGGTTGTGCGCGATCAACGGCTTGTAGACATTCAGTTGAAAGTTTCCCTGGCTTGCGGCGAATGCGATCGCGGCGTCCAGGCCGTAGACCTGAACGGCAACCATGGTCAGGGCTTCGGCCTGGGTCGGGTTGACCTTCCCAGGCATGATGGAGGAGCCAGGCTCATTCTCTGGGATGTTTAGCTCGCCGAGTCCGGCACGAGGTCCGGAGGCGAGCCAGCGCACATCATTGGCAAGCTTCATCAGCGTGGCTGCGAGTGTCCGCAGCGCTGCAGAGAGGTGCAGCGTTGGCTCCTGTCCAGCGAGCGCGGTGAACTTGTCCGGCGCGCTGGTAAATGGCTGTTTCGTGAGTAGTGCGATCTGTTTCGCTGCGCGAACTGCAAACTCTGGGTGACTGTTGAGGCCAGTGCCAACTGCGGTCCCTCCGAGTGCGAGTGCGAGGAGGCCGTTGCGCGCACCCTCAATTCGCTCAATGTCAGTCGCGAGGGCTGCAGCATGCGCGCCAAACTCCTGGCCGAGCGTTAGTGGCACCGCATCCTGGAGGTGCGTGCGTCCAATCTTCACGACGGACGACCAAGCCTTTGCCTTGGCTGCAATGGAGCCTTGCAGCTGGGTGAGCGCGGGTAGCAGCAGCTCGCTCACGGCAAGAACGGCGGCAATGTGAATCGCGGTAGGGAACACGTCATTGGAGGACTGCGAGAGGTTGACGTGATCGTTTGGGTGCACCGGCGTCTTGCCACCACGGGTCCCCGTGGCGATCTCGTTCGCGCGTGACGCGATGACCTCATTGACATTCATGTTGCTTTGCGTCCCTGAGCCGGTCTGCCACACCGAGAGGGGGAACTCGTCGCGCAGTGCACCAGCGGCGATCTCGTCAGCCGCCTTTGTGATCCCAGCGGCGATCTCGGCGGGGAGGAGTCCGAGGTCGGCGTTCACGGTTGCTGCGGCGCGCTTGACGAGCGCAAGGGCGTAGATCAGACGCTGCGGCATCTCCTCTTCGCCAATCGCAAAGAACTGGAGCGATCGTGCCGTTTGAGCGCCCCAGTGGTGGTCTGCAGGCACGTCGATCGGACCGAACGAATCGCGTTCGCTGCGTGTCCTACCAGCCTTGTCGCTTCCCATTGCGGCCTCCAAATCTAGGCACGTGCGGCCTCACCCCTAAGTGTAGGATCCTGGCGATGGATTCGGTACAAATTGAACGTGACCCCTTCCGGACTAGCGATGGGATCCTTCTCTTTCGCCGCACCTTCCGTCCGGCCACGGCGGCAATCGGCGATCTTTTGATCTGCCACGGGATCGGTGAGAGCTCCTCGCGCTACATCCAGGCGGCACGGGCGTTCGCCGAGGCTGGGTGGCGAACCTTGACCTTTGACCTGCGCGGTCATGGTCGCTCTGAGGGCCCACGCGGATATGTTCCCGCCTGGAGGCGGTTTCATGACGACCTCGCCGAACAGGAGGCGAGAATCAGCAGCCCAGATCGACCATTTGTTGTCATCGGGCACAGCATGGGTGGCCTCATCGCATTCGGTGCTGCGGCGGATGGGAAGATCCGACCCGCAAAGCTCATCTTGTCGGCGCCCGCGCTTGACGCAAGCGTTGCCGGTTGGAAGCGAACCTTTGCGCCGCTGCTGGCCACGGTTGCCCCAATGCTCCGCATACCAACTGGAATCGGTGCTGACACTGATCCGGGGCAGCAGCTGCCAATCGAAGATCCCGATGCGCCAGGGTACCTATACGCGGTGACGACCCGGCTCGGTAACGAGGCATTCCGTGCGCAGCGCTCGGCACGCGCCGTTGTGGCCCGAGGTGGAGCCTTCCCCGTCGAGACACTCGTGATTCATGGGACAGGAGACAGGCTCGTTCGCCCAGAGTGGTGTCGTCCGATCGGCACCCTAGGTGGCGTCAGCTATGAAGCGCTGGAAGGATTCAATCACCACCCATTTGCGACGCTGAGATACAGAGACGCGGTAGAGAGGATCCTTCGGTTCATTGGTCGCGCATAGCGACCTGGGAGACGACGTTACTTCTGTTCGAGCGCTGCACGAGCCTTCGCAGGGTCATCAACAACGAATGAAAAGGTGGCGCGATCACCCCAACGGCCCGTGAAGAGATGACCGTAGACGTTGACGCCAGCGTTTGAGAGTCGTTCAAGGACGGAGAGCATCCCGCCAGGCTTGTCATCAACCTCAGCGAGCACCGAGTCGCCCTCAATGAATTGGTACTTCCCTGCCTCGAGCACTTCGCGGGTGGCGGCATCATCTGCGGTCTTGAGGATGACGTGTCCGTATTCACCGACTCCGCCGCCACCGATCGCCTTCAGGTCAACATCGCGCTTCTCGAGTTCGCGGCAGAGTGCGGCGAGCGCGCCGGGAGTGTGCGAAAGCTGGATGACGAACTGCTTCGACATGAGGAGATCCTAGCGCCACTCGGGTGCGTGCGCCACCCCTCCTCAGCAGTCTGTTGCGGCGGTAGGCTAGCGAGAGCGAGCGGTGACCAGCCGACCGCGGAATAGCGAAATGGGACGAAGAGCATGGTGAAGGAGGAGTGGGATGCGAGGCTTCAAGCAATACATTAACGGCAAGGCGGTCGCCGCCAAGTCAGGGAAGACGATTACCGTTGAGGACCCTTCTACTCGGTTGAAGATCGCCACGGTCCCACACAGCGGCAAAGAAGACATCAACGCAGCGGTCGCAGCGGCGCGCGCAGCGTTCCCCTCATGGTCCGCCACCACCCCTGGTGAACGCAGCCTCGCACTGCTGAAGCTTGCTGATGCGCTCGAATCGAAGAAGCGGGCGTTCGTCAGGGCGGAGTCAGAAAACGCGGGGAAGCCGATCAGCGCCGTCGGCATTGAAGTTGATGCGGTGGTAGACAACCTGCGCTACTTTGCTGGCGCTGCGCGCAACTTGGAGGGGAAGGCGGCCGCCGAGTATCTCCCCGGGCGGACGAGCATGATTCGCCGTGACCCGGTTGGTGTGATCGCCTCGATTGCACCATGGAACTATCCGCTCTTGATGGCGGGTTGGAAGATTGGCCCAGCACTCGCCACTGGCAACACGATTGTGCTCAAGCCCTCTGCGCGCACACCGATCAGCGCGCTGATGCTCGGTGCGTTGGCGCAGGAGGTCTTGCTTCCCGGCGTCTTGAATGTCATCACTGGACCTGGCTCTGATGTTGGAGCTGCGCTCTCACGTCACGCGGGCATTGACATGGTTTCGGTAACCGGTGACACGGGCACCGGGAAGCGCATCGCCGCCGCTGGCGCGGAGAGCGTCAAGCGACTCCACCTCGAACTCGGCGGCAAGGCGCCAGTCCTCATCTTCGACGATGCTGATCTTGAGCTCGCTGCGGAGACAATGCGTGCAGCGAGTTTCTGGAACGCGGGTCAAGATTGCACGGCAGCATGCCGCATCGTGGTCGGCCCGAAGTCATATGAAAAGTTCGTGGCGCTCCTCCAACAGAAGGTGAAGACGATCAAGGTCGGGGCGACGACGGATAAGGCGACGGAGATGGGTTCGCTCATCAGCGCCGAGCAGCTCAAGCGCGTGGAAGGTTTCGTCGCTCGCGCCTCGAAGAAGGCGGAGGTCGTGCAAGGGGGGAAGACGATCCGTTCCAAGGGGCATTACTACAGCCCAACGATCATCGCGGGACCGGCGCAATCTTCCGAGATTGTCCAGGACGAGGTGTTCGGACCAGTCGTCACCGTGCAGCGCGCCAAGAGCGATGAGCAGATGGTGGCGTGGGCGAACGACTGTCGTTTCGGACTCGCCTCGTCCATCTGGACGAATGATGTAGCGCGTGCCTTCAAGGTCTCCAAGGCGTTGCAGTTCGGCACCGTCTGGGTAAATGACCACTTCACGCTTGCGAGCGAGATGCCGCATGGTGGCTTCAAGCAATCCGGCTACGGGAAGGACCAGTCCATGTACGCGCTCGAGGACTATACCGTTGCGAAGCACATCATGGTGCGAAGCGAGTAAGCGCCCGCATGTTCTAGGCTGCAACGATGCAGCCGAACGTGCCACCGCCACCACCGTTCGAAGACGGCCTCCCACAGGAGTGCTGGTTTAGCGTGGATGTGGAGTGCTCAGGACAGACGCCGCTTGAAGGGAGCCTGATCAGCATCGGGGCATGCCTTGTGGATGATCCCACGCGCACTTTCTACATTGAACTACAGCCAGATCCGAACAAGGCGTGGGGCCCCAAAGAGGAGCGCGTGCATCGCTTGACGCGTTCACACTTGGAGTCTCACGGCCTTGAACGGATTGAAGGAGTGCGGAAGTTTGCGGAGTGGGTGCGCGCGACGACACAGGCGGTCGCACCCGAATCGAGCCCGCTCTTCGTTGGATTCAACACGCCGTTTGATTGGATGTGGCTTACCATGGCATTCACCGAGGCTGGTGTACGTAATCCGTTCGGCATGTCAGCGGTCGACCTGAAGAGCATCTACTACACGCTCCATGGGGGCGACAATCTCACCTGGAAAAAGACGGTGAAGCGATGCGTGCGACAGGTGTATCCAACCGATCTTGTGGCTGACCATAATGCGCTCGCTGATGCGGTGGAACAGGCTGAGCTAGCGCGAACGTTGCGTGAGATCGCGCGGAAGAATCGAATCCCACCGACCATCCCACGCGGACGCTAGGGGGGACGCCAACCGTGGCGCTGACCACCGAGAGGGTAAAGCGCGTCAACAAGCTCCTGCTCGCCTGGTACAAGGCGAGCGCTCGCCCCCTCAAGATTCGTGAACGGAGCAAACCGTACGAAGTACTCATTGTTGAGGTTATGGCGCAGCAGACGCAGATCGGCCGCGTTGATGCGCTTGCTGCGCGCTTTCTCGAGAGATTCCCAACACTGCGCGCACTCGCTCGCGCGGAACCCGCAGACGTCCTTGAAGCGTGGCGAGGACTCGGCTACAACCGCCGCGCGCTGCTGCTACATCGCGCGGCGGAAGCGGCGCACGCAGCTGGAGGGCTCCCGACCACGCACGATGAGTTGGAACGCCTTCCCGGGATCGGTGCGTACACGGCGCGAGCGGTCGCGGCGATCGCAAGTGGCGGGCGCGAGATACCAGTTGACGTGAACATTGGGCGCGTGGTGCAACGGCTGGTGGGGGGGGTGCGTATGACCGCAAAGTCGTTGCAAGCGGCTGCGAATGCGTTTGGCGCAGAGCTGGGCGACGGGGAGGCCGGCCGTTGGGCGCAGGCGGCGATGGACCTCGCGAGCAGCGTCTGCCGATCGAGCGCACCCGATTGTTCCTCATGCCCACTTAAGTCAGTGTGTGCCTCGTCAGGTCGTGTGGCGGCGAGCGAGAAGAAGAGGAGATCGGAGCCCGTCCGTTTCGCTGCAACAAGGCGTTGGCTGCGTGGTCGCCTCCTAGATGAGTTACGTGACGCAGGACGGGGCGGGTTGATTATTCGTGGGGCGCGTGGCGAGCATTCCGCCCTAGCCGTCACCGCTACGATAAAGCGACTCTGCGATGAAGGGCTCGCCGAAATGGTGGCGACTGCCACCTACCGACTCCCACGTCGCAAGAAGGAGAGGGGAGCGCCGTGACGGATCTTCAGTTGCTTGATGAACTACTCCTCGACACGATCTTTGAGCAGGAGGGGGAGAAATTCGCCACGCTTTATCAAGAGGCGCTCACTACACACTCCGCCCCGGAGACGGCGGACCGCCAGAGTGCATCGAAGTTGATTCGTGCACTGACACTCCGCTTCCGCCTCGCCAGCCTTGCCGAAGAGCGCGGCAGAGCCCTTGAGATTGAAGAGGCCGCAAAGAGTGCGGTAGACGTCAAGAACTTTGGGGTTCAGACGCACTCATTTAGTTACGCGGTTCGCGAGGCTCACAGAGCGGGTGCCCCGGCAGAAAGTATTCGCTTGGAGGTGGCAGCGCTCTCGTTCAATCCTGTGCTGACGGCGCACCCAACTGAGGCGCGGCGACGGACGCTCGTCGCACTACTCGCCAGGATGCGCATCCTGCTGGACCGACGCTCTACAGCGATTGATCCCGCTGAGGCCGCCCTCTGTGTCCGCCGACTTCGGGAGGAGTTCACGAATCTCTGGCGCACCGGGAGTATCCGGACGCGCCTCGTCACCCCACTCGATGAGGTTCGATCTGCGATGGTCCACTTTGACGGAACCATCTTCCGTCTCGCCCCTCGACTCCTACGTGGAATTGACGAGGCACTACGGCAACTTGACCCGAGCGAAGGGGAGAGTGGTTCGCGTCCGCCGCACCAGATGCCAAAACTCCGGTGGGGGAGTTGGATCGGAGGCGATCGCGACGGAAATCCAAACGTGACCGCCGTAACCACGCGCGAGGCACTTCGGATCCAGGCAGACCATACGCTCCGCGCTCTTGAGGCGGTGGCACTACGACTCATGTATTCGGTCGCGGCGGCGGTGGACGATGAGAGGTTGCCAGATGCGCTCGTAGCAACGTTGCGTCGCGATGCGGCCGAACTTGGAGCGGCCGAGCACGAACTCGAAGATCGATTTCCAAATGAACCGTATCGGCGACGCCTCGGCGCAATCGCAGAGCGCCTCGCGCGCACCCGCCGCCTGCGGGTAACAGGCGAGACGAGCAACGTGGAAGGGGCATATGCAGACTCAGAACAACTGGTAGCCGAATGTCGTGAGCTGCGGGAGGCGCTTGCGCAGAATCGACTGCATCGTTCCGCCTACGGTGAACTGCTCGAGTTCGAATGGCAGGTTGAGTGTTTCGGATTCCACTTTGCCGCACTAGAGATTAGGCAGTCACGAGCCGTTCACGCAGCAGCGCTCAGTCTCCTTCAAGGGCTGGGTGCGGGTGCAACCATTGAAGAGATCACACCTCTTCTTGCATCAGAGATCGTGCCAAACGTCACGCTTGGCGAAGTGATTGCAACGATTCGCGTTGCTGCGGAGCTGCAGGGCGTACATGGGAGGGCGGCGCTTGCCAACTACGTGATCAGCGGGTTTGAAGGAGTTGAGGACCTCAAGACGCTCCTTGCCCTCTTCGCCTGGGCGGCCGATGCACGCATCCCCGCGTCGCAGACCGCTGGTGCGCTCCCTGCGGCGCCAGAATTCAACCTGGTCCCACTCATGGAGTCTTCCGCGACGCTCGCCAAGGCGGGCGCGATTCTGGATGAGCTGATGAGTGACGTAGCCCTTCGCGCGCAGGTGGCGTCGCGGGGCGATCAGATTGAAGTGATGCTCGGATATTCGGATACCAATAAGGAGAGCGGCTATCTAGCCAGTAGCTGGTCGCTCCACTGCGCCGAGGATCAGTTAGTTTCGCGCGCCGCCGCGCACAAGATTCGTATCACGCTCTTCCATGGGCGCGGTGGTGCGATCGGTCGAGGTGGCGGACCAACGCGCAGGGCAATCATGGGCCAGCACCCAGGCGGTCTCGCTGCTGGCTTCAAGGTTACGGAGCAGGGCGAAGTGATCGCATCGCGCTACGCGGACCCCACGATCGCGTATCGCGAAGCTGATCAGACGCTGGCTGCCCTCTTTACCGCGCTGCAGCCGGCAGCCGTGACGCGATTTCAGGCGGTCGAAGGAGAGTTTGGTGGCCTCCTTGCTCAGTTGGCGCAAGAGTCGGGAGAGAAGTATTCGGTGCTTCTCCGTGGCGAGGAGGGCTTTGAGCGCTTTTTCCGTGCTGCAACACCAGTCTCTGAGCTTGCCGGGATGAATCTCGGCTCTCGTCCTGCTGTGCGCGGCGCGGCTAAGACGTCCAGCAACGATGACGGTCTTGTTGGCTTACGTGCAATTCCATGGGTCTTTGCCTGGAGTCAGGCGCGCATCAACCTCCCCGGATGGTACGGCGTTGGTGTCCTTGAGGCGGCGCTCGCTGACCCACAGCGGCGACCAGCACTCCTTGATGCGTACAAGCGCTGGCCCTTCTTCAGTGCGCTCATTGACAACGCTTCAATGATCCTTGCCAAGACATCACCTGATGTCGCGAAAGATTTCGCGGCACTTGCGAATACTGAGGGTGATCCCGCGGTCCGACGCGTCTGGGAGTTGATCCTTGAGGAGCGCGCGGCGGCCGAGCGAGGGCTGCTCGCGGTAACTGGGAGTCAGCGGCTGCTCGAGGCTGATCCTGACGTGCAACGCTCCCTTGCGCGCCGCGCCCCCGACCTTGACGCCCTCTCAAGGATCCAGGTGCGCCTCCTCGCGCAGTTACGCGCCAGCAGTGATGAGGGAGAGCGCAAGGAGCTTGCATATCTCGTTCGCTTGTCAGTGAGCGGGGTTGCGGCGGGCTTACGCAACACCGGCTGATTGCCGACTATCCTCTAGACATGACCAACCGAGGAGCAAGCGAAGGAAAACCGACACGCCGTCGAACGACGCCGCTCACCGCAGTCGAAGCCGATCTCGCCGTTGCGATCACGCCACTGCGCGTTCGCTGGGCTGCCAACTCGGCGCTTCGTCCGGTCAGTGCGGCGACCATGCGCGGCATCCGGGCCAAGGCGGCGCGTCTCGGACTTTCGGTAGAGGAGATCTGTGAGACCGCTGGCGCTGCGATCGCGGATGTGGCACGAGCGGTCGCTACGGCCCGAGATCCGAAGCGCCAACTCCCAATCTTCATCCTTGCCGGATCTGATCGGGACGCCGTGTATGGGCTTGAGGCGGCACTGGCACTCGCGGATGGAGAGCGCCGTATCGTTGTGGCGCTTTGTGGTTCCAAGGCGCGCCCCGAGCATGCAACCGCCGCTGCTGCGTGGGATCGCCTTTATTCGGCGAATCGCGTTGAGCGGTATCGCATTCCAAAGATGCGTGAGTCCGCGCATTTCCGAGCCGGACTTGAAGAGGTGGCGGTGCTGATTGAATCGCTTGGCGGCGCACCATCAAACGCAGCACCTCAGGTTCCGCTACTCGCTGGCATTGATCTGCTGCGCCGCGCACGCTCAGTTGGGGTTCCATGTATTGCCGCGAATGGGCCGATCGGTCTAGATCCAGATAGCGGTGCGCGCCGACGTGGTGCTCCTGGCGCAGATATCAGCGTGCTCTTCCACCGTCCGTTGATCACGCATCAGACGGCTGCCTCAAAGCGACTCCTCGGCGAAGTGCTGGTGGCACCGGTCGGAATCCCAGCGGAAGCTGACGCGCTCGCCGTATGAGCTCCTCCCGCCGCAGGAGTCCACTCGCCACCGCAGCCGCGGTCGCAGTATTCGTGTTTTCACTTCAGTTGCTCAGCACGCTGATCACCCCGTTCGGTGACGCGATCCGTAGACTCCCAGTCGTACCTGCGGCATTAATTCTCGTCACGCTGCTTGTAGGAGTGCGGCTGATCCGTTCGCGCTAGTCTCGGGTGAGCGCACCCGCATCAAACGTTCGCTCAGTCCCTGCGCGCAGTCGCGCGATATTGTCGGCATGGGCGTACCAAACGAGCGCTGGCCCAACGATTGAATAGGCGAGTGCCCAGATGGTCAGGCCGTCTGGCGTCTGCATCCGAAGGAAGATCTCTATCGGCGCAAAAGCGGCGACGGCGGCGAGCGACCCTAGTGAGACAATTCGGGTGCGCCAGATGACGATGAAGAAGACTGGCGCGGCTGCGGCGAGCGCGATTGGTGCGATCGCAAGTGCTGTGCCCAAGCCTGTCGCGATTCCGCGTCCGCCCTTGAAGCCGACCCAGATGGATCGAGTGGCGCCGACAACGGCGAAAAGTGCAGCGGCTACCTCCATGCCACCCCCGCCATCAAGTGCGCGAACAGTGAGTACCGGCAGTGCCCCTTTCGAGATGTCACCCGCCGAGACGACAGCGGCTCGTCGGCGTCCGAGAGCGCGGAGCGCGTTGGTCCCACCCGTCCTGCCGGAGCCGATGGCGCGTGGATCTGGACCGCCAGTGAGTCGCGCGACGATGAGGCCGAAGGGGATCGAGCCCGAAAGGTAGGCGCCTACCGTTGCGACAAGGAGAAGCGACGCGTCCATCGCGGCGGAGAGTAGCAGCGCGCGGCAAGGGTTGGCGGTGAAGCGTAGGATTCACGCATGGCCGACCACGATCTCCTCGTCCTCGGCGGTGGAACGGGTGGCTACGCCGCCGCATTTCGCGCGTCGCAGCTCGGGAAGCGGGTGGCGCTTATTGAAGAGGCGAAGGTTGGTGGAACCTGCCTTCACTGGGGCTGTATTCCCGCCAAGGCAATGCTTGAAACGGGCGACCTTCTCGCCAAGATCGGGAAGGCGCCAGATTTTGGCGTTCAGATCACCCCAGCGACTGGCATTGACACAACCGTTGTCGGCGCGCGACGCGACAAGATTGTTGCGCGGATGCACGCAGGTCTTAAGAGCCTTTTTAAAAAGAACAACGTGGAGCTGATCGCAGGGCGCGCCACATTGCTCGGCGGCGGTGCGGTCGAGGTGGCACTTCGCGATGAGAACGGTCCCACTGGCAAGAAGAAGTCGATCAGCGCAACTGATATCGTGATCGCGACCGGTTCGAGCGTGCGTGGCATCCCTGGCCTTGAGACAGATGGACGCGTAATCGTTGATAGCGATCAGATCACCACTGGTACGTTGAAACCTTCCAGTGTGATCGTGATCGGCGGCGGCGCCGTTGGCTGTGAGTTCGCCTCGTACTTCCGTGATCTTGGCGCTGAGACCACCATTGTTGAGATGCTCCCAGCACTTGTTCCGCTGGAGGACCGCGACGCCTCAAAGGAGTTGACGCGCGCGTTTGCGAAGCGCGGCATTGCGATCCACGTGGCGCATCGCATCAAAGAGAGCTCGCTCGTCAAACGTGCTGATGGTGTGGATCTGCGGATCGAGCCGATCGACGGGGGAGAGGTAGTCGCTCTGAGCGCAGAACTCCTTGTTGTCGCCGCTGGTCGTGTGCCGAACAGCGGAGAAATCGGGCTCGAGAATACGAAGGCCTTGGTGGAGCGAGGCTTCATCAAGGTCGATGCCCAGATGCAGACGGCCGAACCTCACCTCTACGCGGTGGGCGACGTCATTGGCGGATTGCAGCTCGCGCATGTTGCCGCGCACGAGGGGATGATCGCCGCGCACGCGATCGCGGGCGAGCCGCTGCACGCCATGGACTATGTGAAGCAGCCGCGTGCAACCTACTGCCGCCCTGAGGTGGCCTCGGTCGGCTTCACCACACAAGAGTTGGAGCGAGACTCTGTACCATTCGTTGCCGGACAGGTGCCATTCCTCGCCATTGCCAAGGCGCATGTTGGCGGTGACGCCGACGGATTCTGCAAAGTGCTTCGGCACGCGGAGAGTGGCGTCATCCTTGGAGTCCACATGGTGGGACCGAAGGTGACTGACCTCATCGCCGAGGCGAGCCTAGCGCTGGAGCTCGGTGCAATGGCCGCACAGTTGGGCGGCACCACCCATCCACACCCAACCCTCTCTGAGATCGTCGGTGAGGCGGCACTCGTCTCGATTGGTCGCTCGGTGAACTTCTGATGCGCGAACTGCCGATCTTCGGTCAGCCGGCGCCAGCAGCAGAGCGCCGCCACCCCGATTGGATTCGCTCGAAGGTGCCTAGCGGAGATCGCTATCGCGAACTGAAGCGGCTGATGCGCGACAAGACACTCAACACCGTCTGCGAAGAGGCGCGCTGCCCGAATATCGGCGAGTGCTGGGATCAGGGGACGGCAACGGTAATGATCCTTGGCGACACCTGCACGCGAGCCTGCGGGTTCTGCGCGGTGAAGACTGGCCGACCGACCGGCCTCGACCGTGACGAACCGAGGCGTGTTGCGGAGGCGCTCGCCTCACTCGACCTTGACCACGTGGTAATCACGAGTGTCGCGCGTGATGACCTCCCCGATGGTGGGGCTGCGATCTTTGCGGAGAGCATTCGTGAGCTCCGTCGCCTCGCACCCGGCACTGGAATTGAAGTGCTCATTCCCGACTTCGACGGTGAGGGTTCTCCGCTCCGAGCAGTTATGGAGGCAGCTCCGGACATCCTCGATCACAACATTGAAACGGTTGAGCGGCTGCAGAAGCCGGTGCGCAAGCGTGCACGATACTCACGATCACTGCAAGTGTTGGCACGCGCGAAGGAGATGGCGAGTGAGCTTGGCAATCCGGTACACACGAAGAGTTCCATCATGGTTGGGCTTGGAGAGGAGCGCGAGGAGCTGCTCGCCACCTTCGGCGACCTTCGCTCCGTTGACTGTGACATCCTGACGATCGGCCAGTATCTTCGCCCAACGATGGAGCATCTACCGCTGGTCCGCTATTACACCCCAGAAGAGTTCGTTGCCCTGCGCGATGACGCGCTTGCGATGGGTTTCAAGCACGTGGAGTCGGGTCCGCTCGTGCGCAGCTCGTATCACGCGCGCGATCAGGTGCCGAACGACTCACCCGCGCTGCGCGGACGCCGTGCTCGTGACGCCGCCACCGCGGGTGCTGCGCGCGGCGACGCGGCATGAGTCCTCGCAAAGCGGCGTCGAAGCGTGCGGTGAAGGCGAAGATTGATAAGCCGCGTGGCTTCGGCACGCTGAGCCCCGCAACGCCGATAGCGGAGCTGCACTGCCACCTAGGCGGCTCGGTCACCCCTGCGATCATGTGGGGGATTGCCCACGCGCAGGGGATTCGCCTTCCTTCCAAGGACTACTGGGCCTTCCGCAAGATGATCACGGCTGGCTCCAAGCGAACGCGCAGCTTCAATGGATACCTTGATCTCTTTCATTGGACGGAGCTGATCCAGTCATCGCCGATCGCGGTGGAGCGTTCGGTTTATGAAGTGGTTGCTGGCGCGTACAGGAAGAACCACATCACCACCATGGAGTTGCGTTTCAACCCAATGAAGCGGAACCGGAACGGCGAGCAGGACCTGGACCATATCATCGCCGCCGCCATCCGAGGAGCTGATCGTGCGGCGCTCGAGTATCCGGTGAAGCCTGGGATCATCCTGATCCTTGATCGCGAGTTCACCCTGCGACAGAATGAAATCATCGTGGAGAAGGCGATCGCCTGGGCGAGTCGTGGGATTGTCGGCATCGACATCGCAGGGCGCGAGAGCGCCAACTTCAAAGTGGCCGAATACAAGCGCATGTTCCGCGCTGCACGGAAGGCCGGCCTTGGCATCACCGTGCACACGGGAGAGTCGGGGCCGGTGCGCGAGATGCTCGAAGTGGTGAAGCAGTTGGAGCCAGACCGCATTGGCCACGGCGTGAAGGCGGCGGGGGATGCGAAGACGCTGAAAGCCTTAGCAGAGCGGAAGATCGTGCTGGAGATCTGCCCAACCTCAAACCTGATGACGAAGGTTGTCTCCGATTGGGAGGAGTTCCGCCAGATCTTTACGCGACTGCGCGAGGGGAAGGTCCGATACGCGATCGGCACCGATGGCCCGGAGATGCTGCAGACGTACATCCGCGACGAGCTCGCCGCCCTCGGACGGCACGGGATCCTCTCTGTGGCGGAGCAGGAGCTCGCCGCTATAACCTCGATCAAGGCGTCGTTCGTGAAGGGTGCCGTTGCGGTGGCGATCCCGCGTAGCGAAGGGGCCGTGCCACGCGTCATTCGCGAAGAGTCGTAGCCCTACTTGCCAGCAGCGTCGCGAACGGCGGCTCGGATCGCATCTGCCACAACTCCCGCAGGTACTCCTTCGGTCACCAGCACATACGGGGAGGCATCCACCATCAGCAGATCTGCAGGATCACTGATCCACTCCGCGGCGCACGCATCCACCGTTGAGCGCAGCTTCTTGTAACTCTGATCGTTCCTGAAGCGGTAGGTCCGCGTCAGCACCGCCTGGTCGAGCCCGCCGCCCGAGAGTTGGAAGGCGATCGCCATCGGGACCAACCCTTGATCGCTGCATCCAGGATCTCCGCTCACTACGTTGGCGACGGAGAACTCTCGTGCTGCGAGCTGCTCAACGAGTCCATTGAAGTTGGTCGGCGTGGCTGACGGGTCGCCTCGCGCGTCATCCAAGACTGAACCGCACGCGCTCGCCGTGAGCAAGAGGGCGGCTGTCATGAGAGTTAGAGTTGACCATGGTTTCATGTGGCAAGCGTACACCGCAGGTAGAATCACCTCATGAGCGAGGTCCGAGCATTCAGAGCGACTCGATACGCAATCGGCGAGGCTAGCTCAGCCCTAGGTGCGCTGGATCGACTTCTCAGTCCGCCTTATGACGTCATCAGCGCGGATCAGCGGCGGGCGCTTCTCGCGGCGCATCCGAGCAACTCAGTTCTTCTGGACCTGCCGGTGCGTAAACAGGGTGAGGCTGATGGAGCACAGTACACGCGAACGGCAAGCACCTGGTTTGCTTGGCGCATTGACGGCACGCTTGTAGACGACGAAACACCGCAGGTCTACCTGTATGAGGAGCGGCCAGAAGTTGGCAATTCGATTCGTGGCGTATTCGCCGGAATCCCGATTGGGCCGTATGGACGCGAGACTGGGATCTTGCGACACGAGTCAACGCTGAGTGGGCCTAAGGCGGATCGGCGTGCACTGATCGCAGCGGTCCAGGCGAACCTTTCGCCCGTGATCTTGTTGCGGGCAGGGGGTTCCAGCGAGTTTGCGTCGGGTGCGGATGCGGTCGCGGAAATGGCGCCATATGCATCTGGTCGCACCCCCTCTGGTAGTGCGTTCAGACTCTGGCGCCTTGCACCAAACTCCGATCACGGTGCAGCACTCCTTCGATGGGCGCGCGGTGCCCACCTTGTGATTGCTGATGGTCATCACAGATACGAGACGGCACGTGACTACGCGGAGAGTGGCGGCCTCAGCACCGCGCTCGGTCTCATTGTGGAGTCTGACCGCCACGCCCCGGCGCTCTACGCCACCCACCGCATCGTCCCCACAACTAGTCCATCGGTGCTCCTTGCGAAACTTTCCGCATCGCCGCTCGTTGCGCACCACACTGCCACCACGAGCGTGCAGCTCATCCAGCGATTCGCTGATGGCGCACCATCGGGCCCGGAGTTGGAGATCGGCGTGGTGACCCAGGACGGCGCAGCCCTGCTGAAACTCGATCGTGTGGCGATCAGCGCGGCACTCCTAGGTCGATCCGCCGCCTACCAATCACTTTCGGTAACCGCACTCGCCGTGCTGATTGATCAGGCGCTCGGTATTGATGCGGCTGCGGCGACCGCTGGCGCCCTGCGCTATGTCCGAGGTTCTGCCGCGGCGGTGGAAAGCGCGCTCAACGATCCCGCGCCGAGTGCGGCGCTCCTGCTGCACGGGGAGCAACCAGAACAAGTGGTCGCGGTCGCAGAGGCGGGGGAGACGATGCCCCAAAAGTCGACCCTGTTCGCCCCGAAGCCTCCAACAGGCCTCCTCTTCCTCGCCCACGAGATCAACCGCCTCAGCTGACTCGCTGCTAGACTCTCATCCTTGCCCGCATCTGGCGCATTCGTCTAGCGGCCTAGGACACTGCCCTCTCAAGGCAGAGATCACCGGTTCGAATCCGGTATGCGCTACCACGACTGCGCTAGGGTGTCGCGGACATGGTCCTCGGTTGCCTTGGCGTCTTCCACTACACTCGCTCCATGACTGATGAACGGCCTGTGGAAGGGTCTCCCCTCGACCGACGCATCCTCCATGAGTTGGAGCCCGAGGCCGCTCGGTTGCTGAATCGCCACATTGGCGTTGCTCAAGAGTGGTTCCCGCACGAGTACATTCCATATCGACTCGGCCGTGACTTTGACACGGAGCCCTGGACGCCAGATCACCCGCGTCTGACGGGTGTGGCGCAGACCGCGTTCGAGATCGGCCTGCTAACGGAAGACAATCTTCCGAGTTATCACCGACTTATCCATGGGATGTTCGGCTCGGGCGATGGCGCTTGGCTTAACTGGGTGGGTCGCTGGACAGCAGAGGAGGGGCGGCACGCCATCGTACTTCGCGACTACTTGACCGTCACGCGCAACATTGATCCAGTCATGTTGGAACGAGGTCGCATGACACAACTTCAGACCGGCTACGACCATCCATTTCCCGACACTCTGCACGGACTCGCATACGTCGCGTTCCAGGAGCTCGCAACTCGAATCGCGCACCGAAACACTGGCCGATATTCGGATGATCCGGTGGCGGATAAAATCATGGCCCGAATTGCAGCCGACGAGAACCTGCACATGGTCTTCTATCGCGACATGCTGAAAGCGGCAATTCAGATCGAACCGTCCGCCGCGGTGCGGGCGATCGTTGACGAGGTCCTTGCATTCCAGATGCCTGGTGCCGGAATTCCGAACTTCCTTCGGAAGGCGGCCGACATTGCGAAGGCGGGAATCTACGATCTGCGCGCCCATCGCGATGAGGTGCTCCTGCCAATCCTCCGTTTCTGGGGAATCTTCGAGCTTACGGGCCTCGATGCAGCGGCCGAGCAGGCGCGCCTGCGGCTCCACGAGCACCTTGAGCGACTCGGAGCATCCGCCAAGCGCTTTGAGGAGCGCTTGGCCGCATCAACCGTTCCGCGCCTGCGCTCCCTTCGCTAGGGTCGCATTGCAGTTCTCCATGTCGGCATGACCGTGCAACTCGGTACCGCTATTGCGCCTGCGGGAAGTCGCGCCACCGGGTGGCTGTCTATCGAGACGGCCCCGAATGAACTTACGCGCATCCCAGTGGTGGTGATTAACGGGGGGCGGCCTGGACCGCGCCTTGCGATCACCGCGGGAGTCCATGGTGGCGAGTACACTGGTCCCGCAGCGCTCCGGTCGTTGCTTCTTTCCCCGCGTGCAGGAGACCCTAAAATCCTTAAGACCCTAAAGGGATCGATCGTTGCTGCACTTGCTACCAGTCCCGCTGCCTTCAGGGCGCGGTCAATTTACGTGAACCCACAAGACGGGAAGAACCTGAATCGCGTCTTCCCAGGGTCGACGACGGGGAGTGCGAGTGAGCGGATCGCATATGTGATTGCGACGGTTCTCATGAAAGGGGCCGATGTCTACATGGACCTGCACTCGGGTGACCTGAACGAGGCACTCTCCCCTTTCGTTGGTATCGAGCAAACTGGCGATCCTCAGCGGGATGCGCGCGCCGTGGCACTCGGCCGTGCTGTTGGTACCGAATGGCTTCTCATTGGTGCGAGCCCAGGTACCACTACCTCAAGTGCTGAACAGCTCGGTGTCATCGGCATTCTCTGTGAGTTTGGTGGGCAGGGACACGTTGAGCTCGAATTCGTTGCTCGCCAGGCCGCGGGAGTTCGCGGTGTCATTGCTGAGATGGGCATGGGGGAATTCCCCCAAAGCCCGATTGAGCGACAGTTCGGCCCGCTAATGCCTGGCGCTGGCACTCGCCTCAACTGTGAGGCGTGGCTGCGCGCCGAAATCCCTCAAGATGAGGCGGGGTATTGGCACCCATTGATCTCGGTGGGCTCAATCGTGTCAAAGGGTCAGAAGCTCGGTGAAGTGCAGGATGTGTTCGGCCAAGTTTTGTTTGTACCCGTCGCTCCAATCGAGGGTGTAGTTATTTTTTTGGTCACGGTGCTCGCCGTCAATCACAATGACCCGCTTCTAGCACTCGGTGGTGATCCTGACGGTGGCGTGTGGCCGTAGCTTTGCCCAGCCAACCATCCAGCGCGAGCGCGCTGGACCTTGTAGATCGTTACTCCACCACCAATTCGCCAGCCATCGTGGGGTGGATCGAGCACACAAAAGTGTATAGTCCAGGAGCCAGCGGGGGGACCTCATAGTCAACGATCGCGGGTCCCGAAATCAACTCTCCGCGCCAGCGCTCAGCGCCGATGCGATCAAGATTCCCCTCGTGTATGGCGATGTTGTGAGGGACAGCGACGCGATTCTCGAATCTCACAGTGCTCGATGAGCCAGCAGGGATGACGAGCCGGTCTCGGTCAAAAAGCAAATCGCAGGCGGCAATCGTAACTTCTGAGTCCGTTGCGCGGTCGCAGGAGATTCCGGCCCATGGATTTGCGCCGAGGAAGAAAATCGTTCCACCTGCTAGGACCGCAATCGTAAATGGTGCAAGTGAAGGTGAGCTCACCCAGTGTTGCTGCGGCTCGTCGAGAGGTCGGACGCGGCGCTCGTACGCACGCCTGTACGCGATGGATAGTACTACCGCGCCAAGGATGATTCCCCCTTCGGCGAACAAGGCGAAAAAGGCGGCGAAGGAGCGCGGCGCACCCTCGAGGAAGTAGCCTGCGAGTGTGAGGCTCGCGTACAGCGCAAGCCAGCCAGCCATGTAGCTTCGCACCCGATAGCGCAGCCTGGGCACCACAAGGGTGCCGACCAGGGCGAGCCCATTCGCCAAAAAACCCGCCCCATTGAGCGTGAAGAGTAGGTTGCCGAGAGAGAGGTGGACGAAGCCGCTCACGGCTGCCGCTAAGGCGATACCAAGTGTCACGAGCGTCGCAAGCGGGTCGCGCGGTCGGGGGGCTTTAGCGATGAAGAGACGACTAACTGCTTCAAGCCTGCGTCGATAACCGATGAGAAACTGCTCGAACATTCCTCCTCAATTGTACTGTAATGGCATCGTTGCATCTTCGGCCTGGGTCTGGCATTGAACGATCACTATGTCCACCAGCTGTCAGCGCGCTCAAGGCTTTGCTGGCATAGTCTTCTGGTGATCCGCTCGTCAGAAATGAGACTCCAGCCACTCGCGCACCAGGTAGTCCATGGCGTGCAGTTGGACGTCTTCGCGTGGGATCTTGAATTTCTCCACGCCCCCAAAATTGCACGGGCAAAGGAAGAGGAGCGAGCTGCAACGTCATTCGTCCGGCTGCGGCACCTAGCCGCTGGCATTGAGGGCTGGGGAGAGGGGTGCGTTGATCCATATTATGGCGAGATCGTGGAGAGCGTTGCGGCTGTCGCACCAACACTCCTACACGCGGCAATCAAGAGCTGCCCCGCATTACGAGCCACGTCAGAAGGTGGATTGATCGGCGAGGCGGCTGAAGGGATCCGCCGTGGGGCCGAGGCGCTTCGTTCGATGAGCGATGCTATGGAGGCAACAATCTCTCATAACGGGGCGGCTAAGGCGGCGATCGAGACGGCCGCGCACGATCTGCTCGCTCGCTCAGCTGGCGTCGGGCTTACTGAGTGGTTCGGAGAGACGCGGATACAGACACCGACGGATGCGACGGTCTGGATTGATGAACCAAAACGCATGAGCGCACGTGCGGCAGAATTTCAGTCAGCGAAGATCGCCTACCCCGCGCTGAAGTTGAAGGTTGGCGCTGGTCAGGAAGAGGAGGTGCTTCGCGCGGTGCGGACCGAGTACCAGGGACCTCTGCGTCTCGATGCAAATTGCGGATGGAGTCTCCAACGCGCATTGGCGTTGGTGCCGCTTTTCGAATCGGTTGGGGTTGAACTCATTGAACAGCCGTTTCCGGCAGGACGATTAGAAGACGTCTCAAGCCTCGCGGCAGCTACGGAGATTCCGGTCTTTGCCGATGAAGACTGCGTTGGCTTGGATGACCTTGAGCGCGCGGCGACCGTCTACGACGGCGTGAACCTCAAGGTAGTAAAGATTGGTGGGCTGGGACCGCTCTTGCGAGGCCTGCAGCGTGCAGAGGAACTGGGAATGCGTCGGATGTTCGGGTGCATGACAGAAACACGTCTAGGCACATCTGCCTGCGCCTCGATTTCAGGTGCTGCAGAATACGCAGATCTCGACGGTCCGATTGATCTCCTGAACGACCCGTGGGATGGACTTCAGCTCACGGACGACGCGCGTTGGGGGATCACGTCGCCGGAGAAGGGGTCTGGGGTCACGCTCCGTCCCGGGTACCTTGCACGCGGCGAACCCTAGACGCGGATGAGCCTCCGCGCCATCTCGGCCTCAAGCTGGTGCTCGGCCTCCACGTACTGGTCGATCTCGTCGCGGAGCTTGTTTGCCTCAGGGGTGTAGAGGTGCACCTGCTGCTGCAGGATGTAGGAGAGTCGCCGTGAGGTCATCCGGCAGTGGTCAAGGTTCTTCATGAGGACGAGGGGGTCCATGGAGGCGAGCTCGGTTGCGTCATACATAGCTTGCATGTCGCTATTCTAGCCCAGAGGCCCCGTAGCTCAGTGGATCAGAGCAGCTGCCTTCTAAGCAGTTGGTCGCAGGTTCGACTCCTGCCGGGGCCGCCAACATCTTCTGCGATACTCGCCTCCATGGGTCGTCGTGCAGCAGGGCTACGAGAGGGTGTCCCCGGCTCGAATGGGAGTGCCGTGGGTCCAATTTGGACACTCCCCGGATCGGTGCTCGCCCCCGTTGCACGCAGCGGAGCAACCGTTGACGAGGCGATCGCGGCGCTCGCCACAGCCGCGGCCCAACTAGCAGAGCTCGCTGCCACGCGCAGTGCCGCCGAGACGAGTGACGTGGGCGAGATCTTCTCCATGCAGTCGGCAATGGCGCAGGATCCTGCACTCGCTGCGGCAGTGAGGGAGGCAGCCAAGGCTGGCGCGGATGGTGTCGCTGCGTTGATTGCGGCTGGAGAAGCCCAGGCCGCCTTACTCGCGTCGCTCCCAGACGAATACCTCGCGGCGCGTGCCGCAGATGTCCGAGATGTTGCTTCACGCGCCGCACGCATTGTCGCGGGGACCACCATGCCACTCCCGGGTCGACCCGTGATCTTGGTCGCGGACGACCTTCCGCCCAGCGTGTCGGCGGAGATTCCTCGCGAGCACTTGGTCGGCATTGCGCTGCGCGCCGGCTCGCGCACGGCGCACGCCGTGATCTTGGCGCGCGCCGCTGGAATCCCGTGCATTGTGGCGGCGCGCGATCTTGAGGTGGATGGCTCCCTTGATGGAGTCACGGCGATCCTCGACGGCTCGGCTGGGACACTCTTACTGCAGCCAAGTCGCGGAGATCTTGCCTCTGCTACAGCGGCGCAGCAGAAAGGCGCTGAGGATTCTGCGCGACGCGCAGGGCTCCGTGGAAGGCCGGTGGTGCTAAGTGGCGGTCGCCAAGTGCACCTTTATGCCAATATCGGCTCCGCAGAAGATGCGTCTCGTGCGGTCGCAGTTGGCGCGGAAGGCGTCGGCCTTCTTCGATCGGAATTTCTGCTGCTGGATCGTGAAGCCCCACCCGATGAACGAGAGCAGACGCGCGCCTTTACCAAGATCTTTGAGGTACTCGGCTTTGGCCGACCGCTGACGCTGCGACTCGCTGACATTGGCGGTGACAAAGGGATTCCATACCTTCGACTCCCGCACGAAGCGAACCCGTTCCTTGGCGTGCGCGGATATCGACTCGCGATGATCAAGGATCGACCAGACCTGCGCGCGCTCTTTGCGTCGCAGGTGGCGGCGGCGCTTCGCGCAGCGGCGGCTACCTCAGGAGTTCTGCGAGTCATGGCTCCAATGATTTCAGTGCGCGCAGAGGTCGACGATCTTCTGGCGCTTGTTACCTCAGTTCGCGCCGACCTCATGGCGCGAGGCGAAGCTGACGCGGCCGCGTACCCCGCGGCGATCGGCATCATGATCGAAGTTCCCGCTGCTGCGCTGACGGTGGCTGAACTCGCAACTGGGCTCGACTTTGTCAGCATCGGTACGAATGACCTCACGCAATACGCGATGGCAGCAGATCGAGTCAATCCGGCACTCGTTGCGCTGCAAGATGCTGCCGCCCCAGGGGTTGTGGCGCTGCTTCGTGCCGTCGCCGAGGGGGCTGCGAAGGGAGGCATAGAGGTCGGCGTCTGCGGAGAGCTGGCTGGCACCGTAGCAGGAGCCAAGCTCTTGGCTGGAGTCGGGATCTACGAACTCTCGATGGACCCTGCGACGATTGACGAGGTTCGTGAAGGACTGCTGAGCGGCTAGGCCCACTCCTTCAGCCTTCTTTGTGCAATCGCACGAAGAATCGCGAGCCGTTCTAAGCGTTTTGCCCATATTTACCTCTTGTCGTGGGTCCCCGTCGCCCATAGGTTGAAGTCGACTCGACGCGGGCCGCTTCGGCGGCCACTCCGGGCGGCGCGGAGGCTGTCCAGAGGTGGCGGTCCGGTCGGCCGACCGAACTGATCGGCCTAGGGGAGGGAACCATGGCGAGTATTGCCAAGTACTTCCAGCTCAAGAAGCGTGGCACCACGGTAGAGACAGAAGTTCGCGCCGGGGCCACCACGTTCCTTGTGATGGCGTACATCATCTTCGTCAACGCGAACTATGTCGGCGCTGGCGCCGCAGGAGGCGCGATCGGTGCTGCTGGCGCACCGAGCGCCGAAGCCATCTTCGCCGTCACCGCACTCGGTGCTGGTCTGCTCACGATCCTCATGGGCGTAGTTGCGAACTATCCGTTCGCGCTCGCGGCGGGGATGGGTCTTAATGCGGTAGTCGCTTTCCAGTTGATCCTCGGACTCGGCCTTACGTGGGCGGAGGCGATGGCGGTGATCGTCTGGGAGGGGATCTTCATCACAATTTTGATGCTTACCGGATTCCGCAAGGCAATCCTCGAGGCGATCCCACTCAACCTGAAGCGCGCGATCGCCGTTGGCATCGGGCTCTTCCTCCTCTTGATCGGACTCTTCGAAGCGAATGTCGTTGTGAAGTCGTTCGCGGGCACTGTGCCGCTCGGACTCTTCTCGGGAATCGGCTTCGGCGGTGTTGAAGTTCCCGTTGCGGATCTGCCGCAGATCGCCATCTTCGGCGCGGGCCTCCTTACGGCGCTCGCACTGATCCGCCGGCCGGGTGGCCTGTTGATCTCGATCGGTGTGGGGACGTTGGTCGCCCTCATTCTCGGAGTCTCGTCGCTTCCGTCAAGTTTCATCAGCCCGCTCGACGCCTCAAACTTCGTGGGCATTGGTCAGGCGTTCGGCGCGCTGTTCAGCGTCTGGGAGAGCGGTGCGGGTTTCCTTGCGATCGCACTCGCAGTCTTCTCAATCATGTTGAGCGACTTCTTTGATACTGCAGGCACCATGGTCGGCCTTGGCGCTCGCGCGGGACTCCTGGACAGCAAGGGGCAGCTCCCAGGGTCAAATCGCGTACTGCTTGTCGACTCAATTGCAGCGGCGGCGGGCGGTGCGCTCGGCGTCTCCTCGAACACGACGTACATCGAGTCTGCGGCAGGAATCAAGGAGGGTGGTCGCACCGGTCTCACTAGCGTTGTGACTGGCGCACTCTTCCTTGCGGCGGTGCTGCTCTCGCCGATCGCTGGGATCGTACCAGCGGCGGCAACAGCGCCAGCGCTTGTGATCATCGGCTACTTGATGTTCGAGGCGATTCGCGACGTGCAGTGGAAGGACGCCGCGGACGGATTCCCGGTGCTTGCGACGCTCATCGTGATGCCGCTCTCGTACTCGATAACTGATGGCATCGGCGTGGGATTCCTCACATACGGCATCTTGAAGGTGACGTCGGGGAAGGCGAGCGACGTGAAGCCGCTCTTCTGGGTATCTATTGCCGCCTTCGTTGTCTACTTCCTGGTGAAGCTCGGCATCATCGCGGTCTGACACACGTTGAGTTCTCGCGGACAGCTGAGGCCGGTCCCGATTGGGGCTGGCCTCTCGCTTCTCTGTAGGATGCAGTGAGAGGGATTCAATCGAGTGCGTGGGGGGAGTCGAGATGAGAGTGCACCCAGCGATCAGCGCGATGACAGCGCTCAGCCTTGCAATCCTGATGCTGCTTACGGCGGGGTCGGCACGCGCTCATCAGCCGGTCGTCGTCGACACCGAAACAACCGAAGTTGTTGACCCCGAGATCTCAAAGGCCTACTACGGCCTGCTCTCCGGCGCAGCGCACACCTATGTGATTACGTCCGAATCTGAGTTTGACCTCTATGTTGGGATTCTCGTGCCTGACAGCGAGACTCCCAAGCGAGACGTCATGGCGGAAATCTTCCGTGGTGACGAGCTGGTGGAGAGGCTCGGCGGCGTTGACGCGGAATGGGTGACCTTCTACGAGCCCTTCGCGCAGAACACCTATTGGGATGGTGGCGAGTTCCGACTTCGCGCAGCGCCTGGGGTTTACTCGGTGAGAATCTCGAGCCCCGATAACGCGAGTAAGTACTCCCTTGCCATCGGCGAGATTGAGTACTTCGGTTTGGAGGATCAAGCAAACGCTCTCGCTGTCCTTCCGCGTATTCAGCAGGAGTTCTTTGGCATTCCACCGTTTGAGCTCATTGGCACGCGTTACGGTCTGATCAACCTCCTCGTGATCTATGCCGTCGCTCTGGTTGCTGCGCTCCTCTATGCGATGACCCTACGCAGACTTCTCGTACGTTTTGTTGGCGGAAGCCTGCGGGGGTTCGACAGGCGCCTCCGTGTGGCAGGTGCGGTCGTGGTGTTTGCCGTTGCGATCACAACAACGTGGAGCCCGCTGTTGCTCTTTGTTTCTGGAGTGCTGCTCTTTGAGGCACTCTTCAGCCGGTCTGGAGTGGGCGAGGCGCATAGAAGCTGAAGCAGAGCGCTGCATCAGGATATCTGCCCCGCTTCGCTTGGTGGGATGGGGAGCCCGAGGCGCTTCAGGATGGTGCGGCTGGCGATGTAGCCGGAGAGCATGACGAGCGGGATCCCGCCTCCTGGCTGTGAGCCGCCGCCGGCAAAGAAGACGTTGGCGATGTCTGGTGAGTCGTTTGTGGGACGGAAGTATGCGCTCTGGAAGAAGCTCGCTGCCAACGCGAAGATGGAGCCGTCGTGGCAGTACTGCTCACGCTCGAATTCGAGCGGCGTCCAGTCGGCCTGCTCCTCAATCGCTTCGGGCTTCAGGCCCGTGCGTTCGCAGACGCGCCTGATGGTTGCGGCGCGATACTCGTCACGGTGCTCCTCCCACCAGCGGCGATCTTTGAGTGGTGGCACTGGCGTCAATACGTAGAGTGCGGTGCGGCCGTCGAGCCGAGCAGTGGGATCTGTTGCCGCGACGTGCTGGATGTAGAGCGTTGGATCGCCGGTCGGCACGGGCGAGGTGATGATGCGGTCGAGTTCGTCACCCGGGTTCGCCGGGTGCCAGACGGTGTGATGGGCAAGGTCCGGGAAGGTGTGCTTGACACCGAGGTGCAGGATGTAGGCGCTGGATGACGGCGTGATCCTCTTGAAGCGTTGGCGGCTGAGTGCGCCGAGATTCTCTTCGCCGATCAGATCACGATTCGCATGGACAATGTCTGCATTGAAGAGGAATGCATCTGCCTCGATGCGCTCTTCGCCAGGCTGATTTGGCGCAGCGGGACCTGTGCCGAGTACTCGTGGTCGCGCGCTTCGTGGCGCAATGCGGAGTGCGCGGATTCGCCTGTCGCTAATGACGCTCCCAATTGCATCGGTGCCGTAGCGGAACTCCACGCCGAGCCGGCGGGCGAGACGCTCCATGGCGAGTGGCGCCTCGTGCATGCCGCCCTGCGGGTGCCAGGTGCCGAACTTGGCTTCGATGTATGGAATGGAGAGGAATGCACCGGGCACGCTCTGCGGCGTAGATCCTAGGTAGATGGACTTGTAGCGCATCACGTGACGAATGCGCTCGTCGTGGAAGGTCTGGTTGATGCGGCGGCTATACGGCGTGGCCGCGTCGAGACGAATCCCTGCGAGCCACGACATCGGCGCAAGAAGGCTGAGCGGGCTGAGCGTCTTGCGGAAGAAGGTCTGATCGAGTTCACGCCAGAGCTTCTCACCGCGACGCATGAATGCGGGGATCCCCGCTGCGTCGCGTGGGTCGAGTGTGCCAAAGTTTGCGGCGAGTTTGGCAAGATCGCTCGATGTCTCCAGAACGCTGCCGTCTGCAAAGAAGGTGCGGGAGGCTGGCTCAACGGGGAGGAGGGTCAGATCGTCGCTGCGCCGTGCGCCAGCGGCAGACCAGAGTTGATCGAAGAGTGCGGGGAGGGTGAAGATGGTGGGACCGCTATCCCAGCGATACGGACCGATCTCACGACGCCCCATCTTTCCACCAGGGCGAGTGCCGCGTTCGATGACGGCGACGCGGACTCCGGCGGCAGCGAGACGGATGGCGCTTGCCAAACCGGCGAGTCCGGCGCCTACAACGACGACGCGCTTCGCTTCTGTCACGTTCGTTGACGTGCGCGGAGTACGGATCGACCCACAGATGCGCCGAGTGCGATCAGGGTGCCGACCATCGCGGTGGCACCGGCAGCAACTGCTGACTCGAACGGGACTTGGAGCATCATGATGATCGTGATGGAGGCGCCGATCACCACGTTCGTGATCAAGAAGAGCCGGTACAGCCGTCGCCCTGCCTCGCCGGTGGCGTCGCGGCCAATCAGCGAGAGCGAGAGGTAGGGGAGGGCGAGCGCGGCGGCGAGTGGCGTACCGGCAAGGCTTATGGCCCCTACACCGACGAGGGTGAACCAGGCGGCAGAGAAGAGCGCCGTGTTTCGACGTCCGAGCATGACAGCAATCGTGCGCACGCCCGCGGCGGCATCTTCGTCGCGATCGGTGATGGTGGTAAGCGCGTGTGCGCCGATCCCCCAGGCGGCAAAGACGAGTACCTGTGGCGCGATCAGTTCAGTGCCACCGGCAGCATGGATACCAACCTGGAGCGGGATTGCGTAGAGCACGTTCGTGAGTGAATCAAGGATGGGTCGTCCCTTGAAACGCGTGGGTGGTGCGTTGTAGGCAGCTGAGAGGACGAGCAGTAGACCGAGCGAGGCGAGCGTGATGGGTGGGAAATACACGAAGGTGAATGCGAGGAAGGGGAGGAGGAGGAGCGTGCTGATGAACGCGTGTCGAGCGAGCAGTGGTTTCGGCGTCAGTGCCCCTTCGACACCGCCTTTGCGCGGATTGCGCGCGTCGGTCTCGAAGTCGAAATAGTCGTTCGGCGCATGGAGAAAGTAGTTGTACGGTAATAGGAAGAAGACGAAGAGGACCAGGTCGCGTAGCTGCACCGCACCTTGGGTGGCGAGTAGACCCCAGAGGAGCGGCATCGAAGTATTGAGCCAGAGGAGTGGGCGCGAGATCTCTACCGCCTTGATTACGTTCTGCATAGGTCCATCGTAGGGGAGCGGGCTACACTTGGTCCGTGATGAATGCAGGCGTGAGTTGGACATGAGGAGGGGGGCAAGGAGCCCGCACGAAGTGCTCGGCCTTGCGCCTGGTGCGTCTGCCGAAGAAATCCGGAACGCACGGCGCAACCTCGCTCGAACGCATCATCCAGACAACTTTTCGGGTGACACGGCTGGAGCGCGAAAGGCGACGCGTGAGATGGCACTGATCAATGCTGCCGTCGAGGCGCTGCTCGCTGAGGTGTGGGCCACCGAGGATCCTGCGATGACTCCGTCCCCGCGCGGCGGCCATCGACCAGAGGCGCCCGTGACAGGACGCGTGGAGTTCACGCAGCCGCCACAGTTCAATGCGCGGACGAGCGAGCCGACCCGCGTGAGCTGGCGACCTGAGGCGGAGTGGCCGGCGCGTCGAGCCGCCGAGGTGCGCAGTTCACGCGTGGGAACCCCAGCGGGACCGGTGCGCCGTCGCGTCGATCCGAAGGTTGCGGCACGACCGCGCATCTCGCTGGAGGCGGCACGTGCGGTGCGATTCACCTTCGGTCGATACGCAGGTGCCACGGTGGATGCGGTCGGCCGACGTGACCCTGGTTATCTGGCGTGGTGCGTCGACAACGTTCGGCGTGATCCTGAGCTCGCGAAGGCGGCCGACTGCGTTCTTAACCACCTCGCAGAGGAGTATGGCGTCACGCGTCCGGCACGTGGCAGCCTCTTCCGACCGTCGCCGGTTGCGTTCGACGGTGGTGCTGACTGATGGCCCATGCGCGGATTGCAACGGTGCTCCTCGTCTCGTTGCTTGCCACAGCGTGCGCGCCGAGCAACCCTCCTGATGGCTCACTCCCCTGTGATCCGTCGATCGATGTGCAGCGCGCTGCCGGTTTTGATAGGGCGCTCGAGGCTACGATCCCCCTCGCAGCCTTCAGCGAGACGCCAAACCTGGTCGACTCAGGGCGTGAGTGCTCAGAGAAGCGACTCGGCCCGCTCTGGGGATCTGGCGTGCGCGAGCTGCGCTCCGCTGGCGCGCTCTTTGAGCGGGAAGGTCTGACCGGCTTCTCGGTCGTGACCTATCAAGGTGTGGGACTGACGCTCGACGCGCTCGCATTCGCATTCGAGCGCGGTGCAGCAACCGGACGAAAGACGCAAGATATTCGAGTTGAGCCAGAGCAGGTTGGCGCGTGGGAGGGGAGTCGGATGACCCTGCTCAACGGAGATAAGCGCCAAGTGATCGTGCTCTTTCAGGTTGCGAGCGAGCGTGACCGCGTGCGCGGACTCCTGACGTCTGACCTCTCAAATGCGGAAATCGATGATCTTCTCGCGAGGTACGAGTCGGCGCTGCGCTAGCGCCGCGCTACTTGGCGGCGAGCTCCTTAAGCCCGAATCGCGATTCGAGCTGCTCTGCAGTCTGGAATCCGACCGCGCCAACTGGCTGCGCTCCAGCCCCCTTGAAGAAGGCGATCGTTGGGATGGACATGATGTTGAAGGCCCGCTGCAGGCTTGGGTTCTCGTCGACGTTGACCTTTACGATGTCAACCTTGCCCTCGTACTGCGCGGCAAGCTTCTCGAGTTCAGGGGCGACGAGTTTGCATGGACCGCACCATGGCGCCCAGAAGTCCACGATAACCGGGCGTGACGCATTGGCGACATCCGCCTCGAACGATGCATCCGTGGTGTGCTTGATCTCTGCCATCTCTGATGTCGCCTCAACTCTCAGCGGCGTGCTGCCGCCAACACCCCAAGTCTACCGACCTTCGGCTCCGAGGGTGCTTGGGGGCGGGGTAGGATGAGCCCATGACAGAACGTGCAGCACCGATCCGAGTTCTCATCGCTAAGCCCGGCCTTGACGGCCACGACCGCGGAGCTAAGGTGCTTGCCCGAGGACTACGTGACGAAGGGTTCGAAGTGATCTACACGGGCATCCGGCGCACGACCGACTCGATCGTTGCCGCTGCAATCGAAGAGGACGTGGATGTCGTCGGCTGCTCGATCCTCTCCGGCGCGCACGCCACACTCCTTCCAAAAGTGGTCGCTGGACTCCGAGAGGCGGGGGCGGCCGACGTGTTGGTGGTCGCGGGTGGGATCATTCCTGAAGAGGATCGCGTCGGGCTCGAGGCGGCTGGCATCTCTGCGATCTTCGGCCCCGGGAGCACTATTGCGGAGATCGCCACGTACCTGCGCACCAATGTCCGACGCCCCTAGTCCGCGGGGCGCGGCCCTGCGCAGTGCGCGAGAGCTTGCGCAGGCGATCACTACGGTGGAACGCGGCGGCGCGAGTGCCGATGCGCTGATTCAAGAGGCGCTGGCCCATCTTGCAACGGCCACAGGTCCCGCTGCGCGTGTCATCGGCGTCACTGGTCCTCCAGGCGCAGGAAAGAGCACACTCGTTGGTGCACTCGCGGATCGCGCGCGCGAGGGGGGGCGACGGGTCGCAATCCTCGCGGTTGATCCATCATCGGCGGTCAGTGGGGGTGCGCTACTTGGAGATCGCGTGCGCGTGGAAGAGCGACTAGATGATGATGGTCGATTCATGCGCTCCATCGCAACACGGGGGAGCGGGCGGTCGCTCTCGCACGCCGCCGCCGCTGTGTCGCTGCTGATTGAGGCGGCAGGATTTGATCTCGTCTTCATTGAGACGGTAGGTGCAGGACAAGCCGACCTTGGCATCGTGCAACTCGCCGATCTCGTCCTCCTGGTCGAAGGACCAGAGGGTGGAGACGAGGTGCAAGCAATGAAGGCTGGGCTGCTCGAGTCTGCCGATCTCGTGGTCGTGAACAAGGGGGATCGTCCCGGCGCAGAACGCGCAGTGGAGCGCATTCGCTCTGGACTCGCACTCGGTACAGATGCGCCGGAGGTGTTGCTCACCTCAGCTATCGGAGGGGGCGGCGTCACTGAGTTACTCCGCGCCTTGGAAACCGCGGTGCTCCGTCCGGGGCGAGCGGGGCGCGTTCGACGCGTCGCGGCGCACCTTTCAGCGGCGGTCGAGTCGCGCGCAGCAGAGAGGCTGCGTGCAGCAGACGAGGACGGCCGGCTCGAAGCGCTGGCACGTGGCATCGTGGACGGCGCGCGTCCGTTGCGTGGAGCGGTCGACGAGCTGTTCCGGGGGTGAGTGTGCGCCTCCTGATCAGCGCGTTGCTCGGCGGGGCAGTCGCTCTCACTGCAGGAGTTGGCGGTCCTGGGCTTGCTGTCAGCGCACCTCTTCCGCCACTACTGCGCGTTGGTGGAGCCGGTGCGAGTGCGCCGCTAATCGACCTCGTGGTGCTCGGCGACAGTTATGCATCGGCCGCAACACCCTTCGATCGCGGCACCCTCAATCTGGTCGGTGCCCCAAGCGTCTGCGCGCGCGGTCCAGCGTGGCCTCGACTTCTCGACCCCGCATCCGTTCGGATTTCCCTTACGCACGTTTCGTGCAGCGGAGCAACGATCCCAGATCTCCTTGATCGCAGAATGCGCGCAGGGGAGCCGGTGCAGATTCAGGCTCTCGATGTCGAGTCTGACCTCGTGATGATTGCCATCGGTGGTAACGACACGGGGTTCAGCGAGGTCTTCGCCGCCTGCCGCTTTGAATCAGAGGAGCGATGCGCCCAAATCGCCACACGTGCGTCGCCACGCGTCGATGCGCTTACCAGAAGTCTGGTCCGCCTGTATGAAGAGGTGCTGCGTATGGCACCGAACGCGCTGGTGCTCGCTGTCCTTTACGCCGATTCGCTCCCCAACCCCGGTACCCATGGACTGCATGCATGCGAGAGCCTTCGGGTTCCAGGCGACGAGCTTTCCGATGCCGATCTGCTCGTGATCGAGCAGTGGGGGCGGGCGATCAGCGGTCGCGTTGCGGAGGCGATCGCGATCGTGGCCGATCCACGACTGCGGGTTGCCGACCTTGCCGACGCGTTCGCCGGCCATCGCATCTGTGCCGACGAGCCGTGGCAGTGGGGTCGAGATGGTGCAATTCCGTTTCACCCGAACCCGGCTGGCCATGCCGCACTCGCCGCGGAACTTTCGAAGTTGCTTGATCAGCTTGCAGCATCGGGGGCGATCCCAGGGGCGCAGTAGGTCTCCCGCGCGACGCTCCATGCGGCGAGCGCCGCCCTCCACTATCCTTCCGCGTGGGCCGGTAGCTCAGCGGTAGAGCAAGTGACTCTTAATCACTAGGTCGTGGGTTCGAATCCCACCCGGCTCACCAGGAGACTGGTGTCCTTTCGAGACGATCCCGAGAGATCGAAGATGGCCCCGTGAGGCCGGAGAGGAGCGAACGCATGAGCGACGCGCCACGTCGAACGCTGGCACCGTATCGCCGCTCGCTCATCCCACTCCCAGAGTCTGCATCCGTTGTTGACGCGCGCATTGGCGATCACGGACCCGCACTCCTCACGCTTGAAGATGGGAGCGTCTTCCCCGGTGTTGCCTGGGGCGCGCCGATCGCCTCTGGCGGCGACCTCGTGGTCAACACGAGTCAGACTGGATACCAAGAGATCTGCACCGACCCAAGCTATGCGGGCCAGGTTGTGCTGATGACGTATCCCTTGATTGGGAACTACGGTCGTTTGGTCGCGGACGATCAATCGATGCGCCCATGGTTGCGCGGCCTGATCGTGGCCAACGCCACTGCGGCGATCACCGAAGATGCGGCACAGTTGGCAGCTCTCTTGCGCCAGCATGGCGTCCCCGCGATTGCTGGCGTGGAGACGCGTAGTCTTGCTCGACGCGTGCGCGAGACGGGGGCGCAGCGAGCGCGCATCTCCGCACCGTGGGAGGCGGACGCAGAGGCTGCAAGCGCCGCCACGCGCGCCCTGCCGCGTTGGGAGGATCAGGATTTCGTCGGCCAAGTGTCTCCCAGCCGGGTTCAGACGCACGGAGATGCGAGCGAACCGCTCGTGGCGGTGATCGACTTTGGGCTGAAGGCAAACATCGTGCGCGCACTCCGCGCACGCGGCTTCCGCGTGCGGATCCACCCGCACACGGCCACGTTCGACGAGATCGTCGAAGGCGCGCCGCGTGGCTTCGTCCTCTCGCCGGGACCGGGCGACCCAGCGCGCCTCGAAGGACCAGTGGCGCTCGCCCGGCCGCTCATCGCGAACGGCGAACCACTCCTCGGCATCTGCCTCGGTCATCAGATCATCGGTCGGGCGGCGGGTGCGTTGACGCGCAGACTTGCGGTTGGACATCACGGCGCGAATCATCCGGTGCGCGACCTGCCGAGTGGAAGCGTCTACGTCACCGCGCAAAATCACGAGGTGGAGGTGGTCGGCGAAACGCTTCCCGTCGCTTCAGGATTCGAAGTGAGCCAGATCAACCTCAACGATAACTCTGTGGAAGGATTGCGGCACCGAAGCCTTCCCATAGAGACAGTGCAGTATCACCCAGAGGGCTCCCCAGGACCACTCGATGCAACGCCAGTCTTTGATCGATTTGCGCGCGCAATTGAGGCGAGACGATGAGCGGCGAGCGACTGTCGAAGCCAAAGAGCGTCCTTATCATAGGGTCGGGTCCCGTAGTGATCGGCCAGGCGGCGGAGTTCGACTACGCGGGGACGCAGGCCTGTCGCGCACTTCGTGCGGAGGGGATTCGGACCATCTTGGTCAATTCGAATCCTGCAACGATCATGACCGATCCATCCGTTGCGGACGCCGTCTATCTTGAGCCTCTCACGGTGGAGGTGATCGAGCGCATCATCGCGCTCGAGAAACCAGAGGGTCTGCTCGCCGGTCTCGGCGGACAGACGGCACTCAACCTTGCCGTCGCACTCTCAGAGGCTGGTGTCTTCGAGCGCCATCCGATTCGACTGCTTGGCACGCCGCTCACGGCGATCAAGACGGCGGAGGATCGCGAGCTCTTCCGTGCGATGTGTGATCGAATCGGTCAGCCAACGGCACCAAGTGCAATCGTTGAAGGGGAGACGTCGGCGGCGCGTGACGCGGAAACGAGAGCGGCACTTGCGCAGATCGGACTCCCTGCGATCGTGCGCCCAGCCTTCACGTTGGGTGGGACCGGTGGCGGGATCGTGGTGATGGAGGAGGAGTACTGGGAGCGCGTCCGCAGTGGCCTTCGCGCGAGTCCCATTGGTCAGGTGATAGTGGAGCGCTGCCTGGTTGGCTGGCAGGAGATCGAGTACGAGGTGATGCGCGACGCGGAGGGGACCTGCATCGCGGTCTGTTCCATGGAGAACGTCGACCCGCTCGGTGTGCACACCGGCGACAGCATCGTCGTCGCGCCCGTGCAGACCCTGCCCGATCCGGTGCACCAGCGGCTGCGTAGCGCCTCGCTCGACATCATTCGCGCACTCGGCGTGGAGGGCGGCTGCAACGTCCAGTTGGCACTCTCACCCGACTACCGCGACTACGTGGTGATCGAGGTGAACCCGCGCGTCAGTCGCAGTTCTGCGCTTGCGAGCAAGGCAACCGGGTACCCCATCGCACGTGTGGCGGCGCAGATTGCGATTGGCCGCACCCTGCGCGAGATCCCGAACGCGGTGACTGGGACAACGGTCGCGGCATTTGAGCCGGCCCTCGACTACATCGTGGTGAAGTTGCCGCGCTTCCCCTTCGACAAGTTTCCTGGTGCCGATCGCCTCCTGGGGAGTCAGATGAAGGCAACGGGCGAAGTGATGGCGATCGACCGTACGTTTGGCGCTGCGCTCAACAAGGCGCTCCGCTCCATGGAGCAGAAGGGGAGTGGGCCAACTGCGGAGGAGGTGTCGTGGGAGGGTGAGCTCGCCACGATTGCTGCGCACGATGGCGCTGGACTGAAAGAGTTCTTGCGACCATCTGATTCGCGACTCTGGCGACTCCTGGCGGCGATGCGACGCGGGGTCAGTGAAGAGGATATCCACGCAGCAACAGGGATCACGCGATGGTTCCTTGCTGAGTTTGCGCGACTTGTCTCCATTGAGCACCGCGTGCGTGAGGCTGGTCGCACACTGATCGGACCCGATCCCACCTCAATCTCATTGCTGGCGACAGCGAAGCGCTCTGCAATCGGCGACGAGGATCTTGCGGGCATCTCAGGCCTCCGTGAGGCGCGCATTACTACGCGGCGCGCGCAACTCGGCCTCACGCCTGGATATGCAATGGTAGATACCTGTGCTGCCGAATTCGCGGCGGTGACACCGTACTTTTACAGCACCTTCGCCGCGGCTGGCTCGCCCGCTGAGGCGCCGCCCGTGCCGCGACCAGCGGCGCTGGTGATCGGCTCTGGACCCGTACGCATCGGCCAGGGGATCGAGTTCGATTACTGTGCGGTACGCGCTGCGGAGCGACTTCGCGAGCGCGGCTGGTCGGCGGTGATGGTGAACAGCAACCCAGAGACGGTCTCCACGGACTTTGACGCCTCCTCGCGCCTCTACTTTGAGCCACTCGATGCCGAATCGATCATGGAGATCATTCGTGCGGAATCACCTGAGGGCGTGGAGACGCTCCCAGCATTCGTGCAATTCGGTGGTCAGACACCGCTCAATCTTGCTGCACCGCTCGCCGCCGCCGGCGTCCCACTTCTCGGTGCCTCACTTGAAGCGATTGACGAGACAGAAGATCGCGTCCGATTCGCCGCACTCCTCGATCGTCTCGGGATCCTGCAACCGCAAGGGGGGCTCGCCCGCAGCCGTGCTGACGCGCTCGCGCTCGCCGAGAAGATCGGCTATCCGGTGATCGTTCGCCCCTCGTATGTGATCGGCGGACTCGCCATTGACTTCGCATACACGCCAGACGACCTGACTCGCCAACTGGAGCGGATCGGCGAGATCGCCACGACGCGCCCGTTGCGAATCGACCGCTTCCTGGAAGGGATCGAGATCGATATCGATGCCGTGACAGACGGCGAGACGGTGTTGATTCCGGGCCTCCTGGAACATGTGGAGCTCGCCGGTGTGCACTCCGGCGATTCCATCGCCGTCTATCCGCCGCAGCGAATCTCCGCGTCGCGCCAGGCGGAGGTCGCCGAGATCTTCATGCGGCTGGTGCGCGAGATCGGCGTTCGCGGTCTGGTAAACGCGCAGTTCATTGTGCGCGAAGAGGGGATCTACCTGATCGAGGTGAACCCTCGCGCGAGTCGGACCGTCCCCTTCATGAGTAAGGTGACGGGGATCCCCATGGTGCCTCTCGCAGTGGACATTGCGCTCGGCGACACGCTGGCCGGCGCTCGGTACCGCTCAGGAGTGGTCTCCCCGCCGAGCGGAGTTGCGGTGAAGGCTCCCGCGTTCAGCACCGCGAAGCTGCGCGGGGTCGATCCAACGCTCGGGCCCTTCATGCAGAGCACGGGCGAGGTGATCGGGATTGGTGTGAACGCACGCGATGCAATCGGGAAGGCACTGCTCGCTGCAAACCTCCTCCCGCCGCCGCCGCGTGACGTGCAACGGACGATCCTGCTCAGCATCGCGGACCGAGACAAGGGGCGTTTGGCGGCGCTCGCAGAGCCCCTCATTGAGGCTGGCTATGCGATCGCCGCAACCCCAGGGACTCGTGAGGCGCTGGCAGCGCTCGGCATTCCGGCGATGGCGGCGAGTCCGATCGGCGCGGGTGGACGCAATGGCGCACCAGAGGTCGCCGAGCTGATTCGCACGGGAACTCTTGCTGCGGTGGTCAACACGCCCTCACCGCAGAGTGGCGTCTTGCGTGACGCGCTGGAGATTCGACTCGCCGCGGTCGAGGAGGGCGTGCTCTGTCTCACCACGATGGAGACGGCGGTGGCCGCTGCAGAATCACTCGCCGTGCGCAACGCTCTCGCCAGCGTGGCGATCGTACCGCTCGGCAACGGGGGGTTGCGCGAGCGGCTACGATAGTCACATGAACCTTGAATACGTCGCTGGAGCGTGCAACATCGGGCCTGAGGAGATCACGCGTCGGAAGCGTGCGGCGGTCGCAGGCCTCGTCGCGACGCTCCTCCTTGCGTTTGTACTCATCGTGCTCGGCGCCCCGAACGGCCTCGGCCCACGGCTGCTGGTTGCGCTTCCGCTGACAGGTGCAGCAATCGGTTGGATCCAGGCACAGCGCCGCTTCTGCATCGCGTATGGACTGGCAGGAACCTTCAATCTCGGAAAGATTGGCGAGATGAGCCGCGTGACAAACCGCGCGGGACTCGCCGCCGATCGACGAACTGCCCTCGTGATTGGGGTACAGGGACTGGCTGTTGGGCTCGTCGGTGCGCTCCTCTTCTCGCTCCTTCCGTTCAACTAACCGCGGCGACGGGCATGTCAGCAGCTCACCCGATTCCGCTGAGTGAGCGGAAGCTTGCCAACGGCCTACGCCTCATCACCGTTCTTGACCGCACAACTCCAACTGCCACCGTCAACATCTGGTATCACGTCGGCTCCAAAGATGAACGGGTGGGTCGTACAGGCTTTGCGCATCTGTTTGAGCACCTGATGTTCCAAGGCTCGGCGAACGTTTCAAAGGCGGAGCATCTCTCGCTCATTGAGTCGGTCGGCGGAAGTGCGAATGCCACCACCTGGCTTGATCGCACCAACTACTACGCAACCGTTCCGGCCGAATGGGTGGAGCTGATCCTCTGGATGGAGGCGGACCGACTCGGAACGCTTCTCGACGCACTCGATCAGGCAAACCTTGATAACCAGCGCGATGTGGTGAAGAACGAGAAGCGATCAAGTTACGACAACCAGCCGTATGGGACGGCGTACCTTGAACTCTTCGCCCTCGCATATCCGACGGGACACCCGTACCACCATCCAACCATTGGATCGATGGACGATCTGGACGCAGCGAGCCTTGACGACGTGCGCAGCTTCTTCTCTGCCTGGTACGCGCCCAACAACGCGGTCCTTACGGTTGTTGGTGACATTGACGAGGCGGAGATCGCGACTGCTGTGGAGCGGCTCTTCGGTGGCATCTCTGCGAATCCCAATCTCCCGTCGCACCCCGACCTCACGATCCCCACGCCGCTTGGTGGTGAGATTCGCAAGGTTGTTCAGGATAAGGTTCCTGACTCGCGGATCCATATCGCCTATCGAGCGCCGATCCTATCGAGTCCGGACCTCCCTGCGCTTGAAATCGCCGCTCAGATCCTTGCCGGTGGCCGAGGAAGTCGACTGACGCGGCGCCTGGTGCGCCAAGAACAGGTGGCGCAAGAGGTGGGGCTCTCGGTCCTGCCATTCGTTGGTGGCGCGTCGTTGGTGGTCGGCTCAGCCACCCTGCGACCAGGCGCGGATGCGGCCAAGATGGAAGCGCTCTTCCTTGAGGAGCTGCGTGGGCTCGGCGAGCGCGGCCCCACATCCACCGAGATGGAGCGCGCGCACGCGCTGATTGAATCGGATGCGCTTGCGCTCCGCTCAGATCCGGAGACGATCGCAGATCAGATTGGAATGTACGCGACGCTTCTCAACGATCCGGGGCGAATCAATCGAGACTTGGAGATCTATCGTGACGTCGACGCCGCAGCCGTGCAGCGCGTTGCGAAGCAGTACCTTGCTGAGGATCGGGTGATCCTTTGGTACGAACCGGTAGCGGCGTCATGAGCCTTGCACGACCTAGGCCCGGGAGGGGCCGACCGTATCGGTTCCCTCGCGCGATCGAAGCTGAGACTTCGAACGGTGTGCGCATCATCGTGCTCCCAATGCCCGCGCGACCTCTCGTCTCGGTGCAACTGATCCTCCCGAGTGGAGCCTCCGCCGAGTCGCGTGAAGGATCGGGCATCACCACAGCGCTCGCTCGTCTGCTCACCGAAGGTGGGGAGGTGCACGATGCCGAAGCGTTGGTGGAGGCGAGTGAGCTTCTCGGCGCAAAGATCGGGGCAGAGGCGGGTTGGGAGAGCCTGGTGATTAGCGCGACGCTCCCGGCGGGTCGCCTCGCTGGGATCCTTCCGTTGATTGCAGAGATCGCACTCACTCCACGACTACCGGAGCGCGAGATTGAGCGGGTAAAGGCGCTGCGCCTCGCCGCGATCGATCAGGCGCACGCAAGCCCGCGTGCCCGAGCCAGCGAAGCGCTGATCGCTGCAATCTATGACGAAGGGGCGGCGTACTCGCGACCCACTGGCGGCACGAGAGAGAGCGTCGCCGCCATCGATCGGACGGCGCTGCGCACGTGTCATCAGCAACTTCTCGCCGCTGGTCGACCAACGATCGTGATCGCTGGCGAACTTGATTCCGATGGAGCAATCCGCACCGTACAGGAGAGCGCGCTTGCAGCGTTGACCTGCGGTAGCCACAGCACGAGCGCGCCCGCCGATACGTCATCTTCGGTAAGCAGTGATCGCGGTGGTGCGCCGCATCTTCTCCTCCTCGATCGACCTGGCTCCGTTCAGTCTGAGCTGCGCATCGGACGCCTCGGCCGTTCGCGCCACGATCCACTCTTCCATGCGGCACTCGTCCACGCTGAGATTCTCGGAGGTCTCTTTGGTTCGCGGCTCAATCGCGTGCTTCGTGAGGAGAAGGGGTACACCTACGGTGCCGCCGCGGGATTCGATTTCCGACGTGGGCGTGGGCCGTTCGCCGCGCGCACTGCGGTAGAGAGTTCGGTGACCGCTCCCGCCCTCGTAGAGGCGCGCAAGCAGCTCGGTTCACTCGCGACAGATCCAGCAACGGAGGATGAGCTAACGGCAGCGCGACAGTATCTCCGTGGGACGTTCCCACTGCGCTTCGGCACCCCTTCTGCTGTGGCCGGGGCGGTGAGTGCCCTTGTGGGAAACGACCTTCCCGTCGCTGAGTTGGATCGCTTCCAGTCCTCTGTTGAGTCAGTCTCAGCCGCAGCCGTCGCGCAGGTGGCCGCGGACCTGACAGTGGAGCGTGAGCGGATCGTGGTCGTTGGCGATGCTGCTTCCGTTGCCGCACCGCTGCGCGACGCAGGATTTGCCGTTGACGTGCGAAGTGAGCCGTCGAAGGGGGAGTCATAGGTGATCGCGATCATCAGTAGTCCGATTGCAGAATTGTCCGCAGATGGATCACACCAGCCCAGTGGCCTCGGGGTACGGGTTGCGCGCGCGCTCGTCCGTGACGGAGAGCGTGTGGAGTTGATTGGCCGAATTGGCGCGGATCGCGTCGGAGAGGAGCTCACCCTGTCACTAGCCCGCGATGGAATTGGACACGTTGCGCTGCTGCGCGACGCGGCGCTAACCACTCCCGTTGGCGCGGCCGCGCGTGGGATTGCGCTAGATCGCGGTGACGTGCAACTTGGTCTGCGCTATCTCACGAGTTTCTCTGCCGTCCTCTTGATTGATCCCGCGAACGACGCACTAGTTCAGGGCGTAGCTGAGGAGTCAGCCTACGGGGGCGCACCCCTTGTCGTTGTCGGAGACGCCGAATTCGATCATGGAGAAGTTGCAACAGACAAGAGCGGCGCGCCTCGTGGACGCACGTCGTTGCGTGAGGTTGCTTCGCCACTCTTCGTGACGCGCCCCAAGGTGGAGAGCTCGGAATTTGACGCGTACCTCGCGGGACTACTCGCAGCGGATGGGGGCGGGTCGGCGAACGGCTAGCCGATCGCATACGCTCAGCAGGTGGAAATCAACGAACTCCTGCGGACAAGTGGGCCGATCAGCCACGATGATGCTGGTCGCCTGATCGATTCGGGCGCCGACGCGCTCGACGCTGGTGACGCTGAAGTTGCGCTCGAGTGTTTCTGGCGTGCCGCTGGGAGCGGTGATCTCAACCTGGCGGGTCGCGCGTCCATAGGTGCCGCAGAGGCGCTCGTGCGACTCGGTCGCGATGATGAGGCTCGCGAGCTGCTGCAGGGGGCCAGCCAGACCGGAGAGCAGGAGGTGCGCTTTGTGGCGCGTCGCCGGCTCGCAGCGCTTCACGTAACGGCGGGTCGTCTGCATGAGGCCGTGGTCGAGTACCAGCGGGCAGAACGCGACGCGCCGAGTGAACGGGCGCGCGCCGAAGTTGCATCGCGAATCGGTTGGCTGATTAAGGAGACCGGTGGCAGCAGTGTTCGCGCACGGCTCGCCTTTGCCCGCTCCCGAGGTGGCGTGACCGACCGCATGGTCCCGCTAGCCATGCTGATGGTCACAGGCGTCGTCTCAGCCGCCGCACTTGCACTCCCGCGTCTCCTTGAGCCGCTCGCGCTGATCAAGGTCGCGAACGGTGACTTCTTAAGCTCAGAGCCGTGGCGCCTACTGACGGTTGCCCTTGTCCACGGTAGTCCTCTCCATCTCCTCTTCAACCTCTTCGCCATGGATCTCGGCGCGCGACTCGTGCAGCGACTCTATGGTGCGCAGCGACTCCTCCTCTGGTACCTGCTCGGAGTGATCGGCGCGTCGCTCGCGAGTGCAATCTGGACGCCGCTGATCCCATCGGTCGGAGCATCAGGCGGCGTGTTCGCGCTCTTCGGTGTCGCCCTCGGCGCCGAGTGGGCGCACCGTCCACTTGTGGAGCGCGGCGTGCGTGCCGCTCTCGCGCAGATTGGCGGACTGATTGCGGTCAATCTCCTCTTCGGCCTCGGGCTAAATGTTGCTGGCGGCGGGATCGACAACGCGGCACACCTTGGAGGCTTGGCGCTTGGCCTCCTGCTCGGAGTGTTCGTGCCGCCGACGCGTGCGGAGTCCATGCGCAGCCGTTGGGCGGGGGTGTCCAGTCGCGGCCTTGGCGGCGAACGGTTTTATACCCTGATCGCGGTGTTCGCATTTCTTGTCATTTTCTTGAACTGGTATTCGCTTGCGCTGGTGCGCACCACGCTGCCGTTCTAGCCGTGTTTGCAACCCTTCTCTCGCCTACAGACGCTTCACCCACGCAGGAGGGTCGCATTGCAGCCGTCGCTGCGCTCGGCGGGCCATTCTTCACGACCAGCCCTGAGGAGCTTGCAGCGGCACGTGCCGCGGGGCTCCAGGGAGCATTCGTCATCGAAGACTCCGGTTCGTTTGAGATCAACGCGTCCGTGAGGAACGCGCTGCAGACGGAGGCAGAGATTATTGCGATTCGAACAAGTGCACTCGCTCTCTCGGAGGCCGATCGAGGTTCGCAGATTGTGCGCCTCGCCGCGGCACTCAATTTCGCGAAGGGGCGACACCGCATGCTGATCTGCGTTGATGCACCGCTCGCACCGATTAGCGGCGCGGAGTGGGGGGCGCTGCCAGCGGAGAGTTTGCTGATTGACCCGATCGCGGATCCAGATGCGTGGCGTGCTGCAGCGAACCTCCCCGGCGATCGTGGCCTGATCCTTGCACTTATTGGATCAGCAGGAGATCCGATTGAGGCACGTGAGGTGCTTCTCTGGGGCCTCCAGTACGCCGCGTCGCTCGGTGGTCGCGGCGGGTTGCGCGTTGGCTTCACCGAGCGTCCGGCGCGGGTGAAGGGAGGGGGAGGCGCGGCGCCCCCCAACTTCGCAACGACCACCCAACGTGCGCTTCTGGATCTATTGCGATTAACCGCTGCAGATTCGGAAACCTTGAAACGTGAACTTGATCCACGGTCAATCAGCCCCGCTGCAACGAGCCTGATTGCACGAAGGCGAAAGTGATGTATGGCTGCTGAGCTTCTGGTTCTTGCGATCGGGCCGCTTCGCACAAATGTCGCGCTGATCGGCGATGCTGCCCGCCGTGAGGCGATCGTGATCGATCCCGCCATTCCATCACTTGCCGAGCTTGTCGGAGCACTTGCCGTACGCGAGTGGAAACTTGTCCTGGCGCTGGCCACCCATGGCCACTGGGATCACATGGGGGAGCTCGCCGCGCTTTCAGAGCATGTGCGCACGCACGAGTCACGTGAACTTGCCATCGGATCACATCCGTTTGATCGGCATCGACTAGAAGATCCTCGGCCGATGGCCGCGCCATTTCCAATCCCTGCTGTCATCCCAACACGCGATCTCTCCGAAGGGGATCGCATTCGTGCAGGCGCAGTCAACCTGCTCGTGATGCATACGCCCGGTCATACCGAGGGATCCATCTCGCTGCACGACGAGGAGGCGGGGATTCTCTACAGCGGCGACACGCTCTTCCAGGGCGCGTGGGGGCGAACCGACCTCCCTGGTGGCGATGACGCAGCGATGATTGCATCGCTCGGCAGGCTCGCGGCGCTCCCTGCTGAGACGCGCGTGATCCCTGGTCATGGTGCCGTGACCACGATCGGGAACGAGCGTCACTGGATCAGCGACGTCGTATCGGGCAGACGGCTGCAGGTCACACGGCTGTGAATGAAGAGGCGGCGGCCCTCCGCGCCCTCGTCGCTGACGGGATCGCGGATGCGGAGTTTCTTGCGCATGCGTCGCTCCTCGTTGATGCGGGTGTTCCGATCCTGATCTCCGGCCCGTCTGCCACGCTGACCACGCGGGTCGCCGATGCATTCGCACTCGCATCCCCTCTCCCTGGTGCCGCGCAGACCGGATCCAACATTGAGATCGACAGCGGACACCACTTTGAGTGGCTTGCCGACCCAACGGGGATCGGATGCATGGATCCGTTGGCCGGGAGTGCGCCGCGGAGCCCGCGCAGCAGTCGTCTCCGCATCCGAGGGCTCCTCGCTGGCCTTGACCCTTCGACGGCGCGTACGGCGCTGCGCGCACTCGCTCGTGGCTTCCCAGCAATCAGTGATGCGAGCGCCGTCGATCTCGTCTCCTTGCTGGACCAGTTGCGCAGCGATCCACACCGCCTCCCAGAGGGGGATCTGCGAGGGCTCGGCCTGGTCGTGATCGTTGACCAGTCACGACTTGTCGCTGCGCACCTACTCCACAAGGGTGAGGGAACCGAACGACGCGCGCCAACGCTACTTGCGGTCTGGGATGCACGTGCAGGCGCATGGGATGACTTCGCCTGGGCGGTGGCACCTGACGCGGCGAAACGTTGTGGGCTTACCCAACATGAATACGAGTTGCGTTGTCAGGAGCGCCGCGCGATTTTGCGTCAGGGCGAGCGACAATAGGGGCTCGGCTATTCTCACGTCATGACAATGATCGCCACCTCACCCCACGAACTTCTAGCGGCGCTGCGACCCTCGCTCAGCGTTGCGCTGGACGGTACGTTGACGATCTCGGACACTACATCGATGTGCCGCGAGGGAGCGGCGATCATTGCCTGGAGCGCTGCGTTCTCCGTAGATGAGGCGACGGTGAAGAGTGCGCAATGGCTCGCCCGTGCCGCCGCCGCCGCCGGCGGCATCTACAGCGCCAGTACGGCACCGCTCTATGCGGCGCGAGCGCGTGGAGCGTACGAAGGCGTGAGCGTTCCAGCGATCAATCTTCGGGCGCAGGTGTTTGACACGGCGCGCACCGCACTCGAGTGCGCGTCGAGCATCAATGGTGCGGCGCTGATCTTTGAGCTTGCCCGGTCCGAGCAGACCTATACCTTTCAGCGACCGATTGACTACGCGACGAGCATCTTTGCTGCCGCAATCGCAGCCAGATGGCACGGTCCGCTGTTCATTCAGGGTGACCACTATCAATTCGTCGCAAAGAAGTACGCCGCCGATCCCGACGCGGTGACCGCGGAAATTGCACGCGCCTGTCGCTTGGCGCTGGATGCGGGATATCGAAACATCGATATCGATGCCTCTACGCTCGTCGACCTCTCGCAGTCAACCGTTGTTGCGCAGCAGCGAGTGAATGTGGAGCGCAGTGCAGAGGCGGCGGCACTGATCCGATCAATTGAGCCGACTGGGATTCAAATCAGTATCGGCGGAGAGATCGGCGAGGTGGGGACGAGCAATTCCACCCAGGAAGAGTTGACCGCATATCTGGACGGCTTCGATGAGGAGCTCGCGCGACTACAGCCCGGCGCACGGGGGTTGAGCAAGGTATCCGTTCAGACGGGGACGAGCCACGGTGGAATCCCGCTCCCTGGCGGTGGGGTCGCGGAGGTTGCGTTGGACTTTGGTGTGCTCGAGCGGCTCGGCGCGCTTGCGCGAGCGCGCGGCCTTGCGGGTGTCGTTCAGCACGGTGCATCCACGCTCCCAGAGAGCCTCTTCCACCGATTCCCAGAAGTGGGCACTGCTGAGGTGCACCTTGCAACTGGTTTCCAGAACACGCTCTATGACCACCCTGCGTTTCCTGGTGAACTGCGCGCTGAGATCACTGCCTGGCTGAAGGCGAACGCTGCGGACGAGGCGAAGCCTGGGGATAGCGAGGAGCAGTTTATCTATCGCACGCGCAAGAAGGCGCTCGGCCCCTTCAAGCGCCAACTTTGGGAGGCTGCCAGCAAGGCGGAGATCCTCGAGGCGCAGCGCGCTCGTTTCCACTCGCTCTTCACCCAGCTTGGTGTAACGAGCACACGCGAACTGGTAAGCAAGTGGGTTCCTGAGCTTCCAGATCCGCTCCCGCCGGCGCCAGCCGAGCTCATCAGCGCGGTGCATCGATAGCGCTTAAACGGCGTGGCTAGCCTCTCGTCACTCCCGCCGCATCAAGCGACTCCTCGAGGATCTTTAGCGCGAGCTCAACCTCCTCGGCGCTCGTAACGAGTGGCGGGATGATTCGGATCACCTGACCATACGGACCAGCCGATAGGAGGAGTAACTTTCTCTTGTTCGCTTCGCCGATGACGAGCTTGACGGCATCGGGGTCTGGCGTCCGACCGTCTCCCTCGCCCGGTTTCACAAATTCAAAGGCGAGCATCAGGCCGAGTCCGCGAACGTCGCCGATCCCGCTCCGTCCGACCGCGATCTTCTTCATACCGGCGAGCATCTGAGCACCGCGCTTCGCGGCGTTCTCAACAAGTTGCTCACCCTCAATGACGTCAAGAGTGGCGAGCGCTGCAGCACATGCGATCACGTTGCCACCGTATGTTCCACCATGCGTCCCTGGCGCCCACGTTCCAAGGAGTTCTTTGCGCGCGATGAGTCCAGAGAGGGGGAGACCAGACGCGATCCCCTTGGCCATCACCAAGATGTCTGGCTCCACGTTCTGGTGCTGCACTGCGAACATCTTCCCTGTGCGGCCGAATCCCGTCTGTACTTCGTCTGCAATCAGCACGATCCCGAGTTGACGCGTGAGTTCGCGCAGGCGGGGGAGGAAGCCTGCGGGTGGAATAACGTATCCCCCTTCGCCGAGCACCGGCTCCACGACAACGGCGGCGACATCTTCTGCGTTGGCCAGCGTGTGCAGGGTGAGTTCCCACTCTTCCTCCCAGCGGCAGCTGCAACCGGCGCATGCACCGTTGCTCCCTGGCGTACTCGCGTCACGCGCGGCAACAGGTGCGCGGAAGCAGTATGGGAATGCGGTCGGATAGACGGAGCCAGGGAGCGGCTCAAAGTGGCCGCGGTAGACGTTCTTCGCCGTGGTCATCGCCATCGTCTGCGCCGTGCGGCCGTGATATCCGCCGCGGAAGACCAGGATCACGCGTCGCTTGGTCGCGCGACGTGCCAGCTTCACTGCCGCTTCGACCGCCTCGCCTCCGGAGTTCGAGAGGAAGACGCCCCACGGACCACCTGGCAGGATCTTGCTCAGCCGCTCGTGCAGTCGGAGACCTGGCTCGTGATAGACGATGTTTTGCTGGCCGTGAATCAGCTTGGTCGCCTGCTCGGCGATCGCCGCGGCCACCCTCGGATGAGCGTGGCCAGTGTTCACCACGCCGATCCCCGATGTGTAGTCGAGCCAACGCTCTCCAGAGCGGTCAATCAGCCACGCACCCTCGCCGCGATCCACATCAACGTTGGCAGCCCTGTTCCAGACGGTGGAGATGACCTCGTGTCCTGGGATCGGCCTCGCGCTGCTCATGGCTTCAGATTAGCGCGACGCCGCTGCAGGAGTGCGCCAATGGCAACCAGCGAAACGGTGGCGACAAAGAAGAGGGTGGCGAAGGCGTTTACCTGCGGTGGGATCCCCTTCTGCACCTTCAGGTAGATGTAGACGGGGAAGGTCTGCACCTGTCCTGCGTTGAAGCGCGTGATCACGAAGTCATCTAGCGAGAGGCCGAAGGCCAATACAGCGCTCGCGGCGATCCCTGGAAGAATCAACGGAAAGGTTACCCTCCAGAAGGTTTGCCATGGAGTTGCACCAAGGTCGGCCGCCGCCTCTTCAAGGCGCATGTCGAAGCCGGAGAGGCGCGCCTTCATGGTCACCACCACATAGCTCACGTTGAACATCACGTGCGCAAGGATGAGCGTCAGTTCGCCGAGCGGAATCTGTAGGGTGACAAAGAGGGTCAGCAGCGAGGCGCCGAGGACGATCTCTGGCGTCGCGAGCGGGAGGAAGACAAAGAGGTCAATCGCCTTGCGGAATCGAAAGCGATACCGTACCAGCGCCATCGCCATCAGCGTGCCGATCGTTGTGGCAACGACCGTGGAGACAAGGGCGATTCGTAGCGAGGTCCCAACCGCCCTCACGAGCGTCGGGTCTCGGAAGAGGGTGAGCCAGTTGTCGAGCGTGAATGCCGCCCACGAATAGTTGGATCGGCCGACGGGGTCGTTGAAGCTGAAGAGCGCGACCATGAAGATCGGCAGCAACAGGTAGACGAGCCCCAGAGCCGCGTAGACAACGAGGATGCGGGAGATCAGGGCCGAGACGATCCGTTGCGCGACTGACATCAGATTGCCTTGGAGGTCAGTTCATCCGTGCCGAGGAGTCGACCATAAAGGGCCACGCCGGCGAGGATCAGCACCATGAGCATGAAGCTCAGGGCGGCGGCGGTTGGGTAGTCGCGCACCACAAGGAACTGTCGTTGGATCACGTTGCCGATCATTGCGGTAGTCGGATTGCCGAGCAGCTCGGCATTGATGAAGTCCCCGATGGCGGGGATGAAGGTGAGTAACGAGCCAGCGAAGATCCCAGGAATCGCAAGCGGGAGGGTGATGCGTCGAAATGCACCCCAACTGCTCGCATAGAGATCCTGCGCCGCCTCAAGCAGGCGTCGGTCGATCTTCTCCAGGGAGACATAGATCGGCAAGATCATGAACGGGATGAAGTTGTAGGCGATCCCCGCGACAACCGAGAAGGGGGTGTCAAGGATCCGGGCCGCGGGATCGATCAGGCCGAGTGCCTTCAGTGGTCCGAGCACGATGGAGTCGTCCCCGAGAATCGTGCGCCACCCGATGGTCCTCAACAGATATGAGGTGAAGAAGGGGGCTACGACAAGGAAGAGGAGGATGTTTCGTGCCCGCCCCGCCTTGAAGGCGATGTAGTACGCGAGTGGAAAGGCAATTGCGAAACAGAGCAGTGTTGCTGCGAAGCCGTATTGAATAGAGCGGAGGTATTGCTCTTGATACGTACCGAGAGCATTCGGATAGTTGACCCAGTTGGAGAGACTAAAACTGAATCCGCCCTCTAGAGATCCGCTCCAGAAGCTCGAGGCGAACATCTGGAGATTCGGCGCTAGGTAGAACGAGCCGAGCCATGCCAACCCCGGGGCGAGGAGAAGCGTGGGGACGAGCGCTGGGTGGCTTCGAATGAGCCTCATGCGCCTGTCCCCACGTGATCTCAGGATTACGAGTCGACGCCTTCGACAAACGCGCTGAACTGCTCGTCAAAATACGCCTGTTCATCTGCGGCAACCTCACCCCAGACGCGGAGGCGCGACTTCGTCGCATCATCGGGGAAGATCAGCGGATTCGTTGCAAGTGCTGGATCAATCCCCGTGATCTCCTCCGCTGCGCCCTCCACCGGGCAGATGTATTGAACGTACGCTTCAACGATAGCCGCGATTTCCGGGCGATAGTAGAAGTCAATCCAGAGCTCCGCGGTGTACTTGTGCTTCGCCCCTTTCGGGATGAGCATGTTGTCCGTGGCGTACATCCCACCCTCGTCGGGGACGACGAAGGCCAACTGTGGCTTACCTGCCTGGATGATCCCAATATCACCTGACCAAGCAATCGCCGCGAGGGCGCTCTCCTCCTCGAGCAGCACGGTGTAAGAGTTCCCAGAGAGCTTCCTGATCTGCCCCGAGTCAACCTGCGCACGCAGCGTTGTGAGAGCGGCATCGAAGGTTGCCCTCGTTGGCAAAGCCGGGTCATCGCCGTTGCCAAGCATGACGAGTCCAACGGTATCGCGGAGCTCGGTCAGCAGGGCGACCTTCCCCTTCAGTGCGGGGTTCCACAATCCGTTGACCGTGCTGAACGCAGCAGTCTTCGCCGTGTTGATGCCGAGGCCGGTCATCAACGACTGCCACGGTGCGAGATAGTCGTTATTCGGATCTGCGGTGCGACCCTTGAACTCGTCCGCCAGATTCGCCACAAAGTTCGGCATATGTGACTTGTCGAACTTCTCCGCCCAACCGAGATCAATGATCTTCTTCGCCATCCACGTGGTCGGGGTGATGATGTCCCAGCCTGGGTCCTGGCCCGCCTCGAGCGGGGCCTTAATCGTGCCAAAGAACGTGTCGTTGTCGTCGATCGACTCCTGGTACTCGATCCTCGTCCCGTACTCCGCCTGGAAGCGACGAAGGCTTTCAGAGGTATCGGCGGTGGCGGTATCGACACCATCGTCAACGTCAATGTAGTACGGCCAGTTTGCAAAGTTCAAAATCTCGCTTGGCGTCTCTGCCCCGTCTGCTGGCACGCCCGGTGCTGTCGAACCGCCCGACGTGCCGCACGCGGCAAGGAATGCGGCTGCACCAGCGACGGCGCCTGCTTTTAGCAGCGTTCTTCGATCAAGTTCTGCCCCTAGTTTCTTCTCCGCGTCCATCCGTTGCCCCCTTTCGCGCCTCATGCGCCTACCGCATCTCCAACGACGAAGCTGCTCTCCGGTTTCCATGTGAGTGTGACACTCTCTCCTGGTCTCCACGTGTCGTTCCGCGTAGTGCGATCCCGATTCTGTTCGCTCACGAGCAGCCGAAGGCCGCTCTTCCCCTCCACAACATACTGGGTGATCACGCCGAGGTAGCTGGTGTCGACCACCGTCCCTTCGAGCGCATTCCCCTTTGATTCCTGGCCCGGCTCGAGCAGCGTGAGCTTCTCTGGGCGCACACCGATCGCGCCGCTGCTGCCAATCTCGCCCAGAGTCTTTGGCGCGCGCACCATTGCCCCCGATGTGAGCGTGACGGTCCAGAAGTCACCTTCGCTCCCAATTTTCCCTTCGAGAAGATTGCTCGCTCCAACGAATCCAGCCACGAATCGTGTGGCGGGACGCTCGTACAGGGTCTCGGGCCCTGCGAGTTGCTCGTATCGTCCCTTGTTCATGACGGCGATTCGGTCGGACATCGTCATCGCCTCTTCTTGATCGTGCGTGACGTAGATGAAGGTGATTCCAACCTCACGTTGGATCCTCTTCAACTCGATCCCCATTTGCTTGCGCAGCTTGAGATCGAGTGCCCCGAGGGGCTCATCAAGCAGTAGGACGGCCGGCTCATTCACGAGCGCGCGTGCGAGGGCGACGCGCTGAGCTTGACCGCCCGAAAGTTGCGCCGGCATTCGCTTTTCAAAACCGACAAGTTGGACGAGCTCCATCGCCTCACCGACACGTCGTTTGATTTCGTCCCCCTTGACCCCAGAGCGCCGTAGGCCGAACGCGACGTTTTCGTAGATGCTGAGGTGCGGGAAGAGTGCGTAACTCTGGAAGACGGTGTTCACGTCCCGCTTATGCGCAGGCAGGAACGTCACATCGGCACCCTTCAGTTCAATGAGCCCACTGGTTGGCTGCTCGAAGCCGCCTATCATGCGCAGCGTTGTCGTCTTGCCGCAGCCAGATGGTCCAAGCAGGGTGAAGAACTCGCCGTCGCTCACGTCAAGCGTGATCGCGTCCACCGCAATCGCTTCACCGAACCTCTTGGTCACGTTGACCAGCCGGACGTCGACGTCAGCCACCCTCGGGTTCACCTCCACAGCCCGTTCCACGCGTCGCTCCTTCGCCTAAGGATGAACAGAGCGTATGACCCAGGGGGGGTGGGGTCAAACGGCGTTGCGGGGTACGATGTTAAGAGAGCAGGTTGGCGCCACTCCGAACACGATCGGAGTCCGCCCGAAAGCACGAGGAGAGGCGATGAGCGAGATCGGCGAGGCCCAGGTGATGAAGGCGCTGAGCGCCGTCCAAGAGCCGGAACTCGGCAAAGACATCGTCACGCTGGACATGGTGAAGGAGTTGGTGGTTGATGGATCAAACGCCAGCCTGATGATCGAACTCACCACGCCAGCGTGCCCGCTGAAGGACGTGATCGAGCGCGATGTCCGAAGCGCCCTTGATGGGATCGGCGTGCATCTCACCGAACTTCGCTGGGGGGCCAAGGTGCGCCGTGCCGCTGCCCCGAGCCAGGAGAAGTTGCTGCCGAACATTCGCAATGTCGTCGCCGTGGCCTCTGGGAAGGGCGGTGTAGGGAAGAGTACCCTCTCTGTGAACCTCGCGGTCGCCCTTGCGCAGAGTGGCGCGCGCGTTGGTCTCCTTGATGCCGACATCACGGGACCCAATCTTCCGCAGATGCTCGGCGCAGCTGGGACGCCGAAGTCGAGTCCGGGCGGAAAGATTGAGCCGATCGAGCGTCACGGCGTGAAACTGATCTCCATTCAATTCTTCGTCCCTGAAGGGCAGCCGATCGTCTGGCGGGGACCGCTCATTGGTGGCGCGATCCAGCAGTTCCTTCGCGATGTGGAGTGGGGTGAACTTGACTATCTTGTCGTTGATCTTCCGCCTGGAACATCTGATGCGCAGCTCACGCTCGCGCAGGCCGTGCCACTCGCGGGTGCGGTGCTCGTCACCACGCCACAGGATGTTGCCCTCTCTGATGTAACCAAGGCACTCGCGATGTTCCGCCGGATGAACGTCCCTATCCTCGGAATCGTCGAGAACATGTCGGCGTTTGCCTGTCCGCACTGCGGCGAACTGACGGAGATCTTTGGACGCGGCGGCGCAGAGCGACTGGCGAAAGACGAACAGCTCGAGGTGCTCGGCCGAGTGCCGCTCGAGATAGCTGTTCGCCAGGGAGGCGATGCTGGCATTCCCGTGGTTGCGCAACGTGAGCCCGGCCCTGCGTCGGCCGCTCTGACGCAGGTCGCAGGGGCGGTGGCGGCGCGCCTCTCAATTCGCGCAGCAAGCGAACATGGCACCACACTGACAATCGCCTGATGGCTGAACGCGGGGCGGGAGAGCAGAGCTTCAGCCAGTCACTCGATCAGCTGATCGACGCGGTTCGCGCGCTTTTCGCTGGTCACTTGGTGCTGTTGCGCGCAGAGCTCGGTGCGATCGCACGAGACGTGCTGATCACCCTGATCGGTGTTGCTGCGGTTGTATCGCTTATTATCACTGCGCTGCTCGGCCTCCTCATTGCGCTCTTCCTGGTGCTCGGCGAGGGACTCTTCGGCTCCCAGCTCTGGGGGGCGGCACATATGACGTTGATCCTCCTTTCGCTTGCTGCAGCGATCACCTCTTCAATCTTGAGGATCACCTCTGGTCGCCGCGCACGCGCGCTATTGATCGCCGCCTTCGTTGGAGCAGTGTCGCTCCTCGTCACCCTTCTCCCACTCGGTTGGGCTGCTGGCCCCGCCACTGGGTTCGCGATCACGTTCGGGTTGATCGTCCTGTTCGCTGACCTACTCGCCGGATTATCTACCTTCAATATGCAGCGATTCACGGATCGATTTGTGCCCTTGGCGAGCGAGGCGGAGTTGCGCGCCACCGCCAGCGCGCTGGAAGATCTTCGCGAGGAGGCGCTAAGCGGCGTTGCCGCAGAGATCGGCGAGGCGATCGGCAGCGCCGACGCGGTGATCGGAACGTTGCGTCGTACGATTAGCCGAGTCGCGGAGACGCTGAGCTCGGCCGCAGAGCGTAGTCGACCCGACCGCGGGGGTGACGCGTGAGCGACGAGCAGAAGTCAGAACGAGTCGCGGCGCTCCTTGCAGCTCGCCCTCGCGTTGCGCACGAAGTTGAACAAGTGCAACGCGCTCGAGAGGGCTCCCTCAACGGCGCGCGTGCCATTGCGCAACGGTTGCGTCCGAGCGGCGGCCTTGGAAGGGAGCTGCGCGAACACCCGCTCGAGGCCCTCGGCATTGCAGCGGCACTCGCTCTGGTTGGATTGCGCTGGATCACGGGCGATCGTTCACAACAGCGGCGTGGTGATGAGTCGCGTGCGCCATCAGAGGGGGCGGGCGTTGTGGGCGCTTTTGCCGCAGGACTTGCTGCAGCCGTGGCAGAGAGGGGCGGTCGCGCCGTCATCAACGCGCTTCTTGACGGACGACCAGCGAATCCCGGATCCGCCAGTTCTCGTACTCCGATTGCGCCGGTGGACGAAACGGGCGGGGGAACCCATGATGACGGGGGGCGAGTGGCGAAACGGTAGACGCGCCAGCCTTAGGAGCTGGTGTCGGCAACGACGTGTGAGTTCGAGTCTCACCTCGCCCACCATCAACGTGCGACTTCTCGGCTATCGTTGCACGCATGAAAGTCACCCCCACGCCGGGGCCAAAGAGCAGCGTGCGCCTTGACATCGTGATGCCCGTGGATGAAGTGACGGCGGCGATCAGCAGCGCGGTGAGCCAGGTGGCTTCGCGCAGCCGCATCCCTGGCTTCCGGCCCGGAAAGGCACCGCGCCAAGTCGTCGAGCGTTTTGCTGGACTCGCTGGCATCCTTGAGGAGGCAACAGAGATTCTCATTGAGCGTGGCTATCGCAAGGCGATCATGGAATCTGAGATGCTGCCGCTGACGAGTCCCACCATTGAGGCTCAGCCAGCAGCTGAAGGGGTCGAGTACGCGTTCTCGGCAACAGTCTCTGTTCCGCCTGAGGTGAAGCTCGGCGATTATCAGAAATTCACCTTCACGCCAGAGTTTGAAGAACCTGATGGCAAGAAGGTTGACGCCGTGATCGACGATCTTCGTGACAGCTATGCGGTGCTGACTCCGGTGACCGATCGCGGTGCCGCGATGGGTGATTACGCGATCATCTCCTTCACTGGATATCGCGCGAAGGACGACACGCCCATCGACGGTGCCGCATCTGAGAAGATGCCGATCGTTCTTGGCTCGGAGCGTCTGATCCCAGGATTCGAGGCCCAGCTCGTAGGTGCCAAAATCGGAGATGCTGCCACAGTTTCGGTAACCTTTCCCAATGACTACCAAGAAGAGTCGCTGCGCGGCGTGCCGGCACGATTTGACGTGGTGGTCCAGGAGTTGCGCGCACGGATCCCGCCGCCACTCGACGTGGCATTCGCCAAGCAGGTGGCAAACGTTGAAGACGTAGATGGACTGCGCGCAGAGATCCTGACGCGTCTCAAGGCGAGTGCGGTCGACCGTGGTCGTCACGAATTCGCAGACAAGATCGTGGAGTACGCCATGGAGAACGCCTCCGTGGAGATTCCTGACCCGCTGATTGAAGAAGAGATCGACGGCCTCGTCGATGAGTTGGCGCGATCGATCGCACGACAGGGCCTCTCCTTTGAGCAGTACCTTGGGGCGGCGGGGAAGAGCGGTGAAGAGATCCGCGCAGAACTGCGCGATCGAGGGGAACGTCGGGCGCGCACCCTGCTCGTCCTCTCCGCCGTTGCGGGCGCTGAAGGGATCCAGGTGCCTGAGGAACTCATCGACGAAGAGGTACGTCGGGCGCAGCCACAGGTGCAGGGGCAGCGGAAGTTAGAGGCCTATCTCGCCTCAGAGCGCGGTCGTCGTGCCATTCGCGCCTCGCTCCGCCGATCACTCGTCGTGGAGAAGATCGTAGAGGACTGGTTCGATGCCAACCCCGGCGCATGGCCTGCATGGGGACCTGAACGACCTGAGCGTCCTGTAGCGAGTGCCGCCCAAAGCCCTGCGGTGAGCCGTTCAGGCGGTTCGGCCGATGCTCCGAAGGTGCAGCGGTCGCGCGCAAAGCGCTCCGCGAAGTAAACTCACCCTCCACACCAGACGCCGCGGTCGCGGGTCGTCAGAAGGTCGCAACGGGAGGAGGGATTGATGCTCGTTCCAATGGTGATTGAGTCGTCCAGCAAGGGCGAACGCGCCTATGACATCTGGTCACGCCTGCTCAAAGAGCGCATCATCTTCCTCGGCGCGGGCGTCGAAGACGACATTGCGAATCTTGTGATTGCGCAACTCCTCTTCTTAGACGCGGAGGACCCAGAGAAGGAGATCTTCCTCTACATCAACAGTCCCGGGGGCGTGATCACTTCTGGCCTCGCGATCTACGACACGATGCAATACGTGCGTGCGCCGGTCAGCACGATCTGCACCGGGATCGCGATGTCGATGGGTGCCGTCCTCCTCGCCGCAGGTGCACCTGGGCGGCGGTTTGCGCTGCCGCACAGCCGGATCATGATCCACCAGGGTTCTGGCGGGTTCCGAGGTAACACGCCAGACGTCTTCATTCAGGTGAAAGAGATGGAGAAGCTGGTCAAGACCACCCAGGAGATCCTCGCCGCGCACACCGGCCAACCGATTGACAAGGTTGTGAAGGATACCGACCGCGACCTCTTCCTCTCGCCAGAGGAGGCGGTGGAGTACGGCATCATCGACGAAGTCTACAAGCTTCCTCCGGTCATTCCGCCGAAGAAGAAGTAGGCGCGCGGTATGGCAGAGGCGGGTGACGGGAGAGGCCGCAACGGTTCCAGGGGTGGCGAGGGGCCACGAGGCAGCGGACGTCGTGTCAAGGCTGGCGGACCTGGGAGTGGATCCTATCGCTGTTCGTTCTGCCGAAAGACGCAAGAGCAGGTTCGCAAGTTGATCGCGGGGCAAGGCGTCTTCATCTGCGATGAGTGCATCGCACTCTGCGCGGAGATTGCGGTTGATCCATCACCGAGCGCTCCAGTCCGAGGTAATCTTTGGGGCGACACCACCCCAACACCGCGGGAGATTCACGCCGCACTGAACGAGCATGTGATCAGCCAGGAGCGTGCGAAGCGTACGCTCGCTGTGGCAGTCCACAATCACTATCAGCGCATCGCCGCCCCCGCTTCGCCCAACGGCGTGGAGATCGCAAAGTCGAACATCCTACTCGTCGGCCCGACTGGGTCCGGGAAGACGCTCCTCGCACAGACACTGGCGCGCTTCCTTGACGTGCCGTTCTGCATCGCCGACGCCACCAGTCTCACTGAGGCGGGGTATGTTGGCGAGGATGTTGAGAACATCCTGTTGCGTCTCATCCAGGCGGCAGATGGCGACATCGAGCGCGCGCAGCGCGGCATCATCTACATCGATGAGATCGACAAAATAACGCGGAAAGCGGAGAACCCCTCAATCACGCGTGACGTCTCGGGTGAGGGTGTCCAGCAGGCGTTGCTCAAAATCATTGAAGGGACCGTGGCGAACGTGCCACCACAGGGTGGTCGAAAACATCCGCATCAGGAGTATCTCCAGATCGACACCACCAACATTCTCTTTATCTGCGGCGGTGCCTTTGAGGGACTGGACAAGATCGTCGTTGATCGTGTGGGGCGTCGCGGAATCGGGTTCGGCTCGGATGCTCCGAAAGGGAGTGACGCTCGCGAGCGTGTGCTTGAACAGCTGATGCCCGACGACCTCCTCCGCTATGGGCTCATTCCCGAATTCATCGGACGCCTGCCTATGGTGGTCGCCCTCGATCGGCTAACCCTTGACGATCTGGTTGCGATTCTCGTGCAGCCTAAGAGCGCACTCGTGAAGCAGTATCAACGGCTCTTCGAGCTCCACAAGGTTGAGCTGCAGTTCACACCGGGTGCGCTGCGTGCTACCGCGGAGAGGGCACTGCTACGGAAGACAGGCGCCCGTGCGCTTCGAGCCGTGGTGGAGGAGACTCTTCTCAATACGATGTACGAACTCCCAGATCGTCGCGACGTGCGCCGCTGTGTGGTGACGGAGGAGTCAGTCACGGACAGTGTCTCTCCACTCTTGCTGAGTGAATCGGATGACGGTGGCGCTTCGAGCGACGGAACGCGGGCGGCGGGCCCACTGCAGCGCCCTAGGAAAGCGGCGCCGCGCGCGTCGGCGTGAGCGCCCCACGCGAGCTCGGCTCCTCCTACACCCCGAGCGAGATCGAGCCGCAGGTCGCGGCGCGCTGGGCGGCTAGCGACTACGGGAACCCTGAGGGTCGGGACAGCATCGCCAAGGCGGACCTCCCACCGTTCACGATCATCATGCCGCCGCCGAACGTCACCGGCGGTCTCCATGTAGGACATGCACTCTTCGTCACCCTTGAAGATCTCCTCGCGCGCAGGGCACGGATGGAGGGGCGACCCACGCTCTGGCTCCCTGGCGTTGACCATGCATCAATCGCCGCACAGTTCGTGTTGGACAAGATCATCGCCGATGAGGGGGAGAGTCGCACCAGCCTCGGTCGCGAGCGCTACCTACAACGGATGCATCGCTTTATGGAAGAGACGCGCGGCATCATCCTTGGGCAGTTCCGCAGGCTCGGCGCATCTGCCGACTGGGGACGCACCCGCTTCACGATGGATGAGGTTTCGAGTCGCGCCGTGCGTACCGCGTTCGCCACACTCTACGAGCGAGGCCTCGCGTATCGAACTGAGGCGCTGGTCAACTGGTGCCCAGGTTGCAAGACGAGCGTTTCCGACCTCGAATCGATTGCCGTAGAGGAGCGCGGAAGCATCTGGGAGATTCGCTATCCGTTGGAGGGTGGAGCACCCGGGGACGGGGTCGTGGTCGCAACCACGCGCCCTGAGACGCTGCTCGGTGATACGGCTATTGCCGTCCACCCAGACGACCCGCGCTACGCGAAGTTGATCGGCTCGCGCGTCATCGTTCCGTTTGTTGATCGTGCCGTGCCTATCCTTGGCGACGACTTTGTAGAGAAGACGTTTGGTACCGGCGCGGTGAAGGTAACGCCTGCGCATGATCCGAACGACCGAGAGGTGGGCCTCCGCCACAACCTCCCAGCGCCGACGATCTTGGATGAGGCGGCACACATTGTGGCGGATGCACCGAAACCGTTTGCCGGTATGGAGCGGTTTGCTGCGCGCAAGGCGATCGTTGCGGCGCTTGACGCGCTTGGTCTGCTCGTCTCGGTGAGACCGCACACTGCGATTCCGGCGCGCTGCCAGCGGAGCAACGACATCCTCGAGCCGCGCCTACGAACGCAGTGGTTTATCCGCACCAAGCCGCTCGCTGAGAAGGCACTCGCTGCGACGCGTTCAGGGAAAACACGAATTGTCCCTGCGCACTTTGAGAAGACGTGGGAGCACTGGCTCACGGAGATTCGCGATTGGAATGTGAGTCGCCAACTCTGGTGGGGGCATCGGATCCCCGCGTGGTATTGCGCCGATGGCCACATCACCGTCAGCGCTGACGCAGAGGGACCATCTCGCTGCCGCGAGTGCGGTGCGCCCGCCGATCGCTTGGTCCAGGAGAGCGACATTTTTGACACGTGGTTCAGTTCTGGGCTCTGGCCGTTCAGCACACTCGGTTGGCCGGATCAGACGAGCGATCTCAAGCGCTACTACCCGTCGCAAGTCATGGAGACGGGACACGACATCCTCTTCTTCTGGGTGGCACGCATGATGATGCTCGGCATTGAGTTGATGGGTGAGCCGCCCTTCGAGACGATCTATCTGCACGGGATGGTGCGCGATCCAGAAGGCCGAAAGATGTCGAAGACAAAAGGGAACGTGGTCGATCCGCTCTCCTTGATCGACGAGATCGGTGCCGATGCGCTGCGCTTCGCGCTCGTCTCGGGGACCGCAGCTGGCGCTGATCAACGCCTCTCCCCAGAGAAGCTGGAGAACGCGCGCAATTTCATGAACAAGCTCTGGAACGCGGCGCGCTTTGTGCTCGGCGCACGCCCCGCGGAGGTAACCGGTGATCGTCCGGGTGCGCGAACATCACCGCTGGCGGCGGGTGAGTTTGGTGCATGGATGTCCGCGCGCATCAGTAGGGCGATCGACGACGTAGATCGGACCCTGGCCGGATACGGGTTCTCTGAAGCGGCGCAGCGAATCTACGATGCGATCTGGGCCGAGTACTGCGACCAAGCGATCGAGCTCGCCAAGGTCACCCTTGCGGATGGGTCGCGGCCCGCGGAGGAACGCGTCGCCGTCTGGTGGACGCTCGTCGATGGACTCGATGCGCTCCTTCACCTCTTGCACCCAGTGACGCCATTTATCACGGAAGGGATCTGGGAGGCGCTCCCGCGCCGCGAGGGGGATGGACAACTCCTCGCCACCGCCGCATGGCCTGTGCCAGACGCCGAGGGAGGCGACGGGGCGACCGCAATCGATCAGTGGCTGGAACTCGTGCGCGAGGTGCGGGCGGCGCGCACCAGCACGAAACTACCCGCCAGCGCGTGGATGCCGCTTGCGGTTGCCGCACCAGCGCCTCTCGCCGCATCAGGTGAACGCTTGCGCGCAGCAATCGAGCGACTCGCGCGTGTCCGTCCGCTGACGATCGACTCGAGCCTTCCAGCGGGGCAGGACGGGTTGCTGATCGTTGCGGGCGCCCTCACCGCGCGACTCACGCCGCCAGAGGCGGACGCATCAACCCATGATGCGGATCGTTTGCGTCGCGAACGCGAACTTGTCGCCGCAAAAACCCAACTCGCCGCAGCCGAGGCACGGCTTGCAGATCCCTCGTTTACCGGGAAGGCCCCTGCAACGGTGGTCGCAGGCGCTGAACGACGGGTCGCAGAGTTGCGCGACGAGATCGCTCGTCTTGAGCAAGGCGCCTGATGCCCTTCTACGATTATCTCTGTACACGCTGCAACGCCACCGTCGAGTTGTTGCACGGGATTGATGACGAGACGCATCGTACGCACGAGCACTGCGGTGGTCCACTAAAACGTCGCTTCTCGGTGACGAGCGTGCACTTCAAGGGGAGTGGCTGGGCAAAGCTTGAACGACGTGGTGGGGAGAGCGCGGGTTCTGCGTCATCCGCTGGCACATCAGGCGGCACACCAGGCGCAACCCCAGCGCCGACTGTTTCAGCACCGGGGGCCTCCCCGGCAAAGCCGTCGGGTGGCGGCGGGGAGTAGTTCCTAGGCGGTTCGGAAGAAGTCACAGATTCGTTCTGCGACCTCGCGTGCGACGGCAATCTGCGCATCGCTCGTCTGCGCACCAAGATGCGGTGTCAGTACGGTGTTCGGTGCGGCAAGGAGCGGTGAGTCCTTTGGGGGCTCCTTCGCGTACACGTCAATCGCAGCGCCTGCGATACATCCCGACGTGAGAGCTGCGGTGAGCGCACGTTCGTCAACCAGACTCCCACGTGCCACATTGATCAGCACCGCATGCGGTTGCATCTTTGCGAGCTCCGCCGCGCCAATGAGCGGGCTCGTGCCAACTGCGGGAGTGTGCAGGGTGACGACATCCGATTCACGGAGGAGCTGATCAAGCGGGAGAAGGCGCACGCCAACACCCGCCGCATCGGAAGGGCTCACCATCGGGTCGGTTCCCAGGAGGAGCATGCCAAAAGCGGTAGCGCGAGCGGCGACTGCTCGGCCGATTCGCCCGAGGCCTACGATGCCAAGCCGTCGACCACGAAGTTCGAACCCCTTGAGCGCCGCACGCGCCCAGGTGCCGTCGCGCACGGATCGATCACCATTTGTGACGTGTCGTGCGAGGGCAAGGAGTAACGCGAACGTGTGCTCTGCCGCGGCAACCGTGTTTCCACCTGGAGCGTTCACCACGAGGATTCCTGCACGCTCAGCCGCAACTGCGTCGATGTTGTCGATACCGACTCCGGCGCGTCCGATGATGCGCAGCCTCGGTCCCGCTTCGATCAGCGCGGCGTCTACCTTGACCTGAGAACGCACGATCAGCGCATCTGCCTCGCGGAGTGCAGCAGCAATGGCGTCACGTGATTGACCGGAGAGATCGTGCAGGGTGTGTCCCGCCGCCTTGAGCGTGTCAACGCCGCTGGCTGCGAGCGTCTCCGCGATGACGATAGTCGCCATTGGGGGTGCGCCGCTAGGCGCTTATGAAGCCGGTCGTAGTGACAACCAGCCAGATTGCGGCGAGAAGTCCAAGGAGCCCCCCGTACGTCATGACGACTCGCCGCAGGTCTCGACGGACCACCGGGAGCTCCGTTGCAATCTCTGCGGCGAGCCGCTGAGCAGATGCGCTCCGAGTCAGTGCGTCGAGTGGGTTAGTCGCCACGTTGATCACGCGCGGGGTCTCAAGCTTCGCCTCGTATGCCACAGCGGCGGCTTCTTCGGCGGCGGTGAGACCTCGCTTAGGAGCGTTCGGCCGCTCCTTCTTCGGGCGCTGATCAGGCCTAAAGCGCTTCACTCCCCTCGCCACGATTCCTCCTCTGTCTCCGCTCTCGTCGCGCAGCGGTTGCTGCATTAAGCGCAGGATAGCGGAGAGCACGTGACCATTAGATGGCACGAGGGGGCTGATACGATCGGTTCATGCAGGCCGATGCGATTAGCACCCTTACCGCCGCCGCCGCGCTCCTCGGCGGCCTCGCCCTGCTGGTCGCCCTCCTGGCCCTCCTTGCCGCCCGAACCGCGCGCCGCAGGCTCGCAGCGCTTATGCGCGAGGGGGAGGTAAGCAGTGCAGGACAGCTCGCAAAGCTTCTCGAGGTGGCAGCAGAGCATGGCCGTCAGTTGCGTGACGGATCGGCGCGCATCGCTGAACTCGAGTTGGCCGCGCAGCGTGCGGTGAGCCGGATTGGGCACGTGCAGTTTCAGGCGTACGACGATGCGGGCGCGGGGCAGAGCAGCTCGCTGGCGCTGCTCGATGATGTCGAGAGCGGCGTGGTGATCACGACGCTCCACGCTCGAGTGGGGACGAGGATCTATGTGAAGCGTCTGGTTCACGGCGAGAGCGAGACCGTACTCGGTGAAGAGGAGCGCGCAGCCATTGATGCGGCGCTCCGTCCGCCGAGCGATGTACGCCGCGCCAGGTGACACCACGCGCGCCACGCGGCGCAGCGTCCGCCGGGAGAGACTCAGCGCAGAGTGATCAGATCCCCGTATGGACGGGGGTCTCCGTGCGCGCTCCACGGGCATTTGAAGAGGGGGTCAAGCACCTTCTATCCGATCTCAATGACGATCAGTACAAAGCGGTCACGCATGGTGAAGAGCCGCTTCTTGTCGTCGCTGGGGCAGGGACTGGAAAGACGCAGGTCATCACTCGACGAGTGGCATGGTTGATTGCACAACAGCGTGCCGCACCAGAAGAGATCCTGGCACTTACGTTCACCGATCGTGCGGCAGACGAGATGCAGGAGCGTGTCGATCGTCTGGTTCCGTACGGATATGCAACAACGCCAATCAAGACCTTTCATGCCTGGGGTGATGAGCTGCTTCGTGAGAATGCTCATCGCCTCGGAATCTCCGGCGAGCTCCGCGTGCTCGGCCGCGCGGAGGTGGTGCTGCTTCTCCGAGAACACCTCTTTGAACTCGGTCTCTCACGATTTGCCCCACTCGGGGATCCAACGCGATTCCTCGGTGACATTGCGGGGTACCTTTCGCGAGCAAAGGAGGAGGGGGTTGGTGCGGATCAGATCGATGCGTTTGCTGCAGGCCTTCGCGCGCGCGCAGAAGCGGTGAGGAGTGAAACAATTGACGACGTGAAGGTTCGTCAACAGGTTAGCGCCCATGCAGATGCACTTGAGCGGCTCGGTGAGGAGCATGGTGAGCTCGCCGCCGCATATCGCGCGTATCGGGCCATCCTCGCGAGGAACGGACTGCTCGACTTTGGCGATCAAGTGCTTTTAGCGTATGAACTTCTGCGTGACGATCCCCTTGTCGCCACGCGCGTTCGCGAGCGCCACCGTTGGCTCCTCGTTGACGAATATCAGGATACGAATCGGCTCCAGGGGGCTCTCGTCGATCTGATCGCACAGGGGAGCCGCAACCTGACCGCCGTGGGCGATGATGATCAGTCGATCTATCGATTCCGCGGTGCCGCCATTCAGAACATCCTTGGCTTCGTTGACCGATACCCTGATGCGACAAAGGTGGTGCTCACAAGGAATTACCGAAGCACGACTCCGATACTTGCCGCGGCGCGTCGACTGATCCGATTCAATGACCCAGAGCGACTTGAGACGAAGCTTGGGATCTCCAAGGATCTGCGGGCTGAGATTGAGGGGCCAGCGCCGTACCCCGTCGCGTTTCGTCGATTCCGCACGACTGCGGATGAGGCGGACTGGATTGCGAACGAGATTCGCAACTCGATTACCTCGGGGCGGCTCCCACGAGACCATGCGGTGCTGGTGCGCGCCAATGTCGACACGGCGGAGATCAGTCGCAGCCTGAACATGGCAGGGATCCCATGGCGCGCGAGCGGTGCAGCTGGCCTCTACGACCGACCGGAGGTGCGTCTCCTCCTTGCAGGGCTGCGGCATGTGGCAGATCCAGACGCTTCGGCCCCGCTCTTCTTGATCGCTGCAGATCCGCGATTCAAGGTGCCAGCGGGGACGCTCGCTGCTGCGGTCGGCAAGTCGCGACGAGAGCATCGCCCGCTTCGAGAAGCGCTGCAGGCCGTCGGGGCGACCAACCCTGACACGCTGCGGCTGCTCACGCGACTGAATGACCTGGTGAAGGAGAGCGTGGAACGGACGAGCGGAGAGGTGCTCTACCGCTGGTTGCGCGAGAGCGGTCTCCTCGCAGCGCTGACGCGTGAGGGAACCCCGGAAGCAGATGAGCAGATCCGAAACATTGGACGACTCTTCGACGTAGTTCGCTTGCGAAGCCGTCTGCTTGAACTTGATCGTGCACCATTTCTGGTCCGCTACCTGGAAGAGCTCGGTGAGGCGGGCGACGATCCCTCTGCCGCCGATGTCGACCCAGATCTTGATGCCGTTGCCCTGCTGACCGTCCACCAGGCGAAGGGCCTTGAGTTTCCGGTGGTCTTTGTGGCTAACATGGTCGAGACCCGCTTCCCTGCGCGCGGACGCCCTCTGCGCCTCGCGCTCGCGGCGGAGCTCGGTGGCAGCGATAAGATCGTGCCGCGCGACCCACGCGCGCTAGAGACGCCAGCCGCACTGGATGAAGAGGCACTACGGGAGGAGCGTCGCCTCGCCTACGTGGCGCTGACGCGAGCGCGCGAGCAGCTGTATCTGACCGCCGCAGAGCGTGCGACGGGAGGAGTCCGTCCTCGCAAGGTGAGTCGCTTCGTCTCGGAGGCTCTCGACCTCGCACGCACGCAACTCGAAGAGACGCCCGTCGCAGGTGAGCGGAGTGGTACGGTTGCCGCGCTGGAGGTGACGGAACCTACGGCCGTCCCTCCAACCCGTGCGCCCGGTGCCGCAGATCAGACACCACTGACACTGAGCTACACCTCGATCGAGGCGTATCTCGCCTGTCCGTTGCGATATCACTATCAACAGCGCCTGCGAATTCCGCTTCCTCCCCATCACGCAGCAATCTATGGATCGGCCCTGCACGCGGCAGTGGCGGAGTTCCATCGCGGTCAGATTGCAGGATCGGTACCCGAACGCGCGGCGCTCGTTGAGGCACTGAACCGGAGTTGGCAGAGTGCCGGGTTCATCTCTCGCACGCACGAGGAGGCACGCTACGCGGCCGCGCTGAAGGCGCTGGAGCGATTCCGTGCTGAGGAACGTGCGAGTGGGTCTGTCCCCGCGTATGTCGAGAAGGACTTCTCATTCGAACTCGGAGGACACAAGATCCGCGGCCGATGGGACCGCGTCGACATCACGCCACTCGCTTCCGGTGAGCGCACGCGCGACATCCCAGTCATCGAGATGCGCGACGAAACGCTCCGTCCCACGTTGCCCTTGAGCGACGAATGGGTCGTAATCTCCGACTACAAGAGCGGTGGGAGAGACGATGAAGAGGGGAACGTCACTCGCGCGCGCGACGCGCTGCAGTTGCAGATCTACGCGCTCGCCTGGCGCGCTGCCACGGGAAGACTTCCAGATGAGGTGAGCCTCCGCTTCCTCGATTCAGGGAAGGCCGCAACCGTCCCTGTTGATCCGAAGCGCATCGCGAAGGCACGCGACCGTATTGTGGAGGCGGCGGAGGGGATCCAGTCGGGATCTATGGAGGCGAAGCCCGACCGAATGAACTGCACGTACTGTGCCTATCGTGAGCTCTGCCCGTCATCAAAGGCGCCAGCGGGTCGACCAGCATGACGCTGTGGGATCAGCAGGGGCGAGAGACGTCGGCTCCGCCACATCGACAATCGCCGCGCATGGAAAACCCGCCACGAATCCCCGTTGCGGATCAGCGACTGATCCGCCTTCTTGCGCTCGCTGCGCTTCTCACCATTGCCGCCTCTGTTGCGGCGGCACTCAACATTGATCCAATCGGAGACCCAGTTGCGGGGCTCGGCGTCTCCGTCGTATTCGGGCTTGCGATCAGTTTCACCCTCGCTCCGATTCTGCTCATTGAGTCGTATCGTCGTCACCCAGGCCAGTGGAGAGGGCGGCGAGCGAGGGCCCTTCGACGCAGCCTCATCGTCGGTGTGCTCGTTGGCGGTTACAGCGCCTTTCGAGTTGCAGGCTTCGGGAGCCCCACCGGGCTCCTGATCGGTTTTGCCCTTGCGGTTGTCATCGAAGCGGCGTTAACGCGAGCGGACAACGAGGCGGTGTGACGCTCGAGGTGTGGTGTACGATGGTAACGCGCCCCGCTGGACGCAGGATCGAACCGGCGGCGCTTGGTCGTTAGCGGTGTGTGAACATGAGCGCAAGCAAGCCCCCTTTCTCTGAGTCTGCTGCCGCTCTCGGCTGGGGTGCGGCTCAAGAGGCGCGTGACCCAGACGATCAACCCACGTACGTGGGCCCCGTGAGCTTCTCGCGACTCCCATGGATTGAGGATGCGAACGAGATCAAAAAGATGCAGGCGGATATCGCGATTATTGGGGCACCGTTCGATGACGCGGTAAGCCACCGACCAGGAACGCGCTTTGGCCCACGCGCAATTCGCGAGGCGCAGTATCAGTCAAGTCTGCATTCCCTTCAAGTTGGCGTCGATCCGTTTCGTGTCCTGACCGCCGTTGACGCGGGCGATGCAGCGGTGGTTCCAGGTCGTGTGCAACACGGTCACGGAGAGATCTATCGGAAGGTGCGCGAAGTCGCCGCGACGGGTGCGATCCCAATTGTGCTCGGTGGAGACCACTCCATTACGTGGCCGAACGCAACAGCGGTTGCTGAGCTGCGATGGCCGAAGCGTATCGGCATCGTGCACTTTGACGCCCATGCTGACACGTCGCCCAACGGATACGGATCGCTGCACAGCCACGGCTCACCGATGCGCCGACTGATTGAGTCTGGTGCTGTGCAGGGGAGGAACTTCGTGCAAGTCGGGCTTCGCGGCTACTTCCCAGACTCTGAGACGCTCGATTGGATGAAGAGTCATGGCATGCGAACACACCTGATGACTGAGATCGAAGAGCGCGGGGCAGAGGCGGTCATCCAAGATGCGATCGCAGAGGCACTCGATGGCCCAGACGCGATCTGGATCAGCGTGGATATTGATGTGGTCGATCCTGGCCTGGCTCCTGGAACAGGTACGCCAGAGCCGGGCGGGATGCTCACTCGCGAGCTGTTGCGTGCACTTCGTCAGATTGCGGCTCGCGTTCCGATCGCGGGAATGGACATCCTGGAGGTCTCTCCGCCGTATGACTGGGCAGAGTCAACGGCGATGATTGCGAACCGCGCGGCTCTCGAAGTGATCAGCTCGCTCGCGAAGCGGAAGGCGGCCGGCGAGAAGATTCGCTGGGAGCCTGGACGCTGATCCCCACGGCGAGGCGTCGACTCCTCAACGACGAGGGTGACCTCAACGCTGGCGCACAAGAGGATCGTGCGCTCTGGCGCTCGCTCGCCGAAGCAACCCGCGGCGCAATCATTGAGTTCGGCTGTGGTGCTGGTCGCATCCTTGCGGCCCTTAACGTCAACGATCGAAGTCTATGCGGTCTTGATCGCGACCTTGAGGCAATCGCCCTCGCCCGTGAGCGCCTCCCCAACGCGAAGCTTCTCGACGTAGATCTGATGGACTGGGCGCCACCGAAGAGCCTTGAGCGAAGCGTGGGACTTGTGATTGCTGGAGGCGATCTTCTGCCACTCCTCCTTTTCGATGAAGAGTTGCGCCTCATGATGAACCTTGCCGCGCAACTCGTCGCACCAGACGGCCTCTTCGCCATCGATGCCACCCGCATGGACCCAGCACTCCTCTGCGAGGCGGCTGGGCGCGCGGAGTGGGGCGAAGATGTGCGCTGGCACGCCGCGGGCGGAAGCGAGATCCTGCGCGACTCACGATTCCTCCCAGATCCTCTCGGGCGCGAGCGTGTCGCACAACTCCAGATTCGGCACACGCTGCACGGAGAGGGCGGGTACGTTGAGGAGCGCGATCCGTTCCACGTGCGCGCATGGAGTCCTGCCGAGGTCGAGGGGGCGGCGAATGCGGCAGGGCTTCAGGTGGCCACGCGCCTTGAGGAGGATCGGATCCGCTGGCTGCTACGGTCTACACATGCCTGACGCACGACCGATCGGCTTCTTCGACTCTGGCGTAGGCGGGCTCACCGTCCTTCGCGCGTCACAGCAGCGACTCCCTGGCGAGTCAACGATCTACATCGGCGATACCGCGCGGCATCCGTACGGCACGCGCACCGATGCAGAGGTGCTTCAATTCTCGGAAGAGCTCACCGATGCGCTCGTGGCGCGCAACGTGAAGGCGATCGTGATCGCGTGCAACACGGCTACCTCAGTTGCACTGAGCGCGCTCCGCCTCCGGCACCCGGAGATCCCGTTCATTGGCGTGGTACGGCCAGGTGCCGCCGCGGCGACGCTCGCCACCCGAACGGGTCGGATTGGCGTGATTGCAACCGAGGCGACGGTACGCTCCGGTGCCTACTTCGCTGCGACCAAAGATCAGAATCCTGCGGTGCAGGTGCTGGCACGCGCCGCATCTCAGCTGGTGCCACTCATTGAGGCGGGGGACTTGGATAGCGCCGCGTTGCGTGACGCGGTCGAGGGCGTGATCGCGCCATTTCGCGCGACGGAGGATGCGCCGCGCATCGACACGCTGTTACTAGGGTGCACGCACTTCCCTCTGATTCGAGGCATGATTGCGAGCGCGCTCGGTGAGAGCATCGCAGTGGTTGACTCAGCTGCGGCCACTGCAGCAACGCTGCAGGAGGTCATCTCAGTGAACCACCTCGAAGCTCCAGGGTCAACGCGCGGTACAGCAGCTGATCCTGGGAGCGCTGGCCACCGCGCCCCAGACCGTGTGGATGTTCTTGCGACTCATGAGATCTTCACCACGGGAGACCTAGAGACGTTCCGCACGCTCACGTTGCGACTCTTCGGCGATCAGGGCATAGAGGTTGCGGCCCTCCTGCCACCAAGACGCTAGGGGAGTCTGGGGAGGATCGCCTCGACGATTAAGGCGGCATTCGCGGCGGCGAGTGGCAAGAATTCGTCAAAGGCGGTAGGGGCTGATGCATCTGCCGCATCGCTCACACTACGAATCACAATCCATGGGACTCCAAAACGCTGGGCGACGTAGGCGATCGCTGCCCCCTCCATCTCCACAAGATCCGCGCCGGTACGCTGGGCGATCGCGTCGCGCGTTGTGTGATCGTTGACGAACCAGTCACCCGTTGCGATACGACCAACGCTCACGGCGAAGCCACGTGCGGCACCTTGCACGTGTGCGGCCTGCGCGGCGAGTGCGGTAAGTGCTGGGTCTGCGCGCAGGAGCGGCTGACCTTCAGAGGGCAAGTCGCTCTCGTAGCCGAAGAGGGTGAATCCAGACGCGCTGACCGCCGCAAAGTCGTGTTGTAGAACTTCGGTGCTGATCACAACATCGCCAACGCGGTGCCCGGTGTGTAGGGCTGCAGCGGAGCCAACCGAGATGATGCATTGAGGTTCGAGAGCGATGGCGGCAGCAACGGCGCTTGCCGCGGCAACCTTCCCCACGCCGCAGCGAAGGAGGGCGACGTCGCGTTCGCCGAATCGACCTGTAAGTAGGTCACCGTCTGCAATTCCGGGGAGCCGTCGTTCCTCAAGTTTCGTTGAGCGTTGCTCCAGCGCTTCGCGCTCCGCTCGGAGCGCTGCCGCAATCAAGATCGGGCGTTCCGTGAAAGGCATGTGTTTAGGGTAGCCGCTTAGTTTGACTCGTCCTCAACGCGGTCTAGCTCTACAACGGCGGAGCGCAGCGCGCGTGGCTCACGACCCGCAAGGAGGTCTTCGGCATCCCCTAGATCGGGGTCGTCCTCCCCTCGATCGTCGGTGGCCACTGATGAGTGGTTGCCAGCCTCGTCGCCGAGCGGGATCAGCGCTGTTTCGCCCTCTTCAACAGCTGCGCGCACCGCGGCAACCAGATTGCGATCGAGGGCCGGATAGAAGCCGTGACTGCGTTCAAGTTCAACGGCGATCGCCTCCACGAGCGTCTCCTCCGTATAGGACTCGACGACCCTGCTGCGCGCCTCCTCAACCGCGGCGAGAAAGTCCGCAGGGGAGATGCGTTCGTCATGTGCGAGGGTGACACCGAGCGCCAGCTCGTCCTCGGCCTCGTAGAGCTCGTAGAAGAACATGCGTGGGAGGCTATCACCGCCGCGTCGCCTTGTCGCTTGACGTGGCGAGCGCGGCAGGGTGAAACTGGAACGATGAAGTTGCGACTCGAACGTGCGCTTCCTTCGGCGACTGCGCGATTGAGGGCTCTTGTGGTCATCTTTCTGCTCCTCGCATTCGTCGCCCTGATCGGTCGAAGCCTCATCGGCGCGCTTGAGGTCAATGCCAAAATCTCTCGCTTGCGCGATGAGAATGCAGCACTCGCGGCGGAGGCAGAGGCGCTCATCGCTGAACGAATTCTCCTGGACGATGCCGCCTTCCTCGACCTGATCGCGCGAGGCTATGCGCTCGGTTCGACCGTAGAGCGGCCGTTTGTCCTCGCAGCCGGCGCGACCGAACTCCCTGACGATGCTCCGGGCTCCGCAGCTCGTCGACTCACGGTCGAGGAGGAGGCGCGGACCCCGCTCGACGCCTGGATCGAGGTTCTCTTCGGCGACTGAGGCGTTACCTTTCTGGATCTCCGAAGACGGTCCAGTGCCACGGCTTCACCGGTTTCCCCGTAAGTTCAATCGCCACATGTTTTACCTGGGTGTACTCCTCAAACGAGTAGTGGCTGAGATCTTTCCCAAAGCCTGACTGCTTAAATCCGCCGTGCGGCATCTCGCTCATGAATGGCAGGTGGTCGTTAACGAGCACCGCACCGAACTGCAGGGCCGCTGCCATTCGATGCGCGCGCTGCACGTCCGCGGTCCAGACGCTGGCGGCTAGTCCATACGCCGTGTCGTTCGCAAGCTTGATCCCCTCTGCTTCGCCGGAGAAGGGAAGCGCCACAAGCACTGGTCCGAACACCTCTTGCTGGACGATTTCGCTCTGCTGCGTCGCAGCGGTGATCAGCGTCGGTGCGTAGAAGGCACCACCCTCACACCCGCTCGGACGCTCTTCGGAGCCGCCCGCAACCACTTCGGCTCCGGCCGCGCGTGCGCGATCAACGAAGCCTGCGACTCGATCCCGATGCGCGAGCGAGATCAGCGACCCCATGTCAGTTGCTGGACTGAAGGGATCGCCGAGGCGAACGCTGCGCATCAGCTCGGCAATGCGCGCGACGATCAATTCGTAGATGCGCGTTTCGGCGTAGATCCGTGTGGCGGCCGTGCAGTCTTGTCCAGAGTTCACGATCGCACCGATCAACCCGCCGCGCGCGGCGCTCTCAACATCCGCATCGTTAAAGATCACGAGCGGCGCCTTTCCACCGAGTTCGAGGTGGAGGCGCTTCAGCGTTGGTGCGCTCGCCGCCATCAACTGACGGCCGGTTGCAGAGTCACCGGTGAGCGTAATCATGTCAATGCGAGGATCCGCGGCGAACTGCGCGCCGATCTGTGGTCCAGGCCCCGTGATCACGTTCACCACTCCGTCAGGAAATCCAACATCGCGTGCAAGTTCGGTGAGCCGAATCGCCGTGAGCGGCGTCGCACTCGCCGGCTTTATGACAACGGTGTTCCCTGCAGCGAGCGCTGGGGCCGCCTGCCAGATGGCCATGGCGAGCGGATAGTTCCACGGGGCGATCAACGCCGCGACGCCGACTGGCTCTCGACGAATCATGGAGGTGTGGCTTCCGCTAAACTCCGAAGCAGCACGTCCTTCAGGGCTACGCAACACGCCAGCGAAGAATCGCAAGTGATCTACCGCGGCGGGGATGTCGCCATCGCGGCGTAACTTCCGAGCCGTTCCCGTCTGCCAGACCTCCATGTCGGCGATTGCATCCGACTCTGCCGCGAGCGCATCAGCAAGACGAAGGAGGAGGAGCGCGCGGTCTGCCGGAGTGATGCTGCGCCACGGACCATCATCAAACGCCGCGCGTGCAGCGTCGATTGCGGCGTCAACGTCCGCAGGTGACGCGAGCGGGATCTTGCCGATCTGCGCGCCGGTCGCTGGGTGACGCAGATCAAAGGTTGCATCGCCCTGCGCCGCACGCGAGCTGCCGTTGATCAGGAGTTGCGGCGAGAAATTGGGTGCGGATTTCGCCATTGCCGAAGGGTAGGCGATCCCACCGTGGAGGTGTGGCATCTGTCGCGCTAGGATGGCGCAATGAGCAGCGAGCAACCTCCGAAGCGTCCAGCGCGCGTGGTGAAGCGCGCAGCAGCGAGCGCTCTCCCCGCGTCCGTCGCCCCGGCTGCCCCGCATGTTGCCTCCGCGCTCGCCGCATCGAGCCCATGGGCCTATGCCCCAGCGCCTGAGTCAAGAGAGCTCGCCCTGATTCGTCCGCGCTACGGACTCTTCATTGACGGCCAGGAGCGCGCACCGGCGAGCGGTGAAGTGGTAATCACCTACAACCCTGCGACCGAAGAGCCACTTGCCGAGGTTGCGAAAGGGGGTGTCGAAGATGCAGATCGCGCCGTTGGCGCCGCGGAGCGAGCGCATCGAAAGGTCTGGTCCAGGCTTGCGCCGCGTGAGCGGGCCAAGTACCTCTATCGCATCAGTCGCATCCTGCAAGAGCGGAGTCGTGAGTTTGCGGTCACGGAGACCCTCGATTCGGGGAAACCGATTCGCGAATCCCGCGACGTGGATGTGCCGCTCGCGGCGGCACACTTCTGGTACTACGCGGGCTGGGCGGACAAGCTCCAGTACGCCGTCCCCGGACGCCGTCCTGAGTCACATGGCGTGGTCGGACAGGTGATCCCGTGGAACTTCCCACTCCTGATGCTCGCCTGGAAGATCGCACCTGCGCTCGCCGCGGGGAACACCGTCGTCCTGAAGCCAGCGAGCACTACGCCGCTCACCGCGCTACTCTTCGCCGACGTCTGCCGTCAGGCGGAACTCCCACCTGGTGTCGTCAACATCATCACGGGGCCGGGCGAGATGGGAATGGCGATCGCCACCGATCCCCGCGTTGCAAAAGTTGCCTTCACGGGGAGTACCTCCGTTGGGATCAAGATCGCGCAAGGGATCGCCGGCCAAGGGAAGGCGCTGACCCTAGAGCTTGGCGGAAAGGCGGCGAACATTGTCTTTGAGGATGCGGCATTCGATCAGGCGGTGGAGGGTGTCATCAACGGCATTTTTTTCAATCAGGGCGAGGTCTGCTGCGCGGGGAGTCGCCTTTTGGTGCAGGAGTCGATCGCCGAAGACTTCATTGCCCGACTGAAGGACCGAATGTCCACCCTTCGCGTCGGCGATCCGATGGATAAAAACACCGATGTTGGTGCCATCAACTCACCTGCGCAGATGGAGACGATCGGCGAACTGGTATCAAGTGGTGTGGCCGAGGGTGCGAACATCTGGCAGCCAGAGTGCGTCCTCCCTGACCGTGGCTGGTTCTACAAGCCGACCCTCTTTACTAATGTCGCGCAGAGTCACCGCATTGCCCGGGAGGAGATCTTTGGGCCAGTCCTCTCCACGATCACTTTCCGTACCGTGGACGAAGCGATTGAGAAGGCGAACAACACTGCGTATGGACTCTCCGCTGGAATCTGGACCGAGAAGGGGAGCCAGATCCTGCAGGTTGCGGCACAATTGAAGGCGGGCGTCGTCTGGGCGAACACCTTTAACCGCTTTGATCCAACATCACCGTTCGGTGGATATAAGGAGTCGGGATACGGCCGTGAAGGTGGCTTGCAGGGGCTCCATGCCTACTTGAGGAGTTCCTGATGGGGAAGAAGGGCGGCAAGAAGCGGGAGCTCCGCGAGAGTGCCCTGCTCGGTGCAGTCGCTGCCCCAGATGACGCTCGACTTGAGGTCCGGCGCACACCAAAGCTTTACATCGGTGGAGCGTTCCCGCGCAGCGAGTCGGGTCGCACTGACGTGCTGCCGCTCGCGCGCGGTGGGAGTGTAAACATTGCACGTGCATCGCGCAAAGATCTGCGTGAGGCGGTCAAGGTTGCGCGATCTGCGGCTCCGGGCTGGGCATCCCGCAACGCATCACTTCGTGGTCAGATCTTGTACCGCGTCGCCGAGCTGATGGAGGGTCGGGCCGCTCAGTTCCGCAACGACCTTCTGTCACACGGCTATGGGAAGTCTGAGGCGACAGAAGATGTGTCCGCAAGCATTGACCGCCTCGTCTGGTTTGCTGGGTGGCCGGACAAGATCCCTGCCGTCCTTGGCGGCACCAATCCGGTCGCATCTTCACACTTCGTCTTCACCATTCCTGAGCCCACGGGCGTGGTGGCGGTTGTTGCGCCAGAAAGTTCACCGCTCCTTGGACTGATCACACGACTCGCAGGCGTGTTGGCAGGCGGTAACGTTGCCGTCATTGTTGCGAGCGAAGGGGCGCCCCTCCCCGCCGTCACGCTCGCGGAGACACTCGCGGTTAGCGACGTTCCAGCCGGTGTGGTGAACATTCTCACCGGCCGACGAGCAGAACTCTTACCGCACCTTTCCCGTCATGCGGACATCGATGGCATCGACCTCTGGGGCTGCCCTGACGAGCTGCTCATGGACGCGGAGCGAGGAGCGGCCGATCATGTTGCGCGCATTGCGCGACGTCCACACGGCGAGAGGGATCGAGCGAACGCGTTCATAGGGGAGCGCGGCGAACGCATTGACGGCATGACCGCCTTCCTTGAGATGAAGACGGTCTGGCATCCAATCGGTACGTAGTTCCACGCGGTCCATCGCCCACGCTGGGCGCGCCTGTCTAGTCCAGGGTGAAGTCGTCTGGATCTGCGTACGCTCCGGTCGCCTCTTTCTCGAGCTGCATGAGCAGGTCGTTAAGCAGGCTCGAAGCGCCGAAGCGGAAGCGATCTGGAGTCATCCAGGCTGGCCCAAGCGTTTCATGCAGAACGACAAGGTACTGGATCGCCTCCTTCGCCGTCCGAATGCCGCCCGCAGGTTTCATTCCAACGACGCGGTTGGTTGCGTTCCAGTGCTCGCGGATCGATTCAAGCATCACGAGGGTGACGGGGAGGGTTGCGGCCGGCGTCACCTTCCCCGTTGAGGTCTTGATGAAGTCGGCCCCCGCCGCTATCGCAATGGCAGAGGCGCGGCGTACCTGGTCGTAGCTGCCGAGTTCTCCTGTCTCAAGGATCACCTTCAAGAGTGCTGGTCCGCAGGCGTCCTTCACCGCAACAATCTCGTCCCAGACTTTCGCGTAGTCACCAGCGAGGAACGCGCCGCGGTCGATCACCATGTCGATCTCATCTGCGCCGGCAGCAACCGCGTGTTTTGTCTCTGCGATCTTCAGGTCAAGCCAAGATCTCCCGCTCGGAAATGCCGTGGCGACCGCGGCAATCTTCACGCCACTCCCTGCGAGCGCCTCTTTTGCAACGGTGACAAGGTCCGGGAAGCAGCAGAGAGCGGCCACCGACGGAACGTCAGAGTTGCCTGGGTGCGGGTGCATCGCCTTTGCGGCGAGTTGACGGATCTTCCCGGGCGTGTCCTTCCCCTCCAGGGTGGTGAGGTCGCACATGCTGATCCCGAGACGGAGCGCCCATACCTTCGTGGATCTCTTGATTGAGCGAGTCTTCAGGGCGGCGACACGCTCCTCCACGCCGACACGGTCAACTGGGGTGACGTTGCGGAGCCAACCTGCCAGCGCTCGCGAGTCTGTGGCGGTTGGGAGTGAGAGGCTCATGTGAGGAGTATCCTCTGCGCACGAAGAAGCGGCAAGGGGAGCTTCATTAGGGGTGGTACCAATGGGGACAGTGTACAAACCAGCCTTCGTACGGACAGATGACGACCTACGCTTCTTTGCCGAGCTCCCGAAGCCCGAATTGCATCTACACCTTGATGGCTCTCTCGATCCGGCGCTCGCGCTTGAATTGGCGCGCACGCGAAAGGTTGACGCGCCGCGCGACTGGGCGGGGATGCGCGCCGCGCTTGTTGCGCCGGAGCGCTGTGCTGATCAGGCTGATCTCCTCCGCGCCTTTGATCTGCCGATCGCCCTCCTCCAAGATGAAGAGGCACTCGAGCGCGCGGCTGACTACGTTGTTCGCGTCAAGGCGGCGGAGAACGTTCGCTACATGGAGCTCCGCTGGGGTCCACACCTCCACACCTCGAAGGGACTCACGCAGCCACAGGTGATTTCCGCTGTTGCGCGCAGTGCGAGCTCCGCTGCGGCAGAGGTTGGCGTGCAGGTGCGCCTGATCGTCACTGCGCTGCGCTCACACAGCGTGGAAGAGAACCGCGCCCTCGCGGCAGCGGCAGTTGCGGCGCAAGATCTTGGCGTGGTTGCCTTTGACCTTGCTGGTCGCGAGGCGGCCTTCCCTGATCCGCTCACCTTCAAGGATGCGTTTGACATTGCGCGGGACGGCGGTCTTGCGATCACGCTACACGCGGGTGAGTGGGGTGGTGCGGCCCAGGTTCGCCGCGCGCTGGAGGTCGCTCCTTCGCGAATCGCGCACGGCGCCGTTGCAATCAGTGACGCAGCCCTCTGCGACGAACTGATCGCGCGCGGCGTGGTACTCGACCTATGCCCCTCAAGCAACGTTCAGGCTGCAATCGTTCCGGGGTACGGCGATTTCCCAATCCTCGACCTCCATCGTCGTGGTGTGCGTGTCACCCTGAACACTGATGACCTGATCGTCAGCGACCTCACTCTCTCGGAGGAGTACCTGAGGGTCCGCCGGCGCCTCGGCGCGACTGTTACCGAGCTCCTTACCCTCGCTCGCACGGGGTACGAGGTTGCCTTCCTCAAGGACGAGGCGCGTCGGCCACTCTTGGCTGCGTTCGACGCGTGGGTTGAGGAGCGGCTCAGTCAATAGGGAGACGGCGGGACCTACACGGGAAACCTGAGCGCAAATCAGCAACGAATCAGGCACAATGCCGCCAGAGGCCAGCACTGTGCTGGCCCGCCGAGGCCCGTGCCTCGGCTAGAGAAATAGCGGAGGGCTACATAAAGATGAAGACGCGAATCCTCGCGCTCCTCACCATTCTCGGGCTCGTCGTTGCCGCCTGTGGCGGTTCGACGGCCGAGTCACCATCCGCCTCGGTAGACGCTGGTAAGGGCGACTACAAGGCGTGCCTCGCACTCGACGTAGGAGGCATTGGTGACAAGAGCTTTAACGACTCGGCCTACGAAGGCATCCTTGAAGCGGAAGCGGCTGGGTACGACACTCAGTACAGCGAGGCGAAGACTGGCGCGGACTACGCTGCCAACATTCAGCTTCTGATTGACGAGGGATGCAACAGCATCATCGTCGTTGGCTTCAGCCAGGGAGAGGCCGTTGTTGCGGCCACCACGGCAAATCCTGACATCGCATTTGCGTGGGTCGATTCGACCTGGGCAGATGCGAACATCCCAGCGAACTTCACCGGCCTCGACTTCCAGATCGACCAAGGTTCGATGCTTGCGAGCTATCTCGCGGCAACGATCTCCGGGTCGAAGAAGCTCGGCGTCTTTGGTGGTCAGCCGTTCGCAGGCGTGACGCGCTTCATGGACGGGTGGGTTGCTGGCGCAAACTACTACGCAGAGGAGAGCGGCAGCGCAGTCGAAGTTCTCGGCTGGGATGCGGTTGCTCAAAATGGAACGTTCGCTCCGAGCGACAATCCTTGGGGGAACAAGGAGTTCGGCAAGTCGACGGCCGAGCAGTTCATGAGCCAGGGAGCAGACGTCGTACATCCAGTCGCTGGTCAGACCGGTGAGGGAACGTACGAGGCGATGCTCGCAGCGGGCAAGTACTCGGTTGGCGTCGACGCTGACCAGTGCCTGACGCTTCCTGACTATTGCGGCACGCTTCTCACATCGGCCATGAAGCTGATTGGGCCAGTCGTGTTCGCGACGATCGAGAAGAATTTCGCGGGCGACCTCGGAGGTGAGAACCTCACGGGCACGCTTGAGAACGGTGGAGTCGGAATTGCTTCGTTGAATCGCACCGAGGCGGCATGGACGGCGGCGTTCGGCAGCCTCGTGACCGCAGACGTGATTGCGAAGGTCGAGGCTCTCAAGGCCAAGATCATCAGCGGTGAGGTCAAGGTTTCGGACTACTTCGACTAGGTAGTTCACGCGACGGGAGCTCATCGCTCGCGTCGCAGCGCAATCGGTCTCGGCGGGCGACCGTCGGGACCGATTGCGCAAGTTCCAACTCTCTGGAATCAACTTCTAGACCGTCAGGATCGGAGTCTCGATTGTCGTTGCGATTGGAGCTACGGGAGATAACCAAGCAGTTCCCTGGTGTGCTCGCGAACGATCACGTCTCGATCCAGGTGGAACGAGGCAAGGTCCTCGGCCTGCTCGGCGAGAACGGCGCTGGGAAGTCGACCCTGATGAACATTCTCTCTGGGATCTACCGCCCCGACAGTGGCAGCATCGTCGTAGATGGCGAAGTGCGAGTCTTCAAGGATCCCGCGGAGGCCATCGCGGCGGGTATCGGAATGGTTCATCAGCACTTCATGTTGGTACCGGTGTTCGACGTCGTAGAGTCTGTCGCCCTTGGTGCCGAGACGTCGCGTGGTCTCGTTGGAACCTTCGACCGCGGTGCCGCGCGAACGAAGATCGTCGAGCTCTCCAAGCGGTATGGACTGAGCGTTGATCCTGATGCGAAGATCGAATCGCTCCCAGTTGGTGTTCGCCAGCGCGTCGAGATCTTGAAGGCGCTGTATCGCCAGAGTGACGTGCTCGTGCTCGACGAGCCGTCTGCGGTGCTCACTCCTCAAGAGACGGAAGAGTTGTTCGATATCATCCGCGGACTAGCGAAGGCCGGGACCTCGGTCATCTTCATCACGCATAAGCTTCACGAGGTCCTCGAGGTCGCGGACACCATCACGGTCCTTCGCCGCGGAAAGGTTGTGGACACGGTCAAGCCAAAGGACGCCGATCCTAAGCGGCTGGCCGAGATGATGGTGGGCCGCGAGGTGCAACTCACCGTCGATCGAGGGTCGGCGAAGGTTGGTTCGGTTGCGCTGAGCCTGGAGAAGGTTGACATCCTCAATTCGGCAGGTGAGATCGCGGTCTCTAGTGTGGACCTGGAGATTCACGCGGGCGAGATCGTCGCCGTGGCAGGCGTCCAAGGGAATGGGCAGACAGAGCTGGTCGAGGCGATCACCGGACTGCGACCCGTGGATAGCGGCGTGATGATACTGAACGGCAAGAACATCGTCGGAGCGACGCCGAGGCAGATCGCCGACGCTGGAGTCGCGCACATCCCCGAAGACCGCAGCCGCGACGGAATGATCAAGGGGATGACCGTCGCTGAGAACCTGATGCTGAACTCCTACCACCGTGTGCCGTTTAGCTCGGGCGTCACCCTCAACCGCGAGGCGATCGATTCGACTGCAGCGAAGATCGTAAAAGACTTCGATGTGCGAACTCCGTCCATCCACACGGATATCGCCAGCCTCTCTGGTGGCAACCAGCAGAAGGTCATAGTGGGACGAGAGTTCTCGCGGTCGGTCTCTCTGGTGGTCGCGGCTCAACCGACTCGTGGGCTCGACGTGGGCTCGATTGAGTACATCCACAAGCGGATCGTCGAGCAGCGAGACGCCGGTGCGGCCGTCTTGATCGTCAGCACCGAGCTCGACGAGGTGCTAGCGCTCGGGGATCGGATCGCCGTGATGTTCGAAGGACGAATCGTCGGCGTGCTCGATGCGAAAGATGCAACGCGCGAGCGCGTTGGTCTGCTCATGGGAGGATCAGCGGCATGAGGCGCGTTCGAAGTCTTCTCTCCGCGATTCGACTCCCGGCGCTCTCGATACTCGTCGCACTCCTCGTCGGTGGAGGGGTGATCATCTTGAGCGACCTGGAAGTGCTAGCGATGATTCCCACCAATCCGATCGGCGCACTCGGCGAGGGGGTCGGGCGAGTCGGTGCCGCCTATTCGGCCCTTCTTCGAGGGGCCTTCGGCAACCCCGAGCGAATTGCAGAGGCGCTCGCATCTGGGGAGCCCGCTGAACTCGCGCGTGCAGCACGCCCGATTACCGAGAGCCTCCTGAAGTCGATTCCGCTGATGTTCGTTGGGCTCGGCGTCTCTGTGGCATTTCGGTCTGGAGTCTTCAACATCGGCGGGGAGGGGCAATTCCTGATGGGCGGTCTCGGCGCGACCACCGCGGCGATCGTGCTGGGCGGCGCTGGACTTCCCGCCCCGCTCGTGATCGTCGGGACCATCGCCGCAGGTGCGCTCCTAGGCGGGTCGTGGGGCTTCATCCCAGGATTCCTCAAGGTGCGCGCGGGCTCAAGCGAGGTGATCACCACGATCATGCTTAACTACGTTGCGAGTCTCTTTGTCTTCTTCCTTCTCTCGAATTGGACGCTCATCCAGCGCGAAGACGGCACCCAGCCGATCTCCAAGGCGCTCGCCGACTACATCGTGATTCCCGGCATCCTGCCCATCCCCGAACTCCGCTTGCACCTTGGGTTCCTTGTCGCCCTCGCCGCCGGCGCCATCGTGAGCTGGTTCTTATTCCGTACCACGCGAGGGTTCGAGCTGCGCGCTGCCGGTCTGAACCTCGACGCCGCGCGGTATGCGGGCATGGGTGCCTCCTCATCGATCGTCGCTGCCATGGCGATCTCGGGTGCGTTGGCCGGCATGGGCGGCGCATTCGAAGTTACGGGGACGATCAAGCAGTTCTCAACCGTGGTCTCAGGCGGGGTTGGGTTCACGGCGATCGCCATCGCGCTGGTCGGGGGCACGCGCCCGAGCGGTGTGGTTGCAACCGCGCTCGTCTTCGGTGCGTTGCGCAACGGTGGAGGACTGATGGGGCTCGAAACGTCGATTCCGATCGATCTCCTCTTCTTCATTCAGGCACTGGTGATCATGTTCATCGCTGCCCCAACACTCACGGCGCGCATCATCCGCATGCCGTTCAAACGAAAGGCGAAAGAGGTGGCCGCATGAGTGCTGCAAAGAAGCCTACGATTCCGGCGGTTCGCACCATGGGTGCGGAGGAGCTCAAGGCGCTTCGCGGGTCGCGCGTTCGAACGGGGATCTTCGCAATCTTCGCCCTTGGCGCGTTTGCTGCGGCTACCGCCAACGGCGCGACCGTGGCAAATCTCTCACTCTGGCTGGACACTATCGGTGGGTCCGACGCACTCATCTCGTTCCCGGTTTCCATCGTCTGGATTGCTGCAGGCCTCGTCCTCGGCGCGGTTGCGACTGCTCAGTATCGCCGTGGTGGAAGCTACCGATGGCGAATTGGGTTCGCCGTCGCCGCCCCCCTTCTGATCGTCGCCACCTTCACCACTCTGCTCTCGGGCACGCCTGCGAACCTGACCGTGCTCTTTACAGGAACGTTCAACTACGCGGGCCCGGTAGCGATCGGTGCGCTCGCGGGCATCATCTCTGAGCGGAGTGGCGTCCTGAACATTGCGATCGAGGGGAAGTTCCTGCTCGGCGCACTCTCTGGCGCCGTCGCGTCAAGCATCTTAGGCGTGGCGATCGCAGGACCGGTTGCGGGTGCAGTGCTGGGCGGTCTGATGGGCCTGCTCCTTGCAGTGCTCGGCCTTCGCTACAAGGTTGATCAGATCGTCGCGGGCACAGTGATCAACCTTGGTGCTGCTGGAATCACAACATTCATCTATCTGCGTGTGCTCCAGGTGCACAGTGAATTCAACAATCCGGTGAGCATCTTGCCCGTGAAGATTCCGATTCTGGGCGACATTCCAATCATCGGGAACATCTTCTTCACGCTGAGTCCCTATGCGTATGCGGCCGTGATCCTCATCGCCTTCTTAACCTACATGCTCTTCCGCACGCGATGGGGTTTGCGTTTGCGCGCGAGCGGCGAAATGCCGGCTGCAGCGGGTACCGTGGGCGTCGATGTCATGAAGTTGCGCTATCGAGCGATGATCCTGGCCGGGGCACTTGCCGGTTTCGCCGGTTCATATCTTGCGCTCGGTGGGACTGGCGGCTTCGGCATGGGTATCTCCGCGGGACGCGGATTCATTGCGCTTGCCGCACTGATCTTCGGTGCTTGGAAGCCTTGGAACGCGCTCGGTGCTGCACTCATCTTCGGATTCGCTGAAGCGGCATCGACCTTGCTTTCGATCCTCGGCGTCGGTCTCCCGCCCCAGGCACTGCTCGCCGTGCCGTATGTCATGACGATCATCGTCGTTGCTGGCTTGATCGGCCGCGTGCGCGGCCCGGCATCTGCTGGGCGACCATACGAACAGGGGTAATCGCGTGTGTGCGTGGGGTGCACAGCGGTGAGCGGTGACAACCCTCGGATCGGTTGGCCGACCTTTCACCATGCGAATCTCACCCCGAGGACGGCCCTAGTAGGGAGCGTCAAGTCGCCGCTGCCGATCATCGTGGATAGCGATCCAGGTCTCGACGACGCGCTCGCGATCGCGCTCGCCGTGGTGCGACCGGAGTTGCGCCTGCTCGCGGTCACAAGCGTCGGAGGCAACGCGGATGTCCAGCACTGCACCGAGAACGCACTTAGGTTGTTGCACCTCTATGGTGCCGACGCGGTTCCTGTTGCTGAGGGTGCGTCTGGACCGCTGACGGGCCCGCTCGAGCGCGCGACTGAGGTGCACGGCGAGAGCGGACTGGGCAAGACGATCCTACCCGCCGCGACGAGGAGGGCAGAGCCTGAGGGTGCCGTTGCACTGATGGCGCGCCTGTTGACCTCTTCTCCTGTGCCGGTGGCACTTGTGCCGATTGGTCCGCTGACAAACATCGCCCTGCTGATCCGCAGCTATCCCCACCTCGCTCCCAAGATTGCGCACATCTGCTTGATGGGCGGTTCGGTCGGCGAGGGGAATTCATCGGCCTCGGCAGAATTCAATATCTACGCGGATCCCGCGGCAGCGGAGATCGTGTTCAACAGCGGCCTGCCGATCACGATGATCGGCCTCGATGTCACGCACCATGCGATTCTCGACCGCACCATTCTCACACGTCTGCGCGCTCTCCCAGGCGCGTCCGCGAAGGCAGCGGTCGAAGTGCTGGAGTTCGCCTTTGAGCGCTCAGCTGCGTGGGGACAGGGCGAGAAGATGGCCATTCACGACGCAGTCGCCGTGCTGCATCTTGCGATTCCCGATCTGGTCGGTGTTGCGCGCTATCACGTGACGGTAGATGCAACGCAAGGACCCGCACGCGGCCGTACGATCGGCGATGCAAATCCATATCGTCTGTCGCGTGACGGCCGGGTGGGGAACTGCGACGTCGGGCTTACGATTGATCCGATCCGCTTCTCGGATCTTATGGTCGAGGCGTATTCGAGCCTGCCCTAGCCGATCTGGTGCGCGATCGGGACCGTAGGATCGCGAGGATTCCTGGAATGGCGTCTACAATCTCACGCTCTGTTCGCTCGTACGCGCTAATCGGATGACCCCAAGGGTCCGCGAGGTCCGCGCCAGAAGCGGTAGGATCAAAATCTCGGATCATGCAGACATCGGGAGGCGCATCTTCACTCGCGACGATCTTACGCGCATCGCGGAGGTTCCAGCGGTCTGCCGCCAGGATGAGGTCTTGCTGATTCGCCAACTCCGCGGTGAGCTGACGGGCGCGGTGCGTCGTTCGCAGTCCCCGCCGGGCGAGGAGCGCCGCGCTGTGCTCATGCATCCCCTCACCTTCGTGCTCGTCTGAGGTCCCAGCGCTGCTCACGCGAATTCGCGCGGAGAGAGAGGGATCCGCTGCGATGGCTGCGTCGAGGAGTACCTCCGCCAGAGGGGATCGGCAGATATTGCCGTGGCAAAGGATAAGAACACTGAACACCCTCCCAGCCTACCTGAGTGGAGATGGGGATCACGGCGTGGGGTGCTGCGCTGCGGGGGCAGGTTCGGTATCCTTAACGGGGCACGAGGCGGGGTAGCTCACCGGTAGAGCAGGGGATTCATAAGCCCTTGGTAGCAGGTTCGATTCCTGCCCTCGCTACCAGCGCCACAAAGGTGAGAAAGCAGAGGAGGTCAAGGTGGTTCCGAAGTCCCTCCGCAATGGCGCCGTGATGCTGATGCTCCTGTTGGGCACGGTGTTGCTCCTGGGGAGTGTGCTCCTTTCGCCAACTCCAGCACCGAGCAAGGACTACTCCGCCTTTTTGAGTGACGTGAAGAGTGGCCGCGTGGACGCGGTCGTTCAGCAGGACCAGACGCTCACCATCACGTTGAAGGGATCGCCACCCGAGAGCTACCAAGTCCAAGTGCCCACGCAGTTGACTGATGTTTACAACGATCTGCTGGCGGCGGCCTCCGCTGGTGGACAGAGCGCGGGGAGCATCACGTTTGGCGCCAAAGCGCCCGATGACTCAGGGCAGCTGTTGAGCCTACTGATCAGCGCGCTCCTCCCTGTGCTGTTGATTGGTGGACTCTTCATCTTCATGATGCGCAGCGCGCAAGGCCAGAACAACCAGGCGATGAGCTTCGGCAAGAGCAAAGCCAAGATGTTCGTGGCCAACAAGACACCAGTCACGTTTGCTGAAGTGGCCGGCGTAGAAGAGGCCAAGGCCGAACTCGCCGAGGTCGTCGAGTTCCTCAAGTTCCCAGAGCGATTCGAAGCGCTCGGGGCGAAGATTCCGAAGGGGGTGCTCCTCATCGGGTCTCCAGGAACAGGCAAGACGCTGCTCGCTCGCGCTGTGGCTGGTGAGGCTGGAGTGCCGTTCTTCAGCATCTCAGGCTCGGAGTTTGTTGAGATGTTCGTCGGCGTCGGAGCGTCTCGTGTTCGGGATCTGTTCGAACAGGCGAAGCGAAATTCTCCGTGCATCGTTTTCATTGACGAGATTGACGCGGTGGGCCGTCAACGCGGTGCTGGGCTCGGCGGTTCTCACGATGAGCGCGAGCAGACGCTGAACCAAATTCTGGTGGAGATGGACGGATTCGAGACTGGTACCAACATCATTATTATCGCGGCCACAAACCGCCCTGATGTGCTCGACCCTGCACTCCTACGCCCGGGTCGATTCGATCGCCAGGTGATCCTCGACCGCCCTGACCTGAAGGGCCGACTTGCCATCCTAAAGGTGCATGTGAAGGGGAAGCCGCTCGACAACACCGTGAACCTTGAGGAGATCGCACGTCGTTCACCAGGATTCTCTGGTGCCGACCTCGCCAACCTCATGAATGAAGCGGCAATCTTGGCGGCTCGTCGTAGCAAGCGCGTGGTCGGCATGGATGAGTTTGCCGAGGCGCTAGATCGCGTCATGGCGGGCCCGCAGCGCAAGAGCCGACTGATCACCGAGCCAGAGAAGCAGATCATCGCGTATCACGAGGGCGGTCATGCTGTAGTTGGGCGCATCCTTGCAAAGTGTGATCCGGTCAGCAAGGTGACGATCATCAGCCGAGGTATGGCACTCGGCTACACGATGAACCTTCCAACAGAGGATCGATACTTGCAGAGCAAGAGCGAATTTGAAGACAAGATCGCCGCCATACTTGGCGGAAACGTTGCGGAGGAGCTCGTCTTTGGCGATACCACCACGGGCGCCTCAAATGACATCGAGAAGGCGACCGATCTCGCCCGCAAGATGGTGACGCGCTTCGGGATGTCTGAGAAGCTCGGCACGGTGACGCTCGGTCGTCAAGACGAGATGATCTTTCTTGGCCGTGAGATGTCGGAGCAGAAGAATTACTCCGACGCGGTTGCCGAGCAGATTGACGAAGAGGTACGTGCGATCATTGATCGTGGTGCAGCGCGCGCACGCGAGGTACTGACGAAGTATCGCGATCGCCTCGATGCGTTAGCGGCCAAACTGATTTCGGAGGAGACAGTTGAAGGTGAGGCGTTCGAGACGCTCTTCGCCGACTTGCCACCGAAGCCAGCGGCGTACACCGATCTGATCGCTCGTCTCCGCTCCGCTGGGGTCAACATCCCGACAAAGGAGGAGGTTGAGGCGGCGGCAGCCGAAGCGGCGAGGGGCTCGACGCCAACCACGGGAGGGGCGGCCGCAGGGCAGCCTGCCTAATGGCGTACGCACCCACCCTTGCCTGGAAGCCACTCAGTGGCCGGGAAGAGGTGCAAATCGTTGCTGCGCACGCCGCGCGGATGCAGCGCTACGCCGACTTCTTGGCGATCCCAAGCGTCTCGGCGATCCCTGAATACGCGCCTCACTGCCGCAAGGCTGCAGAGTGGCTCGCTGGAGAGTTGCGTCGGATCGGTGCTCAGCGCGTTGAGGTGAGTGAGACGGGTGGCCATCCCATTGTGGTGGGCGAGCGCATCGAGGATCCCAACCTGCCGACGATCGTCATCTATGGACACTATGACGTCCAGCCTGGCGACCCGCTCGATCTCTGGCAGACGAGCCCTTTCGAGCCGATCGTTCGCGATGGGCGCATGCTCGGCCGCGGCTCGGCCGACGACAAGGGGCAGATCCTCATCCACCTTGCCGCACTCGAGGCACTCTTGACCACGCGCGGCACGCTTCCCGTCAACGTGAAGTATCTCTTCGAGGGGGAAGAGGAGTCAAGCTCGTTGAACCTTGAGCGCTGGATGGCGGCGAACCCTGAGCGCTGCAACGGAGACGCCGTCATCATCAGCGACTCGGGGTTCTTTGACGGAAACTTTCCAGCCCTTACCGTGGGACTTCGCGGAATCACGTACATGCAGGTCGATGTACGCAACTCTGAAGTCGACCTGCACTCCGGCAGCTACGGCGGCGCCGTCATCAACCCCGCGAACGCGCTCGCTTCGATGATCGCTTCACTGCACGACGAAAACCGCCGCGTGACCGTGCCTGGCTTCTATGACGGCGTTGTGGAGCTCAGCCCCGAGGATCGTGCAGTCTTTGCCGCACTCCCGTTCAACGAGGCAGACTTCCTCACTGGCATTGACGCCAAGGCAACGCAGGGAGAGGCTGGGTATAGCACCGTGGAACGGCGAGGAGGTCGGCCCACCCTTGACGTGAATGGGATCTGGGGCGGATTCACTGGAGATGGCAGCAAGACGATCATTCCAGCTCATGCCCATGCGAAGATCTCGTGCCGCTTGGTCACCGCGCAGGATCCAGCGAGGATCGCGCTGCAGGTTGAGGCGGCCCTGAGGGCGGCGGCCCCGCGAGGGCTTCAGGTTGAGGTACGGAACCTCGGCAACGGGTATCCGTTCCTCACCCCCCTTGGTGATCCATATCTGAGTGCGGCCGCTAGGGCGTTAAAGGAGACCTTCGGTGCTGATCCGCTCTACGTGCGAGAGGGTGGCTCGATCCCAATCGCGGCGCTCTTCCAGCGTGAGCTCTCACTCCCTGTCGTGCTGCTCGGTTTCACGCCGCCAGATGACAACGCGCATGCGCCGAACGAGTCGATGGATCTTGGAAACTTTGAGGGCGGCATTCGCACAGTGATTCGCGCGCTGGACGCGATCGCGGTCCTCCCATAAGCGCATCATGCGCATCGCACTTCTCGGTCTCGGGCTGATCGGTGGTTCCATCGCGAAGGCGCTTCGCGAGGATCCGTCGGGGGTTGGGCCGCTCGATCCGACCGGCGTCGACATCGCCGCATGGACCCCGAGTTCGGCGGGCCCACGCGCGGCACTTGAGGCGGGCGCGGTCGACCACGTTGCGCGGACGACCGCCGAAGCCGTGGACGGTGCCGAACTCATTGTCATCTGCGCGCCACCGATTGCGGCAACGAGCATCCTTGACGAGCTTGTGATCTGCAGGCGTAGTGGCCGACTCGCTGAGGGGGCGGTCATCACCGACGTGCTCTCTACGAAACGATGGCTCATGGCCGAGGCGGCAAAACGAGCTCTGCGATTCTGCGGGGGACATCCGATGGCGGGGAAGCATGAGACCGGATTCGCATCAGCGGACGCGAACCTCTTCCTTGGCCGTCCCTGGGTAGTTGTCCCTGATCATCAAGGTGGGAGCAGTGCTGCAGCGCTCGTCGAACGGCTTGCATCAAGTTGCGGTGCGAAGCCGATCATGATGGATGCCGATTTGCACGACGCGGCTACAGCCGCGGTGAGCCACCTCCCGCTCCTTCTTTCTGCGGCGCTGGTAAGTGCCGTATCGCAAGGGGAGCAGGGGAGGGCGGTAGACGGCTGGCGTGTCTCGCATCTGCTGGCGAGCAGCGGCTGGAGCTCCGCAACCCGGCTTGCACGTGGTTCTGATGAGATGGGCGCGGACATTCTGGCGACCAATGCACGGGAAGTGCGCCGCTGGCTTCGGGCGCTCCGCGACGAACTCGAGCGATGGGATGCGCGCCTCTCGGCAGCGGAGCAAAACCCAGTCGTGGCGCGCAGCGATATCCGTGCTCGACTCGCTGAGGCTCGTGAGACACTTGAGGAGCTGGGGTGAGCCAGGGGCAAGAGCGTACCGACCCACTTGCGCGCGGCGCCGATGAGATGATCTGGGCGATTCCGCGCCAGACGGTGCTCTCGCGCGGGGCATGGCATGGCTTTCGTGCCTTCGCCTCGCGCGAAGAGGGAGACGCGGAGATTGCACGACTAGAGGAGGCGGTGCAGATACGCCCTCGCCGAGCGCTAGAGATGGACTCCGATTGGAAACAACCGATCCCGTATGCGATCGCGATCTATCGGGATGCATTGAACCGCGCGCATCTCTTTTGGATGGATCGACTTGAAGGGACGAGCGACCGTCGACTCCACGGGCGGTCCTCGTTTGGTGTAGGTGGACATATCGGCGCCGAAGATTCTGGGATCCAGGCGGCACTCTCGCGTGAATGGAACGAAGAGGTTGCCACACCTGCACTACCGTGCTTCACGCCGGTCGGGTTGCTCAACGACGACGGTGATGACGTGGGCCGCGTGCACCTCGGGGTCGTTTATCTTGCGTTGCTTGGGTCACCTGAGATCCAGGTGAGGGAACGCGAGAAGCTTGCGGGTGCGCTCGTGCCTCTGGAGGAGGCGGTGGCCCGCGCAGATGAGCTTGAAGGCTGGTCGGCGGCGCTCATCACCCACATTGAGGCGCTCGCGACGTAAGCGCCTCCTAGTTCGCGGGGCGTACGTCTTCAAATGCAGGATGGCGCAATGCCACTCCCCATTGCAAGAAGCACTCTCGTGCGGTGCGAAGAGTGCCGTTGGCAGCCTATCCTCGTCCGCCCGTGCTGCGGAGCCCGCGCTACTCCCGCCCGAGATGCCGGTACCGCAGTAGCCGGTTGGCGATCAAGGGCTACGAGCGTGGCGCAGTGTCTGGGGGGCGTCGTTGCGCCAAGACGCGCCGTCCGTGCACGTCAGAACACGCCGTCGTCATCACCACCAATGCCTGGCGGGTTGCGCGTGATGATCCTCCACGCCATCGGGCGTGTTGGGGGGCAGGGCTCACTGAGGGCGATTTGCTTCTTGTTAGCAAACGGGTGGAGGAGGCGCCGTCAAGCGCTCTGACCCTGCTGTCGCTCACTGGCCTTGCTGCGGCGAAAGGGGGGCGTTGGAGGGTCCGTGAAGGGGCGGTGCTACGCTCTCGCGCATGAGTAAGGCAGTGACCAAGAACCTGGTGATCGTGGAGTCGCCTGCAAAGGCGGCCACGATTGAGCGCTATCTCGGCCCTGACTACACGGTGCTTGCCTCGTATGGGCATGTACGCGATTTACCGCAGAAGGCGCGCCGCGCGGCGAAGGGGAGTGTGGCGGCGAAGCGGCCGCGTCGGAAGAAGGGCGATCCCCCCGCACCGAAGGCGGTCACGGGGCTCGGCAGCCTCGCGGTAGATGTGGAGAACGGCTTCACCCCGCACTACGAGATCATTGAAGAGAAGGAGGGGCGCCTCGCCGACATTCGCCGCGCGGCGAAGGGCGCAGATTCCGTCTGGCTCGCCACGGACCTTGACCGTGAGGGGGAGGCGATCGCCTGGCACGTTGCCGAAGCGCTTGAGATCCCCGAGGCGGATCGGCGCCGGGTGACCTTCAGTGAGATCACCAAAGGGGCGATCTTGGAGGCCTTCAGTCAGCCTCGCGCGATCAACCTCGACCTGGTCAACGCACAGCAGGCTCGACGCATCCTGGACCGTCTCGTCGGATACAAGCTATCGCCGCTCCTCTCACGCCTGGTCGCCCCACGCTCTTCGGCGGGACGCGTGCAGTCCGTCGCCCTTCGATTGGTTGTTGAACGGGAACGTGCCATTCGAGCATTCGTCCCGCGCCACTACAGCACGGTCGAACTTGGCATTCGGCCCGCCGCAGATCCGGAACTCGTGATCCCAGCGAGCCTCGTTGGGCCCAAGGGGGAGAACCTTGAGGTTGAACCAGAAGTTGCTGAGGCTGCGGTTCAACGGATCACGAATAGAAGCGCCACCGTCACCGAGCGCAGTGAGAGCACGCGGAAGCAGCGGCCGGTACCGCCGTTCACCACATCAACGCTGCAGCAGGAGGCTGGCCGAAAGCACGGCTATCGCTCACGCGTCACGATGCAGTTGGCGCAGAAGTTGTACGAGGGCGTAGACATTGGCGGCGAGCGCACTGGTCTGATCACTTACATGCGCACAGACTCTCCCACGCTCAGTCAGCAGGCGATCAGCGAGGCGGCAGAGGTGATTCGTGTGCGTTTTGGGCACGAGATGGTCGTTGAGGGTGGTCGCCAGTACGCGTCAAAGTCGAAGAACGCGCAGGAGGCGCATGAGGCGATTCGTCCCACGAGCCTCCATCGAACACCAGAAGAGGTCGCTTCGTATCTTGATGATCGCGAGTTCAAGCTTTACACCTTGATCTGGCGCCGTGCGATTGCATCGCAGATGCCTGACAAACTCTCTGCAACCACCACACTCTTCTGGAGCGTCGGGGAGGATCGACTCAAGACGAATGCCACTCGCACCCTTGAACCTGGATTCACCGCCGTCTACCTTGAAGGGAAGGATGACGAAGATGAAGACGCCGAAGCGCAGCTTCCCGATCTCCCTGAGGGTTCGAAGGGGACGGTGGCAACGGCAGAGGTGGTTGCGCATCAGACCAAGCCTGAGCCGCGTTACACCGAACCAACCCTGGTCAAGGAGCTTGAGAAGCATGGGATTGGTCGCCCTTCCACATACGCGGCGATCCTCGAGCGCATTCAAGAGCGAGAGTACGTCGATCGAGACCGCGACAATCGACTTCGAGCCACGCGACTCGGCGAGACCATCTGCGATCTTCTGACGACACACTTCACCGCATTCGTTGACCTCGGCTTCACAGCAGGCATGGAGGAGGAGCTTGACGCCGTTGCCGCAGGACGTGCGGACTGGCGTGAGGTGCTTGGCAAGTTCTGGGCAATATTTGAACCACTCGTCACTGAGAAGGCGGCACGCATCGGGGCGGGTGACTACCGCAGCCGACCGAGCGAGGAGAAGTGCTCTGAGGGCCATCCAATGGAGGAACGCCTCGGACGATTCGGGTGGTATCTCGCATGTAGCCTCTACCCAGATCACTCAGAGAGAAAGTCACTCTCCAAAGTGATCGGTGATGACACTCCAGGCGGTGATGTCCCAACCCTTGAGGGGGCGGGACTCCCGTGCCCTCAGTGTGGAGCGGAGCACGGTGGTGCGCTGGCCCAACGACGCAGTAGATTCGGCTATTTCCTTGGATGCAATCGCTACCCTGAGTGCAGATATATTCCGAAACCTGAGGTCCCGCAAGAGTTCCGACTCTCGTTTGAAGCGGCGTGCCCCACTTGTGGCGGCGAGCATGGCGGGAAGTTGCGCCCACGACGGAACACCAAGCGGAACACCTACTTCTATTCATGTGATCGTTACCCTGAGTGCAAGACGATTCGCCCGCGCCCAACGGGGGCGGTGCATGGTGGTTGCGGAGCGGTCATTGGCAAAGATGACGAAGGTGGTATTTGCACGCGATGTGGCGCGCGCGTTGATCTCCCGGAGACCGAACTCCTCGGGCTTGTGATCACGGGCGGCACACCTGATCCGCTTGCCTTTGCGCCGAAGCGTGGACGCCGCACCGCTGCGGCTGGTGCGAAGGCCGAAGGGAAAAGGGCGAAGGCTGCCTCTCGGTCTCGAGCAAACAAGTCAAAGGGGAAGCCGAAACGAGTGCCCGTTGGAGTGGCGGTTGCAGACGCTGCTGCAGAGAGCGATGACGGCGCACCTGCCCCTGAGGACGAGGCGACCTGATGAGTGGGGGCCGGAGAGCGGCTCCAGTGACGCGCGGCGGAGCGTCCGCATCGGATCCTCGCGTCGCCACCTTCATGCAGCACCTTGCAGCCCGCACGCTCTCAGCAGCAACAACGCGCTCATATCGCACGGTCATTGAACGATTTCTTGCATGGTCCGATGGCGAAGGCATTGATTGGCGCAAACCCGCACGGGCCGACCTTCGACGTTACGTCGCTCGCCTTGGTGAGGGCGCGCAGCGCTCCACCGTGCAGCAGCGCCTGGCAGCGCTCGGCACGTTCTATCGCTTCTGGGTGCGACGAGGGAGCGTGCCGAGCGACCCGCTGCATGCGCTGGCGCGACCGCAACGGGAGCGTCGACTCCCTGACGTCCTGAGCGCGGATCAGGTGTCGCGCCTCATTGATACGGCCGCTTCTGGTGAGCCTGTGGAGTTTGCGCTGCGAGATGCTGCGCTTATTGAACTTCTTTACGGCGCGGGTCTTCGGATTGCAGAAGTCGTCTCAATAGACGTGCGAGATCTCGATCTTGTACGGGGTGAGGTGCGCGTAACAGGGAAGGGCGAAAAGGAGCGAATCGCGCTCTTTGGGTCACCTTGTGTGAGCGCACTCCAGCGCTACCTTGCTGACGGTCGACCGCTGTTGATGTCCTCGTCTGATACGAAGTCGTCCGCGCTCTTCTTGAATCGAAACGGCGCGCCGCTTGGCGAGCGTGGCGCTCGGGCGCGACTCGATGCGGCGGCGAGACGTGCCGGCCTTCCAGCAGGTTTCCACCCGCACACGTTGCGACACTCGTTCGCAACGCATCTCCTCGATGGTGGTGCAGACCTGCGCGTCGTCCAGGAGCTTCTCGGCCACGAGAGTCTCGGGACAACGCAGGTCTACACCCATGTCTCTACGACTCGGTTGCGCGGCCTCTATGCGTCAGCTCACCCGCGTGCGCGCCGAGGAGGTGGCCGATGACGAATCGGGCCGTCCGCAACAGCGTACTCCTCTCCGTTGCCGCCTTCGCATCACGCCTGCTCGGTTGGGTGCGACTCATCGTGCTCCTCGGTGCGTTCGGTGCCGACGGTCGACTTGACCCGTACCTTGCAGCCTACAAGGTGCCAGACATCATCTATCAGTTGATCGCGGCGGGGCCGCTCTCTAGTGTGCTCGTCCCACTCGTGGTCCGCCTGCGGACCGAAGGTGATCCGGCGCGAGCATATCGACTCATCAGCGCCGTCTTTCTTCTCTTCGGACTTCTCGGGCTTGCAGTCGCGCTCGTCGCCATCCTTCTCGCCTCCGAATTGGCGCAGGTACTCGTACCAGGGATTGGTTTCGTCGGGCAGGATGAAGTTGCGCAGCTGAGCCGTATCTTGGCCCCATCTTCGGTCGGCCTCGGGATCGTTGCTGTGGTGAGCGTCTGGAGTGCGACGAGCGAGCGCTTCTTCGCCTCTTCTATCGGGCCGTTGGTGTACAACCTCTCGGTCATCCTCTTCACGCTCCTCGGCGCGTCTGCCTTCGGGACGACCGCACCAGCGGTCGGCACAGTGGTAGGCGCAACCCTCTTCGCCGCAATCGCGCTGGTTGACGCTCGAGCGGGCGGACTTCGGTTGGTGCGCCCCTCGTTCCGTGATCCGCTTCTATTCGGCGCCCTCCGTTCACTCGCACCACGCATTGGAGGACTCTTGGCGATCCAGGTGGTGCTCACCGGACTGATTGCCGCCGCGAGCACGCTCGGCGCGGGCAGCATTACCGCCTGGTCATATGCGCTCTCGGTGGTTCAGTTGCCACTCGCCATGGTGGCTGGTTCGATTGGCACCGCACTCCTCCCAGTTGCCGCACGGGTGTTGCACACTGAGGGTCGTGTGGGCCTTGGGCGGGTCTCACGTACAACGCTCGGTGCGGCGCTCTGGATGCTCACTCCGGTCGCGCTTCTCGGTGCGCTCTTCGCGGCGAATCCCGCGCAGCTCGCACTCGGGATCGAACTGGCAAGCGCCGTCGGCACACTACTCGCTGCCGGACTAAGCCTGCTACTCCTCAGCCTCCCGTTCCAGGGGATAACCAGTGTGGCGACGCGTCTCTGCTACAGCAGTGGGGACACCGCAGGTCCAGTGCTCTGCAGTCTGATCGGCGCCGCAACCATGGCGCTCAGTGTCACCCCGCTGATCGGGGCCTTCGGATTTGCTGGGCTTGCCATTGCGGTGCTCATCGGGGAACTCCTCGAGTCACTGCTCCTTCTGCTGAGACTGCGCGCTCATCTTGATGGACGTCTCTTCCGCGATCTTGCGAACCCGATCGGTGCAGTCCTTCTCGCCTCCCTCGCTGCGCTCGCGATTGCGGTATCCCTCGCGACCGTACTCGGGACGCTACTGACTCGGGAGACACTCCTCTTACGCGCGCTTTCGGACAGCCTCGCCGCATCCATTGGACTCCTTGCGTATCTCAGTATGAGCAGGCGGTTCGGCCTTTTGGCAGCGTCCGCCCCTCTTGATGCGTTGCGACGCGCCAGTACTGCGCTCCGCGCACGCGTGAGAATTCGCCCATGACGCGCATTTCTGCCACTGGGATTGACCGCGCACCCAAAGATGTCTTCCAAAATACTGCGTCGCGTGCCGATTGGGATGAGCGTGCGGTCGCGGCGCCTGGTGGTGATATGCACCAAGGGAGCGCATTTGCTGCTGATCGGATGCGGCGCGGAATACGCGTCGTCCCGCTCTACGTGGATGGAGCGCCGCTCCTCGTGACGGTGCGGCGACTACCGATCCTAAATCTCAGCTCCGCAAGTATCTCGCGTGGCCCTGCAGTCGCGGCAGACGTACCGACAGACGACCTCCTACAGATCCCTGAACTGCTCCGGCGCGTGGCTCACTGGTTGCGTCGCGAGGAGGGGGTGGTGGAGCTGCGTGTCGATCCTTGGGCCCAAGAGAGCACATCTCTGGACGATGCATGGAGCGCCGCGGGATTTATCCCGTGCGAAGAGAGTTTCTTCAGTCGTCACTCCATGTGGATTCGCGCTAGTGCAATGCGCGGACAGAGCGAGGAGGCGCTGTTCGCGCAGGTCAATGCGACGAAGCGGAACGAGGTGAGTGCGGCGCGTCGTGCCGGCGTGTCCGTCCGCCGCCTCGAGGCACCAGATGTCGTGCTCCTTGCGAACGTGGCCGACATCGTGAACGAGACAGCGGTGAGGCGTGGTTTTGCAACGATTGACCCAGCGCGAACGCTCCCCACCTGGTCGGATCTGATGCGCGCAGGGCAGATGGAGGTGTGGCTCGCTGAGCTTCCGGACGGCACGCTCGCCGCGGTGGAGACGGCGCTCCGACATGGTGAACGCCTCACCAGTCATCACGCCGGATCCCTCGATCTTGGCGACCGAGCACCCGTGGGCGTGGTGCCGCTCCTGCGATGGACGTTGATCAATCAGGCGCGCATCGAAGGGAGGATTGCGGACCTCGGCGGCGCTGATATCGCTGGTCACCGTCAGATTCCAGAGCCTGGGGATCGCATGTACGGGCTCTATACATTCAAGCGCGCCTTTGGCGCATCATGGGTTGAGATGAGTGGCGCGCATCGTATTGTGGTCAATCCGTTCGGCGCTCGGCTCCGAGCTGCGGTTCGTCGTCTGGCGGTCGGCGGCCGATGAAGGCGCACGTTCGGCCAGAGAGAACGATCCGTGCGCTCGTGGCGCGACTGCGCGAACGCGGTCTCCTTCACGTAAATGTTGCGGAGGGGCAGACGGGAACGACACAGGAGATCACCTCAGGGATTCAGAGTGACTCGCGCTTGATGCGTCCTGGCGGAATCTTTGTTGCAATTCGTGGCGCACGCGCCAACGGTGCAGAGTTTGCGGCAGATGCGTTTGCGCGCGGGGCGATCGCCACGCTTGCCGAGCCTGCTGAGGCGGAATTAATTCTCAAGGCGCAAGGCAATCGCACGCAACTCGTGATCATGGTGACGCACGTTCGTCGTGCGCTTGCGGAGGCGGCTGCCTGGTGGGAGGGGGACCCATCCGAAGAATTGATCGTTATTGGTGTGACGGGTACGGATGGAAAGACAACCACCGCAACGTTCCTCTCGACGGCGCTCACCGCCGCCGGTATCTCTGCAGGTCTCCTCTCAACGGCGATCGCCCGTGTTGGGGGAGTGCAGCGTCCAACCCTGATGCATCAGACCACACCGGAGGCGCCGGCGCTGCAGGCGCAACTCGAAGAGTCTCGACGCGCTGGCGACCGTGCGGTTGTGGCGGAAACTACCAGTCACGGACTCGCGCTTGATCGTGTCGCCTCTATCTCCTACGCAGCTGGGGTGTTCACCAACTTCGGTTCAGACCACCTGGACTTGCATGGAACCATTGACGCATATCGCGCAGCAAAGTTGCTCCTGATCTCGCGCATCACCGGTTCATCTGCGAGTCGTGCAGCTGGCCTCGCTCCGCTCGCAGTGATGCGGCGTGCGGATCCCGCGCTTGCACCGTTTGTTGCCGCGGCGGATGCGGCCAGCGTCAGAGTGGTCGATTTCGATGTTGCCGATGATGGAGCGCTCTTGTTGGACGGTGCTCGGCACGTTGTGAAGTTGCGTATGCCGGGGCGCATCAACGCGCTCAACGCTGCCGCGGCCCTTGCCCTGGTAGCGGCGTGGGGACTCCCGCTTGCGCCAGCGATCGCAGCAGTTGCGGACGAGCCCGGTCCGCCGGGTCGGAGCGAGCGCGTCTCCTGCGGGCAACCCTTCTCCGTGATCGTAGATTTCGCGCACAACGGTCAATCGCTTCAAGCGGCGATACAGGTGGCCAGAACGCTCGCGACTCCAGATGGCCGCGTCCTATTGGTGACGGGTGCTGCAGGGGAACGAGACACCGGACGTCGATCCGCGATCGGGCGCGTCTGCACCGAGGCGGAGCGGGTCTGGATCACAGATGAGGATCCGCGCGGAGAGAGCCCTGATGTGATTGCTGCCGCGATCTTCGATGCCGCGGTGGCGCACGCTGGGGCGGCGGCAAAGGATGGGATCACGGTGCTCCACGACCGTCGAGCAGCGATCAGGGCGGCGATCGGCGAAGCGCGCTCCGGTGACGTCGTGCTGCTCGCGGGGAAGGGGCATGAGCGGACGATCGAGCGCAACGGAGGTGCGGAAGAGTGGGATGAGGTGAGGGTGGCAACTGAGGTGCTCACCTCGCTCGGCTATCCTCAGCGCACATGAGCGCAGAACCACAGCCGATCAGTCGCCATGGCGCCCGGGCGCCGCAGGTTCCCGACCCGATCGCAAAGGTTCGCGCGCTCGCTCGTCCAGTCGCTGAGCTGCGCGAAAAGCTCCTCTCAAAAGTATCTGCACACCACGAAGATGCGGGCGCCGCAACACTTGTTGCAGCGGCGTTTGATTTCGCCGTGCAGGCACATGGAGAACAAGTGCGCGCCTCTGGAGAGCCATATGTGACACATCCAGCAGAAGCTTCACTGATCCTTGCCGATCTTGGCCTTGATGCGACCACGCTTGCTGCAGCGCTCCTGCACGATGTTCCAGAGGATACCGGCGTCACCACAACGGAACTGGGAGAGCGATTTGGCGACGAAGTCGCCACGCTCGTTGACGGCGTAACGAAGTTGAGCAAGTTTTCCGCTCTCACCGCAGAGGAGCAGCATGCGGAGAACATCCGGAAGATGTTCCTCGCCATGTCGCAAGACATCCGCGTCGTCCTGATCAAGCTCGGCGATCGGCTGCACAACATGCGCACGCTTGCAGCGCTCGGCGTCGACAAGCAGCGGCGCATTGCGCGTCAAACTCTGGAGATCTACGCGCCACTCGCTGAGCGTCTCGGCATCTGGCAGGTGAAGTGGGAGCTCGAGGACCTCGCCTTCAAGGCCCTCGAACCAGAGCGGTACCATGAGCTCGCCCGACTGGTTGACATGCGCCGTGATGCTCGGGCGGCATACGTAACGCGAGCGATTGAAGTGCTCCGCCCAGAGTTGGAGCGCGCAGACATTCATGCCGAATTCACCGGTCGCGCGAAGCACCTCTATTCGATCCACAAGAAGATGTCCCGAAAGAATACCGATTTCTCTGAGATTTATGATGTCTTCGCGATTCGTATAGTGGTCAATGACCTTCGTGAGTGCTACGCGGCCCTTGGTGCTGTTCACTCAGTGTGGCGTCCGATCCCCGGTCAGTTTGATGATTACATAGCAGTGCCAAAGAACAATCTCTATCAGAGCCTTCACACGGCGGTGGTGGCCCTCGATGGACGGCCGCTTGAGGTGCAGATTCGAACTCGCTCGATGCACGAGGTTGCCGAGGTAGGGATCGCAGCTCACTGGCGGTACAAGGACGGGAGCAGTTCGGATTCTGTTTATGACGCAAAACTCGCATGGCTTCGGCAGCTCCTGGAATGGCAGCGGGATGTCACCGATGCATCCGAGTTCCTTGAAGGCGTTCGTTTGGACGTCTTTCAAGATCAGGTGTATGTGTTCACGCCAAAGGGTGACGTAAAGGAACTCGCGGCTGGGGCGACACCTCTCGATTTCGCATATCTCGTTCATACGGATATCGGACACCGTTGCATTGGAGCCAAGGTGAACAATCGTCTCGTACCACTCGAGTATCGGCTAAAATCTGGCGACATCGTGGAGGTGGTGACGGCGCGCGGAAAGCATGGTCCAAGCCGCGATTGGCTGGCGATTGTTGCGACGCGCCAAGCGCGCGACAAGATTCGGCAGTGGTTCAAGCATCAGCAACGTGATGAGAACATCGCCCATGGACGAGAGTCCTTGCAGCGCGAGCTGCGGCGTTTAGCGCGCAGTTCTCTCGAGGCGGTCGGGAGAGAACGCATCGAGGAGGTGGCGAAGCAACTTAATCAGGGGACTGCCGACGATCTCTTCGCGGCGATCGGCTACGGCGCGATCGGACCGCAGCAGGTGGTCTCACGCCTCGGGGTGGCCTCGGATGATGCGCACGAGATTCTCCCGTTCAGCGTGGCGCCTCAGCAGGTTGTCCCAGCGGAGCGCACGGGCGGGATCCGTGTAAAGGGGGTTCCAGACCTCCTCACAAGGTTCGGACGTTGCTGCCGGCCGCTTCCAGGCGACCCAATTGTTGGATTTATCACGCGCGGAAAGGGGGTGACAGTGCACCTCGCGAGTTGCTCAACCTCCTCGTCGCCACGTGAGGCCTCGAGACTCATTGACGTGGAATGGGAGATCGCACCCGCGACCACCGAGAGTTATCCAGTCACCATTCGCATTGAGGCTTCCGATCGAACTGGGCTTCTCTCCGACATCACGCAAGTGGTGGCCGACCAGAAGGTCAACATCCTTGCCGCATCGGTTGGGATGACCGGATCTGGTAGCGCTGAAGTTCTGACGACACTCGCGGTTGGCTCCATTAGCGAACTCGCGCGCCTGATGGCGCGTATTGAGCGAATTCGTGGTGTGCGCAGCGTGGCGCGAGAGCAGAGCCAGTGAGCGGCTTCCAGGCACCACGTGGGATGCGCGATCTCTTCGGGGCGGACGCGGCTGCCGTCACGGCAGTTGAGCGAGCGGCATATGCCGCTGCCGAGTTGGCGGGTTATCAGCGCATCATCTCTCCAATCGCGGAAGAGAGTGCACTCTTTGAGCGTGGTATCGGTGGCGCAAGCGACGTGGTTGCAAAGGAGCTCTATCGGCTCACTCCGCATGCAGAGGATTCCACGTCTCTCGCGCTGCGACCAGAGGCAACCGCTGGAATCCTCCGCGCATACATCCAGCACGGCATGCGCAGTGCCCCGCAGCCGGTGCGGCTCGTAACCGTCGCTCCATTCTTCCGACATGACCGGCCACAGAAGGGTCGCTATCGACAATTCACTCAGTTTAACGTTGAGGCGATCGGCGACGCTGGCCCTGGGATTGATGTTGAGGTGATTGAACTCGGCGCAAGGTTCTTGAGGCAGCTTGGACTCGCCGACGTTGAAGTGCACCTCAACTCTGTTGGCTGTGGTGACTGTCGACCCGGCTACGCGGCAGCGTTGCGGGCGCACTTTGCCCCCATCGAAAGAGAGCTCGGCGAGGTTGACTGGACCCGACTGCGTGAGAATCCACTCCGCCTGCTGGATTCAAAGGATGCGGCTGTGATGCGGCGAGCGGAGAGTGCACCTGCACTCCCCGGTCACCTCTGTAATGCATGCGCCGTGCATGCCGACGTCGTTCGCGCGGGCCTCGCCGTTGCTGGCGTGACGGTGGTCGATGCTCCGCGTTTGGTGCGTGGGCTGGACTACTACAATCGCACCGCATGGGAGTATCTCCTCCCTGGCGAGGAGTGGCAGCAGGGAGCACTCGGTGGCGGTGGACGCTATGACGGGCTTGCCGCGCTCATCGGCGGTGGTGCAACCCCGGCCATCGGCTTTGCGATCGGTGTGGACCGCGTGATCCATGCGCTTCTTGATCGGAAGATTGAAATTGGCGCAGCCGCGCAACCACTGACGGTGATCTGCGGGATTGACGAGAGGAGCATCGGGGCACGCATTCGGCTCGCGTCGCTGATTCGCGCGACAGGATCTGCCGCACGCGCCGACGTCACTCCTCGTAAGATTGGGAAGCAACTTGAAGGAGCGTCACGTGACGGAGCGGTCGCTGTCATCATCTTGGAACCCGACGGTCGCTATAGCCTTCGTGCCATGATCGATGGGAGACAGGATGAGCCAACTGATGAGGCGAGCGTGCTGCGCGCCGTTGCCTCACTCGTGAAGCAAACCTAATGGAGAGCATGAGCGAATCAGGACGATTTGCAACCAGTCTTCGCAGCGACGTCTGTGGCGCGCTGCGCGCGAGTGATGCTCGGCGTCGCCTCCGTCTCGCTGGCTGGATCCACCGTCGCCGGGACCACGGTAGCCTCGTCTTCATTGACCTTCGCGATCGCTACGGCATCGTACAGGTGGTGGTGGATGCAGCGACTGCGCCAGAGGCACACGCGGCGCTCGTGGACGCACGAATTGAGTGGGTCATCGCGGTAGAAGGGGTTGTCACCCCGCGACGCGCGGGGACGGAGAACGAGAAGCTTCCGACGGGGGCCATTGAAGTGGCGGCCGACTCGGTGCGCATCCTTTCGCAGTCAAAGACGCCACCCTTCTACATCAATGAGCCAGATGCACCGATTGACGAAGGCGTCCGCCTGAAGCACCGATATTTGGATCTCCGGCGCGAGCCGCTGCGAGATCGACTCTTAATGCGTAGCGCCATGGTGCAGGCGATCCGCGAAGTACATCACGAACACGGCTTTGTTGAGGTCGAGACACCGATCCTGATCAAGTCCACACCTGAGGGAGCGCGCGACTTCATCGTGCCGTCGCGGCTGCAGCCAGGGAGTGTCTATGCACTTCCGCAGTCGCCTCAGCAGATGAAGCAGCTGCTGATGGTCGCTGGGTTCGACCGCTATTTCCAGATCGCGCGCTGCTTCCGCGACGAGGATCTGCGCGGCGACCGTCAACCAGAGTTCACCCAGCTCGACCTTGAGATGAGCTTTGTCGACGAGGCGAGCGTGCGTGGCTTCGTAGAGAAGATGCTGATTGAGGTGACGAGGCGCACACGGCCCGACCGGTCAATGCAGCAGGTTCCGTTCCCTGTCTTCACGTATGAAGAGGCGCTCGAACGCTACGGTTCGGACAAGCCAGACCTTCGATACGGAATGGAACTGATCGATCTTGGCGCCGCACTCCCCGCTGCCAGTGGTTTCAAGGTATTCGATGATGTTCGTTCCAGTGGCGGCCGAATCCGCGCCATTCGCGTCCCCGGGAAGGGTGGCGTTGCGCGCTCCGAGATTGATGACTTCACCGAATGCGCGAAGCGTCACGGGGCGAGTGGGCTTGTCTGGATCGCCCTGCAGCCAGATGGTGAAATCAAATCACCGATCGCCAAGTTCCTTTCACCCGAGTCGGTTGAGACAATTTGGAGCGCGAGTGGCGGCAAAGCCACCGCGCCCGAGGGAGATCTCATCCTCGCGGTGGCGGGCGAGCGCGTACTTTCGGCAGAAGTGCTCGGACGCCTACGAGCGGAGATCGCCCTTAAGGCGAACATGGCAGATCCGGAGATCCTCGCCTTCTGCTGGGTTCACCGCTTCCCGATGTACCAATGGGATGAGGAATCAAGCCGCTGGGATGCGACGCACAATCCATTCAGTGCTCCTGTACCCGAGCATGTAGAACTTCTCGCCACAACTTCCGGAGACCTACGCAAGCGTTCACCAGGGGATCCAGCCGGCAAAGCTCTTGCGCAGCAGTACGACGTGGTGCTAAACGGCTGGGAACTTGGGGGCGGCTCCATGCGCATCCATGATCGTGCGCTGCTCGAGCGTTCATTCGCACTGATGGGGCACTCCCTCGACGATGCGCGCGCAAAGTTTGGCGCACTTCTCGACGCGTTTGAATACGGCGCTCCGCCACACGGCGGCATTGCGATTGGTGTTGAACGCTGGGCCGCGTTGTTGGCAAACCAGGTCAACATTCGCGAGGTGATGGCCTTTCCGAAGACGCAGTCGGGGAGTGATCTCATGCTCGAAGCGCCATCAGAGGCTGACGCGAAGCAGTGGAGTGAACTGGGGCTAACAACTGAGACGAAGGCGAGCACACCGCGGCGGTAGCAGAAGGTTGACGGGGAAGGGAGGCGCGTATGCCCACCGTTAAGATTCGCGGCGCAGAGATCTACTTCGAAACGTACGGTGAGCCAGTCCCTAGTCGCGATCCCGTCCTGTTGATCCACGGTTCGTACATCACCGGATCTGTCGATTGGGGTGACGTGGCGCCCCGTTTGGCACAGGAGTTCCACGTGATCGTCCCAGACTGTCGCGGCCATGGCCAGAGCAGCGACCCTGCTGGTCGGTATTCCTTTCGCGAGATGGCCGCTGACGCTGCCGAACTGATTCGCACGCTTGGCCACAGGCAGGCGCACGTGATTGGGCACAGCAACGGTGGCAACGTGGCGCTTGTAATGCTGATGGAGCATCCCGAAGTGGTGGCGAGCTGTATCCCTCAGGCGGCGAATGCCTACGTCAGCCGAGACCTCGTGGAACGGATTCCAAAGAAGTTGGATCCTGAGCGCGTGCGAGCGGAGGACCCCAGCCTGATGTCGGAAATGATCGAGCTCCACTCGGCACGTCACGGTGCCGACTATTGGGCAACACTCCTACGGCGGACCGCTGCAGAGATCGTCAGCGAGCCTAACTATACGGCGCTGGATCTCGCGCGCGTCCAGCGATCAACGCTTGTGATCGAGGGTGAACACGATGCAACAAACTCTCCCGCGGCGCATGGACGCTTTATCGCGCAGCACATCCCGGGGAGTCAGCTGTGGATTCCGGCAGGCATCGGCCACAATGTGCATGCTGAGATTCCCGCGGAGTGGTGCGAGCGCGTGCTGTACTTCGTCCGCGAAACGTTGGCAACGCAGCCCAGCTGAGCGTAAGGGCACAGTGCAATCTCGAATCGTGCGCCTCGAACTCGTGAGCCCGTGGAGCATCGCGCATGGTGTCTCTACCGAGCGCTCTACCATCATCGTTGAGCGCGATGGCGGATACGGCGAGGCGGCGATCGTTCCGTACCTAGGGGAGTCGGAGGCCGAGATCCTTACGACACTGGAGTCATTTGACGCGAATTCGCAAGAGGTTGACGGTGCTGGAATCCGAAGCGACGCCTTTAAGCAACTGACTTCACGGGGTGCGCGGTGTGCATTGGATCTCGCCCTCCATGATGCGGAGGGTCGGGCACGTGGTGAGCCGCTCTGGAAGACTCTCGGCGTCAACGCAACAACTCCAATTGAGACCTCCTTTACGATCGCAATGGACACTCCAGACGAGATGGCGAGGCGAGCCCGAGCGGCAGAGGCGACAATCCTGAAGCTCAAAATGGGCGGAGACGATGATGAGGCGTGTGTTGAGGCGGTTCGTGGTGCCACGAATGCAACGTTGCGACTTGATGCGAACGGAGGGTGGAGCCGTGAGGACGCGGCGCGCCTGATTCCACGCCTCGCTCGATTCAAGATTGAGTTGGTGGAGCAGCCACTTGCGGTCGCAGATCGGGATGGCTTCTCATGGCTCCGTGCCCAGCACCTCGGCGTGCCGATTTTTGCCGACGAAAGCGTCAGCACCATTGAGGATGTCGACGCGCTGGCCCAAGTTGTTGACGGGATTGTGATCAAGGTGCGGAAGTTCGGCGGCCTTCTTCCCGCGCATGCGGCGATTGAGCGTGCGCGCATCCTGGGGCTTCGTACGATGATGGGGTGCATGATCGAGAGCTCACTCGCCGTCACTGCGGCGGCACACCTCGCCCTGCGCTGCGACCTCGCAGACTTGGATTCACCGCTGCTCATCCGTAACGACCCGTTCAGTGGAGTGACGTACCGCGGTTCAGTGTTGCTCCTGCCGACACAAGCCGGGATCGGTGCTGCGCCGCGCGAAGGTAGCTAGGAGGCGCCGTCTCCGCGTCGCTCCCACGGATCAATCGCGTGTGTGTCTGCGGGTGGTGCCTCGAATCCAAGACGGACTCTCCCGTCTGACGGCTTGATCGCGGCCTCGTCACCACATTCGACTCCCGTGCCGGCGGAAGCGTTTCCAGATGAGAGGAGCGAAAGCGGGGTGAGACGCACGGGACCCGCGGTCCCGAAGTGTGCGGCATGGAGTGCCACCTCCGGTGCGCGCCCATGCGCAGCGATCAACGCCGTGATTGTTTCTGGGTCGAGGCCCGCATGGGTCACGGGGAGTGAGAGGAGTGCGGTGGTCCCCCCAACGAGGCGGAGTGCCTCGGCGGCCGCCGCTTCCGCAGTACCAGCCTCCGTGGGCAGCGCGAGCGGAGCGAAATCCACCGACCGGGTCAGTCCAGCGACAAGGATCGGGTGCGCGCCACCAGCCCAGGCCACCTCGATGAGGCGGCTGAGAGCAGGCGAGGGGCGGTCGCCGACAAGTGAGGAGTCACCTGCCAGAATCAGCGCAGCAACGGTCATGGTCCGAGTATACGCAGGCGCGAAGCGTGCGAGAATCTTGACATGACAGCCCTCAACGCCCCCGCAAATCTCGTCGCCCAGACGGGCATTCGCACCGTGGGCATCGTCGCCCACGTTGACCACGGGAAGACGACGCTGGTCGACAGCCTCCTCCGTCAAAACGGCGCCTTCCGTGCCAACGAAGAGCTTGTAGAGCGCGTCATGGATAGTGGCGACCTTGAACGCGAGAAGGGGATCACGATCCTTGCGAAGGAGACGGCGATCCAATTCAAGGGTGTACGCGTGGTGATAGTGGACACTCCAGGTCACGCCGATTTCGGCGGGGAAGTGGAGCGAAGTCTTCTCGCGGTCGATGCGGTCCTCCTGCTCGTTGACGCATCTGAGGGTCCGCTCCCGCAAACGCGTTACGTCCTTTCAAAGGCGCTCGCGCGCTCCCTCCCGGTCGTGCTCGTCATCAACAAGATTGACCGTGCGGACGCGCGGATCAAAGAGGTGATCGATGAGGTGTACGAGCTCTTCCTTGATCTCGGTGCAAACGAACAACAGATCAACTTCCCGATCGTTTACACCAATGCGCGCGCAGGAACCGCAACGCTCGACCTTGAGAAGCCTGGCACCGATCTCATCCCGCTCTTGGACGTAGTGCTCGAAACCGCGCCGGCGCCAATGCATGAGTCTGGCCACCCACTGCAGGTGCTGATCACGAACCTAGCGGCTAATGACTTTGTAGGGCGGATCGCCGTTGGGCGTATTCGCAACGGGACCGTGCGCAAGGGGGCGAAGATCACTGTGCTGCGCGAAGAGAGCGTAATCAGCGGGACGGTGACATCGCTCACGCTCCCGATGGGCATCGAACGCGTAGAGGTTGCTGAAGCGGGGCCCGGTGAAATCGTAGGCATTGCGGGTCTCGCCGATGTAGAGATTGGCGAAACGATCACGGACCCCACAGATCCCCGACCCCTGGAACGGCTTCACGTCGATCCGCCAACACTTCAGATGACTTTCGGCGTAAACACGAGCCCGATCGGTGGTAAGGACGGGAAGTTCCTTACGTCGCGGCAGCTGAAGGCACGCCTCGAGAAAGAGGTGCTTGGAAACCCGGCGATTGAGGTAAGTCCAACGGATTCAGGGGAGGCCTTTCAAGTGCGCGGTCGCGGCGAACTTCAGCTCGCCATCCTCGTGGAGCAGATGCGACGTGAGGGATTCGAACTTGAAGTGTCGCGCCCTGAAGTACTCTTGCATAAGGGGCCAAACGGTATTGAGGAGCCGTTTGAACAACTCACGATCGACGTCCCGGTTGACTTTGTGGGAGTGATCACTGGCATCATGGCGGAGCGTCGCGCGCGGATGGAGAACATCCAGCATGGAGCAGACGGGCGAGCCCGTGTCGACTTCTTGATCCCGACGCGTGGTCTGATCGGTGTCCGCGGTCGCATACTGACCGAAACGCGCGGCACGGCGCTCATTCACCAGCTGAGTGCGGGCTACAAGCTGTGGGTTGGCGAGATCCCACATCGAACGAATGGCTGTCTCATCTCGGACCGAACTGGGGTCACCACGGGATACGCCCTTTACGGCATACAGGAACGCGGTGAACTGTTCGTGACCGAGGGCGAACAGACCTACGAGGGCCAGATCATTGGCGAGAGCGCCAAGCCTGGAGACATGGATGTGAACGCCGTACGTGAAAAGAAGCTGACGAACATGCGAACGCACTCCCACGATGAGGCGATTCGACTGACGCCGCCGCGGCGCATGGCCCTTGAGAACGCACTCGAGTTCATTGGTCCCGATGAGTTGATCGAGGTGACGCCATCGGCACTTCGACTGCGCAAGCGACTCCTCAACGAGAATGATCGACGTCGTGAGGCGGGCCGGCGCGCCGAGATGCGCGAGGCGAACCAGTAACGCCGATGGGTTCCGCGAGAATCTTTGCTGATCACGCCGCCGGTTCCCCTGTTCGATCAGAGGTAGCTGAGCTGCTCGCCACGTTGTACCGGGATGGCATTGGAAATCCAAATGGTGGTCATGTTGAGGCGCGACGGGCACGCGCGCTGCTCGATGAAGCGCGTGCGACGATCGCAGAGGCGTTCGAGGTTGAGTCTCGCCAGGTGACATTGACAGGAAGCGCGTCCGAAGCGCTCGCACTCGCACTATCCAGCGAACTTTCGGACACGGCATCCCTGCTCACCACGGCCACTGAGCACCGCGGCGCACGAGCACTCGCCAACCGCCATCAGGCTGCGGGTGGGTCGGTCGAGCTGATCCCAGTGAGTACAAGTGGGGCCTGGCGTCTGGAGGACCTTCATCCACGCGCTCACACCGTGGGTCTGCTCGCGATCTCATCGGGCGAACTAGGGACAGAGCAGAACCTCCGAGCACTCAGAGGGATGTTGCCCGATGCTGACATCGGCGCGCTGATCCTTGACGGCGTACAGGCGGCTGCGTCACGCGCGCTGCAGTTTTCAGAGACTGGGGCGACGCATCTTGTGATCGGATCTGCAAAGTTGGAAGGGCCAGCAGGGATCGCTGCGCTCCTCTCAGCACCAGATCGCCAGCTGAAGCCACTTGTGCCTGGGGGTGGGCAGGAACGCGGACGTCGTGGCGGCACTGAAGCCGTTCCGCTCGCGGCAGCATTCGCCCACGCCGTTAGATTGTCGGTGCAAGAGCGCGAAGTGACGCGGCGCCACCTGAGCGCACTCTCCGACGCCTTTGACAGCGCGCTTGGGCCGCCAGAGGCTCATGGGCTGAGGCGGACTGGTCCCGCTGATCGCACGAATCGGCTCCCAGGTCATCATTCGTACGCTGCGAACTGGGCCCTTGGTGATGACCTTGTTGCCGCTCTTGATCACGCGGGTCTTGCGATTTCAACAGGTTCTGCCTGCATCAGCGGCTCACGTGAGCCATCAGAGGCCCTTGCCGCCTGCGGTCTCTCCGACGACGAATCGCGCGGCGGGATTCGAATCTCCTTCGGTCGAACGAGCAGTATTGACGAAGCGGTGAGGGCTGCGGCGATCGTTGCGGCAACATGTGCGCGCGTCCGTGACCTAGCGCTCGCTGAGGTGCGACCGTTATGACCACACACGGACTACCCAGCGGGTGGCTCCCTGAGCCGGAGGCAATGGAGTCCGAACGCGTGCTCGTTGCTCTCTCTGGCGGCGTTGATTCCTCCGTTGCAGCAGCGCTCCTCGTCGAAGCTGGACACCAGGTGGTTGGCGTATGGATGCGACTTCACGATGCTGCGGATCGTGTGGACGGCGGGAGGAAGAGTTGTTGCACCCTTGATGCAGCGGACGACGCGCGCCGCGTGGCGGATCAGCTGAAGATCCCATTCCACATTCAGAATCTTGAGCGTGAGTTTGCCGATGCGGTGCTCGAACCATTCGTTGGTGCATACCTCGGAGGTGAGACGCCGAGCCCCTGCGTCGGCTGCAATACCGCGGTGAAGTTCGGCGCGCTCGTGGGGAAAGGGAGTGCTCTCTTCGGCTGCGAGGCGGTTGCGACGGGTCACTATGCGCGACGCGCGGTGAGCTCCGACGGCCTTTCGTGGCGGCTGCGCTCCGCAGTGGATCACGACAAGGACCAGACCTACTTCCTGCATGGACTCCGCAGCGAGGCGATCGCTCGGGCGCGCTTCCCGCTCGGTGGAATGACAAAGCCAGAGGTGCGGGAGGCGGCACGCGCGCGTGGACTTCCAACGGCGGAGAAGCCAGAGAGTCAAGAGATCTGCTTCGTCCCAGATGGCGATTATCGGTCGCTCTTGCGCGCGCGTGGTTGGGAGCCAAAGCGCGGCGAAATCGTTGACGAGAGGGGAGAGGTAGTCGGCACGCATGAGGGGAGCGCAGGATTTACTGTCGGCCAGCGCCGGGGGCTCTCCGTGACAGGAGAGTCGCCTCGGTATGTCAGCGCGATCGATCCGCGAACGAATCGCATCACGATCGGTCGCCGCGAGTCACTTGAGTGCCGAGCGATTGAGTTGACCGGGGCAGCCACACCGAGCGGCGAATTGCCGGTCGGTGTTGTCCTCAATGGCGCAGCGAGGATTCGACATCGCGGGGCTACTGCCCCTGGACGCCTCGTGAGTAAGGGGGGTGGTGCAGCGATACTGGAGTTGCGTGATCCTCTCTGGGCGCCTTCGCCTGGCCAGACCGTTGTCCTCTATGAGGGCGAGACGCTTGCCGCTGGAGGTCAAATCCGCGCCCACGTGGCTCTCCATGCTTGAGCCAGCGCCGCTCTTGATTGGTCTCACGATCGCTGTGGCGGCGCTTGCTGGGCGACTCCTCGCGGTCTGCGCACCGCTCCCTATTGCGATCGTTGCCGCGGGGGTTGGCGCACTGTTCGGACAACTACTTGGGGAGCGAGTCTTCGGTGGATTATTCCCAATCGGTGGAGTGGCATGGCCCGCCCCACTGATCGGTGCACTGCTCTTCGAGCGACTCGCTGCCCGTATCGCGAACGGCTGGGAGCGGGGTCGACAGCCTTAAGGGCGACGGAGCTCGTGGTTCCCTCTGCTACGCTCGGCTCATGAAGCGAGACACACGGATTCCTTCATATAGCGCCGCTGAACTGCGGTCGCGATTCATCGCCTTCTTTGAGGCTCGCGGGCACGCCGCCGTGCCAAGCGCCTCACTGATTCCCGCAGGCGATGCAACTCTCCTCTTCACGAACTCTGGAATGGTGCAATTCAAGGAGCTCTTCAGTGGTGCGGAAACACGCTCGTACACCAGGGCCGTTGACTATCAGCGCTGCCTTCGAGTGGCGGGGAAGCACAACGACTTTGAAGAGGTCGGGCGCACGCCACGACACCACACCCTCTTTGAGATGCTCGGGAGCTGGTCGTTCGGCGACTACTTCAAGCGTGACGCCATTCTCTGGGCGTGGGAGTTCTTGACGGTAGATCTCGGCATCCCAGCCGACCGGCTGGCAGCGTCGATCTACTCCGATGATGAGGAGGCAGCGACGATTTGGCGAGATGGAATTGGACTCCCGACGGAACGTCTCGCTCGCTGGGGAAACGTAGAGAAGGGTGACGATGCCAACTTCTGGCGCATGGCCGAGACCGGACCGTGCGGTCCATGTTCGGAGATTCACTTTGATCGCGGTGCAGAGCTCTCCTGTGGCTCGACCTGTATCCCCGATCACTCTGAGCAGTGCCAGCGCTGGCTTGAGATTTGGAACCTTGTCTTTATGCAGTATGAACAGCATGCGGATGGTCGGCGGACCGAATTGCCCTTTAAGAGCGTTGATACGGGGATGGGTCTCGAGCGAATCGCCAGCGTCAGTCAACAAGTCCTCTCAAACTATGACACCGACCTATTCCTCCCAATCCATAGGCTCTTGCAGAAGATGACCGGTCATGACCAGGCGATGTTTGAGTCGCAAAGATTCAGTTATCAGGTGATTGCTGACCACTCGCGGGCAGTCACGTTCTTGCTCGCCGATGGCGTACGACCAGGGAATGAGGGGCGAGGCTATGTGCTGCGCCGTATCATTCGACGCGCGGTACGCCACGGGCGCCTTCTTGGGATAGGGCAGTCGTTTCTGCCTGAGGTTTCCCGTGCTGTCATTCGGATGATGAGCGATGCCTACCCGTACCTGCGTGAGGCTGAGACCCTTGTTGTGGAGTCGCTCAAACGCGAGGAGGCGCAGTTTGCGCGGACGCTCGACGGCGGATCGGCCCTCCTCGCCGACGCGTTGACGCCACTTGCAACTGGGGTGAGCGCAGTTGGGGTGCGCGCCGATCAACTCCCCGATGATGCGCCGCAACTTGACGGAGGCGTCGCGTTCAAGCTTCACGATACGTATGGATTCCCGATAGATCTAACCGTTGAACTCGCCGCCGAGCGGGGCGTGGCTGTTGATCGTGCTGGTTTCGACGCAGCATTGGCGGAACAGCGACAACGTTCTCGTGGCGGGAAGAAGGCAGAACTTGCCGAACACGCCGCCTTCATTGCTCAGCTCGAGGAACTTCTCCGAGCCGTTGGCGACACCGAGTTTATCGGGTACGAGCATCTCGAGGGGAGCACCACAGTGAAGGGGATTCTTTCGGAAACGGGAAGCGTGCCACGGGTCGAATCGGGGCGTACACGAATTGTAGTGGAGCGAACCCCTTTCTACGCCGAACGCGGTGGTCAGGTCGGTGACCAGGGCGAGCTTCTCGGCGCGAAGGGTGCAGTGATCGGTCGCATCACAGACACCCAGCGTCCGGTGGGCGCGATGACGCTCCACGAAGCGGAATTGAATGGGCCACTCGCGATCGGCGACCGCGTCACGATGCGAGTAGACGCATCGCGGCGAGCGGCAACGGTCCGTAACCACACTGCAACCCACCTACTGCACCGCGCGATTCGCATCGTTGCAGGCCCCGATGCAAAGCAGCGCGGCTCTCTCGTTCACCCCGAGTACCTCCGATTTGACTATCCTCTCAACCGTGCCCTGACCCGTGAGGAGCGCGACGCGGTCGAGGCCGAAGTGCAGCGCGCAATTCGGTCCAACATTCCAATTGTGGCGGCGGAGATGAGCATGAAGGAGGCGGTGGAGGCCGGTGCGGACGCGTTCTTTGACGAGAAGTATGGCGAGCGCGTACGCACAATCGGGATGGCGGACTATTCCCATGAGCTTTGCGGCGGTACCCATTGCACGGCGACTGGTGAGGTTGGGAACTTCGTCATCATTTCAGATCGCAGCATCGGTTCTGGCCTGCGGCGTATCGAAGCCTTGAGCGGCCGCTTGGCAGACGAGTATCTTCGTGCACGAGTGAAGAGCGTTGAGGATGCAGCCGAGCTTCTCGGGCTCCAGGATCAAGGACAACTGATTCAGAAGATCGCCCAGCTGCAGGCGGAGTTGAAGAGCGCGAAGCGTCGAGCGCGTGAGGGTGGCGGGTCGCGGATTGATCCTGCCGCACTGATTCTACGTGCGGTGAGCGCACCGGCTGGCCACCGAGTGCTTATTGCAAGCGTCGACGTCGAGGACGTCGAGGAGCTCAAAAAACTCTCAAATCAACTTCGAAAGCACATGGGCCTGGGCGTCATTGCCCTCGTGCGTGCGGGAGGGGCACCAGACATCCTTGTTGCCGTTGAGGGGGTTGATGCTGCGGTCGTGAACGCAGGACGCATCGTTTCGGCAGGCGCCGTGGCAATCGGCGGGCGTGGGGGCGGAAAGGCAAACATGGCCCAGGGGCGAGGCGCGGAGGGGAGCGATGCGGCAATCGCGATTGCTGCGATGGCGGCTGCACTCGGTCTCCCCTCGGCTGGCGCCGCTGAATGAGCGCGGGTGGTCGGCGACTCGGAATTGATCTTGGTGATCGCCGCATCGGTCTTGCGGTTGCCGTGGACGATGTCCCACCGCGCGGCCTTCGAACCATGATGCGAGCGGCGCGTGTCAACGCGGATGCCGCGAGGCTTGCTGTCATCTGCAGTGAACTCAGGATTGAACGACTTGTGATTGGACTTCCGCTCCACAGCGATGGACGAGCGAGCAAGCAGGGCGAGAAGACGCTCCGCTGGGCCGATGAAGTAGCACGGTATCTACGTCTGCCAGTGACGTTCATCGACGAGCGCTACTCGTCAGAGCGTGCCAAGGAGCGCGTGGGTCGGCAGGGCGGAGGTGCGGGCGGTGGCGAACCTGGTCGACGCCGTCGGATTGCATACCGCGCATCCATTGACCAAGCGGCGGCTGAACTCATCCTCGAAGACGAAGCCGATCCGAGCCTACACGTTGATCCAGGACTGATTCGCGCGAGGGGTAAGGCGTGAGCGGCACGCGTCGCCTTGCGCTACTCGCCACGCTTCTTCTGCTACTTGTCGTAGGTCGTACCGCGGCCCCCTCAATCCTGGGCGACGCGCTCATCAGCGCTGGCCTTCGTTCTCCTGGGATCCTTTCCCTTCCGCTGATTGGCGACATTGCCGTCGAGCGACTCGGCGCGCGCATCTCGTCTCCAGCATCCAGCGACACCACGCTCGTGAAGGTAGAGATCGTGGCTGGGAGTAGCACGGCTGCGATCGCCGAGCAACTCTTCTCCGCGGGGCTGATTGCAGATCCGACAGGATTCATCGTGGCGGTTAGCCGCGCCAGATTCGAGGGGGAACTGCAAGCAGGGGTTTTTCAGGTGGCGGGGAGCATGACGCCAGCCGAAGTGGCGGCCGCACTGACCCAGCCGTATCGCGAGCCTGCAATCGCCGTCCAGTTGCGAGCGGGCCTGCGCCTCGAACAGATCGTTGCGCAGGCAGGGACGATCGATCTCCCCTTCACGCAGCGCGAACTGCTTGACCTCTTGCGGACGCCACCCGCCGCACTGACCGCCAACTACGACTGGCTTGACCTGCCCGCTGGAGAAACCCTTGAGGGGCGACTTGGCTCTGGCACATTCAATGTGCCAGTGAGCGCCACTGCAGAGCAATTCGTCCGCATGCTGCTTGATCGTTTCGCCGAGCAGGTTCCGGCAGAACTGCGTGGCCCCACAACCGATGGCCGTTCGTTCCATGAAGTACTGACGCTCGCTTCAATCGTTGAGCGTGAGGCGGCCCTCGATGAGGAACGACCACGCATAGCGGGCGTCTACGCATATCGACTTCAAGAGGGAATCGGTCTTTTCGCAGACCCGACCATCATCTGGGTGGCCGACTCAGCGGCGCTTCGCACATTAAAGTTATCGAAGTGGGAGAACTACGAATTCTGGACCTTCCCACCTCAACCCTATGCTGGCTTGGTGCCGCCGCGAGTGCCGCAAGACCTTGTCCCATGGAACACGTTTGTGCGTGGCGGGCTCCCACCCACCCCTGTCGCCTCGCCGTCACGAGCGTCAATAGAAGCAGCTCGGAGACCAGACATGAGCCGCAAGGAGATGTACCTAGTTTTGATCCCTGGCAGCGGTGGCCGACATGATTTCAGCAAGACGCTGGCCGAACATGAAGCAAAGGCGCGAAAGTACGGTTGGAAGTGAGTGCATTGCAGGAGAGATCGCCAGTACCAAGTGATTTCGCTCCTCCCCCGAGCCAAGCGGACCTACAACGATGGAGTGAAGCGGACTTAGCGGCACGACCAGCACGGATTGCGGCGCTTCGCGCGCGCGTACGATCCGAGGGAATCGACGGACTCTTGCTTACATCACATGCGGATGCGAGATACTTTACTGGCATCTGTTTCAGTCCCAATGAGGAGCCGACCGCCGGCGTGAGCGGATGGATTCTCATCACCGCGGATGCGTTCGCGATCTTCGCCGATTCGCGTTACACGGTGCAGGCTCGCCGTGAAGCGGTGCTCGCCACTCCACTTGATCCTGGGAGTGATCCAGGCGGGGCGATTGCGGCGTGGGCGCAGGCACACGGCGTACGAAGTCTCGGGGTTGATCCTAGTGTGATTCGTCACGCGATTTGGGAACGCATGCGAGAGGCCGCCCCCAGACTTGCCCTCTCTCCAACAAAGGGTTGGGGGGTTGCCCTCCGCGCAGTAAAGGAGCGTGCGGAGATCGAGCGGATCGCTGCCGCTTGTGCCGTCGCAGATCGTGCACTTGCCGCCGTCCTACCGAAGCTCCTCCCTGGCGCAACCGAAGCGGAAGTGGCGTGGCTCTTAGAGCGCGAAATGCGTGAGGGTGGAGCCGAGGCACTCGCATTTGATGTGGCCGCTCTTGCTGGCGCAAACGCTGCGCTCCCGCACGGCAACCCAGGGTCGCGTCCGTTTCAGCGCGGGGAGGTTGCCCTCTTTGACTTCGGGGCACAAGTTGCGGGCTATCGCAGCGATATGACTCGTACGATATTTGTTGGAACAGCGTCTGACGCTGATCTCGCGCTTTACCAGTGTGTGCTTGACGGACAGCAGGCGGCGATCGCGGTACTGCAACACGCGATGGAGAACGGCGCCTCAGCGCTCCCCTCAGGACGCGCCGTAGACGACGCTGCGCGCGCGGCAATGGGTGACGCGAACGGCGTGTATGAACACGGGCTCGGCCACGGCATCGGGTTGCAGACCCATGAGTCACCCTCTCTCTCGCGTGGCGCACCCGAGACCCCGCTCCCTTCCCCAAGCGTGTTCAGCGTGGAACCCGGGATCTACCTTGAGGAGCAAATCGGGATTCGCATCGAAGATCTTGTTGCGGTTGACCTGGGGCGTCGCAGCGTGCGCACGCTCACGCGATTCCCTTCGGCACCCTTGATCGTCGGCTGACGGCTAGACTGGCAGGCGCGCAAGTGCCATGGTCGAACGGCCGTGAGGCCGAAAGATAGGGGGGCCAGATGATTTCAACCGGCGAACTTAAGAAGGGGATCGTCATTGAGCTGGAGAATGACCTCTGGCAGATCCTCGATTACCACCACATCAAAGTTGGTCGCGGGTCGGCCCAGGTTCGAATCAAGTTCCGCAACGTCCGAAAGCAATCAATCGTTGAGAAGACGTTTCAGGCGGGTGAAAAATTCCCACGCGCCACCCTCGAGCGTCGCCCAGCGCAGTTCCTCTTTTCAGAAGGGAGCGATTACACGTTTATGGACACCTCAACTTACGATCAATTCGTGATCACGGGCGACCAGCTCGGCGACGCGAAAGAGTATATCAAGGATAACCTCGTGCTTGAGCGAATCAGCTACGAGCAGGAGACGATTGGAGTGGAACTCCCAATCAACATCGATCTGATCGTCAAGGAGACTGACCCTGGCTTCGCAGGAGATACGGCAACGGGGGCACGGAAACCCGCCACTCTTGAGACGGGTCTTGTGGTGCAAGTCCCTCTCTTTGTCAACGTTGGAGACCTCATCCGCGTGGATACGCGAACCGGCGAATATCAAACTCGCGTTTGATCACACTGCCGTCTCCTGAGGAGGCACTCAGCGTCTCTGAGGTCGCGGCACGTATCCGTGCGCAAATCAGTGAAGATGCGCTCCTGTCATCGTGTGCGGTCATTGGCGAAGTGCAGAGCAGCATGCGTAGCACAGCGGGGCACGAGTACCTCACGCTTCGCGACGCCGAGTCCACGCTTGATGCGGTCCGGTTCCGCGGAAGCATTCGTCCAGGTGAGGAGACCCCTGCGGTCGGTGAGATGGTGATCCTGATCGGCAGGATCGATCTCTATGCTCCTCGAAGCAGATATCAGTTGGTCGCAAGCGCGCTGGTTCGACCGGGTGGTGCTGGGCTGCTCTCGCGGGAACTAGAGGTGCTCAAGCGACGGCTTCAGGCCGAAGGTCTCTTCGATGCAGGTCGCAAACGCCCAATCCCGCTTGCACCAGAGGGGATTGCAATCGTCACCTCTCGCTCCAGCGCGGTGCTGCACGATGTCATTCGCGTCCTGCGTGGATCTGCGCCACAAGCGCGCCTCCTACTCATTCATGCGGCGGTTCAGGGTGCCACGGCGCCGACGGCACTCGCAGATGCGCTCCGGCGTGCCAATGCGCATGCCGCTCGTGAGGCGCGCGCGGGGAACCGAAACGCCCCACGTGTGATCTTGCTTGCGCGAGGCGGCGGCTCGAGTGACGACCTGTCTGCCTTCAATAGCGAAGAGCTATTGCGCGCAATCGCCGCCTCAGAACTTCCCGTGCTCTCTGCGGTTGGACACGAATCAGATGTGACACTGTCAGACCTCGTCGCAGACGATCGTGCGGGGACACCGAGCATTGCTGCCGCACGACTATCACCGAACCTTGAATTGATTCGCGCACGACCGATGCAGCTGCTCGGACGTGCGCACCGACAGGTGCAACGAATCGTTCTTCAGCGTGCTGCGGAGGTGCGCGAGGAAGGACGCTCCTTGATGGTGGTCGGACCTGAGGACCGGATTCAAGGGGAGGAGGAGCGCCTCGCGCAAACGGGGGACGACCTTGTGCGCGGAATCCGACTCGCCATTCGTGCCGCGGCGCACCAGGTCCGACAGGCGCATCTGTTGCTCGCGGCCCTGTCGCCGCGCGCGATCCTCTCTCGTGGATATGCGCTGGTGGAGGGGGGAGATGGGTCGATTGTGCGCTCGTGGCGACAAGCTCCTGTCGGTCGTGAGATTCTGGTCTGGCTCGCCGAGGGATCACTTGTGGCGAACGTGAGGCGGAGCGAGAAGGGAGGTCACGATGGCGGCAAGGCGTCCTAAGCAACCTGCTCGCGCCCTCCCTGAAGACTTTGAGTCAACGATGCGCGAACTTCGCAGTATCGTAGAGCACCTTGAATCAGAAGATGGTGGTCTTGAGGCGGCCGTCACGCACTTTGAGCGCGGCGTGAAGTTGCAACAGCACGCACAAAGGCAGCTTGAGACTGCGCGACTGCGGATTGAAGAGCTGCTTCCTGAAGGTGGGCTGGCGGAGCTTGATGAAGACGAGGACGGTGAGGAGTAGTGGTCGTCGAGCAGCGAAAGGTCAAGGATGAAGGGATCGCGCTGCGCGCGGTCGGCCCAGACTCGCTCCTTGCGCGCTTGAGAGGACCGGGCGACCTAAAGGAGTTCTCCGACTCAGAACTCACGCAACTCGCCGAAGAGATCCGCACTGCCATCATCGCCACCACGGCGGTGACGGGAGGCCACTTGGGCCCAAGTCTCGGGACGGTGGAGTTGACGATCGCGCTGCATCACATCATGTCGTCGCCAGTCGACCGAATCGTGTTTGATACCGGTCATCAGGCTTACCCACACAAACTTCTCACCGGTCGCCTCGCTCGTTTCGGTAGCCTCCGGCAACTCGGCGGCATCGGTGGATTTCCGCGGCGGAGCGAGTCTCCGCACGACGTCTTCGATGGTGGTCATGCTGGAACCGGGATCTCAATAGGACAAGGCCTCGCGCTAGCTCGCGATGTTCGAAGAGGTAGCGAAAAGATCGCGGTGATCGTTGGAGACGCGGCCCTCATGAGCGGGCTCAGCCTAGAGGCGCTCAATGATATAGGGCACCGCCAAACCAAGATGCTCATCGTGCTGAATGACAATGAGATGTCGATCTCGCCGACCGTCGGAGCAATCTCCACATATCTCTCCAAGGTCAAGCTCTCAGGAACATGGCGCGAGAGCAAGGGCCGTTACGATCGCATCGTGGGGGCGATGCCACTCGTTGGACCGACGCTCGTTCGGTTGTCGAAGAGCCTCCGCCGCTCCGTGGTCTCCTTTGCACAGGAGCCTGGGCGACTCTTTGAAGACCTTGGTATCACTTATGTCGGCGTACTGGACGGGCATAACCGCGCCCAAATGGAAGAGGCGTTCAGGAGCGCATTCAACATGCCAGGGCCGGTGATCGTGCATGTCCGGACGCAGAAGGGCCGCGGCTTCAGGCCTGCGGAGGCGGACCCAATCACATTCCACGGGGCCGCACTCCCAAAGATGGAGGTTGGTGTGGCAACGGATTCATACGGAAAGGCGGGTGCCGTTCCCGTGGCGCCAGCGCCGAAAAAGCCGAATTACACCTCCGCGTTTGCCGCGGAGCTCGTTGCTGCTGCCGCAGACGATCGTCGCATCGTTGCAATTACAGCTGGGATGCCCACTGGGACGGGCCTCGACACATTCGCAAAGGCATATCCAGATCGTTTCTACGATGTTGGGATTGCGGAGCAGCATGCGGTAGCCGCCGCAACCGGAATCGCGATGGGAGGTGGCCGACCCGTCGTCGCCATCTATTCCACGTTCATGCAGCGAGCGTGGGATCAGATCGTGCACGACGCCTGCCAGAACGATCAACCAGTTCTCCTCGGCGTTGATCGGGCGGGTCTTGTTGGCGAGGATGGGACGAGCCACCAGGGAATGTTTACGTTAACTGCACAGCGGCAGATTCCGCGCCTGGTGATCGCGTCACCGAAGGATGAACAAGAGCTTCGGGCGCTGGTCCGGACCGCGCTGTCACAGGATCATCCGTTTGCGCTCCACTATCCTCGCGATAGCATTGAAGGGGTTCCGGTTCGAGATCCGAAGCCTATCCCAGTGGGCAAGGCGGAGACGCTCGCAGATGGGACGGATATCGTCATCCTCGGATTCGGTCCAATTGTGCAGCGCGGCATTCGTGTGGCAGAGCGAATCCGCAGCGGCGGACTTTCAGTCGGCGTGGTGAATGCGATCTGGGCGAGCCCGATCGATCATGAACTTTTCCGTCGGCTCGCGCGCTCCACAGCGTTGATTGTCACGCTCGAGGAGAGCGTTGCAGCTGGAGGCTTCGGTGGGGCCGTGGTTGAATCGCTGGCGGCGGATCAGGCGGCAACGGGTCAGCCGGTCCGCGCGACGGTCTTAAGCATTGGGATCCCAGCAGGAGCATTCGTTGATCATGGAAGCGTGAGCGACCTGCGCACGCTGATCGGGCTTGATGAGGCGGGAATTGAACGCCAGATCCGTGCGGCCTGGGAGGCACGTCGCCCGAGCTAGCCTTCTTTCGATACGCCACCCGAGCGTGGCCGTGTGCGATGATGCAACCATGCGCCGCTACGGTTTTGTGTACAACCCAACCAACGACCTCGCCCTTGAGGCATGGGACGAGGCGGCAGGTTGGTGCGCTGCGCGTGGGATCGAGTATTGGGGGTGCGCAGCGGAAGAGCGGGACAAGATTGCCGAGGCCCTCCCAGGCAGCGAGGTCCTCTTCTCGCTCGGAGGTGACGGAACCTTCCTCCGCGCCGCAGCCGCCGTGGCAGAGCAGAGCGTCCCACTCCTCGGCATCAACCTCGGCAAGATCGGCTTCCTTGCCCGCTCGGAGAGCTTTCAGCTCTCGAGCGCCCTCGAGGCGTTCAGTGAGGGGAGGTGGAATGCACAGGAGCGAATGGCGCTTCGTGCGAGCGTGCAGCGCGCTGACGGCGGGGAGCGTGTCTTCACTGCTCTCAATGATGTAGTGATCGCGCGTGGGAGCCTTCCGCGTGTGGTTCGATTAGATGTTGCGATCGGAGAGAGCCACCTCGCCACGTACGTCGCAGACGGTGTCGTTATCTCATCGCCAACTGGCTCCACGGGCTACTCGTTCTCCGCTGGTGGACCGATCCTTGACCCACTGAGCCGCAACATCATCGTCACCCCCATCGCCGCCTATCTCGCCACACTTCGATCAGTCGTGGTCGCCGCGGATCAGGTGGTGACATGTACGGTCGTTGATGGCGAGGAAACCGTGATCTCAATTGATGGCTGGATCGACGAGCGGCTCGCCACTGGTGAACGAGTGCGCGTGTCGTCTGCACCACTCCCAATTCGCTTCGCCGAGCTGCACGGCCTCGCCCCCTTCTGGGACCTTGTGCGCCAGAAGGTTGATCTCCTTCCACGGTGAGCGCTGCAAAGCGCACCCCTGCGCGCGGATCGTGCATCCTTGAACTTGGTGTCTCGGGACTCGCAATCATTGACGCCGTGCGCGTTGAATTTGGCCCTGGGCTCACGGTCCTGACCGGCGAGACTGGCGCAGGAAAGAGTCTCATCGTTGACGCACTCGCGCTCGCCCGCGGTGCGCGTGCCGATACGGACGCGATCCGGAGTGGCGAGGCAAAACTCCGCGTGGACCTCTTGCTTAGCGCAGGTGAAGCGGAGCAGATCATTGTCCGCGAGGTGCACAGCGAGGGGCGCTCAACGGCGCGCATTAACGACGAGCTGGTGACGATAGCGGCGCTCACTGCGGAGGTATCGCCGCGGATTGAGATCCATGGGCAGCACGATCAACAGCGGCTTGGGGATCGGGTTCGCCAACGTGAGTTGCTTGATCGCTGGTCAGGCACGCTCGATACGAGAAAGAAGATCGGCACACTAGTCGAACAGCGCGAACGCTTGCAGGTGGAGTTTGATGAACTCGGTGGCGGCGACGCCCGTCGCGAGGCGCTGTTGCTCATTGCGCGAGCCGAACGCGATGACCTTCGGAGTGCTGCGATTGAGCCCGGGGAGGGCGAACGACTCCGTGAGGAGTTGCGTCGCGCAACGAATAGAGAACGAATTGAAGGACTCCGTGCAGAGATCCTCGCGCTCTTGGACGCGGACGACGAAGGCCTCCGAGCGCGTTCTCGACTCCTTGATCGGAGCGCTCGAGAGCTCTCCAAGTTGGATTTCGGGAGCGTGCCTCTTGCGGAGCGCATTAGCGCACTTGCGGTAGAGATCGATGATCTCGCTCGGGACGCAGCGCGTGACGAAGTAAGCGAGGCACTGAGCCGACCAGTTGCCGAGATTGAAGAGCGACTCGGCCTCATTCTTTCGCTGGAGCGTCGCTTCCGAACGGACGAGGCGGGCTTCGCGGACGCTCTCAAGCGCGCTGAGCAGGAAGTGGCGCGCTTGGAAGGAGCGACAGAGCGGCAGGGTCAGATTTTGAAGGAGCGGGCGGCGCTCGCGGATCAGATTGGATTAGAAGCGACGCAGTTGCGGGGCGCGCGTGTAGCCGGCGCCAAACGACTATGCAACGCCGTGAATCGTGCCCTTGAGTCGCTCGCACTTCCGCCTACATTCGTGATTACTGTTGCACCCCGAGCCGGAGGCAAAGACGATCCGCTGGTTGAAGGGGTCGCCTGCCTCGTGGACCGCAGCGGCGGGGACGACGTCGAGTACCTCTTTGCGCCAAATGCTGGCGAGCCCGCAGCACCAATCGCAAAGATCGCCTCTGGCGGTGAACTGAGCCGAGTGTCACTCGCGCTTGAGGAGGCACTCAGCGATGCGAGTGAAAGCCGGACGCTGATCTTTGATGAGATAGATGCGGGGCTCGGAGGACGAGCCGGTGAGACCCTTGGCAAGAGCCTTAAGCGAATCGCCATGCAGCACCAGGTACTTTGTGTGACGCACCTTCCACAAGTCGCGGCACAGGCCGACGTGCACCTGCAGGTGCGTAAACGTGAAGAGGGGGGGCGAACGATCACGGAAGTGCGTCGCCTTGACGTCGACGAACGGTTGCGTGAACTTGCCTCGATGCTCACGGGCGATGCCGCAGGGAGTGGGGGAGAGGCTGCGGCACGGGAGCTCTTGGCAAAGGCGGGCAAGAGCGGATCATGAATGGGGGTCGCCGTGCGCTCACTTCAGCGCATCATTGATTCGTGTATCGTCTACTTGAGCGTTGAGCGAAATCTCTCCCCGCGGACGCTGGAAGCATATCGCGGCGACTACCGGTCCTTCGCAGCGTCACTCGGAACAGGTGATGCGTGGCGCAGCGACGCGAAGGCGGCTCAAGCGTGGCTCGCCGGGGCGAATGTTGCGGTTTCAACCACCCGCCGCCGCGCCGCGGCCCTTCGCGTGCTCTACCGATTCGCAGAGGGCGAAGGGGAGTTGACACGATCAATCAGCGCAGAGATTGATCTGCCGCGTACGCGTCGGAATCTCCCCGTGGTGCTTCGCTTTGACGATGTGGAGCGGCTGCTCCATGAGCTTGCGACCGCGCTCGGTGAAGGTGATCTCGCACGTGCTGATGCCCAGCGTGCACACGCGCTTGGAGAGACACTCTATGGGTCAGGGGGGCGCGTGAGCGAGATTGTCGCACTGGATCTAGGCGCCGTGGATCTTGAGGAGGGGAGCGTCCGTCTCTTTGGAAAGGGTCGGCGTGAGCGTGTGGTGCCGATCGGCGAGCCGGCGGTTGATGCGATTAGGACTTACCGCGACAGCGGCCGCACGATCCATGCTCAGGCGAGCGCGAGGCGCAGCCGCGCTGCGGTGGAGTCAAACGCACTTTTCCTCGCGCATGGCGGCGCGCGTCTGAGACGCGAGTCGGCGTGGAGTGTGATTCGCTACGCGGCAAACCGCGCGGGACTCGGCACCGAGATCCATCCACATACGCTCCGGCACTCATTCGCGACACACCTCCTTGATGGCGGTGCGGATCTACGTGTGGTGCAGGAGTTGCTCGGCCACGCGGACATCTCCACCACGCAGCTGTACACGCACCTGCTTGGGAGCCATGTGCGCGATGCGTACAAACGAGCGCACCCTCGAGCGTAAGCGGCTACCATTTAGCAATGGGTGCAGAGACGTTCGCTCCACTCGCCGCTGCGCTCCTCCTGCTCCTGATCAGCTTTCCAGTCCACGAGGCGGCACACGCCACTGCGGCATGGAAACTTGGAGATGGACATGCTCGGGCACTCGGACGCGTCTCCCTGGACGCGCGGCGCCACATTGACCCGTTCGGGGCTGGCCTTCTTCTCTTGTCGGCACTCTCTGGCGGAGGAATGATTGGTTGGGCGAAGCCGACACCGGTGATGGCACAGAGCCTGCGCGGGGGGAGTCTTGGCTGGGCGATCGTCGCTGTCGCGGGCCCGCTGAGTAACCTTCTTCTCGCGTTCATCGCGGCCGCACTTTATCGGCTGATCGGAAGTCCTCCAGCCTCAGACATCATCGGAGTGCTGATCGTCTACTTCACGTACTTCAACGTGAGCCTGCTCTTCCTCAACCTCCTTCCCATCCCACCGTTTGATGGTCGAGCGCTCCTTACGGGCATTCTTGTACTCGTCTCACCCCGCCTGGCTGACGTCGCTGAAGGGCTGACCTCGTCACGGCTTGCCTTCCCTCTAGTGATCGTCCTGCTCTTCTTCACGCCGCTTGGCTCACTTCTAGGGGACCTGAGCTTTGAATTGACGAAGTTGCTTCTCGGGCCAGGGTGAGAGATGCAGCGGCGCCCCGCGAGCGGCGTGAGCGGCGTATCCTTGCGCGTACGTTAGGGAGGAGCGTGAGATGAGTCGATCGGTACTGGCAGAGGGGTTTGAACTTCCGGATCCTGCCGCCGTTGACATTGAAGGCGTCGTCTTCCGGCGCGAGCAGGGGGGTCTCTTCGGTCGCTCTCGTTCCTATGTTGCGCTCGGAGAGTTCAGCGGACCTTACGGGCTCCTTCTTGCACTCATCGAACGCGACGAGCTTGACGTTTGCCGCGTCCCACTCGCACCGTTTGCCGATGAGTTCCTCCGCTTCTTTGCGGAGATCCCTGACGATCGCTTGGAAACGCTCTCAGCATTCGTGTCAGTTGCCGCACAGCTCATCGTTCTCAAGAGTCGGGCGCTTCTCCCACGGCCGATCGTTCACCAGGGGCTTGAGGTCCACGACCTTGATGATGTCGATGAGGCGGTGGATCTGCGCGCGCGACTACTTCGTTACCGAGTCTTCCGTGATGCGGCTCGACTGCTCGGTGAGAGGCTTCAGTCGCCGCTCTGGCAACGGGAGCAGCCAACCCGCCTCCTCCCACAGCCGAGGCCCGTACTCGTGGAGCCGTTGACCCCCGTCATCTCTGACCCGAAGCGACTCCTCCGCGCTGCGACTCGCATCGCACTTCGTCGACGTTCACTTGCTGATCTCGCGCTAGCGCCTGCTGGCCTAAAGGTTTCTATTGGCGATCGACTTTCGGCCATTCGCGAGGCGGTACAACAGAGTGGGATTCGCGGTGTGGACCTTGAGACACTCCTTGGAGATCGCCGTGATCGCTCATTCATTGCGGTGACGTTCCTGGCCCTACTAGAGTTGGCAAAGCGCCGCGAGGTTCAAGTCGTGCAGGATGCCCTCTGGGGTCCGATCATCATCACCGAGAGTGCACCGGAGCGCGTACATGGGTAAGGGGGGAGAATGAGTACCGAGAAACGAGCGGGTGTATCCCTACCAGAGCGGACCCGTCCGGCAACAGCGGCTGACCTTGAGGCGCTCCTCTTTGTTGTTGATCGTCCCTTGACGCGGAAAGAGGCGGCGAAGCTCCTTGAGGTTGAACGCGCCGCGTTTGATCGCCTGGTGGCAGAGCTTCAGTCGACACTCGCGGGGCGCGGGATCACGCTGCTCACTCACGGGGACGAAATTCAGCTGACGAGTAGCCCTGAGCAGGCTCGCGCCGTCCTCGCGTGGATTGGGACTGGTGGTTCCGATATGACCGCGGCGCCCCTCGAGACCCTCACCGTGGTTGCATACCGCCAGCCGGTGACCAAGGCGGGCATCGAAGAGATTCGCGGTGTTGATGCGGACTATGCACTCCGCGTCCTCCTAGAGCGCGGACTCATTGAAGAGGTCGATCGTCTCGAGACCGCGGGACGCCCGCATCGATATGCCACAACAATGGAGTTTCTCCGGAAATTTGGACTCTCTTCTTTGAGCGATCTTCCTCCACTGGAGGGTGACGCAGCGTCGATCTTGAGCCTGCCGCTCGCAAGCGATGAGCGGTCAACCGCTAGCAGCTCGCCAGACGAAGGTCCGACCACGCCATCTGGCGAAGGAGCCCTCGCTGACTGATCTGATCCGCGTCAATGTGCTGGTGGCGGAGCGCTCGGGTCTCTCTCGTCGCGGCGCTGATGCAGCGATTGCGGCGGCGCGGGTTACGAGTGCTGGTCGTACCGTATTCCTAGGCGAGCGCATGGAGCCCAGTTCGCTCCTCGAACTCGACGGGAAGGTACTTGTTGCGCGCAGAGGCTCGCCAGCTGACACGCGCGATCCGCTTGGTGGCGCAGAGGTGTTCGCATGGCATAAGCCCTTGGGGGTCACCACTACGCACGCGGACCCACATGCCGCGATCACCCTGCCCCAGGCACTCATCCCGTTCTTCGGCGAGTTGCGCGCTGCGCGCATGCTTTCAATCGGTCGACTTGATCGAGAGAGCGAAGGCCTACTGCTTCTCACTCCTGAGCGCCGCCTCGTGTCCCCGATCGCACACCCGCGTGCCGGTCTTACACGTGGATACGCAGTGATGTGCGACCTTCCGCTCGGACACGCCGAGCAGACGCGGTTACGGGCAGGGATTCGGCTTACTGACGGCTGGGCGCGCGCGCTCGACGCTCGGGAGATTCGACCGGACGATCGACTCCCAGAGGATTTGCTGGACGATGGGTCGGACCCAGCACAATGGAGCTACATCGCACTCGGAGAAGGGCGCCGTCATGAGGTTCGTAGGCTTTATGGCGCGATTGCCCGTCCTGTGCGTCGTTTGATTCGAATCTCCTTCGGGCCTGTTCATCTTGCAAACATTCGTGTCGGTGACGCTCGTCCGCTTGAGGTGGAGGAGCGCGCCGAGCTCGGCAACGTTCTGCTTGCTTCAACAGCCCGTGCGGCGGTCAACTCGTGACGCAGATCGCCATTGACGGGCCAGCGTCGAGTGGGAAGAGCAGCGTCGGAATCAGAGTCGCCGCATCCTTTGGGTACGGCTTCTTGGACACTGGATTGCTGTATCGGGCGGTCACTCGAGCGGCACTTGATGGTGGCATATCTGGTCCTGCGGGCGTGCTGGATGAAGGCGCAGTAACCACTAACTCTCGCTACGCTGAGAAACTAGTTCAGCTCGCGAACCTCGCGGACGTCGATCTTGAGAGCGGGAGTGCGACGATCGTGGTGGATGGCAGGCGCTTTGACGCGTCAGAGCTTGAGGGTGGGGACGTGGAGCGTGCCGTTGCTGCGATTGCAGCCATCTCAGAGGTCCGGGCAGCGCTCCGCACCGTACAGCGCCAGACCGCCATGCGTGGAGCGGTGGTGCTTGCCGGCCGTGACATAGGGACGGTCGTCTATCCAGAGGCTCCACACAAGTTCTTCCTTGACGCGTCCGCTGAGACGCGTGCGTTGCGCCGAGCGATCCAGCGTGGCTTTGCAGAGGGGTCTGATGAACATCAGGAGGCACTGCGCAACCTGATCGCTCGGGACCGGGAAGATCGCGACCGATTAGTGGCACCCCTCCGTGCCGCAGATGACGCACTACTCATTGCGACAGATCGCCTAACACTTAGCGAGGTAGTGGATCAGATCGTGCAGAGGGTGCGTTCTTCGTCACATGTCGCTTGATCGTCCACCGCTCGGCATGCGCCTCTCCGACGCGTTCGGCGGCTGGGCCATACGCCGCCTCGCACGCGAGATCGTCGTCGAGGGGATAGATCGACTCCCAAAAACGGGGCCGGTCATATTGGTTGGGAATCACATCTCTTGGCTTGACCCAGTCTTCCTCGCCTGCTGGCTAACGCCTGAGACTGGACGGGCGATCAATTGGATGGGGAAGGCTGAGGCGATGCGCTGGCCGCTGGTCGGCACCTTCTTGCGAGTCAACGGAGTTTTCGGAGTGCGGCGGGGGGCGGCAGATCTTGAAGCCTTTCGTTTGGCTGAAGGGGTGCTCCGAGATGGGAACGTTCTAGGGATCTACGCCGAAGGGACGCGTTCCCGTGACGGGAAGATTGGTACCTTTCGCGACGGCGCCGCGCTTCTCGCGCTGCGCAGTGGGGCTCCCGTGATCCCCGTTGCAGTGAGCGGTACCGAGCAACTTTGGCCTCGCGGCGCACTGCTGCCTCGACGGGCGGCATGGATTCAAATGGTGATCGGCGAGCCGCGCAGATTCATATATTCTCAAGGAGAGCGTCCCGCCCTCTCGCGGGTCGCCGAGCAGATGCGAGCCGCCGTAATCGCCCTACTCCCGGACAAATACCGCCCATAAAGGAGTAGCCCGCGGAGAGGGTGGGAGCGTCTCCCGAAGCAGGTTCGCTCGGATGGGGGGAGTAGGGGATAATCTCCCACATGGGAAGTGTTGAGAGGATCAGCATCGCGAAGCGCACGGGGGTCTGCTACGGCGTGCGTGAGGCGATCGATAAGGCAAAGGTTGCGCGTGCCGAAGGGAAGGCAACCCACACGCTCGGCCACGTCGTGCACAACGAGGGACTGATTGCCGATCTCCATGCCCGTGGCATTGAGAGTGTGGAGACACTCGACCAGGTGACTGAGGGCGCGGCAATCGTCATTCGCGCGCACGGGGTGACTCCAGAGGTACTACAGCGCGCAAACGATCGTGGACTAGAGGTGATTGATGGCACCTGTACGTGGGTAGTCCAAGAGCACCGCGAGCTCGCCAAGCTCGTGGAAGAGGGCTATGAGATCGTCCTTCTTGGAACTCCGCACCACCCAGAGGTTGTTGGCCTCCTTGGATTCGCCCCCAATGCGATCCTGGTTGACGAGGAGGAGGACTGGGCAAGGATTCCACGGCGGAAGCGCATGGCACTGATTACCCAATCAACGCAACCGCCCTGGAAGTTCGAGCGGCTCGCCGCCTTTCTTGTCTCTCGTTGTCATGAACTAAAGGTGCTGAACACCGTATGCCCTGTGACGATTCGTCGCCAGGAAGACACGTTGGAGGCGGCGCGATCGGTTGACATGATGGTGGTTGTGGGCGGGAGCAAGAGCGCGAACACGAAGGAGCTCACCCGCCTCTGTGAAATCAGCGGGACGCGAGCACTCCAGGTCGAATCTGCCGCTGATCTACGTGACCCTGAACTATTCGCAGGGGCCATCCGAGTAGGAGTTACCGGGGGAACAAGCACGCCGATCGAAGATCTCGAACGGGTAGCTGCGCGGATTGCCGAGCTCGCAGGTACCGAATTCGTGAAGGAGAGAGCGGGGGAGATCGCGCGGGAGGCGCTCGCCTCCGCGGCGACACCGCAGCACCGAACCACTTCCATCGCCGATCCGAGCGGTCGATGAACCTTCGCCAGAATTCGGTTGAGGAGACGGGTCAAGAGCGCATGCCGCTCGTTGCGCTCGTTGGGCGGCCGAACGTCGGAAAGAGCACACTCTTCAATCGTGTTGTTGGCGAGCGCCGAGCGGTTGTTGAAGATCGTGCTGGAACGACACGGGATAGGCTGATCTCAATTGCCGAGTGGAACGGATTCAAGTTTCGTCTGGTAGACACCGGAGGGCTGCAGCCCGCGCAAGGCGATGTCATTGACGTAGCCGTTCAGGACCAGGCGCGAATCGCTGTGACCAGCGCTGACCTCATCATCTTAGTGGTGGATGCGGCGACAGGTCCAAACCCAGGTGATGCAGAGGTGGCGCAACTGCTGCGCAAGAGCGGCAAACCGATTATCCTGGCGGCGAACAAGTCCGACAACATTGAGCGAGAGCGCGCAGCGCACGAATTTGCGGTACTCGGCTTTGACGCGATCTACCCGGTAAGCGCACAACATGGGATTGGCTCCGGCGATTTGCTTGACGTGCTGGTGGAACGATTGCGCAACTTGCCACCCGAGATTGGCCTCCCTACTCGAGACGGGGAAGTGACGATCGCCATAGTGGGGCGCCCGAACGTTGGAAAGTCGAGCCTGTTGAATCAGCTTCTCGGTGAAGAGCGAACCGTGGTGAGCAACGTCCCTGGGACGACGAGAGACGCGATCGACGATCAGATCGATCACGCCGGACGGTACATCACGCTCGTCGATACTGCGGGGCTCAAGAAGCGGGGCAGGATCGGGACCGGCCCCGCTGCCGAAAAGTACGCCACAGTTCGTTCAGTTGCAGCGCTAGATCGCGCCGATGTCGCGCTGCTGGTGATTGATGCATCCACGGGTCTTCAGAGCCAGGATCTTCATGTGGCTGGCTCGGTGATCGAGGCGGGTAAAGGCCTCGTTATCGTCTTGAACAAATGGGATCTCGTAGAGAAGGATGGCTTTACGTTTGACGCGGTGATGGGACTGCTCCGTCGCCAAGCGCCCTTCCTTGATTTTGCACCGATCCTTTCCATCTCCGCGCTCACGGGCCTCCGTGCAACGAAGGCGCTGGACGCGGCGGTCGCTGCGGCCGATGCGAGGCGGCTGCGAATTCCCACCGGCGCACTCAATCGACTTGTGGCTGAGGTGGTCGCGCGCCAAGAGCCTGCGCATCGCGGTAGCAAACGTCCGAAGATTCTCTTTGCAGCGCAAGCGGCAACGCCGCCTCCCACCTTCGTCCTCTTCGCACGAAACGCGGCGCAGGTGCACTTTAGTTGGCAGCGCTTCCTTGAGAATCAGATCCGAGATCGGTATCCGCTGGCGGGGACCCCCATTCGTATCGTGGTTCGAGAACGAGCAGCGGAAGAGGGTCGTGAACGTGGACGTTCGGGTGGCCGGGCTGGGAGTCGGAGTCGATGATTCGCATCCTTGGCGCTGGAGCATGGGGGACCGCCCTCGCGACCCTCTGGGCGCATCCGCGCACTGGAGTCGACGCCCCAACGATTGAGTTGATCGCTCACACCGCCGCCGAGGCATCCGCGATCAGCTCAGCGCGCATGAATTCACGCCGACTGCCAGGAGTCATGCTTCCCGAACGCGTTCGGATTCGAAGCGTTGGTGACGATCTATCCGCACTCAGCGGAGATGACATCCTCGTGGTCGCTATCCCTTCAGAGGCGATCCGTGAGGCACTTACTCATGTGGCATTCGGAGGAGCAAGCGTGGTGATGGCCTCAAAGGGGCTCAGCCGGGACGGCGAACGAGTCTCGCAACTCGCCGTTGCCGCAGGGGTACATCCATCGATGATCTTGACCCTTTCAGGACCAAACCTTGCCCGTGAGATCGCAACTGGTAAGCCAGCTGCTGCAGTGCTGGCCTCCCACGTTGGATTGCATGACGGCGTCCTTGCCGCATTGGCGCGGCCGAGCTTTAGGATCTACATGAGTGACGACCCAATTGGCGTAGAGGTGTCGGGCGCGCTGAAGAATGTACTTGCGATCGCCGTGAGCGGCGTCCGGTCACTCGGATATGGCGAGAATGCCGCGGCAGCGCTTCTTTCACGAGGTGTGGCGGAGATGGCACGTCTTGCGGAGGCCTGTGGCGGACGGGCCGAGAGTGCGTTCGGACTTGCAGGAGTTGGTGATCTCGTGCTTACCGCATCCAATACAGGCTCGAGGAACGCACGGCTTGGTGAGCTTCTGGCCACAGGTGTGTCGGTAAGTGTTGCGGTCGAGACGATCGGCGCCACTGTGGAGGGGATTCCGACCGCGCACGGTGCTCTGCTGCTCGCGGCACGTCTCGGCGTCGAGCTGCCAGTTACCGCCGCAGTCGTTTCTGCGCTTGAACATGGCGTGCGCATCGAGCGACTCGCTGATGGACTGCTCGGACGCACGCCAACTGCGGAGTGGCACTAAACGGGATTCAGCAAGGCTGCTAGAATCGCCGCTCGCGTAGGGCAACGGAGCGTAGCGCAGCTTGGTAGCGCGCTTGCATGGGGTGCAAGAGGTCGCAGGTTCAAATCCTGTCGCTCCGACCACATTTTCTGGACTGTTTCCCGCACGAAATCGCCCGCGCTGCCTGAACCTTCGCTTCGATTTGAAGCAGCGCGACCCTTCCGCTAGGGGCTAGGCGTAGGATTCATTTCTGGCGGAGTCGCCATTTCGGTTGGAACAGGTTGCGGAA